>Ga0209755_10003512_pt1 | contig 19579 bp, 19 predicted proteins | sample TergutCo191P1_FD_187301 | JGI IMG/M metagenome (GOLD analysis project Ga0209755, IMG submission 187301) | Cornitermes sp. P1 segment gut microbial communities from Petit-Saut dam, French Guiana - Co191P1 (SPAdes) (version 2) | ecosystem: Host-associated > Arthropoda: Insects > Digestive system...
GTTATTCCACAACGCCAGCTGCGCCGAATACAGCGATTTTCCCGCTTTGATGTCCGCTTCAAGCGTCCAGTATTCTTCGGGGATAAAATTGTCGACTTCTTTTTCACGTTCGCAGATTAAACGCAGCGCCACAGATTGAACGCGTCCCGCGGAAAGGCCGTTCTTTACCTTTTTCCACAATAGCGGAGAAAGATGATAGCCTACCAGCCTGTCAAGCACACGCCTGGCTTTCTGCGCGGAAACTTTTGTTTCGTCAATTGTACGCGGATTAACTACAGCGTCATTAACAGCCTGAGGAGTTATTTCGTTAAAACTAATTCTTTCAATTGGCACTTCAGTAGTTTTTGTTGTAATCGCGTTACGCAAATGCCATGCGATTGCCTCTCCTTCCCGGTCATTATCACACGCGAGCAATACTTTGTTTGCTTTTTTCGCGTCCGACTGCAATTCTTTCAGAATTTTCGCGCGGCCCCGCACTGTTATATATTCGGGTTCAAAGTTGTTTTCTACGTCGATAGCGGTTCTTGATTTTGGAAGATCAATTAAATGTCCCATCGAAGCTTTTACATTGTAACTCGGACCAAGATACTTTTCGATTGTTTTTACTTTTCCGGGAGATTCGACAATAACAAGAATTTGTTTATCCTGTTTTTTAACAATTTTCTTTTTAACCGAACTTTTCTTTTCCGCCTTTTTTGTTGCCATACCATGTCCTTACATATCAATTTTAAGAAAATTTGCCATTGAAGAAATTAACTCTTCTCTGGCTGAGCCGGGATTATAAATACCCTCAGTCCATTCTGCCATATTCCATCTGTTTAACACATCACATGCCGAATAAATCACTTCCGCTCCGTCGTTTGCCAGTTTAAGCGTACCCTGACGGTCATTCACTCCTTCCTCCGTTCCTGCCGACGCGACCCAGAGATCCTTCCCCTGCTCAAGGGCGAACGCGGCTGTAATGAGCGCGCCTGATTTCTTAGGCGCTTCCACAATCAGCACACTGCGGGAAAGACCGGAAATTATCCTGTTTCTTGCCGGAAATGTCCATTTACACGGACGCACTCCGGGATGATACTCGGATATAACGGCTCCGCCCGAATCAAGTATCCTTTTTGCCAGAGGCCTGTTTGACGAAGGATAAATCGAATCAATTCCGGATCCCAACACCGCGTACCCAGGAGAGCCGCCGACAAGACTGCCTCTGTGGGACATAGCGTCAATTCCCAGAGCAAGCCCGGAAACGACAGATATCCCCATTCTGGACAAATTTCCCGCGATTTTATAAGCCTGCTCACTCGCCTGAGGGCTCGGTTTTCTTGTGCCAACCATGCCTAAAAGTGATTTTTCAGGATCAGGAAGTCTGCCTAAATAATATAAAACCGAAGGCGGATCGTATATTTCCCGCAATAACGGCGGATATTCCGATTCTGCCCAGGATACCCATTTAATTGACCTCATTTTGCAAATTGTGTCAATACGTCCGGCTCTTTCTCTTACTTCGGAAATATCCCAAAAACTTTTTAATTCGCGGTTAATTATAATTTCGATATCTCTTTTTGACTGCACAAAAAGAGCGTCTTCACTGTCAAAACGCTCAAGAAGCGTTATTCTTTCCGTTAGTTTAAGATCTTTTAAAAGAGAAATTGTTAAATCCAACAAGCCGCGTTTAATCATAAATCATCTCCTGTATACGATCTCTTAAATCCAAAGCCTGTTCTTTTATTTCTTTGTCCCTTGTACGATCGGCAATTCTCTGATATAAATCGCTTGCCCGTGATAAATCTTCCGTCATAAAATACGCTCTCGCTAGAATAAACAATCCCGGAATATCGTTAGGAAGTATTTGCAGATAACGCTCAAGCTGAATTATTGCGTCTTCTGGCCGATCAAGCTCAAAAACGTATAACACCGCAAGACCGTACATGGGTCTTGTATATGTAATATCCAGTTCCAGAGCGCGTAAATACGAATTTTCCGCAAGGTTATAATAATGATCGCGTTCTTTTTCCGCGTTCATTGAAAACCCGACAACCGATTTCGCGACAGATCCCGAGGAAACCCCTGTCAAATAATAAAGCGCCGGGTCTTCGGTATTATAATAAACCGCCCTTTCAAGAGCTTCTAACGCTTCATTGTGCAGCTTCCTGTCAGCAAGTCTTGTCGCGAGAATTTTCCAGTAAACTCCCGTTTGCGCGGCTTCTCTTACATGCCTCTCAATCTGATCTTCGTATAACGCAATTGCCTGCCTTAACCCGTCAATAGTCTCAGGCGGGCCTCCGCGCGGGCTTAATTCCGCCATGCGTTTTGCCAATTCTCTGCTTGGTCTTGTGCTTGTACGCGTGTAAATAAAATGCACTAACGCGCCCGCGATTAAAAGAACTAAAATAACAAATAATATTTCTTTTATTTTCTTCATAATCAACCTCGCTTACCCGTCTGTAAAACAGCCGATTCAGGGCGCTTCGTTCTCTGCTCCGCAGGAGAATGGTCAAAATTTCCGTCTATTTTAAGGTTTGGTAAAAACCGCCTGTGCTGTTCCTTCAGCATAGATACTTCTACATGTGTATAAATTTGCGTTGTAGAAATATCCGCGTGTCCTAAAAGCGCCTGAACCGTTCTGAGATCGGCTCCTCCCGCCAGAAGAGATGTCGCAAAACTATGCCGCAGCGCGTGAAGATGCGTTGAAACGCCCGTAACAGACGCGTATTTCACGTAATTTTTCCAGATACCCTTTCTTGAAAGCCGTTTCCCGCTTCTTCCGATAAAAAGAGCCGCGCTTTTATTTACGCTTCCCGAGAGTTTGGGTCGGGCATCATTGAGATACGTCTTTAATTGCACTGATGCTTCCCTGCCAAATAACGCAAGACGTTCTTTATCGCCCTTGCCTCTTACTTTTACAAATCCGCCGTCAAAATCAATATCCCTGATATTTAATCCGGCAGCCTCGGAAACACGAAGGCCGGCCGAATAAATAAGCTCAAACATACATCTGTTGCGGCACCCTTTAGGATTGCTTACGTCAATTTTTTCCAAAAGCTCTTCTATTGATTTCTTATCCAGAACTTCCGGAAGTCTTAATTTTTTTTTCGGACTTTCAAGAATATCGGCAGGGTTGTTATCTGTCAATCTTTCGTCCATCGCAAATCTGAAAAACGATCTTAAAGCGGAAACAGCCTTTGCCGCCGTCTTTGAATCCAGCTGTTCAAATTTTGAGCGTATAACAATATAGTCGCAAAGAACTTTTATGTCTACGGCAGCAAGAGGCATTTTTCTTTCCTCAATAAATTCCAGGAAGCGTTTGATTTCCGAACGGTATGTCTCTTTTGTTAAAATTGACAGCCTTTCAATCGCAACAAGCCGGGAACTAAATCTTTTTAACAGTTCTGCCTTTTCCAAATTCTTATTACTCCGCGGCGCCGGTATGCGCAGATTCTGATGATGATCTTTCTTCAGCTCTGTAATTTCTCAGCGCAGTAGGAACGTCAAGGTCATCCTGATAGTCACGCTGAGGCAGATATTCGGGTCTCTTTGTTTTTTCAACTCTTTTTACGTAATCGTTAAAATCAAAAGTCTCCGAAGTTTCTTCTTTTTCCGTTTTAACCTGTTTTACTTCCGGCTGCGGAACATTATTAAAACCGGTCGCTATAACTGTTACCTGAATAGTGTTTTCAAATTCATTGTCAATACGAATGCCGTGAATAAGATGCACGTCGGGATCGCATTTTTCTTTAACAGTTTTTATTATATTATTGATTTCAACAAGAGTCATAGTATCCGGCCCCGCGATATTAATAAGAACTCCCGTGGCTCCGTCAATACTGGTATCTTCAAGAAGAGGATTATCAATTGCGTTATTAACGGCTTCCATTGCGCGGTTTTCACCGGACGCGGAGCCTATTCCCATTAATGCGTCGCCTTTTCCCTGCATAACAGTCTGAACATCCGCAAAGTCCGTATTTTGAAACCCGGTTTTCGTAATGATTTCGGATATACCCTGTACTCCCTGGCACAATATTTCATCGGCAAGCAGATAAGCTTTATCCAAAGGCGTTGAATTGTCAATTATCCTGAATAAATGCTGGTTTCGGATAATTATTAATGTATCAACTTCCGCGCGCAATTTTTTCAATCCGTCTTCCGCAAGCATCATCTTGTATCGGCCTTCAAAATCAAACGGCATCGTTACAACGCCGACTGTAAGAGCGCCCAATTGCTTTGCGATTTTGGCGATTACATGCGCGGAGCCCGTTCCCGTTCCGCCGCCCATTCCTGCCGTTATAAAAACCATATCAGCGCCCGCGATAACTTCCTTAATGGCGTCCTGATCCTCAAGCGCCGCGCTTTCGCCTTTTTCCGGTTTTCCGCCGGCTCCGCGCCCGCCTGTTACTTTCGCGCCGATTTGCACTTTATTCGGTGATTTGCTTTTGTTATACAGATCCTGAATATCCGTATTAATCGCGACAAATTCAACGCCTGACAATCTTGCGTCGATCATCCGGTTTAACGCGTTAGCGCCTCCGCCTCCGGCAGAGATAACTTTAATAACAGCCGCGACAGCTTCCTGTGAACGATTTTTTTGCATATTATCTTTCACATTAGTCGTGACTTCCTTAAGCGCGCGGGGAACTTCCAAACCTTCTGTTCGAAGCTGCGTGCTTGTTGTGAGACCCTTTGGATATGACACATCCTGCGGTTTAAATTGGATCACCTGTGGCCGCTCACATACTGCCAATACATTCATTCTTTCCCTCCCATATTTTTATTGATTAGACCGATAATTTTTCGGACTATCAAAAAAATTCTTCTCTAAGCCATGTTTTCAATTTACTGATAAGAGCAGGATTTTTTTTATCGCGTAATTCAGATCCTCTCTCCGCCGTATCAAGACCGGCTCTCCGTTCACCCTCAAGCGCAAGCCCAATTGCCGTCGCGTACGAAGGAGTGCGGTATTCCTCTACAAGCCCGGAAATATTAGGAGCAGGCAAAGGAGTACCCAATCTTACCGGTAATTTAAAAACATGATGCGCAAGTTCTACAACTCCGGACAGCTGAGCGCCGCCGCCCGTTAATACAACTCCTCCTCCCAGAGGACGTATCAGATTTAGCGTATCAAGATGCTGCTTAACAAGTTTGAAAATTTCTTCCATCCTGGGTTTTATAATTGTAAATATTTTTGAACGCGGAATCGTTATCGGCGGCCTTCCGCCGACACCAGGAATAACGACTGTTTCATCAGCCTCCATCATTTCTTCCCAGCAGCATCCCGCGTCAATTTTTATTTTCTCCGCGTTCTCAATAGAAATATTTTTCATGATTGAGATATCACTTGTAACCTGCGCTCCACCTGCGGGAATTGTATATGTTGAATAAGGAGTACCGTCTATGTATACAAGCGCATCCGTTGTTCCGCCTCCGAGATCGAGCAACAAAGCACCGAGTTCCGTTTCTTCCTGTGTTAACACCGCGCGCCCCGCCGCAAGAGTTTGCAGAATAATTTCATTTACTCTGAAACTTGCCCTGTTAACGCAATTAACTAAGTTCTGCGCGCCTGTCACAGCGCAGGTTATTATATGCACATCAGATTCCAGGCGCACTCCGATCATATCCATAGGATTTCTAATTCCTTTCTGATCGTCAACTTTATAATTCTGCGGAATAACTTCCAGAATTTGTCTGTCAGTCGGTATCATTACGGCTTTTGCGGCTTCTATCACGCGGTCGATATCTTCCTGTCCAATTTCTCTTTCTCTTGAATTCTTCTTTTTTCCGATAACGCCGACAACTCCGCGCGAATTAAGCCCGTTAATATGATTACCGCCGATTCCAATCCAGCAATCCTTAACTTCAAGGCCGCTCATCATTTCCGCGTCTTCGATACATGAGCTTATCGCGCGAACCGTAGCTTCAATATTTACAACAACGCCTTTTCTTAATCCGGTTGACGGTCTTATGCCGGATCCGATAATTTTTAAAATTCCGTCTTCTTCACGCTCACAGATTACGGCGCGCACAAATGTCGAGCCGATATCCAATGCTGTAATGATTTCGCTATTCATAATAACCTCGATTTGCGGTATATGAACCTATACCTGATCTAAAATCTATTTCCTCAGGTTTTTGCTTTTCTCCTTCAAAAACATTCAACATAAGCAGCATAAACCTAAGGACATCTTCTGTCAAACTGTTCTCTACTCTTACTCTAATAGAACTATGAACCGGAAACAACACCAGATCAAATCCGTCCCACGCTTTGCGTTCAATGCGAATTTCTGAAATTACAGACAACAACTCCGGAGCGTTAGACGCCATCACATAAAGACTGTCCAGAAGCGGAACCAGCGCGTCAGGAAGGCGCATATTCAGCCGCGGATTTTCCAGTCCGGATATTACAGGAAGCGTTGTTCCTTCTTTCACCTGACCTGTTTTAAAAAACACGCCCCGCCTGTCAATAAACACAGGCGTCTGCCCGGCGCTTGTACTTGCCAGCGTAACTGCCGCGGCTTCCCTCGGAGTAAGAAAAATGGATAGTTTATCGGGGAAACGTTTAATTACCACTGCCGATTCCACAAGCAGCTGCCCTGAGAGTATTTTCTCTATATTTTTTGCGTTAGTTGAAAAGAACGATGTGTTTTCATTAATGCCGGAGAGCGAAAGTATATCCGCCCGCCCCAGCCCCGGTATTCCCTGAACTTCAATCGTAGCGTACGGGATAAACGGACTTATACCAAAGAGCCAAATCAGCTGAGCTATTAAAATTACCGCCGCTATTATTAAAATACGTTTAATTCCCTTTTCCAGCTTTTTTGCCGGTCTTTTCGCGGCAATTTCCGCCGGGCGGGAACCTTCGCCGTAATACGGCTCGGCGGCAGGATCATAACCGGCGTAATAATTACTCATCTTCGTCCTCCAAACCATTGATTGCGTTATTTGCGGATACCTTTCTTGCTACATTTATAATAAATCCCGCGCAAATAAGCGTAGTAACAATCGACGAGCCGCCGGCTGAAAAGAAAGGAAGCGGAATTCCTGTAGCCGGAAGCGCCCCGGAAACAACCGCGACATTAAGCAGCGCCTGTGATACAATCATTGTCGTCAGTCCCGCGGCTAAAAGTCTGTTAAAAACACTTTTACTTCTCCATGCGGTTCTGTATCCAAGAACCGCAAAGAACGCAAGCAGCGCGAAAAACAGGATAATACCTAAAAACCCCGTCTCTTCCACATACGAACTAAATATAAAATCCGAATGAATTTCCGGAATACTCGCAATCTTCCGCGTCCCTTCTCCTATACCCATTCCCCAGAAACCGCTTGAAATAATCGCGTCACGCGAAGCGTTAACCTGAAGACCGGCGTCTCTGGGATCCCATTCCGGCTTTAGGAAACTTACAAGGCGCCTGACCCTGTGATCCTCAATAAAAATTAAAATCGCGGAAATGGGAATTGTCATTAGAAGCGCCGAAAAGAAATGGCGATAACGCATTCCCGCAAGAAAGAAAATAACCAGCGCGTTAAACACAATAAAGACCGCGGTTGAAAAATTATTTTGCGCGTAAATGACGGCAAAGAAAAATCCAGTAACAAAAACAGGCGGCAGAACGCCGGAAAAGAAATTATCCATGTTATTGCTTTTCTTGTCAAGCAAATGCGCCAAATAAAACGGAAGCGTAAACTTTACAAATTCCGACGGCTGATAGCTCCAGATGCCGATTTTTATCCAGCGTGATGCGCCATTTCTCTCAATCCCTATGCCGGGAATAAAAGTCGCGAGGCATAAAACAGCGGCGACAATAACAAGAAGAAAACTGAATTTGCGCAAAATTTCAAGATCAATGTATGAAAGAATAAAAAAGAACACAAGTCCGATACCGGCGAGAATCAATTGTCTTATAATAAAGAAATTACCGTTCATTTTAAAACGAGCGGCAAACGGGTATGATGCGGAATAAAGCGTTACAAGTCCAATTCCCAACAACAGAAATACGCATATAAAAATGAGATGAACTGTTTTTATGCCATGAACTCTTTCAGCATCAATGTGATACACTTAAATTCTCCTTATTGTATCTTTAAAGTAGACAGGGCAATTATCGCGAAGAGCCCCCCCAGTATCCAGAAGCGTATAACCGTTTTTGTTTCAGGCCATCCCATAAGCTCATAATGATGATGCAATGGCGCCATACGAAAAACTCTTTTTTTCCGCAGTTTATAAGAAACAACCTGTATAATAACTGAAGCTATTTCCAATACGAAAACTCCTCCGATTATTAAAATTAAAAGTTCCTTTTTTGTGATAAGAGAAATTACAGCGACAACCCCTCCAAGTGAAAGACTTCCGACGTCTCCCATAAAAACTTCAGCCGGATGCGCGTTAAACCAAAGAAAACCGACACAAGCGCCGACAGCGGCAAGACAAAAGACCGTTAATTCGCCTGCGCCAGGAATATAAGGTATACCTAAATATGTTGAATAGTCAACACGCCCCGTTATATAGGTCAGAACCGCAAGCGTAAGGAAAACAAAAATTAAAAGCCCCGCTAAAAGTCCGTCAAGACCATCCGAAAAATTAACTGCGTTTGATTCGCCTACAATCAATAAGACCGCAAAGGGAATCCAAACCCAGCCCATATCCCATACAGGATCTTTAAAGAACGGAATATAAAGAGCTGTTGTTGTTTTATCACCGGAAAAATAAAGTATCAGCACAATAGTAATTGCGACCGCGAATTGCCCGGCAAGTTTTGCCCATGCCGGAAGTCCTTCAGAATTACGGCGTTTAACTTTTAAATAGTCATCAAGAAAACCAATTCCTCCGAATGCCAGAAAAGCGCCCATTGTTATCCAGATATATTTATTATTTATATCTCCCCAGAACAACATGGCGATAACTACTGAAAGAATAATAAATAACCCGCCCATTGTCGGAGTCCCGGACTTTGCAAGATGAGTCTGCGGACCGTCTGTACGCACACTCTGACCAACTTTTATTTTACGCAAGAACTCTATTATTTTATTGCCGAAAATAAAGCAAATCAGCAGCGTAGTCAGGGCCGCAAACGCGCTTCTGAAAGTAAGATAGGAGAACACGCGGAAAGGAGAAAAAATACCATACAGGAATTCAAAAAATTCATTAATCATTGCCTACCCCCATTTCAATCAACCGTTCAAGAGCGCAGCCGCGCGAACCTTTTAACAGAACAAGATCGCCATTAGTCAAAAATCTTTTAAGTTCGGATGATAGTTCGTTCATGTTATCCGTATAGAAAACCGGCTTTTCCTTAATAAAGGAGACTGCCGCCTCAATTTCGCTCCCAAAGAGGAAAATCCCGTCCGCGTCTGATTTTGAAAGCAGCGAGCCAACCTGCTCATGCGCCGAGCGCGAAGCCGCGCCTAACTCCAGCATATCGGCAATAACATACGCTTTTCTGCCCTCCCATTCGACAGAATCGCAGAATTCGACGCTTTTTGCAGTCGATTCGGGGTTCGCGTTGTAGCAATCGCGGATAACGGTTATACGTCCCTTTAATATTTCCAGCCTTCCGAAAAGCGGCTTAACCGATTCCAGTCCCTGCTTAACAGCGCTGTTACTAACGGGTATTTCTTTCGCAATCGCAATCGCCGCCATCGCGTCTTCAAGGCAATGTTTTCCTGGAAGGGCAAAATGAATCTTTTCTCCCGCCCAGATTATTTCAGTTCCTTCAAGACCAAGACTGCGCGTCCCTTCCAGCTCTTCAAAATTCTCCGCTCCGTAAAATTTAACTTTTCCGCTAACATTACGCGCAAGCTCATCCGCGTATTCGTTATTGGCGGGAATCAGAGCGATATCATCATTGTTTAAAAAATTATAAATACATTTCTTTTCTGTCAAGATTTTATCTTTACTGCCGAAAAATTCGATATGGGCGGAACCTATGTTTGTAATAAGAGCGATGTTTGGTTTAAGAACATTCGCGATCTCTGTAATCTCATCCGTTCTGTTCATGCCAAGTTCGAAAACACCGACCTCATGACCTTCTCTTACTTCAAAAACAGAAAGAGGAAGCCCGGTTTCGGAATTTAAATTGCCTTTGTTCATAATAGTATTCTTTTCCGCGGAAATAATCGCCGCGGCAATTTCTTTTGTCGTACTCTTTCCCGAAGACCCGGTAATACCGACTTTCTTAAGTTTTTTAAATCTTTCAAGATATACCCTGGCGCAATCCTGCAAAGATTTTAACGTATTTTCTGTTACTAATAAATTCTTTCCCATTGTTTTCGCGGTATTAACAAGATCAAAACTGTCAAGTTTGGAAGATTCGACAACAGCGCCGTTCGCGCCCGCCTTAAAAGCGTCGGAGACAAAACGGTGACCGTCGCTTGTTTTGCCGTTCAGCGCGAAAAAGAGAGAACCTTCCTTAACTGTGCGAGAATCAATTGCAACCGAAGAAAAACCGATTTCAGATGAAAAGACTAGAAGCCGAAGGTCCGTTAAACGGGACAATTCATCAAAGCTCAGCAGGTTAGTATTCATGCCCCTTCCCCCCCGTTATTCGTACCTGAAGATAATACTCAGGCGGTATCTTTTTAAGATCAAGCTGATTCTTTGCGACACTTTCTATTCTTTCAGCGGATGAATTTTCCGCAATACCGGCGACAAGCCTTTTATTGCTTTCAATCCATTCAGCCTGAGATTGTTCCAGGCGCGCCAATTCTCTGGCAAGAGTATGGTACCTGTTGGACTGCCAGACTAATAGACCGAGGAAGAGCGATATTGTAATAGTTATTAAATAAAGCAAGAAATATTTTTTATTCATCATCATCCCCGTCTAAAATTTTTTCTACAACGCGCAGTCTGGCGCTTCTTGACGGCGGATTCCGTTCAATCTCGTCTTTTGACGGCGTAATTCCCTTTTTTGTCAGCACATTGACCGAGCGGACTCCGCTACATCTACATATCGGCGCTTCCGGCGGGCAGATACAGTTTTTATTCATTGTTCTGATAAAGTTTTTTACAATTTTATCTTCCAGCGAATGAAAACTGATAACTCCGAGCCGTCCCCCCGGCTCGAGTACCCGAAACGCCGCCTCAAGGAGTGCATGAAGCTTTGATAATTCTCCGTTAACCGCGATACGCAGAGCCTGAAAGGTCCTCGTCGCGGGATTTATCGGCCCGTATTGATAAGAAGCAGGCACTGCTCTGTTAATCAAATCAGCAAGAGCCGAAGTTGTTGTAACCGCAGCTTTCTGCCTTTCTGTTACAATCAAAGAGGCAATCCTGCGGGAATATCTTTCCCCTGAATTGTTGTAAATCAGGTCTGCAAGTTCCTTTTCAGGAAGGCGGGCAATAAGTTCAGCCGCGGTCAAGGAGTCTTCCGCGCTGATGCGCATGTCAAGAAATTCGTCCTTGTCAAAACTAAAACCTTTTCCGCTTACTTTATAGTGATATGAACTTACCCCCAAATCAAAAAGAATGATATCGGGGCGCTTAAGCTCCGACGGATATTCCGTAAAGAAATTAAATGACCATCCGTTATAGAAATAAACGCGGTCTTTAAACTGCTCAAGACGTTTCTTCGCTATATCAAGAATAACGCCGTCCGCGTCTATACAAACCATTTTTAATCCGGGGAACCCAGAAAGAAAAGCAAGACTGTGTCCGCCTTCTCCCGTATTGGCATCCACAAATAAATCATTTTTGTTACGTGAAGCGAGAAGATCGAGACATTCATTTCGCATAACAGGAGTGTGCATGTATTCTGTCATACAGTCTCCTCATTAAGAAAAACACTGACTCTTCCCCGTGTTTTTTTATGAGTGTCTTTATTAATAAGCCGCACTTCTTCCATAAATGTTTTATTAAGCTCCTGATTCCAAATTTCCAAATGTCCCTTAAGCATTACAACATAACAATCCTTAATTAAATTAGCGTAAGTTCTTAAAATGGAAGGAATTGGAATTCTCCCCGTCTTAACATCCATATCCACATACGACGCGGCGCTTTCGTATTGATATTCGAAAGCGTCAATTTCATCCGCGCTCCAATTATTCTCTATACTTTCCTTTTTATTGGTTTCTATAAAATGTATGTAAGCCGCGGGCGTCATTACCCACACGCACTTTTCCGTCCCCTGGGTAATTACAAGTTTCCCGGTATAACGATCCCGAAAGGAAGCCGGAATCACAACACGTCCCTTATCGTCCAGAGTACTCTCAATTGTCCCGGTCTGTAACACTAATTCCACTTGCTTCCCTTAGATTCTAATTAATGACACTAAATGTCACTTACAAGTATCCCTTATGATGAAAAAAAAAACAAGCATTTTTAAAATATTTTTTTCTAAATTTTTAAAATATTTTGCTTTTTACTATACATCTATGTAGTAAACGCCGATAATTGTGTAATTTAACCGTTTAGTTTATTATTTAATGCAAAACCCGTGCCTGAATGCAGTTAACACAAAAACTTTTAAACAGGACGGCTGGAGAAATTTATGTATTATAGCGAATATTTTCTGGTCTTCCCCGAAGGCGATATTCAGGAAATCCAAAGCCGCCTGCCCTTTAACGCCCTTGTCGATATGAACGGCAATGTCCTTTCCCTGCCCCTTCCGACAAATAAAATGATTGTATTCAGGGTTAACGGCATAAAGACCGAAGATAAAAAAGGTTCAAGCGAAACTTATCATTTCCTCGAATTGATGAGCGCGGATGAGCTGTTGGAGTATGTATAAAAAAAATAAAACTATCGGGACTAAAAATGAAAGCACTCTGCACCGTAAATTAAAGTTTCAATACGCGGGCCCCGGAGGAAAAACCGAAGCCGCTGTCGGTGATTTTGTCGCTGACGGGATAAACGCGTTAGGTGAATATATCGAAGTGCAGACAGGCAGTTTCGCTCCATTAAAAAAAAAGATAAAGGAATTTTCGTCTCTGGGAAAGGTGAGGATTATTCACCCGATAGCCGTTACAAAAAGAATCGAAGTGTACAATAAAAAAGGCAAATTGCTTTACAGGAGGAAAAGCCCTAAAAAAGGAACCCCCTGGAATATTTTTGACGCTCTCCTTCACGCGCCTGAACTGCCGCTTTCCAAAAATGTAACAATTGAGCTTGCCATGCTTGATGTAACGGAAAAACGCGTCAAAGACGGGAAAGGCTCCTGGCGCCGCAAGGGGGTAAGCATTAAAGATAAGGAAATGTCCGCCTGGCACGAAAGAATCCTCTTTAAAAAACCTAAAGACTTCCTGCTCTTCATCCCCTTTAAAAAGAACGAAGAGTTCACCGTCTCCTCGCTTGCGGAGAAAACAGGCGTCCAAACCGATACGGCAAGAAAAGCTCTGTATGTGCTTACAAAAATGAATGTGGTAATGAGGATAGGCAGGAAAAACCGCGCGTGGGTTTATATTCGCTAATACCCGCCGTTAATTCTCCAGTATGGTAATTTCGACCCTGCGGTTTTTCCTCATGCCTTCTTCGGTAGAGTTATCCGCTATCGGCCTTTCGGCGCCGTAACCCCGTATAATAATACGATCGGCAGTGCGCACGTTCCTGGACAGCAAATAATCAGCGATTGCCCTTGCCCTCCCCTGTGAAAGCCTCATCAGGTATTCGGGAGAGCCGGCAAGAGCGGCATGTCCGCTTACGACAATATCCCTGCCGGGGTAACGCTTTAAAATCTCCGCTATTTTTTCAAGCTTTGCCTCTTCTCCCGGAAGCATTCTTTCAGAATCCGGATGGAACCTGATATCCTCAAGACTGAGAGAAATTCCCTCATCTACTACATTTACATTAACATCTTTAATATCTAAACGGTCGATTTCATTGACAATATCCGAAGCAAGTTCTTCCCTGTTCATTTCTTGTGCGTCTACCAATTCGGCTTTTGAACTCGCGTCAAATCGAAGCGTCCTGCCGTCTGACATCCTGAAAGTAATGCGGGAAGTTCCGGTATACGCTTTTTCAACTCCATTCGCGCGATCCCAATAAAGAATCATGCTATTTGTCTCTGACATTCGTGTTGGATATACCCCTCCCCGCACCTCAGGAAGCCTGATTTCGATATTGTATGTAATCGAAAATGCCGGATAATACGCGGAATCTTCCCATTGACGCTCTCCGACATATTGATAGAAAACTCTGAATGGAACCCGATAAGGCTCCTCTATGCCGAAAGAATCGCGGAAATCATGCACTTCGGTTGCTTCGATATTCCATGTATCATCCTTATTTATACTTCTGCCGGGAAATACCGGAATGCTTCGAACCATCGGCATAAAATATTGAGGGTTAATCGTAATACGCCCGAGTTTATCGCGCTCAAAAACGGAATCGTATTCTCTCTCCCATTTAAATACGGCAGACGGAGTTTGCTGTCTTTGCTGTGAATCATACATCAACCGTTCGGAAGTTTGATAAACCGCGCTGTGTTCTCCAATCCCGTCTCTAGCGTTTGTTACGGTGACGGCAATCCGGTTTAAAATCTGAGACGAATGGCTTAAAACGCCGTCAATATAAACCGATTGATCGACAACAGAAATTATACGATAGCGGGCGTCTTTAACATGTTTATATTCAAAGACTTCCCCGGCCGCGTTTATGGGAAGAAACAAAAAAAAGAGAGGTAAAAACAACGGTAAAAAGATTCTCAGATTTCTTTTGCGCATACTATAATGATAACACATTTTTTACTAAAAAGTGACAAAAGAGGCGGTAACCCGAATCACAGATTCGAGTCCGCCTCTCCCGCGGCAGAATCTTTTAACTACTTTGCTGCCCGGACATTCTGTACAGGCAATACCCACAGCCATGATGAAGTGACCGCTAAGCCCGAATATTTATTATTCAGGACGCTAAGACGGTATGTGTAGTCAAAGACGATATAGGGGACATCGCTCACTATAATGTCCATCATTCTTGATTGAATTTCAAAGCGCTTCGCCGAATCGAGAGTTGTCTGCTGTTCTTCGATCAACGCGTCAACACGTGGGTTTACGTAGGCGGCGGCATTGTAGCTGCCGTCGACATGGCTTGCCGCGTACATGATTGAGATATTACCGTTCAAATCCGGATAATCTGATTCCCATCCGCCGATAAGCATATCGTAGTCGCGAAAGCCGTTGGCATCGAGGGCGCCGCCTATCTGGTGGGTGTCCTGTTCGTCGCCTGACATTCTTCTGATGTTTACATTGATATTGATCGCCTTTAACGCTTCCTGAATATAGAGCGCCCGCTGATTGACAAGGGAATTTTCACTAACGACTAAATCACAGGTAAATCCGTTGGGATAGGCTGAGCTCGCAAGATGCCGCCTTGCGGCTTCGAGGTCTAATGTGTAGCCTTCGTTTTTTAGCAGATACTCCTGCCACATAGCCGTGTTTTCACCGTAGAGAGCCGGGCCGAAAGGCAGAATGGTTCCGGCGGCTCCCGCGCGTCCTATAATGCGCTTCTGGAATTCGCTGATGTCCATGGCGCGTGAAATCGCCCTGCGGACATTTACATCGTTCATCGGAGGGCGCTGCGTATTAAGCGCAAGGTAGGTGAGGCTGTGGGAGTTCACGCTTGAGAGATTCAATTTCGCGTCCGAAGCCAGCAGTTCAAGCTGATCCTGGGGCAGGTTCGCGCAGAAATCCGCGTTGCCTGTCTGGAGAGCTATAATCCTTGTTGTATCCTCGGGGATGATTCTGAAAACCAAATTATCAACAATGTTGGCTTCGAGCTTTTCTTTGTTCCAGTAGTTTACGTTTTTCTTTAAAATAATTTCCTGCCCGCTTGTCCAGCTTTTAAATTCAAACGGGCCTGTCGCAAGAATGCCTCCCGCCGCAGTGCCGAAATCATCGGCATGTTCCTCATAGTAAGCTTTGCTGATAATACGCCCGGCTCCTGTCGCGGGAACAAATTTAAAAACCGCCGAAGGCTTATTCAGCCTTATAATAAACTGCCAGTCATCAACCGTAAAACTTTCTACATCGGCAAAGAAATCCGCAAAGTAAGTCCCCCCTTCCGGGTCTTTTGATCTTTCAAACGAAAAGAGAACGTCATCCATCGTCATTTTACTGCCGTCGGAGAAAACAATATCATCCCTCACATCATAGACATAAGTTATTTCATCAGGCTGATGCCAGCTCTTTGCAAGCTCGGGGACAATGTTGTTATTGGCGTCAAAGGTAACAAGCCCTTCTGTTATCTGATTTGTAACCTGATTGGTAACATAGTTCCATGCCACACCGGCATCAACCGCCCTGATATCCTCACTGAGGGCAACGGTAAAAGTAAGTCCGTCCTGGGATTTACCGGAACATGATGCGAAAATCAGACAAAGAGCAAGCAGCGCAGCCGCAGCCAAATAAATAGTTTTTTTCATATAATTCCTTCCTTAAAAGCTATTTTATACGGTTTTACAAAAAAGATAAAGATGAGTAAAGAGCATCTTTTTTCGTGTTTAAAATGTGAGGATATTAATTTTTTATTGATAAAATATGGACGAAATTCAAAAAAAATTATATTTTTTTATTAATTATGTAACTTTACCTATTAAGAAAAGTTTTATTGACAGGAAAACCGCTAAAAAGCTTCGCATGGAGCTCTTGGTTGTTTATCTCATCCGTATGGATGGGCTAGCTCGTGATTATCCGTAAACATGGTTGGAAATCACAAAAAAGGAGTTCTTTATGAAGAACTTATTCAAAATTTTCGGCATTATCGCATTGGTAGCGGTAATGGTAACGGTTTCTGGCTGCGCAACAGCCAGTTCACTCGGCGGCACAGCTGATGCTCATGGTCTTTTCTCACAGGCAAAAGCCGCAGCGGAAGGCGGAAAAGAAATTGCGTCATACTCAGTCATTCTGGGCCTCTTTGACTCAGGATATCCTGAATATGTTAAAAAAGTAAATGCCGCAATTGCTGAAGGAAAATCAGTTAGCACAGTAACAACATTTTTGATCTTCCTTACCAAAACCGTTGCATACGTAAAATAAATAACTGCCTTTTTTTAATTTAGTTAGAATTTGCAGCATTGTTTTAAACCGTGCGATTCAGTATTTACTGATAACACGGTTTTTTATTTGCGCATCTAACCCAATGCCCCGCCGACACTTCCCGCAATTCAGGCAAGAAATCAGCGCACTCAGATTTTACCTCCTGGCAGCGGGGAGCAAAGGGACAGCCTGATACCTGCGCAGATGGATTTGGCGTTTCTCCTTTAATCTGAGGAGACGATGTCTGCAGCGTTTCACCTTTAAAAACATCAAGACGGGGAGCAGAGGCCCGCAGAGATTTGGTATAAGGATGCAAGGCGTTACCCAGCTCCGACGCGGGAATCAGCTCCATTATAATACCCATGTACATGACAGCGGCTCTGTCGCAGAAATACTCAACTACATTCATGTCGTGTGAAATAAAAATCATCGTCATAGAGCGGCGTTTTCGCAGCTCCTCAAGCAGATTGAGAAGCTGCGCCTGAACCGATACGTCAAGAGACGCAAGAGGCTCGTCGGCGACAAGAAGCGAAGGCTCCGATAATAGAGCTCTTACGATGGCAAGGCGCTGCAGCTGTCCGCCTGAAAGCTCTCTCGGCCAGCGGTTAAGCAAATCAGGCGACAGACTTGTGTCATTTAATAATCCGTTTATTTTTTCACGGCTCTCTGTTACGCTCATTTTATAGTATCCGCCATTTAAACGGCGTCTATCTTCGTAGTAACGGCAGACTTCAGTGAGCGCTTTGCCTATCTGTATCTTCGGGTTAAAAGACGCGAAAGGATTCTGAAAAACCATCTGCATCATCCTTCGCCACGGCCTTAATTCCCTCCGGCTAATACCGGTAATTTCTTTACCTTCAAAAAATACCTTTCCCGCGCTTGGCTCAATAAGGCGCAGAATGAGACGTCCCAGAGTAGACTTGCCGCAGCCGGATTCTCCTACAATGCCGAGAACTTCGTTCTTTTGCACCTTAAATGAAACGCCGTTAACCGCCCATAACTTCCTGCTGCTGTTAAGAAAAAAAAATTTTTTTAAGTCTTTAACTTCTATCATTCGGATAACCCTTGATTGTGATACGGATGATGACAGCAGACCGACCTTCCGCCGCTAAGACCTGTAACCGAAGGCATAACAGCGCAATTTTCACCGGCTTTCGGGCAGCGTGGGATAAAGGGACAAACAGTAATTGTATCGTAGAGTCTCGGCGGAGCGCCTGAGATTACAGGCAGCTTCATTCTCTGTTTTTTTTCCGCGTCTTCCGCGGCCGGACGCGGTATGCAGTTTATGAGCGCGCGCGTATAAGGATGACACGGCGATTTTATTATATCCCTCGCCGGAGCTGTCTCGACAATACGTCCGGCATACATGACAGATGCATTGTCACAGTTTTCGGTAACAAGCGCGAAATTATGAGTTATCAGCAGAATTGTAAGCGAAAGTTCTTTTTGCAGACTCCTCAGCAGACTTAACACCTGAGCCTGAATGGTAAGGTCAAGAGCGGTAGTAGGCTCATCTGCAATGAGCAGCTCCGGATCGCAGCTGATAGCCTGGGCGATCATAACACGCTGCTGCATTCCGCCTGAAAGTTCAAAAGGATACTGCTTCGCGGTTTCGCTGTGCAGCCCTACCTTTTCAAGGAGCGATGCCGTCCTGTTTCGCAATTCTGTTTTGGAAAGTTCCATATGGTTAGAGACTGCTTCTTCAATCTGACTGCCGACAGTCTCAAGCGGCGAAAGCGAATTGAGCGGATCCTGAAAGATCATGGAGATACGCTTCCCCCGAATCTCGCGCATTTCTTTTTCAGGCAGCTCTAATAGATTTTTCCCGTCAAAGAAAATTGCACCTCCAAGCCGCGTATGTTTTTTATCAACCAACCCCAAAATCGCGCGTGAAGTTACGCTTTTTCCGCAGCCCGACTCGCCTACAAGACCGTGGATTTCACCGCGTTTTAACCGCAAATTAACTCCGCTCAGAGCATAGACAATCCCTTCGACAGTGAGAAAATCGCACGAGAGGTTTTCAATGGAGATGATATCAGTTTCCATTTAAGGATACTATATATAGAAATGTCGGGATAGTATAGTAAGGAGAATTCCCTGCTTATTTTTCTCTGTTCTTTGCCCGGAGATGTCCAAAAGGTAAGAATTTAACTACTTGGGAAATAAACAGAGAAATAAAATAACCGCCAAAGATTACGATGAACCGGTCAACCAGATTGATCGGGATTCGTGATAAAATATTCATTATTGTAACAGGAAAAAGATTTTGCTGAATACCAGCCTTGTAAACATCTTCTGCGCTGATATGAGCTTTGGAAATTGGTAATACTGTAAAATAAAAGTAATCGACCAAACCGCCAAGAACGCTGACAATAACACTGGCGGAAATGTATAAAAGCATAAGCCGAGCAAGAACGCTAAGATTTTCTGCTAGAACAATATCATCATTTGTACGGATTAATTTTAATCTGGCTGAAGGTTTTAACAGCCAGATAATAAACACTTCCGCTATACTGCAAGTTATAAAAGGCGAAGGTTCGTGTGTCCCGATAAAACCCAGTACCCATGTCAGAAAAGCGGTAACAAGACCTGGAATTAATCCAAACGAGAATGTAACAGCGGCTGTAAA
>Ga0209755_10003513_pt1 | contig 19577 bp, 17 predicted proteins | sample TergutCo191P1_FD_187301 | JGI IMG/M metagenome (GOLD analysis project Ga0209755, IMG submission 187301) | Cornitermes sp. P1 segment gut microbial communities from Petit-Saut dam, French Guiana - Co191P1 (SPAdes) (version 2) | ecosystem: Host-associated > Arthropoda: Insects > Digestive system...
ACGCAACGCAACGCAACGCAACGCAACGCAACGCAACGCAACGCAACGCAACGCAACGCAACGCAACGCAACGCAACGCAACGCAACGCAACGCAACGCAACGCAACGCAAATATTATACTCCGTATAATGAACCTTCGTCTAGCATAATTCGCATTTTTTTCAAACTATTTTCTCGTATTCGGTATACAAGAAGTGGCTCTGTTTTAGGGGAAGGCTATGTCCCTGTCCGTATGGATGGATGGATGGATGGCTAAATGGCCACAAGAAAAAGGTGCAAAACAGCTATGAAAATTACCAGCTTAATTAAAGCCTTGATTGTCATATTTGCCGTTTTGGCTGGGATAAGCACGTACTTTTCCTGGCCCTCGGATCGGGCCAATTACGAAAAATCCAGAACTTACGAAATGGGGCACGCATTCATTTTGACCGTCCATTCCGCAGGGGATGCCAAACGTTTTGGGACTCTGGCTCACGTAGCCACGATTTTGTTTGCGGCAATAAGCCTTGTAGGAGCGATTTTCATATTGCTTAAGGTCAAGGCCACAATTAAGAGGGAGCACAAGGCAAATGAGATAATGGAAGCCGAGTACCAAGGGGAAGCGAACAAGCGCATTGAGCTAATACTGGACTCCACCCCGATGGCCGTCAACCTTTTTGATTCAAACCATGCCCTTATTGACTGCAATATGGAATCCGTAAGGATATTCGGGTTCGAGAATAAGGGCAAATGCGTCCAGGCGCTTAAGGAGCGGTTCCTGGATCTTTCGCCGGAATACCAGCCCTGCAGCACGCCTTCGAAAGAGAAGTTCGCCGTACTTTTGGAACAGGCCTTGCGTGAAGGCCACTCCCGAGCCGAGTGGATGCATCTTACCGTAAACGGCGAGGAGCTGCCAGTCGAGGCTATCTATGTGCGCCTGACCAGACAGGGCAAGTATATACTGGCTGGCTATAACCACGACCTGCGCCAAGTCAAGAAAGTCATGGCCGAAATGCAGCGCATTGAGATAGCCTCCGAGATGCACCGACGGGAAATCGCCGAGGAAAAAAACCGTGCGAAAAGCGAGTTCCTGGCAAAAATGAGCCACGAGCTACGCACGCCAATGAACGTCATAATAGGAATGACGGAGCTGGCACTGCGCAACGACGATATGAGCGCGGCACGTGAGCACATCATTACGGTAAAACAGGCTGGAACGCACCTTCTTTCCATCATCAATGACATTCTGGACATTTCGAAGGTTGAGCAGGGCAAGCTGGAAATCGTGTCAACAAGCTATCATCTTTCCTCGCTGTTCAACGATGTTATCAGCATTATCCGCATGAGAATCATGGATTCAAACCTGCGCTTTGTCGTAGATGTGGACAGTAAGCTGCCAAACTCGCTGTACGGGGACGAGGGAAGGATACGCCAGGCGCTGCTAAACCTACTGAGCAATGCGATAAAATACACGGACACCGGCGGATTTGTTGCAATGCGCATCTATGGAGAGATGGACGGCCAGAACATGGTAAACCTGACGATAGACGTTGAGGATTCCGGGCACGGCATAAAAAAAGAAAACCTAGAAAACCTGTTCGACGAGTATGCCCAGTTTGACAGGGGCAGAAAGACAAGCCCAGAGGGCATTGGGCTTGGGCTGACAATTGCACGACATATAGTGGAAGCGATGGACGGGCAAATCGCCGTTCGTTCCGAATATGGAAAGGGCAGCACGTTTACGATAACTATCCCCCAAATGGTACGTTTCGACAGGCCGCTTACCAGCGTCGAGAATGTCGGGGAAAAAAGCACGCTTGTGTACGAAAAACGGGGCACTTATGTTGACTCGCTGATTCTTGCGCTGAACAACCTAGGGATTAGCTATACGATGGCCAGCGATGATGCCGACTTGCTTGCACATTTGGCCAGCGGGAAATATGCGTTTGCCTTTATCTCGCTTGACCTGTACAAGAACAACCGCCAAGCGATAATGGATCTGGGTACCGCAACCAAAATCGTGATTCTCATCGGGTTTGGGGAGACGGTTCTCGAAAGGAACCTGGCCGTCATTAACATGCCCGTGCATTCCCTGTCTGTGGCAAACGTATTGAACGAAACACAGGGGAGTTTTTCGTACCACGGAAACACTGAGTTTGCGGCCAGCTTTACCGCACCAGAGGCAAATATCCTTGTGGTTGACGATATTCTTACTAATCTGAAAGTGGTCGAGGGCCTGTTGTCGCCCTACAAAACACAGGTTAGTCTGTGTAAGAGCGGCGAGATGGCACTTGAGGCGGTAAAATCGAAGCGTTACGACCTAGTGTTCATGGATCACATGATGCCAGGCATGGATGGGGTGGAGACCACGCTGCACATACGAAAACTTGGCGCAAGCGATAGCTACTTTTCGGAACTGCCAATAGTGGCATTTACAGCCAATGCCGTGGTCAGGATGCGGGAATTTTTCCTTGACAATAATTTCAGCGATTTTATGTCCAAACCCGTGGACATGATTAAGCTTAACGCCATTTTGGAAAAATGGATACCCGAGGAAAAGCGGCTTAAGATGACATAATAATTGGCACCTAAGCCGCCGTCCCCTTGCTAAACCTTAAAGCGTGACACTTCCTTCATCAGCGTGTTAATGCCGGAGCGGTTTTTGTGGCTGATATCGTTGACATGGCCTACCGCGACATTTATCTGCTCGGTGCCGGATGCCATTTCGTTCATGCCGGCGGTAATCTCCTGCGTGGCCCTTTCAAGGTTCGTGCTTTCCAGAATCACCTCTTTTGCCCCTTCGAGCATTTCAGTGGAACCGCTTCTTACCTGCTGCGTAATGTCGGTGACCCGGCTTATGCCCTCAAGGATTTGCCTGCTTCCGGTTCTCTGCTCTTCCATGGCCTTGCGTATGGTGCCTTCCTGTTCCGCCACGGTCTTAATGCTGGAATCAATCGCCTCGAATTTGTCCAGCACGTTTTCGGTGGAACGGGTAATCTTGTCTATCGAGTCCTTTATTTTTTTTAGCACGTCCCCAATGGTCTTGGACTGTGAGCTGGAGTTTTCGGCCAACTGGCGAATCTCGCCTGCAACGACCGCAAAGCCCTTGCCAAGCTCGCCGGCCCTGGCCGCCTCGATCGCCGCATTCATCGAAAGCAGGTTTGTCTGGCTGGAAATGTTTTCTATTACGGCGTTGATTTCCATCAAGCCCTCCGACTCACGGGCTATCCCCTGAATATCCGCCGCCACCTCCTGCAATCCGGTGCGCCCGACATCGGATGCCTCGCTCAAGGTGTTTACATTGGCGGCATTCTTAACAAGCGTGTCGGTAACGGATTGAATATTCGCTACCATCTGCTCGATGGCCGCCGAGGCCTGCGTGATATGGGAACTTTGGCTTTCGACATGGCCATTCAGCTTGTTGATGTTTGCGGTAACCTGTTCCATCGTGGCGTGGGTCTGGCTCACGCTTGCGCTCTGGTTTAAAATACGGCCTTTTATGCTTTGGACATTGGCGGTAATTTCATTTACCGCGGCGGCCGTTTGGGTCATGTTGCTTGCCAGATCGCTTCCAATGCCGGACAAGGTCTGCGATTCATTTTTTATCGCCACAATCAGTTTTCTGAACCCTTCCATGGTGCTGTCAAAATAACCGGAAAGCTCGCCCATTTCGTCCTTGGACCTGCTGTCTATTCGCCTGGTAAGATCCGCCTCGCCTTCCGCAATATCCCTAAGCCTGCTGGTTACAAAGACGATTTGCCTCGTGATTGCCCTCCCGACAAAGAATGCGGCGATGCTGCCGGCAATCACAAAAAGCAATCCCAAGGAAAACACGATAGCACGCAATTCATTTAACTGACCGCTGATATCCTGGCTGTCAACAGTATTGACAAGCAGCCATCGGTGACCGGGAATCTCCGTGAAGTGCGCAAGCCTGGTTTCCCTTCCATCGGAGTATTGCGCAAAGCCGTTGTTTTCCCTTAAAGCCGTTGTCAATAAGTTCGCCATCGATCTCATGCTGCCATCGAGCCGTGCGGCTTCTATGGGGTTGAATTGCTCCGTTACCCATACCGTGTTCCTATGTGCGGTGATTGTCCCGTCCCTGGCAATTAGGTAACTGTGGCCGCTGGGCAAACTGCTCCTTAAATTGACAACAATATCGGAAAGTGCCTGCCCACCATCCATGCGGGCTATCAACACGCCGACGACGGGCGCATTCGGCGCATCGCTCTGAAAAATCGGTGCGGCAAGCATTACCACGGCCTCGCCGGTGGCACGGCTGATAAGCACGTCCGAAATCGAGTTTCGTCCCCTGAAAGCTTCTATAATATAATCCCTATCGCCCAAGTTGGCAGTGGCGGGATCGGTCACGTAATGGGTCGTTCCATCGGGAAAAACCAGGCCAATCTCCAAGCTACCAATGCGCTCAATATCCGGTTCGAGGGTTTCCCGAATAAGCTCCCAGTTCATGGTTCGATTTATCGGGCGGTTGGCAATTTCGTGCAACACGTTGAGCCGACCGGTCAGCGTGGAGCTTAGATAACTGGCGTTTGCCCTGTTGGAATCGCCCATCGCATCCAGGATGTTTCTTTCAAGGATGCCAGTGCTTATCTGCAGCGAGATAAGGCCGATGCTGAGCGCCGTTACGATGATACCGCTGCCGATGATCAACGGGATTCTGACACTGAGTTTCATGTTTTTGTACCTTCCTTCAACTTTGATTTATAAAATATACAGGGCAAGCCCTGCTTTTCTGCAAAAAACGGGAAAGTTCCGCATAAACTGCGGAAATATGATCTGTCAGGTAATATCTGGAGGCAAGAAAAATTATCTATTAGGTACTTGACAAAGCCGCATCTCGCCTTTATAATTTGCTTGCTTGCTTGCTTGCTTGCTTGCTTGCTTGCTTGCTTGCTTGCTTGCTTGCTTGCTTGCTTGCTTGCCGCTGCTGCGGGTATTGTGCTCACCTTCCTAATCCTGTCCTACAATTTTTATAACAGACGGTATTGACTTTCGATGAACCCAGCCACGCAAACAAAACTAATGAAAGACTATCAGCCTATAGCAGACACCATAGCACTAATAGGCAGAAATGGCAAGTGAAAAATGGAAAAAATGAGGCCAACGGCCCAAATATTTTGAAATATGTAAGGCACCCATCCGTATTGCCGTTTTCCCTCCCCTAATGTAGACTTAGAACATGGCAAGCACATCAAGTAAATCAACGCAAATCCAAGGCATGAAACACGACTTTGACGAGCCTATCGACAGGCACGACAGCAACTCGATAAAGCACGACTTTGCCACCGAATATGGCAAGCCAAAAGGCCTTATCCCACTGTGGGTGGCCGACATGGATTTTAGGGTGCCGCCCTGCGTCACCGAGGCACTTGTCAAGTCGGCGGAGCATTCAGTGTTCGGCTATTCGGAGGCAAAGAAAGACGGTGCCTATTTTGCCGCACTCCGAAAATGGTTCTCGCAAAGGTTCGGTTTTGAGGCAAGCCCGGAATGGCTGGTAAAAACGCCTGGGGTTGTGTTTGCCCTGTGCGCCGCAATAAGGGCTTTTACCGAGCCAGGCGACGCTGTTTTGATCCAGCCCCCGGTGTATTATCCGTTCAGGGAAACTGTCGAGGCCAACGATCGGCGGCTTGTCACAAATCCGCTTGCATATGTGGACGGTAAATACCTGATTGACTTTGACGACTTCGAAAATAAAATTATCAAAAACGGCGCAAGGCTTTTTCTCCTGTGCAGTCCCCACAATCCGGCAGGCAGGGTGTGGGCAAAGGATGAGCTGACACGGATGGGGGAAATATGCCTAAAACACAATGTGCTGGTTGTGTCCGACGAGATACACTGCGACTTTGTTTACGGCGACAACAGGCATACGGTGTTCGGGACAATAAACGAAGCATTTCTCAACAATTCGATTATCTGCACTTCGCCCAGTAAGACCTTCAACCTTGCCGGGCTTCAGGCGGCGAACATTTTTATCGCCGATACAAGGCTTAGGCAAAAATTCAAAAAGGAAATCGGCAAAACGGGTTATAGCCAGCTAAACACGATGGGGCTTGTGTCGTGCCAGGCCGCTTATGAAGGCGGCGGCGAATGGCTGGACGATCTTCTTGCGTACCTGTGGCGAAATTACGATTATGCAAAAAATTTTATCAATGCCAAGCTACCCAAAGTCCGTCTCGTTGAGCTTGAAGGGACATACCTTTTATGGCTTGACATGAACGCATACGGCTTTTCGGAAACGGAACTTGACAGAGTCCTCGTCGAAAAAGCCAGGCTTTGGGTCAGTAAGGGCAGCGTTTTTGGGGAAGAGGGCAAGGGTTTTATACGGATAAACATCGCCTGCCCTTTGGCCCTGCTTGAAAAAGCGTTTGAACAATTGGCTGCGGCATTGGGCTGAATCTCGTTGTTGCCCAAATCCTGCTTGCAAGCATCCAACCGGAGGTCGGCGTGATCCGCTATTGACAAGGGGGCGGATGTCGTATAAATATAAACCTACTATGGAAACAAGCACGATATGCGTACACGGTGCGGAAAACAAGACAAGCAACACGGGGGCGGTAGCGGTTCCGATCTATCAGACGGCAATGTACGCACACCCTGGAGTCGGCAGAAGCACCGGCTACGATTATTCAAGAACCCAAAACCCAACAAGGGAGTATCTTGAAAAAACCGTTGCGAATTTGGAGGGCGGCCACGGTGCGTTTGCCTTTCCGACTGGGATGGCTGCGGAAACTGCGCTGTTGGAACTGTTTGGTACAGGCGACGGCATTATCGCATCGGATGATTTGTACGGAGGTACGGTCAGGCTGTTCGACAACATTGCCGCAAACCGTGGCATAAAAATCGATTACGTCAACACAAGTAGCCTGAACGACATCGAAAACGCCGTAAGACCAGGCACAAAAGCAATTTTCATCGAAACCCCCACCAACCCCATGATGAAGGTTACCGACATTGCCGGGGTAGCCGCCATCGCAAGGAAAAACAATCTTCTACTTATTGTTGACAATACTTTTCTGACACCGTTTTTCCAAAAACCGATACCGCTTGGTGCGGACATTGTTGTTCACAGCGGCACGAAATATCTGTGCGGACACAACGACACACTTGCTGGGTTTATAGTGTGTGCGGACGGCAAGATCGAGGAAAAGCTAAGATTTATTCACAACAGCACTGGTGCCTGCCTTTCGCCCTTCGACAGCTACCTGTTGATAAGGGGCATAAAAACGCTGGCACTGCGAATGAAAAAACATGAGGAAAATGCACTGGAAATCGCTGCCTGGCTACGCTCGCACTCAAAGGTCAAAAAAGTTTTTTACCCTGGGCTGGCAGATCACCCAGATATAGAGGTTTCCAGAAAACAGTCGTCCGGCTTTGGCGGTATGATTTCCTTCGAGACCGACAGCGAAGTCACTGCACTGAAGGTTTTGGAAAAAGTAAGGCTCATACTCTTTGCCGAAAGCCTTGGCGGCGTGGAAACGCTTGTCACGTACCCACTAACCCAGACTCATGCGGATTTGCCAAAGGAAAAGCGTGAGCGCAACGGCATAAACGAGCGGCTGCTGCGCCTGTCGGTGGGCATTGAAGATGTGGGCGATATAATCGAGGATCTGAAACAGGCTTTGAGGTAAATTTTTCCGAGCTTTATAAACCCCACTCAACAATTTCAAGGCCACGTTCCGCCATCTCGATCAGGGACGAGGCTCTTAGCCTAAGAAACCTCCCATGTTCCCCGTGTTCCTCCAATACGCCTATGACCTCCACCCATGCCTCGTCTGGGAAGGGTTCCATCCCGTCGGGCAACAGCACCTCAAGGCCGATTGGCTCAAGGGAGCAACAGGTAAACACATACCGAACCACGACATGATAGTCGTTGCCCGTCTCGAACCAGTTGATCGTTCGGAAAACACCTTCGTATCGGATTGTCCGCCCCAGATAGTCCTGTCGGTTCATGAAAATATCCTGAATCTGTGTGACAAAAAAACGGTCGCCGATTACAAGAATATCGCCGTCATCTGCACAGCCCACAAAGATAAGAGCCAACGCAAACACTCCAGCAATTTTTTTCATTACATTATCCCTCCGCATTTTCCTGCTTGCCATCATTTCTTTCAAGAAAACTCAAAAACGCATTTGCCAAGGCGCACGCTCGACGGAGTCGCCGCCACGTTCCACCGCCTCGATTAGGGACGTGGCCCTTATCCGCAGGAAGTCCCCGTACGGGCCGTATTCTTCCAGCACGCCAGTTATCTCCACCCAGTCGCCGTCCCGAAACGGTGTCGCGCCGCGTGGAAAGAATATCTCGAAGCCTACCTGCTGTTCCCCGCAGCATGGGCTAAACGTGTACCGAACCACGAAATGATAATCCTGCCCCGATTGCGGCCAGTGGTCTATTCGCAGAATGCCCACATACCGGATTGTCCGCCCCAAATAGTTCTGTCGGTTCATTTCGATTCTGCGAACCTGTGCGTCAAAAAAACTGTCGCCTATGACAACAACATTGACATCCGCATCTATGCGTCCGACCGCAATCAGGGCGAGCGCAAGGATCACGGCAATTTTTCTCAAGACCTTATCCCTCCGCGCCTAATGATTGCAATCACGCTAAAGACCGCAAAGACCACCAGATTGACCCCCACAACGCTGGCCCCGGGCGGAAGATCCAGCCCGAACGAAAAAAGCATTCCTATAAAGAAACACACAACTCCGATGATCGCCGCCGTGATCACCACGGACAGAAAGCGTTTGCACAGGCGCATTGCGCTAAGCGCGGGGAACAGGGTCAGGCTGGCAATCAGCAACGCACCCATCATCCTCATACCAAGCACCACGGTAACAGCGGTCAAAATGGCAAGAAGGCTTTTGTAAACCTCCACCTTCGTCCCCGTGGCCCTGGCGAAAGTTTCATCGTAGGTTACGGCAAACAACTGTTTGTAGAATAGCACGAACAGGCCCAGCACGGCAACGCTTAGAGCCACGCTTATGTACATGTCCGCGCGGGCCATGGCGAAAATACTGCCGAACATCACGCTGCAGACGTGCAGGGTAAGGCCCGTGGTCATGGACACCACGATTACACCAATGGCCAGACTGCTCGTCGAAACAAGAGCCACCGCACTGTCTCCACGAATCTTGCTGCTTTCGTTCAGCCGCAACAACAGGAACGCGGCGGCCATGACTACGGGCATGGACACGGTTAGGGGAGCGAGATCGAAAACGCCGGCTATGGCCATCGCGGCAAAACCGACATGGCTAAGCCCCGTGCCGATCATCGCGTAACGCTTAAGAACCAGATTGACTCCCAGAAGCGCCGCGCACAGTGAGACCAATAACCCGACCACGATTGCCCGAACCATAAAGGCGAAGGAAAATATTTCCGTCAACATTTCAATCAACGCCATTTGCGCCCCCTCCCAAAAAACGCCTGCCTTCCTCGGTTAGTTTGTAATTTTCCGTGGGGCCGAAAAAGACCTGGCGATTCTGCAAATGCAAAATGTGGCTTGCGTATTCCACCGCCGCATGTATGTCGTGCGAAATCATGATAACGGTTATGCCCTCGCGCGAAAGGGATTGAATGGTTTTGTAAAGTTCCGCGGTGACAAGCGGATCCAGCCCAGCGACTGGTTCATCCAGAAGCAGGGCTTTTTCCGTTGCGCACAAAGCCCGACCCAGAAGCGCCCTCTGCTGCTGCCCCCCGGAAAGCTCGCGGAAGCTCTTTTTGGCAATCGAAGAAATCCCCAGTTTTTCCATGTTGGCATACGCTATCCGCCGATCCCGCCTTGAATAGAACGGCAGAAGCCCCCGGCTGCCGAGCCGCCCCGACAGCACTACCTCGTAAACGTTCGCGGGGAAATCCTTCTGCGCCAGCGTCTGCTGCGGAAGGTAGCCGATCTGCGTGGGCTTGAGTCCCCCTCCCATCTCGATGGTTCCGACTTTCGGGCGGGCGAGACCCAAAAGGCCCTTCATCAAAGTCGTTTTGCCGGAACCGTTTTCCCCGACGATGCAAAGGTAATCGCCCTCGTTTACCTCGAAGTTAAGACCTTCGACAACGGTTTTTCCGTCATAGGCGAAGGCCGCGTTCCGACAGGAGATAAGCGGAGTCAAACCTGGAGCCATCAGTTCAACGCCTCCCGCAGCATTTCCACGTTGCGCCGCATCAAATCCAGATAAGTCACCCCCGCCGTAAAATCCGCATGGCTCACGTTGTGCAGCGAGTGCAGTTCCAGAAGGCGCGCACCGGTGGCCTCCGCGATAACGTTTGCGATAAGCCTGTTGGAAAACTCGATGTGAAAAACCACTGGAATGTTTTCCCGCTGGACAGTTTCAATAAGGAAGGCGATGGTGGCGGGGCTGGCCTGCGTTTGCACACAACATCCACTGAAGGCCGCGAAGTGCGTCAGTCCATAAGAGCGCATCAAATAGAGGAAAGGGAACCTGTCGCCGAATACGACCGTAGTCCGCGCCGCGTTGGCGACGACATCGGCGAAAGCCCTGTCCAGTTCCTCCAGCTCCGCGATGTAGGCCTCGGCGTTCGCGCGGAAAAAGTAGGCGTTGTCGGGGTCAAGCTCGGACAGTATTTCCGTAAGCGCCCGCACGATCAGGACGGCATTCCGGGGGCAAGTCCAGACATGCTCGTCGTAATGATCGTGATCGTGGTGGTGATGGTGCGCGTGGCCATGTGCGTGGTGGTGGTGACCGTTGTGATACTCCTCGCATTCGTCGCAGAAATAGTGATGGTGGTGCGTGTGCGCATGATGATGGCCGTTGTGATATTCTTCGCATTCGTAGCAGAAATCGCCGTGGTGATCGTGCCCCACTTCCACCAAATCCAAAAGAGCCACGGCCCGCATATCCTCGCGACCCAACGACGCAAGAATTGGCGCGACCCATTCATCGCCGTGGCCGCCAACATAGATAAGCAGATCCGCATTGTTGATAGTAATAATATCCCTTGGCGACGGATCGAACCCGTGGCTTTCTGCGCCGGGTGACAACAGCATCGTCAGCTCAATCCGATCTCCGGCAATCTGGCGGATAAAATCAAACTGGGGGAAAATAGTTGCAACCACCTGCAACGGGCCTTCTTCGGTGCGGATAGGGCGCTCGCATCCGGTGAAAATTAACGACAGGGCTACGACCAGCGTAGCAAATGCGGCAGAAAAAATCCTCATGAAATCCCTCACAACTGCAAAAAATCAGGCAAACAAACCCAATGACAAAGTTAGCCTGTGCATACATTATCGCCATATCTTTACCAAATAATAAGCGTGAATCTGGCGTGGTAATTGGGAAAGCATTTTATCGGGCTTTGCTTACGCTGACAAAGAAGAGGTTCAACGCCAAACGAAAACAAGCCCCTGCTCCGCCTTCTCGATTATGGACGCGGCTCTTACTGCCGGTAAACCATGGCTCTCTTCCAACACGCCGATTACCTCCACCCAGGTCTGATCCGCAAATGGTGCCAAACCATCCGGCAAGAATACCTCGAAACCGATTGGATCCCGGGTGCAACAGCCCATTATATATCGGTGTACGACAAAGCTGTCATGGGGTGTCGGAAACCAGTCAACCGTTCGGAAAAGGCCCTCGAATTGAATTGTTCGACCCATATGTTCCCTGGCGTTTATGAAAACATCGGTAACCTGTGTGCGGAAAAAGGTATCGCTGATTACAAGGGTATTGTCATTTTCCTCGTTTGAGGTGCAGGCCGTCAGGATTAGGGCGAGCGAAAATATCGTTGCTGCTCTTTTCATAAAATCTCTCATGGCTGCGAAAACAAGGAAACAAACCCGCAACCCAAAAAATGGATAAACATTGTTCTTACCCCTTGCCAGCCTGGATCACCATATCCCAGCCCACCGCCGCACAGCGATCGTAAAGCTGCCTGGGCGTCGCCTTGTCCAAGTAAACCCGCTCGTTGCTCGCCTTTTTAGAGGGAAAGGCCGCAAGAAGCCGCCGAAAAGCCGTCCCGTCCGCTCGCCCCGAGCTAATCCAACGCTGCACCGTCTGAAAGCTTACCCCGGCATGACGCGCCAGGCTTTCGCTTGTTTCCCCGGGAAAAGCGTTTTTTATGCCACGGACAACCACACTAGCATTTGTGCAAACCTCCCTGATATCGGTTTCTATAAATTTTGCGCCCCATTCTTCCGCCATTGGAACCTCCATTATCCCCTACACATTATATTCTTTACGGATGAGCTTGCTCATCCTGATACTATATCCTGCTGGTTACAGCCGCGGCAAGCTGCGGGGTATTAAACCGTATAGGCTTCGCCTAATCAAAAACCATGCTCAAGCGTTCTGCACCCTACCCCTGGCTTCTGCGGACAACGAATTCCTGTTTGATGGGTCCGGGGTTGTCCGATTCCATTGCGGCAAGGGAGAGCATTTCCTTCTGAACACGGAAGGGCTTCTCTCCCGGAAACGGCTCAAGCCGTTTCCACTTGCCCGAGGAATCGAGAACCCTTGCCTGACAGTTGTCATGGAAATAGGCATTGAGCCTTCCAAGAAGCTCGACCCGTACCTTTTCGTCCAGGACGGGGAACATTATCTCTACACGGCGTTCCAGGTTACGAGGCATTAGGTCGGCGCTGGCGAGGTACAGCTCGTCGGATCCGCCGTTGGAAAAATAGTATACCCGTGAATGTTCAAGATAATAGTCGATGACGCTTATTACCTTGATGTTTTCCGAAAGACCGGGAACGCCAGGAACCAGGGCGCATATCCCCCTGACGCACAGAAGTATTTTTACACCTGCCTGGGAAGCACGGTACAGGGCGTTTATCACGTCGGTATCTGTGACCGAATTGCACTTCATAATGATCTTGCCGGAAAACTTGTGGTCGGAACGTTTCACCTCCCTCCCGATAAGCTCCAAAAGCTTGGGCTTAAGATCGTGGGGGGCAACCACCAGAAGCCGTGTGGTCTGTTTGAGCGAATAGCCAGTTATCATGTTGAAGACCAGGTTCGCATCATAGGCGATTTCCTCCCGGCAGGTAAACAGGCAGATATCCTCGTAGCTTTTGGCCGTCTTGTCGTTGTAGTTCCCGGTGGAAAGATGCACGTAGCGTCTGATCCTATCGTGCTCACGCCGCAGCACCGTGGTAACCTTGGCATGAACCTTCAACTTCGAAAGCCCGTACACCACAATCACCCCGGCCCTCTCCAGCCTGTTCGCCCAGGATATATTCCGCTCCTCGTCGAAACGGGCCTTTAGTTCCACCAGTGCCGTAACGTGCTTGCCACTGAGTGCGGCCTGTTCCAGCGCCCTGACTATGGGCGAAACCGCCTGAGGATTTTCCGCCACTCCGCTGGTACGGTACAGCGCAGTTTTAATAGAAATAACCTGGGGATCCGAGGCGGCTTCCTGGAAAAAGCGGACAACCGGATCAAAAGACTGATACGGAAAGTGAAGCATAATGTCGCCCTGGCTAAGGCGATCCCAAATTGATACATCGTCGGCAAAGCCGGGCGCAGGGTGCACCTTCCAGGCCTTTTCCTGAAAACTCTCGAAGCCGGCGACACCGATTAGTTCCATAAGGCCGATGGGATTGAACGGCCCTTCAACTTCGTACAGGTCGCTGCTTCCCAGGGAAAACCGTTTTGCCAGCTCGTCACGTAGTTTGTTGCTTCCCAGGGAATAGACCATGCGCACAGGCTCGGACCTTTCCCTTTCCTCCAGAACCTCGCCCATCGCCTCGACGAAATCCTCGTCCCTTCTTTCGTCAACGGAAAAGTCGGCGTCACGGTTTACCTTGAACAGCATACTTTCCTTGACTCGGTAGCCAGGGAAAAAGTACCCCCCCCAAGTGAGTATCAGATCGTCAAGTAGCGCCCAGCGAAGCCTGACCCCCTTGGAAGGCGAGTCTTCATCCGATGATGCGACTTCCGATGAAGGCGGCACTTCCTCCGAAGGTAGCCAGATAATCCTACTGAGTGAAGGCGGAAGCTGCACCATGACGATGCGTTCCTCGGAATCCTCCCCGGCGGAATCCCCCTGGCCTTCTCCCTCGTCATGTTCCTTTTCGGGGGCCAGGAGAAAAGCCGCATTTATGCTGCGGCTTTCGAAAAGGGGCAGCGGTTTGTCCTCCTCGATACGCAGGGGCGTAAGGATCGGGTAAATCTCCCCGATAAAGAACGATTCCAGGAAATCCATTTGGGGGACGGTATAGGAATCGGGCCGGACAAGCTCGAGGCCGCCGGCGGCGAGTGCCGGGAAGATATCGCCCATAAGGCAGTCGTACAGGCGGCGTATTATCGAACTGGCCTTTTGGTAAACCCCCTCCAACTGTTCCGCAGGGCTAAGGCCGGAGGGATCGCCGGAAAGCCCGGCACGTCGTGCCCGTTTTAATGCCGCCACCCTTACCATGAAGAATTCGTCAAAGTTGGCGACGACAATGGCCAAAAAGCGAAAACGCTCGAACAGCGGTTTGTCCTTGCGCAGGCCTTCTTCCAGCACACGCTCGTTAAAGTCGAGCCACGAGAGATCACGGTTAAAGTACGACGGGTTTAGTTCGGTTTCCTTGTCCATTGCCCGTCATTATAATGGTAAATCCGACTTTTTTGAATAGGCCGAGCTTGCGCTTGAACACCTTGCCAAGGCGGATGTCGGGGATATCCTCGGAGCCATTGAAAATCACTGTATGTAGAATATACTCCTTATGTTGGTTTTTTTAGAATCAGCGAATAGCTATGTTTAACTGCAATTGAGTATGCTGATTCAATCCATCGACATTTCGGAATATCCGTTTGATTCAGGCATTGACATGCGATTGGAGGAACTGGAATATTTATTCGTGCTGAGGGGTTTAATACCCCGCCCTGTTTTCATATGCATTGGTGGTTATATTTGCCCTTTTGCCTATCCAGGTTATGATTGGAGAAGTCAAGCCGTCAGTGATTTAAGTGGAATAACTTGTATCATGATGGTTTGCATTGCCATTCAAGGTAACTTGTCATAGGCGGTGAACAGTTGCCGTTTGTTGAGGCGAAGTACGAAGCTCCTACTTTTATGTACTTACGGGCGAGGGTAAATTCGCATAAGCTCCCCGATTAAAAAAGGGATGAAATCGTCAAACACGGGGTAAGTTTCGCGGTTGTCTATGTATAGTTGTAGAAGATCATATACGGTATGAATGTAGATAAAGCCCCGATTATACTCCTTGCCCAAATGCTCTTCCACATCTATCCCTATATTGTCAGCCAACATCCTGATAACGATGGCGCGCAATATCAATTCCTCGGCGGCATAATTCCAATGCCCATAAGCCTGCATCAACATTTGTTCCCTGATTGGATCCATAAGATACTCGCTGTCTTCCAACGCCCTGCGTATGTGGATATTATCGGAATTATTGAAATCAAGAAACGAATGCCCAAACTCATGCAAAGCAAGATGTGTAAAATTTTCAGTGTCGCCAAACCAGGGATAACCGTTCCCGTCAACGCCAAACGGCCCTTGAATCGAGTAAATCGCCAAACCGTTTTCCCGCATAATACTCGGCCCAAAACCGTGGTTGGCATATAGCGGAACAAGCGCCACGTTATAACTTTCAAGATTTTTGCCGAAGAACGATTCCATGACGGAAATCATATCCCAATCGGGAAACACTCCGGCGACTTGCTCCAAAATAGCGGCATAAAAATATGCTTGGCTTAAAAAGAAAGTCTCGAAATCGCTTTCCAGATAGAACGACTTCATAAGCGAGACAAACTCATCGATGATATCGTAAAATGCTTGAAAATTCCCTGACGCGGCAAATGCCGCCCGATCAAGCGTGAAATCGCGGTTGATCATCAACGCGGCTTTTGGAGGGCAACAAAAATTAAAACCCTTTGGAAAATATCTATACATAAAAAGCACCGCCTCGTGCTCCCTGAAATCGGCAAATCGCGCGTTAATGATACGTTCATACTCCAGTTCAAAATCAGGATTAAATCCTGGCATGAACTCGTCTATAATGTATCTGTAACCGCTAAGAAGCTGGATAACCGAAAGCAATTCCAACTGTGGATAAACGGCGATTCTTATGCCGTTTTTGTCGATTTCAATCGCCTCCGGCAAAAGCACGGGGGCATCGTTCCTGCGAGTGTCGATTGAGGCGCAAGCTACCGCGATTATTAGCGTTGATAAAGCAAGCAAGAAATTTTTTTTGCTAGCCGATGACTTCCGATATTGTATCATAACCAACTCCTTTATTAGAAAACCTTATTACTGCGAATTATAGGCATTTCAGCATATTCTATAATTTTATTTCCATTCACAAAATGGTAATTCTGTTGCGATTCGTTTGTGTATTGTCGTATACTCATGAGAATTTTCAGGATCCAGCTGAAAAATGCCTGCAAACTTATAATCCCCCCTAATTATTTTTGCAAAAACACCTAAATACTCTATCTCATGTTTTTTGCTTTTATCAAAAGGTTCCGAAGGGGGTAAATAATCAGTAGCTATCCATTTTTGTGTTATAGTCGTTCCATCAGAGGAAAGGAAATTTGACCAGCATGCAGATGTAACATGCCCAAATGTTTTAGGATTTGGCTTATATTTTTTATTTGTTTCGTTAAATTTTGGAAACCATAATTTGTTATATCTATTTATGGGATATATCGCTCTCATCCATCCCCTTATTTCTTTTCCAAACAAGTGATTTATGATATCTATAATCTGCCTAAACTGTATATTGTCATTTATCGATATACTTCCATTTTTAATTATTTCTTCAATTTTTTGCTTAAATAGAGATTGATCCGGTACGGAAGTTGGAGGCGGCTTAACATAAATAGGTTTCTTTGTTAGAGTACTACCATTTTGTGCTATAATTATTGGTCCTTTGGCAGTACCATGCCCTTTTTTCATGTTTGTAAGACCTGGAGTTGTATCAATTAGGGCTGCTTCTACTTCATAAGCTGTTTTTTCATCTAAGCCATTCCTAATAATCATCATTTCCACTTCATAACCATCCGCAATGATTTCTCTTATTAGAGCGATCTTTGAGTTTGCTTCGTCTTCAATTACACCGTTGCTGTCTGTGTTTGTATAATCTTTCCCGTTATAATTTTTTATTGCGGCTTTTACATGCGCATAGATCCTGTCCCCTTTTCCTTTGCCAATATAAAATGTAAATTTTGTACGGGGATCTATCAATTTATAAACATAATATTCATTATCAGCCATAATTTCCTCCATTTTAACTGTACCCTGGTGTATTTTTTTTGTCAATTCATTATCCAGCAAATTTCACACAAAATTCAAAAATTATTGCGCCATATGGACGCAAGTTCTTTCGTATAACAGCCCAAATATTTATATTATTCAAGTGTCTCCAATATTCGGATGCTTCGGGTTTTGCGTCGGGCTATTTTTAGAAAAAAACGTGAATTTTAGATTTTCCCCACAAGAATCGCTTGGAAATATGCGCTGGATATTGCCCCAGATCAAGGCGGGGGCGTTGCGGGGGTGGAACCCCCGCAGAGAGGGGTAGTGGAAGCCTTGCATAGCAAGGCTGTAGCGAGGGGGAGAAACTTCTCCCCTTCCCCAAATCTTATCCTCTCTCAATAAATCGCCCAAGTTGCCGATAATTAAAAGTAGTGTGCTCAAGAGCTAAAGTTAAAAAATCCCCAGGGGTGCTGTTATGAAGGCGATATCTGAACAGAATGCGAACGAGTATTACAAAACCCTGTTGAGGTATGTCCACAGCGGACAGGGCAAGGGGGATGTGGTAAAGGGGCTGAAGTCCTTTTTGGAGCATGATGTTTTGCGGGGCGTCACCAACAAGGCGGAATGGCAGGAGCAGAAGGAGTACCTGGAAAATCCCATCCCAGACTCGGTTATCTCGGGGATTCAGGCGGTTATCGATACGCGCCACGAGGCGGAAATTGAGAACGTGGAAATCTCCGAGCTGGATTATCTGTACCTCTTGCAGAAGGTGGCGCAGACTATCAGTTTTTTTTCCGATATCGAGATTCCCTCGGAGATTGGGCGGCTGTTCAACGTGTCGATCAACGCGCCGAGTGCAGAAAATGGCGGCAAGGACGGCAAGAAGGCTTACAGGATTGGCGATATTGGGCCGGCTGGCGGCATAATTTTTTTGGACAAGGGTGTGAACGAATCGGGTTGGCGTTATCTGGAGGCGGCTCCGCACGACATCGGCCCGGCGCAGTGGGGGAAGGTTTCATACGGTTACGGCCATATCGATCTTAAGGACGACATAGGGAACGGCAAGCGGAACACGGATCAGATTTTGAAGATGTTCAGCAGGATGTTTGGGAACGAATCGGGCAAGGCGGTTCATCTTTGCATGGCGCTCGACATTGGCGGCTTTAGGGACTGGTTTCTGCCGAACTCGGCAGAGCTTAATTTGATGATGACTAACCTTCACAAAAAAGGGTTGGGGAACTTTGCGAATAGGGCCTACTGGTCGTCGTCGGCGTTTGTCGATGGAGGTTATCTGCACCCGTACTCCTATATAGCTGGCGAGAACATCTACGGCGATGGTCGTGTCGATTGCCTGTACTATATTCGGGCGGCGAGGATTGTTTAGGGTGATGGCTTACTTTGAAAATATATTTGGTTCTCAAATATTTTGTCAAATAGAAGATTCATTATGAAGTTTCATTGCGTTTTTACTTATCTCCTCAACGGTCATTCCAACAAAGAGATTATCACGTCTCCATTCCGTATAATCAAATGGTTCACGCAAAACAAGTGAAATAAATTTTTCCGCATGTACATTCCCTAATTCTTCAATTAAGACCTGCATTCCTGTTTTCATTAATACACTGTCAGTCATCATTTTTTGTCTCCTTGTCCCATTGTATAACAAACATTATAGGGGTTATTATTTTTATTTCATCTGTTTTGTATTTTAATATTTGATCGTCAACAGTCATAAAAAAGTCTGCATTACTTATGATTGCAGATGTTAAATGCAGGGCATCTGTAGGTTTAATGCCCGTTTTTATAATTTCATAAGATTTTAATAATATCTCGTTATTTTCAACAGTATAATACTTTGCTTTTTGTGAAAACCTACTTATTGAATATTTTCTATTTTCAAATGGATTATTATCGTTTTCATACTTGTTTATGTAAGATACTACTAAATCTATTTTTTCATCCGAAATTAATGCCTGCACATATAATTTTGCCTGTGTCTCAAGTGAAATACACAATTGAGATTGATCATCAAATGGTCTATTAAAACAACAATTATCTAAATAGACTTTTATTTTACCCACACCATAACCTACCTAAAACTATGATATATCATTTTTTTTTAGTTTTCAAGTCTACTATTTTCGAAAAAAATTACGTATTTCGAGCCGTTCAAAACCTTCTCAGGCAAATAGAGATAAACGCCAGCACCATCATCTGGCATGAGTTGTATAGTGAATTAAGCTAAATTTCTCAAAGCAAAATATTCGTAAACGACAAAATCGGCCATGAAAAAATCCCGCAGGTTGTCGCGGAGGAACCGCTTCATGTTCGCCCAGGATTTCTCTATGGGGTTGTAGTCAGGCGAGTACGGCGGCAGGAACAACACCCCCACCTTGCCCCTCGCCAGTTTCTTCAGTGCCTT
>Ga0209755_10003514_pt1 | contig 19575 bp, 23 predicted proteins | sample TergutCo191P1_FD_187301 | JGI IMG/M metagenome (GOLD analysis project Ga0209755, IMG submission 187301) | Cornitermes sp. P1 segment gut microbial communities from Petit-Saut dam, French Guiana - Co191P1 (SPAdes) (version 2) | ecosystem: Host-associated > Arthropoda: Insects > Digestive system...
ATATCTTTCAAATGATTCTTTCAGAGATGAAATCTTTATTCCGACAATTAATGAAGCAGAAAACGATTCGGATACCAATGAGTTATTTATGCGAGCAATCAAATTATCAAATTTATTTAAAATAGCTCCAAAGCCTGTAACTCAAGAGCCAAAACAACAACCAACGCATGAAGACTTTGACGAAATAGCAAAAATAAAGAGCAGAATACCTAATTGGTTTTTGAACAGGCTACAATATAATAGTAGAATATTGTATGCTTTTATTAATCTATATGAACGAAATGGCGGCAATGTTACATACAATCAATTAATGGAAGAGGCTAAGATACCAAAATTCAAAGGTAATTTTGACCAGATGAAAAATTTCGGTGAGAAAAATCATGGTAAAATATTTGAGCAAATCGGTGAAAATGTGTATTTATGGAAAAAAGTTGAACATATTGTATGGGAGGCTTATAAAAAATATGCTAAGACGAACGCATAACAAGCTGCAAATAGCGGGTAATTTGAACCCTACCCCCCAACCTCTACCGGCTCCTTATACAACTCATAAACATACCCAGCACTCTCCCTGTAAAGCAGAGTATCATAATTCAACAGCCTCTTATACCAAATAGAACTGTAAAATTTTCCAAAAGCATCCAGCAAACTTATGTTTTCATCCCTAGAAATAAAATTAGCAATAGCACCGGTTATATATTCAACCATAAACAATCTCTGTTTTTCCTGCTTGCTTTCATCTAACTTCATAATGAATCATCCCAAAGAACCCCCGTTTCGTTTTAGAATATTATCCATATCTTCTATCACATAGATTATATTTTCCAAATGCTCGGTCTCGTAATGTTTGTCCAAAAAAATCCACTTCCCCCCAAATATTACTATATTGCAAACTATACATAGCACAAAAGTATACTTTTTTGTAAAGTATGCTTTGCAAAAAGGGAGTATTTTATGCAAGAAATTGGCAGAAAGCTTTGGAAAACCCTTAAAAAGGAACTCCATGAAAAGGAGAATTTGGTGCTCACTGGGCCTCGCAGAGTGGGCAAAACTACCACTATAAAATGGCTTTTTAAGCAAATAGAGAGCGAAAATAAGGTTATTTTTGACATTGAAAATCTGAAAGATCGGCAAATCTTTGAAAAAACTGACTACAACGACGTTATAAACGACCTTGAAGCCATAGGTCTCAATCGCAACCGCAAAATGTATGTGGTTATAGACGAAGCTCAATTTATGCTAGGCATCGCAAATGTTGTGAAATATCTTTATGACCACTATGATATAAAATTCATTTTGACTGGATCAAGCTCATATTATTTGAAAAATCACTTTACGGAATCCCTATCCGGCAGAAAATATGTTTATGAATTGCTGCCCTTTAGTTTTAACGAATATCTGGAACTTTTGGGAGTGAAATACAAGCTTAAAGAATTGGATATTTACAACTTAACCAGCAAATTCAACGACTTTGCGTACACTTCTCTCGAAAATTATTACAAAGATTACTTGCAGTTCGGCGGATTTCCAAGCGTTATTTTAAAAGAAACCAAAGAGAAGAAAATTCAGGAATTAAACGAGATTTACAGTTCATACATAAACATAGACGCCAGAAGTTTGGCAGATTTCAAAGACTTGACTCATTTGCGGAAAATAATCCAATTGCTTGCAGTTAGAATCGGCAACAGGCTTAATATAAACGAGCTTTCTGCTGTGAGCGGGCTCAGTCGGCAAACGGTGGAAAATTATGTGGAATTTTTGGAAAAAACATATCTGATTAAAACCATACCCGTGGAATCCAAATCTCCAGATGTTCAAAACAGAAAACTGAAGAAAGTTTATTTTATAGACAACGGCATTGCAAGCATAAATGCGCAACTTTCAAGCGGTCAGATTTTTGAAAACGCAGTTTTGGCATCATTGATAAACTTTGAAAGGATAAGCTATTACGAGGATAAATCCTGTGAGATAGATTTTATTGTCCGCACTCCATTTCATCAAGAAGAACAAAACGCTATTGCGCTGGAAGCCAAGGAAACGCCTACTAATGCAGATTTAACCGCTCTTAACAAATATGCTAAAAAATTAGGCATTGCCAATACCTGTATAATAGGCGCTCAAAAAAGCGCAAAGTTCAGCAAATATGTTTGGGGTGGGGAATTGAATTTTGGCTTATCTTAGATTATGGGAACGAAACTACGCTAAGGGTCAGGCGTAGCAATTCATCAAATTCAATTTTCGAGTCCGTAAAGAATCTCTCCGGCAAGCCCTTACTCAAATGTCCGGTTCTTGCAGCAGTACCAAACATAACACCTGCGCAGCCGATAAAAGTGAACACCAAAGCTGTGAAAACAGCTATTGCGAAAAAGGATTTTATCTTCTTCATATTGCATTCTCCAATATACACAAACAATATAAAAAGAATATACAAAAAAGTGACGCTTTTTACATAATAATTCTCAAATTCTCAAAAAACGCTCATTTTCCTTCCATTTTGCATTTATCAGAATCTAGGCTTCCTTGAATGTGCCCATAGATGCCTTCTCAGCTTTCTCGTCCATCTGATTTCGTATGTCGTCGCAACGATTGCAAGCATTACAGCGATCGCCATTGCGATAGCCGTGTAGTGTTCCGTTGCGTTCGCTTCGGGCACTATCATGTTGGCTGCCATCATTACAATCCATGCGGTTGCCATGCAAAAAGCAATAGCTAGCAAAAATGTACCTAGCACTATTTTCACAAAATCCATAAATCCTCCGTTGAGCTGATCAAGGGTACATCTCTGTTTTATAAGCGATGTTCTTTGTGCTATAAAATAAATTATTTTTTGCTTAATAGTACAAAAAAATTTTGTATGGCTCAAAATATAGAAAAAATTCTCCAGATTGTCAAATAAATGTCAAATGTTTGTCAAATCCATGTAAATGAATGGCGGTGTGCATATCTGTTTTCCAGCTAGGAGTTGGAGCTGATATTTTACTACATTACCCCCATGGGAACAGTTAGCACAAATGAATTTCGCAAAAAGCTCAAAATAATGATAGATGGGCAGCCATATATGATTGTTGAGAATCAGTTCGTAAAACCGGGCAAAGGTCAAGCATTCAACAGAGTCAGGGTTAAAAACCTCATCACAGGACGCGTTCTGGAACGCACCTGGAAAAGCGGCGATACCGTGGAAGAGGCAGACGTGACCTATAACGAAGTCACATATTCTTACAACGATGGCGCAAACTGGTTCTTTCTGGACCCAAGCGGCGAAATGGTGGAAATACCAAAAGATGCGCTCAACGGCGCAGAGCTCTGGCTGCTGGATGGAGCCGCAGTGCAAGTTACATGGTGGAACGGAAAAGCCATAGAAGTTATACCGCCAACATTCGTGGATCTGCTAATAGTGGAGTCTCCACCCGGAGTCCAAGGCAATACAAGCGGGAACGTTATGCGCGCCGCAATTATGGAAACTGGCGCAGAAGTGCAAATACCGCTTTTCATCGAACAGGGAACTCGAATAAAAGTAGATACCAGAACAGGAGAATATGTGGAAAGATCGAAGTAAAAAAATTCTTCGCATATTGCTTATTGTTGCCGTGATGTCTGGGCTTGCGGCATCAGCGTTTTTTTATTATCTGTTTTCGGTAGTCGCTAACCAAGACCCTGACAACAAATTTACCAGAGACAATATCCTGCGAAACCTGAACGGAGAAAGCAGAGTGTTTTACTCTGACGGAGTTACGGTAATAGGTTCCTTTTTTGATACCAACCACCGCTTGTATGTCCCCTACGATTCCATTCCGCATGCGCTTATTGACGCAATAGTTTCCGCAGAAGATGCAAAATTCTGGGAGCATAGAGGCTTCGACTTCGGTGGATTTGCGCGAGCAATGTTCAACAATATGAAAAGCTTTAACCTGCGGCAAGGCGGCAGCACTCTTAGCCAGCAAACAGTGAAAAATGTTTTTGGAAGAGAAGAGAAAAACATAAAATCAAAATGGATGGAGCTAACGGATGCCATAAAACTGGAAAAACGCTTCGCCAAACAGGATATTCTGGAATTCTATCTAAATCAGTTTCAGGTTTACGGCTCTGGCAGAGGAGCGGCTATAGCGGCTATATATTTTTTCAACAAGCCTATTTTGGAACTCAGCCTTGAAGAATGCGCTTTTATTGCAGGTACGGTCAAAGGACCTTACAACTACGATCCTCGCGTGCAAAAAACTCCGGAACGGGCGCAGCAGGCTTTGGAAAAAGGGTACCACAGAACAAAATATGTTTTGCGCAGAATGCTTGAAAACGGCTATATAACCAAGGAAGTTCACGACTCCGCAAAAATGCCCGAACTGAACTACGGAGAATTCAGGTTCAACTCGTCTTCGCTTTTGGATAAAGTGGACAGGGATTTGAACGATGATTTTTATAAAGATGTTTTTGAAAAATTTGGCATAGAAGATTGGCGAAAAAGCCAGATAAAAATAATCACAACGCTTGACATGGATTTGCAAACAAGAGCAGAAGCCGCAGTGAGAGAAAATTTGAAAAATCTGCAAAACAAAATAGGAGCAGATACTGCAAATCCTCTGCAAGGAGCGCTCGTGGCTTTGAGAAACGGGATGGTCCTGGCGGCTCAATCCGGGTATAACAACTCCGGCTACGATAGAGTATTTATCGCAGAACGGCAATTGGGCTCTTCTTGGAAACCGCTTTTGTATGCTCTCGCTCTAAAGCTTGGCTGGAATCCATTTGACGAATTGGAAAACGAGTACAACCTGTTCACTTATGGAGGAACGGTTTATTTTCCGCGCCCGGATCATTTGGATAAAGGCGCTCTGGTTAGCATTGCCTGGGCAGCGGTTCGCTCGGAAAACATAGCCAGCGTTTGGCTTTTGGAGCATTTGCTCGATAAACTATCGCTGGAAGAGATTAGAGCATTGGCGGAAAAAAATGGAATTGACACAAGCATTACGGCAAGCGCAAGCAATGAAATAGCGCTTGAAAAAACGAAAGCCGCATTGACTACAGATTGGCTTTTGGAAGGACGTTTTGAAGCGGTGCGAGCTTTGCAAACGCTCAAATATTATTACAATAGCAAAGAAACTGAAAAAAACGCCAACGCTCCGGAAAGGGTTAGACTGTTGCAGCATAACTATGAATATTACGCTTCCATAGTGAATTTTTTTGAAGAAGAAAAAGAATTGTTTCCCAGTTTCACGCTCTCTGATTTCCAGCAAGTTTGGAATTTAACCGAGCGAAACAAGATTCAACCGGCACAAGCCGATGATAGATTTTTGTGGCCGGACCTTCGCAAAAAAATAGCTATGAGCGAATTTGCGAGTTTTGTCAAAAGCGCAGGCGTTAATCGTTCTTTGCAAGAAGTTATGAGCATGCCCCTTGGCGTAAACGAAGCCACGATTGCTGAAATGGCGGTTGCATATCAAAGCATTTTAGGCGGCAAGCAATACAAATGCAAAGACAAAAAAATAAATGAGCCATGCATAATTCATGAGCTCTGGGATAGAAACAATCGTTTGATTTTCAAGAACGACATAGACTCAACCCAGTTCTTGGATAGCACTGTAGTTTTGCCCATGCAAGCCATGCTGAGATCTGTTTTCAAATACGGCACAGCGGCAAGCGCATACTCTAAACTTGCCATGACATATTCTGGCTCAAAGTACCCTTTTCCAGTTATGGGAAAAACTGGAACCACAAACGAAAACCGCACTGCCGCATTCTGCGGAGGCGTGCCAGTATTCAGACTCTTTTCCATGTGCAGTTATGTTGGCTTTGACAGCAACGAGAAGCTCAAAGGAAAGTCTCGCAGTTTAGCGGGAGCTTCTGCAGCCTTGCCGCAATGGACAGAACTTGCTGAAGCGATAATTGCCAGAAAGGAAAACGAAGGAATTTTTGGCGAAGCAATAGACTACATAAGCGCTATGGCACAGCATGAGGTTCCTCTTCCGCACATGCCAGAAAATATCAAAGTGGATAAAATAGGCGGTTTGCCTTTAAAGCTTGATTCTGAAAATACCGGGGTAGCATTATTTCCGAATTTCTAATTTCTGCTTCCACAAAATCCAAAGCCCGGCTCGGACTTTTGAAAACGGCTCACGGCGAAATTCCTACCCCAATCTTTATGCCTGTTGGAACTGCCGCAAGCGTGAAAGCCGTTCCTCCGAGAGATTTGCAGGAAATGGGTGCAAAAATAATTTTGGCAAACACTTATCATTTGCATTTGCGCCCTGGAACGCCTTTGATAGCGCAGATGGGCGGCATTCACAAATTCAACGGTTGGCATGGCCCAGTCTTAACGGATAGCGGAGGGTTCCAAGTTTGGAGCTTAAAGGAGCTTCGCAAAATAAAAGAAAACGGAGTTGAGTTTCGCAGCCATCTTGACGGCAGCAAACATTTTTTTTCACCGGAGAGCGTTATGCAGTCTCAGCGCGAAATAGGCGCAGATATAATAATGGCTTTTGATGAATGCACGCCATATCCTAGCACAATTGAAGAAGCTCAGAAATCGCTGAATTACACCAAACGCTGGACAAGAACTGCGAAAGACTGGCTCGCAGAAAATCCGCCGCTGCACGGTTATGAGCAGAAATTCTTTGGCATTGTGCAAGGCGGCATGCACGAGGAACTTCGCTTGCAAGCGATTGAGGAGTTAAAGGATATAAATCCAGACGGCTATGCTATAGGCGGTCTTTCTGTTGGCGAGCCTGCAGAAACGATGTACGGAATTGCGGATCTTTGCACGGATCATTTACCAGCAGAGAAGCCTCGCTATATTATGGGCGTTGGAACGCCGTGGAATTTGCTTGAGCTTATTTTGCGAGGCATAGATATGTTCGATTGCGTTATGCCTACAAGGAATGCGAGAAACGGAATGTTATTCACAAGCAAGGGTGTTATGCATTATAAATCCGCAAGGCACAGGGAGGAGGAAATTCCTCCGGATGAGGACTGCGGGTGTTATACTTGCAAGAATTTTAGCCGTGCATATTTGCGACACTTGATTCATTCAGGCGAGATTTTAGCTTGGCAACTTGCGAGCATTCACAATTTGCATTTTTATTTGCACATGATGGAGCAAGCGAGGGAAAGAATTGCAAACGGCGGTTTTGAGGAGTGGGCAAAGGAAAAAATTTTGCTATATTCTCAGCTATGCTGAGGTTTTGGCCTTTATTGTTTGTTTTCATTGCTTCTTGCGGATATAGCAGGATGAATGTAGAAAAGGGTTCTTTCAGGGCTATAAAACCGCCGAACATTTATGGCAACAACAGCTATTTAACAAAAGATGCCGTCAATATAATTTCTTACGATGCAAACATAGGCAAAAACAAAACCATACCTTTGCCTGGAATTATGAATTTGTACAATAGCCGAGCCCTGCCAGATACGCTGGCAGATATACATTACCGCTTAATCGAAAATACATTGGGATTTCAATACCACAAAGTGCTAAAAAGCAAGAGCGATTTATATTTTGGGTTTGGCGGCGGCGTGCAAAATTTTCCTTATGGATCTTTAATATTTGGATACAATGGAAAATTCGTTGAAATTGGAGGCGCAACATATTGGGGTTTAACGTTAGGCAAGGCTTCTTATGAAGGAATATGGGATTGGGAAACCGGCGGGCCTCTTTCAAGTTCCGATACGCAATACATTAGATTGGAAGATGCTTATATTTTGCATTCGTATGGAGGGCTCACTGCTTATGCAAGTTTGCATTTGAAGAAATTCGCTTTGAGCTATGCCGCTTCCATTGCTAATCCCTGGCTTGTGGATGAGCTTCCCGCTCCTATTGGCAGATCGAGCAGCGATCCGGATATTTCCTTTTGGTTCCCCGCTTTGCTAATGCAAGACGTAGGAATTTCTTATACTCATCATAGAATAAAATACAGATTAGGAATAAATCAAATCACGGGCATTGAATTCCCAGGGCAATATTGGGGGCTCAGCGTTCAAATGGCTTACGGGTGGTAAATTATGCAAAGATTTTATTTTTTGTCAATTCTCTTGTTTCTCCTGTTTTTGGGTTGCGTTTCCATTGGACTTGACGAGGAAGGTTGCGGCGGATATAAATACTCTGCTCCAAACCAAATATGCGAAAATAATATTCTTAAAGATCCATGCGGAGATGGTTATTACAATAGAAAAGAACAGTTTTGCTATAATTCTATAATTTATGACAGATGTAATGGCGGCTATTACGACCCATCAACTCACGTATGCATGGATGGTTCTGAATTTTTAAGATGCGGATATAATTATTACGATTATAGAACGCAATTTTGTTTTGAAAATGCAATTTACGAAAAATGCGACGGGATGGACTATAATCCGTTAAACAACGGATGCGAAGATGGAGTTATATTCAATAAATGCGGTGATGATTTTTTTGATCCCGCTATTGAGCATTGCGTAAATAATGTTATTGTAGATAAAGAAAAATTTACAGACAATCGAGATGGCAAAATATATAAATATGTGATTATTGGCACTCAAACTTGGATGGCTGAAAATATGCGATATGAAACTTCAAATACTAAATGTTATGATAACAATACCAGCAATTGCGAGATTTATGGGAAGCTTTACAATTGGGAAACCGCAAAAACTATTTGCCCAGAAGGCTGGCATTTGCCCAGCGATGCGGAATGGTATAAGTTAAGAGATTTTATAGGCAGCTATGTTGTAGGAACCAAATTAAAAGCAAACAGCGAGCTTTGGATTTCCGGCAAGGGAACTGACGATTTTGGTTTTAACGCTTTGCCAGGCGGACATCAGAGAGCTAAATTTGGCGAAATACGGGAAGTAGCGCTTTTTTGGAGCGCAACAACTGGCAGTCAAAGCGGATCTGCTCATGTTCATTATGTAAAATACAGCAATGCTACATTGAACTTAGCCGGTTTTTATATAGACGAGGGCTTGGCAAATGTTCGGTGTTTGATGGATTGATTTTCTATATAGTTTGAATTCTTAACCAAACCTTAACTTCCTCTTAGCTAAAACGCAACGCTAATTTTTAATATTACTATTAGGTTAATATGAAAATAGGAATGCTTACAAGCGGTGGTGATTGCGCAGGGCTTAATGCGGTTATGCGTGGATTTGTCAGTGCTATAACGGCTATTGAGCAAAAAGTTGAAATTTATGGAATAAAGAATGGCTATGGCGGGCTTATAAACCGTGAATACAGCCAAATAAAACCTGATGAATTTTCCGGCATTCTCAAGCTTGGCGGCACAATTTTGGGAACATCACGGCAACCTTACAAAAAAATAATTCAAAAAGAAAATGACAAAGCGGATAAGATGAAAGAAAATTACCGCAAAATGGATTTGGATGCGCTTATTGTTCTGGGTGGCCAAGGAACGCACAAAACCGCTGCTTTTTTATCCGGCGAAGGACTCAACATCATTGCCCTGCCAAAAACCATAGACAATGATATTTGGGGAACCGATTTCACATTCGGATTTCATTCTGCAGTTAGCGTTGCAACGGAATGCATAGACAGAGTTCAAACAACCGCTGCAAGCCACGGGCGCACAATGCTCGTAGAGATAATGGGCAATAAAGTCGGATGGCTAACGCTCTATTCAGGCGTTGCAAGCGGCGCAGATATAATACTCATACCGGAAATTCCGTACAAAATAGACGCTGTGATGAAAGCGGTAGAAGTTGTGGAAAAACAAAAAGGATTTTGCGTAATTGCCGCTGCGGAAGGTGCAATGGATGAATTTGAATCTACGCTCAGCAAAAAAGAACGCTTTCAAAAACGTGCCGAGCAAGGCGATGTGACTGCCTCAAACAGAATAGCAAAAGCCATAACCGAAAAATTAGACATTGCAACCAGAGTTGTTGTTCCCGGACACATTCAGCGTGGCGGCAACCCAAGCGCTTATGATCGCGTGATCTGCACGCAGATGGGCGCTTACGCTGCAAACCTCGTTGCAGAAAAACGCTTTGGCACAACCGTGGCTTTGAAGAGCGATGAATTAATCGCCAACTACCTTGCAGACATCGCTGGAAAAACAAAATTCGTTCCGCTCAAACATGAACTTATCCGTGCAGCACGATGCACGGGAATTTCTTTTGGAGATTAAGATGAACAAGTTTATCAAAAAAACTTTTATAAATCGCGAATATTCGTGGCTTCAATTCAACGAGCGTGTGCTGGAAGAAGCTTATTCCCAAAATAATCCTCTTTTGGAAAAATGCAAATTTCTCTCCATATTCACAAGCAATCTTGATGAATTTTTTATGGTTAGAGTAGGCAGCCTGTTCAACGAATTGCTCATTAATCCACAGGCTAAGGAAAGCAAAACCGGGCTTACCCCTAAAGAACAAATTGAAGGCATTTACAAATACACCAAAAAGCTATACGAATTAAGAGCGAAAACCGCTAAAAATATTTTTGCGGAATTGAAAAAAGAGGGAATCACAATTGAGAATATGAGATTGAAAAAGAAAAAGGCTGGCAAAAGATTTGAGGAATATTTTCAAAAAACGATGCTGCCTTTGATGAACCCAATAGTTTTAGATAGCAAGCATCCTCTTATACATCTCAGCAATTTGAGAATGTGCGTTATTCTCCATTTGGAATACAATGGAAAAAATTTCTTTGGCATATTGCCCGTGCCAAGCAAGTGCGATAGATTAATAGCAGATAAAACTGATTCTGGAGTTAGGCTTATAACCTCCGAAGACTTGGCTTATTATTTTGCAGAGAAGGTTTTCTCTAAATACAAAGTGCTGAACAAGGCTCTGGCAAGATTAACCCGCAATGCAGATGTTGATACGGAAGTCTATTCCGTGGATTATGAATCCGAATATGATTTTTCCAAGCTTTTGAAAGGCAAGGTTGATTCTCGCACAAATCTTCCTTCCGTTAGACTGGAGCTCAGCAATGCGAACAAAGCCATCAGAGATTTTTTGTGCAAAAATCTTAACATCAATTCTGATCAATGTTTTACCATTCAGCATTTTTTTGATTACAAATTTGTATTCTCAATAGATAAATTTTTGCCGCAAGATAAAGCCATAGAACTAAAATATCCGCCGTTCCGTTGCAGATACGCTCCGCTTGCAAAATCCAAATCCATAATAAGCAGTGTGCTTGCCCACGACCATCTTTTATTTTATCCCTTTGACTGCATGGACACATTTTTGGACTTGATGGACAATGCGAGCGTTGACCCTCGTGTTGCTGGAATAAAAATTACAATTTACCGATTGGACAAGCAGTCCAGAATTGTGGAAGCGTTGCGCCGTGCCAGCCGAAACGGAAAAGATGTCACAGCGGTTATAGAGCTTGCCGCACGTTTTGACGAAGAAAATAATTTGCATTTTGCAGGAATACTCAAAGATGCCGGTTGCACAGTGGTTTACGGAGTTGGCAATTACAAGGTTCATTCAAAAATAATGTTGATAGTGTTGCAAGACGGCGAGCAAATTTCTTATATAACTCATCTTGGCACTGGAAATTACAACGAGAGCACTTCCAGGCAATATACCGATTTGAATTTGATTACAGCGAATTACGAAATAGGTTCGGATGCTGCGGATTTCTTTCGCAATCTTTCGATGGGCGATGTGAACTTCAACCATTCCAAGCTTCTCGTTTCTCCTTCTACTCTTAAAGAGGGACTTTTGCAAAAAATAAAGGAGCAAACCGCTTTGGCTAAAGCCGGAGCGGCTGCGAAAATAGTGTGCAAAATGAACAGCTTAACTGATTTGGATTTTATAACGGAATTTATCCGTGCTTCCACTGCGGGCGTGAAGATTCAGTTGATAGTCAGGGGAGTTTGCTGTTTGTTGCCTGGCATTAAAGACAAAACCGAGAACATAACGGTTAAGAGCATAATAGGCCGTTTTTTGGAGCATAGCCGCATTTACAGCTTTGGCGCAGAGAATCCTGAGATTTACATTTCCAGCGCAGACCTGATGACTCGCAATACGGAAAAGCGCGTGGAAATAGCTACGCCTATAATTGATGAGAAAATTCGCAACAGGCTGAGCAATATTCTTGATGTGATTCTTGCGGACAATGAGAAAGCGAGTTATTTGACTGCGGAAGGAAAGTATATAAGAAAGAATAAGCATGGGCAGTCTAGTCAGCAGTTTTTTATTGAGAATGCGGTGTGATCGTCAAGGGTAGCCAATTCGTAGCCACTTTGAAGGGGAAAGTTGCGGGGGTAGGACTTGAACCTACGACCTTCGGGTTATGAGCCCGACGAGCTGCCAACTGCTCCACCCCGCTATAAAAGGTTGATATATATAAATATAGAAAAAAAACAAAACTTTGTCAACCCCCCATTAAACATTTTCTAAATTACAACCACTTGATGCGCACTATACCGCTATACTTGCTTTTATTCTTTGCTTTATCTCATGCTTATTTTGGCAAAGAAAATGAAGGCTTGGCTGTTTTTGGATGGGCTACGCTTTTGCATAGCCCACGTACCGTTTCATTTGAGGGTGCAGGCTCTGCGCTTCCTTCGCAAGACTTTGGCGCCGCTTTGATGAACCCAGCTCTGTTGCAGGGCGAAGGTTATGGGGCCGGGCTTTCCTGGCAAAGCGGAGACTTGGCAAACAATCAAGGGATAGCAGTCTTTTCGCATTCGTTTTTGAGCGGAAGAATGCAGCATACTTATGGAATTGTGGACAACGGAGATGTTCAGCACTACGATGAATTTGGCGAAGAAGAAAATATGATTAGCCGTCCCATAGCGCAATACTATGCTATAACAGCGGCCTTCCCATTGAATAGATTCAAGTTTGGAATAACGGGCAGATATTTATGGGAGAGACTGGCAGAAACACCGGATTCGCAGATTGGAATGGGGCTTGCAATTGATTGGGGTTTTTTGTGGAATCCCGGTTCTGCACGCTATGGATTTGCATTTATGGGAAGATACCTTGGCAGTCAGTTTCGCCCTTATGCAAAAGGCGGAGTGAATGGTTTTGCGCTCGCCTCAGAACTTGCTGCAAGCGCATTTTGGCGTCCAAACCAGAATATGACCTGGCTCTTTGAATGCTCCGCTCCTCGCTACTCGCCCGCTCTGGGAAAGCTCGGTTTGGAATATCGCTTTGCAGATCCCGTGCTTATAAGAGCCGGCATTCAGCGAGAGCTTATAGACGTCGCTCGTTATGCTCGCTCAGTTTTCGATAGCAACGAAAAAGCGCCAATGGCTGGTTTTCATCGTCTGTTTTCTGCTGGAGCGGGCTACAAACTTGGCAATTTGATTATTGATTACAGTTATAGTATGTTGATTGAAGGCATGGGCAGCGAACATCGCATAGCGTTAAGCGGGAACTTTTAGAAAATGCATCCGAACTTTTACGAAGAAAAAAACGATCTCCTTTCGATAATAGCCGCATCGCTTATATTTCATATTCTTATTTTCGCCGCTTTAGTTACAATTGTACTGCTAAAACCTGTAAAAGAAAATCCTCCGCCAATACCGTTTTTTGAAATGATAAACGTGGCTGCGCCTCCACCACCACCGCCAGCACCGACTAGACCGCAACCTGTAGCAGAGCCAACGCCTGCGCCAGTGCCAGAACCTGCGCCTGCACCTGTCCCCAAGCCAGAAGCAAAGCCTATCCCCAAGCCTGAACCTGCGCCAAAACCTGCAGCGCCAACGCCTGCACCAGCGGAGCCAATTTCAAAACCTGCAGAACCAACGCCAACAATGGATATGCCAATGGATTTGCCATCCGATATAAAGAGCAAAAGCACAGATATGGATATGCCAACTATCAGAACTGTAGGCAATATTATTATGGATCCTCAACTGCAAGCATATTTAAACACGCTTGTAAAACTTTTGTACCAAAATTTCAATCCGCCATCAGGAACCGAAATTGCCAAAGGAACAAAATCTTCCGTGCAATTTCAAATTGCCAGAAATGGCGAAATAAGCGAAGTTATTCTGCGTTTATCTTCAGGAAATAGAATATGGGACAGACTTGCAACCAGAGCTGTTGAGATAACAAAACCACCACCGCTTCCGCCCAGCTACACCGCTGAGAACCTTCCTTTGATATTCGATTTTAGAGAAAAATGAGTTTTCTATATTAATAATTGAATCATGCGAAAAATAAGCATTAGGATTGTAAAGGATGGAATGGTTTTGGCAGAGCCATTGAAAAACTTGCACGGAGGTCTTCTTCTTGAGAAAGGGACCGCCTTGACAGTGTCTTTTGCTGCTAGGCTTGCTCAGCGGGGAATTTCCACGGTTTGCGTTGAAGGGGAACCAGAACCGGGGGAAGAAACCACATCAACAGTACAGTTTGCAGAAATTGAAAAAATACCATTGGAAGAACTGTTCAAAGGGAAAATTGTAAATAAGTCAATGCATATTATTTATGAAGCTCTGGCTAGACTCAGGAATTAATATGGCAGATAAAAAGAAATTAGAACATTTGATTAAGAATATGGGCGAGCTGCCAACGCTCCCAAGCGTGTTTTTTACCGTAAGCAAAATGCTATCCGATCCTAGAACTTCGGCAGTGGATGTTGGTAACATCGTATCCAATGACCAGGTTATAGCTTCCAAAATTTTAAAAATAGCCAACAGCGCATTCTACGGTTTAGCCGGCAGAGTGAGCACGGTTTCCCATGCCATTGCAGTTTTGGGTTTCAGCTCAACAAAAAACATTGTTATAACCACCAGCGTTTTATCAGCTTTAAGCCCTGCAACTCCCATAAAAGGTTTTAATCTCGCCGCTTTTTGGAAGCATTCGGCATCAGTTGGGGCCATAGCAAGATTAACGGCAAGGGAAGTTTGCCCGCAAAAGCAAGAAGAAGCTTTTGTAGCAGGTCTTTTGCATGATATAGGCAAGTTGATACTCGCTATTTGCGATGTTGAAGATTTTGCAAAATGCGTAAATCATGCCATTAACAAAAAATGCCTGTTTCTGGAGGCAGAGCGGGAGTTGCTGGGAGTTGACCACACAGAAATAGCGGCCTTGGTAAATGAAAAATGGAGGTTGCCCAATGAATTTGCCGATGTGCTAACAAATCATCATAAAAGCATTGAAGTGTCTGGCAAACAATCCGAGCTGGTTGCAATTGTCAAGTTTGCCGATATTTTGGCGAGAGGCATGCAGTCCGGGCACGCTTGCGACCATTCTATTCCCGTGTTGGAAGACAAAGTTTGGGATTCGTTGTTGATGACTTCGCGGAAATTAGACGATATTTTAGCCGCTAGCTATGACGCTATACAAGAAGCAATGGTTTTTGTAAATGAATGAAGATTGGCTGCAGAATATATGCGAGCAATATCTGTCTCTCAAAAAGATAAAATACATCCATTTGCCAAAGGGAGCGCAACGCTTTATTTGGAATAAGAAGTTTGGGATACCTGTTCATGTTGCTATGGAAGCGAGCAAGGCGTTGAAAGGCGTGCCAGACCTGATTCTGTTCGGACTTGACGGCACATATCAGCTTATTGAGCTTAAAAGCGCAAAGGGCAAGTTGACGGAAGGCCAAAAGGAATGGAAAAATTACGGGCTCAAATTATTTCGTGAGTTTGACGAGTTTCAAAAGTTCGTTGACGAATGGGATTTACTGCATAATCCACGCAGTTAGCGGGCTGCTAGCAACAGCTTCGTCGCTTTGCTCTGCCAAGCCCGATTCATAAGCGAGTCTTCCGCTTTCCACAGCGAGCTTAAAGCACTTTGCCATTATCGCAGGATTAGAAGCCACGGCTATCGCCGTATTCACCAGAACTGCACTTGCACCCATTTCCATTGCAAGGCAAGCGTGCGACGGAGCGCCTATGCCGGCATCAATCACAACGGGAACTTTGCTTTGAGCGATTATTATTTTGAGCATCGCTTCTGTTTGCAAACCTTTGTTGCTGCCGATTGGCGCGCCGAGCGGCATAACAGCCTGCACTCCGCAATCTTCCAGCCGCTTGCAAAGCACTGGATCTGCCGGAATGTATGGCAAAACCACAAAGCCGTCTTTTGCAAGCTCGGCAGCGGCATTCAGAGTTTCAATCGGGTCTGGAAGCAGGTATTTTTGGTCCGGATGAATTTCCAGCTTAACCCAGTTAGTGCTAAGAGCTTCGCGAGCCATTTGCGCTGCGAACACGGCTTCTTTAGCGGTGCGGGCTCCTGAAGTATTGGGCAGAATTTGCCCTTTGAAATCTTTGAGCGCATCTAAAATAGAATCCTGATTTTTGCCAATTCGCTTTAGAGCAACGGTTATCATTTCGCTCTGAGATTCTTGCAAGGCAAGCGCCATTTCGCCAGGCGATGCGAACTTGCCGCTGCCAAGAAAAAGGCGAGAATTGAATTGACGATTTGCAATTTGGAGCATTGTGGGAATGTAGAAATTTGAACGCCATAGTTTCAAAATTTCATTTCAAAAACGCAATTTCGCCCGCTATGATTGCGTTTCATAAGCACTGGGCAAGAAGACGGCAAGGCAAAAGTCGAGTTTGCTCCTGATTTTAAAATGACAACAGAGGAGTTCTTGGGACTAGAATGGATATTTTACTTCATAATGCTTTGCATAGTAACCATCTTCATCCAAAAATATATCCAACTTCCAAAAATTAACATCTTCTTTTTTAAATAAATCCCAATAATTCTTAGTAAAAATAGCTACTTCGTCTTCTTTATTCCAATTCCATATATGCGGCAATTTGTATTTAGCTCTATGATTGTTTATGAATAATTTATCGATATGTCCTTCTATGGTGGATACTTTTCCTAAAAAACCTGATTCAGAATAAGTATGAAAAATAATTGTTGGACGTAATTCTTGGTATAAATAGATAACCAACATTGTAAATATTACAATAGATAAAAGTAATGTTTTGACATTTAGCCCATTGGGGTTTTTCAATCCCAGATGCTTTTTTTTCATAAAACCTCCCGTTTTATTTATAAAGTAAATGTAGAAAAATTCCAAAAGGCACTCCGTTCAAGCCCATCGCCAACGCCTCTACTTCCTCCGCCGTGTTGTAGACTTCACGGCAAAATAAATTTCTATATTCTCTATTATGGAAACACTATTATCAACGCAGATAACGCCGAATTTTTCCAAGATAGCAGCGAGCTTGCAAAAAGGAAAAAGATTTGGCATTCTTTATGGCAAAACGAAAAAGCCTGTTGCGATGCTTGTTCCGTTTGAAGAGAAAACGAAAAGCCGAAAAATCGGCATTCTGGAAGGCAAAGCTTCTTTTAGCGAGCAAGGCAACGGAAGGATAACAGAGGAAGAATTTTTAAGCCTATGAAATATCTATTGGATACGCACACTCTTATTTGGACTGTGCAAGACACTCATAAATTAAGCCAAAAGGCAAAAAACATTATAGTAGATGAGAACAACGAAATTTATGTGAGCACAATTTCTTTTTGGGAGATAGCCTTAAAGACAAGCACAGGCAAATTTTCTTTCAATAACTTGAATATAGATGATTTTCCCGAATTGTCCAGAAAAATGGGTTTTAAGATAATTGAACTTGGCGAGCAAGCCTCAATTACATTTCACAGGCTTCCAAGAAAAAAAGAGCATAAAGATCCTTTTGATAGAATGTTAATTTGGCAAGCTATAACAAACGATTTTATGTTTATGTGCAAAGATGGCTCCGTTGCGCAATACAAAGAAGATGGTTTGAATTTAATTTGGTAACCATTTTTCTACCTTCCTCCCTTATGCACACTTTCACCCTCCAAAGCAACCAACAGCCCCCAGCAACGGATAGCTTTTGCGTAGCACAAAAACGGCATCCGCTCGCTGTGTTTTGGGTGCTCGCATCGGTATTGCTGGCAGGATTTCTATGCAACTGTGCCAAAACAGAAAAGACACATTCTGAAATCAATGTCTTTGACGAAATAAAAAACCTGATGGCAGAACATTATTTTGACAGAGCGCAACTTCCTGCCATAAACGCCAGCTTGGAGGCAATGGAAAAAAATCCGAACATAAATTTGCCCGAAGAACTAAACCGACTCTTTGACAGCTTGCAAGTATCGCACTTCGGTTTTTTCACTCCCGACAATCTTGACTATTACGAACTGCTTGACATTTTCAGCTTTGTCCACAAGGAAAAGTTAAAAAAGATGTTTCCTCCAGACGGCGTAATCAAATATCCAGGCATAGGTATAGTGCCTCGCTTAATAAATGAACAGTACTATGTAGCGTTTGTTTATGAAGGTACGCCAGCAGCGCAAACCGACATTCTACCTGGAGATGAACTTTTGGCTATTGACGGCGAGCAATACAGCCCAGTTAAAGCATTTCAAGGCAAGGCAGGAAAAACAGTCAAACTTGCTCTGCGGCGTGTTCAAAACGGACCTGTTCTGGAGCGAGAAATTGCGGTTGAATTCCTAAACCCACTTGAAACATTAACTGCCTCAACTACAAACTCCGCTAGAATAATTGAGCGTGGAGGACATAAGCTTGGGTATATCCGTATGTATTCCTATGCAGGCGAAGCGTTTGGCAAAATTCTGATTAATGCTATATCAAGCGACAGTTTTGTTTCGGCAGATGCTTTAATACTGGACATACGTAGTCGTTGGGGCGGAGCACCATTGGATGCCGCTGAAATATTTGTCGGAGGCACGCCCACAGTTGAATTTATCACAGCCGAAAATGAAACCAGAACATTGAACTTTCGCTGGAAAAAACCATTGGTTGCCATCACCAGCTCTGACACGCGTAGCGGCTTGGAAATAATGGCTTACTCGCTGAAAAAGGCGGGAATTCCCTTAATCGGGGCAACAACCAAAGGAGCGGTAGTAGGCGGATCTACCTTTATTTTAAGTGACGGCAATTTTTTATTAATACCTGTTGTGGATGGTAGGGTAGATGGGCACCGCATAGAAGGCGTAGGCGTAACGCCAACGATACCTGTCGAAGCCATTTTGGAATACAGCCAAGGCAAAGACCCGCAGCTTGAAATTGCAATAGAAAAAATGATAGAAAATCTGTAATGCTCACGGCAAAATTACTATATTCCTTATATGAATATGCTTGCTGAAAGGAAACCAATGTTTGCCGTTAAAGGGTTTTATAACGGGGATTCGGTTATTGTTGAAGAGCCAATACCGACAAAGAAGCAGTATAATGTTGTAATAACATTTATTTCTTCCGTAGAAGAAAGCAACTCGCACGACCAACAGCTTGACGACAGAAAAAAGTCATTTGATTTCTTAATGAACTTCCCCAAAAAAACTTTGCCGGAAAACTTTGACTACAAAAAAGAGCTTATGGAGGCGTTAGACGAAAAAAATGAAAGCTATAATTGACACTAATATTCTTATAGACGTATTAGCTTTCCGACAGCCATTTGAAGAAAAAGCCAAGCTAATATTGAAGAAATGCTATGACAAAGATGTAGAGGGTTTTGTTTCGGCACATAGCATAACAAATATATTTTACATTCTGCGTAAAACATATTCCGTTGAGGATAGAAAGCTATTGCTGAACTGTCCCGGAAAAAATGTAGATTAAGTTAAGCGACAGATGAATTGTTACTCACAAATATAGAATCTTTTTCCTCCGGTGTCAAGTAGTTATTTGAAGAGTGTTTTCTAAATCTATTATAATAA
>Ga0209755_10003515_pt1 | contig 19570 bp, 12 predicted proteins | sample TergutCo191P1_FD_187301 | JGI IMG/M metagenome (GOLD analysis project Ga0209755, IMG submission 187301) | Cornitermes sp. P1 segment gut microbial communities from Petit-Saut dam, French Guiana - Co191P1 (SPAdes) (version 2) | ecosystem: Host-associated > Arthropoda: Insects > Digestive system...
TATCTTGGCGGACATAACGATACGCTTGCAGGGATGTTGACTGTAAAGGACAGCGCCCTGGCAGAGCGGCTGCGCTTTATCGCAAAAACAACCGGCGGCTGCCTTTCGCCTTTTGACAGTTTTTTGATTATCCGGGGATTAAAAACCCTCGCTGTACGAATGGAGCGTCACAACAAAACTGCGTTGGCTGTGGCACAGTGGCTTAAACAGCAAAAAAAAATACAAAAAGTTTATTACATAGGCTTACAGGATCACCCTGACTACGAAATATCCTGCCGTCAGGCAAGCGGTTTTGGCGGGATGATTTCGTTTACAGTTGACAGTGAGCAAACAGCAAAATCAATTTTAGAAAATGTAAAAATTATCAAATACGCCGAAAGCCTTGGCGGGACAGAAAGCCTTATTACATATCCTTTGCTGCAAACCCATGCCGACCTTCCGCTGAATGAACGGGAAGCGCGGGGAATAAATACTCTTTTACTGCGCTTGTCAGTTGGTCTGGAAGCGTTAGATGACATTATCGAAGATTTAAAACAGGCTTGCCTGGCTGCAGAAAGCGGTCAGGCATCAGGCTAATGAAGGAACAGCAACACCCCAAAGGACAGCAATGAAATACGATTTTAATATTGTGATAGAAAGAAGAAATACCAATAGTATTAAATACGATCCTGCCTCAAGGGGAAAGCCTGATGATGTGCTGCCCCTGTGGGTCGCGGACATGGATTTTGCAGCGCCGCCCTGCGTACAGGACGCTCTTGTTTCCCGGTCACAGCATGGGATTTTTGGCTACTCAGAACCCGGCGAGTCTTATTATTCCGCAGTGCAGGGTTGGTTTAAAAACCGTTTTGGATGGAACACGGAGAGGGATTGGCTTGTTACAACTCCCGGAGTGGTGAATGCCCTATACCTCGCTGTCCGCGCCTTAACAAAACCCGGGGACTCAATCCTCATCCAACAGCCTGTGTATTATCCATTTGGCTCTTCGGTGCAAAAAACAGGGCGCACATTACTTGTCAATGAACTTGCCTGCAATGACGGCTGTTACACCATAGACTTTGAGGATTTTGAAAATAAAGTTAAAAACGCGAAACTCTTTATTTTATGCAACCCGCATAACCCTGTCGGCAGGGTATGGAAACGCGATGAACTGCTGCGCATGGGCGAGATATGTTTGCGTCATGGCGTTACTGTTATCGCCGATGAAATTCATCAGGATTTAATTTTTTCGCCTTACAAACACCTGGTATTTGCGGGACTAGACGCTCGATTTGCGGATAATACAATCACATGCACTGCCCCTTCAAAAACATTTAATATTGCAGGGCTGAACCATGCAAATATTTTTATTTCCAATGAAAAGTTACGCGCACTTTTTAAACAGGAATATGATAACTGCGGTTTGAGCCAGCCAAACATCATGGGGCTCATTTCCTGCGAAGCGGCATATACAGGCGGGGCTGAATGGCTGAAAGAATTGCTCGCCTATCTTGAAAACAATATGTCGTTTTTGGACAATTATTTACAGGCAAATATCCCAAAAATCAAACTGATTAAACCTGAGGGAACATACCTTGCATGGCTTGACTGCCGTGAACTTGGACTGTCTGCAAAAGAATTAAATTCTGCAATTATCGAAAGGTGCAAGTTATGGCTGAATAACGGCCCCATGTTTGGAAAGGGCGGGGACGGGTTTCAGCGAATGAATGTTGCCTGCCCTCATTCTGTTTTGCAAAATGCGCTTATGAGGCTAAAAAATATTTATTAGGGGGTGAACCATTGAAAGTATCGACAAAAGGCAGATACGCCCTGCGAATGTTGCTCGATCTGGCAGAGCATAGGGAGCAGGGTTTTATCCCGTTAAAAGATATTGCGGAAAGGCAGAAAATTTCCAAACAATACCTTGAGCAGATTGTTTCCATAATTAATTCATCGGGGGCACTTCGCGCCAACCGGGGCAAACAGGGCGGCTATATGCTGGTAAAGGAACCTGCGGCGTATACCGTTGGCCAGATTTTGCGCATCACCGAGGGCAGCCTTGCGCCCATAGCCTGTCTTGAAGATAAAATTAATCAATGCGAGAGAGCCAAAAAATGTAAAACCCTGCCCATGTGGAAAGGTTTGAACAAGGTTATTACAGATTATCTAGATGGTATCACTTTGCAGGATATGCTTGATGGAAAATAGGCAATAAATTAATATCGTCTAACAAATTTGCCAACTAACGGACAATATATGGGCAATCCCTGCCGGAAAGCACATCAATAAGATTTTTTACCGATAATTCCGCCATGCCGCTTATGGCTTCGGCTGTATGAGCGCCTGTATGGGGAGTAACAGTCACATTGTCCAGGGTAAAAAGCGGCGATGAGGGAGGGGGCTCGGCTTCGAACACATCGAGCCCCAATCCGCCCAAATGCCCGGATTTAAGAAATTCACAGGCGGCGGTTTCGTCAATAAGGCCGCCCCGTGCCGTGTTGATAATGACAGCGCCTTTTTTCATAACTGCCATAATGTCACGGGAGATAAGGTTCCGTGTTTCATCGGTCAGGGGCAGGTGGAGGGTAAGAACATCGGCACTCCTGACAATATGCCCAAAAGTCGCGTCAATGATGTTATGCGCCTCGACAAATTCCCGGTCAATTGCGATATCGTGCGCCATGATTTTCATGGAAAAGCCCGCTGCGCGTTTTGCGACTGCCTTGCCCACAGCGCCCAGGCCGAGTATGCCGATGGTTTTTCCGTACAGTTCAAAACCTGTGGAGCGGGGCCACTCGCCGTTCCTTGTTTTCCTGTCCAGAAGGGAAATTTTGCGTGCTATGCTGAGGAGCAGTCCAAAAGTCAAATCCGCAACGGCATGGGCATTTACGCCCGGCGTATTGCAGACAATAATGCCTTTCCCATTCGCGGCAGCAATGTCAACCCGGTCAACGCCCACTCCGTAACGTGAAATAACCTTGAGACCCGGTGAATTTTCAATTACATTTCGCGTAATAAAATCTACACCGGCGATAAAACCTTCGCAGCCTGCAAGAAGGGGGACAAGCTCATCCCCGGTCAGCGGCCTTCCCAGGGGATTAAAAACAAGGTTGTCAGAAAAAGATCGGAGGAGTTCCAGCGCTGCTTCGCCGCCGGTCTGTGTGAAAGATGTCGGCGTAACAAGAATTTTCATTTAATCAAAATTCCCGTGATTGCGGGAATAGAAATAAAATTCCCCAGGGCACCGCCCAGGCCAGAAAGCAAAAATACAAGCAGGGGATGCAAAATACGGTTCTTGTACACCTTCTTTAAACTCGATATGTCATCGGAAACATTTTCAGCATCTGTCACACGGGGTTTTTTAAGTGCAGCCTGGGTTAAACCGGAAAAAATTCCAACGCCAATAAAGGGGTTAAGCGTTGCAATGGGTGCGCCGACAAAAGAAACCAAAACAGCCAGGGGATGCCCCAACGCAATTATGCAGCCAAGTGCCGCCAGGGAGCAGTTCAGCAGCAGCCATCTTTTAACCACCTCTAAGCCTATCTCCGAACCGGAGATAAAAAATCCGGTTACAATTAACGCGACAATTATCACAGGCACAATCCAACCGGCAATTTTTACGAGTACGCTTGGCGGGGGAATAACATCCAAATCTGAAACATCGGAGCTTTCTTCGCCAGCGGCGATTTTTTCCATATGTGCTTGAATTCCCTGCATATGCCCAGCCCCGACAACAGCGGCAGTAATGTTACTGTTTTCCCCGGCATTGTCCGCCATTGGCTCGCTGGCCGCAAGCCAAATTTTTGCCGCCAGATAGCGATCCCTTTCATCAATGAGCGTTTCCTTGATTTCAGGCAGGTAATCTGCAAGCTCGGACATCATGCCGTCCAGCTCGCTGCGGTTTTTGAGGTTTTCAATTTCTTCGGGACTGAGTTTTTCGCTGGCAAAGGCGCTGGTGAACAAAGTCGCAAGGAGTTTGCATTTGCTCCAGAAACCGCAGCGGGCCCATGCCCTGCGCAATGTGGTCTGAACTTCCCGGTCGCAGAGGCGGAACGGTATATCGAGCTGCTCCGATGTTTCAATGGCTGTTTTCATTTCATCGCCGGGCTTCACCCCCAGATCATTCCCCATGCGGCGCTGGAATCCCGCAAGGACAAGATTCGCAATCAATAAAAAACCCTTGCCCTCTTTCAGGATTTTGGAAACATTGAGTTTTTCCCAGTCGTCCTTCTGCGATATTGAATTGTATCGCCCCTGATCGAGTTCCACGCAGACCTTGCCGGGCTTTTCCTCCCGAATGACACGATCCGCCTCTTCCATGCTTTCCCGCGAGACGTGGGCAGTCCCGATTAAAATAATTTCCTTACCCTGTACTGTTAGGTGCAAACTATTACTGCTCATGTTTTTTTCCTAAAATGGATTTAATCCCCGTTGTTCAATAAACCATTCATTTAACCGCCATTCAGGGATTCCCTGGCGATTTAGTTCCTGTACCTGCAAGAAGTATTTATCAGCAAGGTTTTTATTCCCCCTTATGTCATAGTAATTTGCCAGATAAAACAACATACGCGACTTATTGTCAAAGTTTACTTCTTTTTCTATGCGCAGTGCTATATCCAGGTCACCGGACAAATCATGGTAAAGCCTGAGAATATACCAATCTGCAGTATCACGGGGAGCCGTCCGCAAAACCTGCGCCAGAAATTGTTTGGGGTCGCCGATTCTTCCGGAGCGCATCCAGTTTACTGCGGCAAGCAGCGCATACCCGTATTCTTTAGGAGCGTATCTGTATGCTGAAAGAAATGCGTCCCTGGCTCCAACCCAGTCATGCTTTTTCATTTTCAAAATTCCCAGCCCCTCAAAGGCAAAATAATATTCGGGCTTAAGTTTGGCAATCATGGTAAAATCTTTTTCAGCGCCATCATAATCGCCGGAATCGTCCTTTAAACCGGCAGTGTAAACATAAGCAAGAAAATTATCCGGATCAAGGGCAACGGCGCGGGAAAATTCTTCCAGGGCATCCTGCTTGCGATTCATGTCAAACAGGATCATCCCCCTGTCAACGGAAATCCAGTAATTATTGGGCTCAAGTTTTTTGGCAGCGTCAAAATCCGCAAGGGCATCCCTGTTAAACCCCGCGCCCTTGTACAGCCGCGCCCTCTCGTGCAGGGGACTCGCCCATTGGGGATAGAGATTTATCGCCTGATTTAAAAGCTGTTCGGATTTTTGCGAATCACGGTTATAGCGGTAGATTATTGCCCTGCCAATCAATGCTTCGCCGGAAGTTTTATCCGCAGCAAGAGCCTGATCAAAATAATTCGCGGCGGTTCTCAGCGACTTGGCGCGCAGGGCAATGTACCCAAGGTCGCAGAGGGCCTTTACATTTTTGGGATCAATTTTTATCAGCCGCTCAAGTATGGTCCGCTGCTCCCGGTCTTTGCCTTCCACTGCGGCGGAAGCGGAAAGCGTCAGCAGCGCATCAATATTTTCCGGCTGGTTGGCAAGGATTCCATTGGCGATATCCCTCGCCTTTCCGCTCTCCCCGGCAGAGTTGTATAAGGACGCTTTTATTAATTGTATTTCAATAATCTCTGCGTCAGCAGGATCAATCTCATCAAAAAGACCCAGGGCCTCGGCGTATTTCCGCTCGGACAATAATCGCGCAATGCGGGTCAGCACCCCCTGTGTGCCAGTCTCAACAGGCAGTTCAGCGGGGATATCCGGCTCCCGTACCACGGGCGCAGTACTTTCAACGGGGCTTCCCGTACCTCCCGGCCCTTTTTCAGGGGGAGCTTCCTTTCCCGGCGTTGCGCAGGACACAAGAATCGCAAACACTGCCAAAGCAAGCATGATTAAAACCGGCTTTAGCCCGGAGGGTTGACATTCAATGCGGTTCTCCCGGCAGAGTATTCCGGAACTGGTATACATGGTTATATATAGTATACAATAATTTATTATCCGGCAAGTTAAGTTCCGGGAATCCACACGTTTTGGGGGCAGTTCCAAAACGGGAATTGATGAGGCGTTTGTAGAAATGAGAAAGCCAGTGCTTCCCCGCATACTGGGGCTTATAGTCCTGTACTGTATGGTGTTCATCGCTATCGTGATGATTCAATTTGCCAAAAGAGGAAATTTTACCCAGCGAATCGGAGGGATGGTGGTGAGCGGGCAGTATTCCATTTCTGATGATACCGATACAGCCGCATCCGAAGACGAGCCGGCCTTTACCGGAAAACATATCTCTCTTGCCGGAGGCGCAAGCGTTTATTTCAGGGGCATCGAATTCAACCTGCGCAACCGTGATTCAAGCGATCTGTTTGCCCTGATTGATTCTGATGATCATCGGACAGCAGCGCTTGCCAAATATGTGCGCATTTCCGATGATGCCGCAAGCTTTATGCTTTCAGACGGAACCCAAATAATTTTTCAAATTCAATCACCTGGCGGGATTCCTGAACTCAGGATAACCGGAAAATTCGCGGACGGCATTTCCGGCCTGGACATTCCTGCAAAACCTCAGCGACCGTCACTGTCCCGCGAAACAAGCGATGGAAACATCAATATAACGCATGACGGCTCAACATTCCAATTCAACCGCCCGGTTCATCTCAGGGAAAAGGCAGTAGTGGCTTTGCAGGAAGACTCGCCGTCCATTTCCTATCGGGCAATTCCGGAGCGCAAGGTATTTAACCCGCTTGATTATCTTGTCAGCAATGCGCAGAGCAGCCACACATACAATAGCGCAATTTCACAATGGAGGGATCAGAAGTATTCCTACTGGAGATCTAGGATTTCCGTAAATGCAGATGAAGATTCTGTTATTGCGTTTTCCAGCGAAGCGGTAAGGCGGGGAAATTTAAGGGACGCTGTTGCTTCGGTCTCCAGAACATTCTTTGATAACCCACAGCGGGGACACGGATCATCTGTATATATCGGCGGCATGACTACAGCCCTGCGGAGTTTTCTGCAGTCAGAGCGTGATGCGACAAATCGCATTACACGGCTAATTAACGAAAAATCCCCGGAATTATTAATCGAAAGCCATGTATTCGAATTCCTGTATGTCCGGAGTCATCTGAATATGGCGGAAAGTGCCATTGAAATTGTCCGATCCATAAATCAAGCGTCTTTGACTTATGAAATGTGCCCCGGAATTTTTGAAGGCTACATGGATATAAGGCACTTCCGGATTCATGGAGATAATCCGTTTGATCGGCTAACGGAACTTGCGTGCAATCTTTTTTCTGATGGAATTCGCAAGGACACGGAAAGAGATCAGGTTTTTATTTTCAGGGGAGATTCTGCGGATATCGAATACAACCTGCGTTTGGCAAATGTCCTGATTGCCTGGGGAACAGCTACCGGCAGGGACGAATGGGCAAACCTGGGCAGATCATTGATTCTGTCGGCAATCTCACTGCAAGACAACACAGGCGCAGTGCCCGCGTTTGTGAATATTTCCGAAGCGGGAATGTTTTCCAACGCTCCGGGCACAATGTTAAGCGCTGCGTATATATCCCGATTTTTCAATTCCGGCGATTATTATCCCCACGCTGTGGTAATTGGTTCCGGGGTAAACAGTTTATGGGCATGGACTGCGGCATCTGCGGTCTCCGCGACACAGGAAAGCAACATTCTTAATATTGCCGTGTCTTTTCCGATGGGCGAAACTCACCACATGATGATCCGGGGAATAAGGCCATTTACCAAAATTCAGATGTACAATATGGATTATCCGTCAGATCCGCAGTTTGAGCGCTATGATTCATCGGGGTGGGTATATTCCGCGCAGGAACAAATACTCACAGTCAAAATGAAACACCGGGGGCCGGTGGAGTACATCAGGGTTTTTTATTAAATGCGATTTTCTTTTTTTGGCATTGTTGTTCTGTGTCTGTGTCTTTCACTTTCCCTATTCAACTGCCGCGAAAAAGATTCCGGCGAAAAAATTTTATCCGCAGAGGATGCCCCGCCTGACAGCAGCCAGTCCGCAGAGGAATCCCTGGCAGAGGACAGCCTTGACAAGCCTATTTTGCATGTGCTGCTCGCGGCATCAGATACATGCAGGGATTCCCGGCTCATGCGGACATATGATGCAGGCTGGGAAAGCAGCGCGGCAGACAGAATCGCGGCAATGGAAGAATTTCTGCTGCGCCAGGAAACCGGGAACCTGTATTCAAATATTGTCATACGAACATTGACAGACAATGAATTTACCAAAACGGAATTTCAAAACGCCTTTAACAAAATCAAGGACGGAATAAAAGCCAGCGATACGCTGATAATGTACTATTCGGCTTATTCAGGATTTGACAAGGAAGGCGATATATTTATCATCCCCTCGAACGGAAAAAAAAATTCCCGCTCACAGAATATCGGTTTTAGGGATATTGTACACAATATCATTACGCTTCCCACCCACAAAATATTTGTTCTTGCAGATATGGAGCGCGGCAATGCGGAAAACGGATTACCTGCAGTGCATAAGCGCCTGACAGTGAATCTGGAAGGCCATGCGGTGCTGGTTATGCAGCATAATTCCGCTGCTGCGCTGATGGCAGAATTTGAAAAAAGTTCCGGGGATGAGCGCTATGTAACGGCATCGCAATTTATTTCATACATTTCCCATGATTTTTTTATACTCGACCGGCAGCTTGAACAAGGGACACTGCAAATCAGCTCGCTTTTCCCCGGCGCTGTAACAATTACGGGAAACAACGGCAGGCACGACGAGCTATACCTTGACTCGCTTGAAAGCGCCTCTATTCAATTGCCGGAAGGCAGTTACTCAGTGAGCATTGTTTACCGGAACAGCCACCGGGAAAACAGGACTGTGGAACTGCTCAACAATTCAAGCAGGCAAATTGCATTTACTTACCGGCCCGGTTTGAGTTTGCGCGATTTCAGCGGTTCCCTTCCCGCCTATGGTGTTAATATAGCGGAGTTAAACCCCACAAATTACCGGAACATAGATCAAAATGTCCTGAGTACAATGGGCATGGAGCAATACCGGATTGCATTCCTCGCTGGGGAAAAACTTTACCAAAACGGAAATTACAGCGGGGCCATTGCCGAATACAACCGCAGCATCAGCCTGAACACACGATTCGCCGAAGCATACACCGGGCGGGGCAGCGCTTACCGCCGACTGGGAAATTATACCCGCGCAATAGAGGATTATACGCGGGCGCTTGAATACGGAAGCGTCCGCCCCGAAGTGTACAACTACCGGGGCTTTGTTTACGCAGAGCGGGATGAAACGGCAAAAGCAATCGCGGACTTTTCACAGGCACTGCGATTAAACCGCAATTACACGGACGCTTACATCAACCGCGCCATTGCGTATTTCGACACCGGCGACTATGAAAAGGCGATAAATGACTACACCCGCGTTATTCAGCTTGAACCCCGCAATGTCTCGGCCTGGAACCGCAGGGGAAGCGCCTGGAACCGCATGGGTGACGACAACAAGGCCATTGCGGATTTTTCACAGGCAATAAGCATACAGCCCGGATATGCCCAGGCATGGCACAACAGGGGAAATGTGTTGTTTAACGCAGGGGATTACCAAAAAGCCCTGGCTGACCTGAATCAGGCAATAAGGCTCTCGCCCTCATCCGCCATGTATCGCAGCAGGGGAAACATCAAGCAAAGGCTCGGCGACAATGCCGGCGCAGAAGCTGACTTTGCCGCAGCCCAGCGGCGGTAGGGGGGATTATCCCCAGAGCCATTCCAGCACATTCAGTTGTTTTATTCCGTTATGTGTTTTTCTTGGCTCGTAATCACGGGTTAATAAGAATTTAGGGTTATGGTCTTTGATGGCATCCAGTGAAGCAATTTCACGGATTAAGGTTTCCTTTCCGCGAACTGTTTCCGCCACCTGGTAAAATTCAATGCCATTTGCGTTTTCCGCCACAAAATCCACTTCCTTATCACCGACTTTACCAATGAAGACCTTGTATCCGCGCCGAAGAAGCTCCAGATATACGACATTTTCAAGAATATGCCCGCTGTCAATCCCTTTGCTGCCCAGCAGGTAATAGCGCAATGCTGGGTCAACAACATAATATTTGGCATTTGATCGAAGGTATTCCCGCCCTTTAATGAATCTGCGTTCGGCTTTGTAAAACACAAAACTATTTAACAACCCGTCAAGATAGGTTTCCAATGTTGCCGCATATATTTTCTTTTCTGAGGAACGCAGTTTTAAATCATTGTTCAGCATATTAACCATGTTATTGACGGAAGTTTCGCTCCCGATATTCGAGAACAAGCATTTAACGACACGTTCCAGCAAAGCTGCTTCTTTAATCCCATGCTGGAGCATAACATCCTTGATCATTATACTATTATAGATTGCATCAAGATATGAATGTGCACCAGCCTTATCCCAGCCGCCTTTCTGCAAGGGATACAGCATTTCCGGAAAAAAAGTATTTTTTGGATTATTTGCATCAATCCAGGGTTTTTCGTAATATCCCAATATTTCAGGAAATGAACTCCAGGTAATATAGTTGCTATAAATTATATCAGGATTTGCATTGGGAAACACACCCGCATATTCCCTGAAAGAAAGGGGAAGCATCCTGATTTCGACATAGCGCCCTGCCCAGCGGGTTGCGAATTTTCCCGACAAAATATTTGAGTTGGAACCTGTAACATATAGATCTACATTTTTTAACAGGCGAAGACTGTTTACAACTTCTTCATAGCCTGCGACAAGCTGTACCTCATCAATAAAAACATAATGCATATCCCCGGTTTTTAACTTGTTCTTAACAAATTTATAGAGAACCTTACCATCACGCAATTCTTCATTTTCAATACTTTCAAGGCTTATATTTATTATATGGTTTGCATTTACTTTATTTTTTCGCAGCTTTTTCTGAAACAAATGGAGAAGTGTCGATTTTCCGCAGCGCCGGACACCGGTAACTACCTTGATAAGGCCGGATTTGCCTTTATGCCTTTCCAGCTCATCAAGATACTCATACCTGTTTATCATAATACTACCCCTAAAATGCTTTTCCAAAACTAACCAAGTTTTGAGAAAGGCTCCTAAATTAAGGATATTATTACTCAGCCCCAATGTCAAGCGATCTTTAGGAATTTCCTAAAGATCGCAAATATTTTTACCATATCTAGGAATTTCCTAAAGATCGCAAATGATTGGTTTTAGCTGAGACGGCTAAAAACCGGGATGGCTTAAACCCCAAAGGCTTTTACCCAATCAGAAATTTTCTGCTTAACTGCATCGCCGGGGCTTCTGGCTGGATCTTTGAAGTCCGTTGCGGCGATGATTTCGTTGCCGGAAAGCATTGCCATGAATTTTGCCAGGGATTTTCCCATGCCCCCGGCATGGCAGAGATACAGGGCGACTTTCTTGCCGCTGATGCCGGCGCTGGAAATGAAGGTGTCTATTGGCGGCGCAGGGAAGCCTGCCCAGACAGGAACGCCCAGGACAATCAAGTCATACGCCGAAGGATCGAAAGTATAGGGTCTAAGGGCGGGCTTTTTGCGCATGACCGCCATGCCGCCTCCCCAGAACATTCTGCCCATAAAGCTGCGCTTTTTCTCGTCTTTTGTGTATAGCTGAATCAAATCAACATTCAAAAGAGCTTTAATTTCATTTGCGATAAGCGCACAGTTCCCGTCAAGAGAATAATATACCACCGCTGTTTTCATGGAATACCCCTTTAATAAAGCTATCATCTATCTTATTATATTAAAATGCGAATGTGTACCCTGGAATTGAAAATTTATCAGAAAATACTGTTTAATAAGGGAAAAAATTGACGTAATCTTAAAAGAATCAATGATGATTTAGGTCAAATTTGCCGATTCTTAATATTATTAGCAAATTAATTTGACTTTTTGATGATCTTGCGTTAACCTCAGTTGAATACGCTAAGGAGCATTGGTGATTAAGCACGATTTCCCTAAAATCCACTTTTACGATCAGGATTTTGTAGACATATATGACAAGACCTGGGCCTGGATTCAGGACTGCTGGAACAGCGGCGGAGAAAAAAGCGGCATAGAGGGCAAATTTTTCTCCTATCCCGGCGACCCGGAAATCCATCAGGCGGATGCGATATATTCGTCGTTCTTTTTGGTTTACTCAAACAGGATTTTTCAGGCGACCCCCACTCTGGACCTTTTTTACAATCGCCAGGAGCCGGACGGGGCAATCCGCTGTTCATACCTTATCAAAACCGGCGCTCCGGTAACAGAGCGCGACAACCCGGAAGGACTGGGCATCCCCCTCTTCGCATGGGCAGAATACAATATCTACCATAAATCAGCCAACAAAAAACGGGTAAAGGATGTCCTTGCCGTACTGCACAAATACTGCGAATGGATCAACGCCAAGTTTAAAAAACCAAACGGGCTGTACAAGGTTCCTTTCTCCGTTACCGGCATGACCAACGCGCCGAGGGGAGACGCGTTTTACGCACTGGACTTTAATTCCATGATGGCAATAAACATGCTGTACATGTCTGCGCTGGCGGATATCCTGAATGACAAGGAATCGAGTTTCCAATACAAGCGCCAGTACTTCTCGCTAAAAACCAGAATCAATTCCCTTATGTGGCACCAGGAAGACGGCTTCTACTACGATATCGACAAGAATGAAGAACACGTACCCATAAAAACCATTGCCGGTTTTTGGCCGCTGTTAGCTGAAATTCCAAACGGCGAGAAAGCCGATATAATAATAGAAAAACTCTCAAATCCAAATTTTTTCGGCGCTCCGCATCCGTTTCCTTCGCTCGCTGTCTGCGAAAAGGATTTTGATGAGAGCGGCAGGGGTTACCGCGGTTCGGTTTACCCCCATTTGTCATTCATGGTGATAAAGGGGCTTGAGCGGTATCAACGCTGGGATCTTGCCCGCGAATGTGCTATCCGCCACCTGTACTTTATGCTGGATTCGATGAGTCCTGACGGCAACCACCACAAGGGCAATTTATGGGAAGCGTACCTGCCAACCAAGGAAGGCCCTGCCAAATGGAAGGGCAAGCCCGATTTTCCCCGTTCGCAGTACCTTACCTATGACGCGCTTTCCACAATTTGCCTTACCATCGAAAATATTGTGGGGCTGTTTATTTCGCTTCCCCGCAAGACCGTTGACTGGATCATTCCCAATCTGGAGATCATGGGCATTGAGAATCTGTCGCTCAAGAAAAACATGATCACAATACTGTCAAACAAGAGCGGCAGGGGCTGGGAGATTCACATGGAAAGCGAAAAGCTCTATTACTTTACAATTAACATTCTGGGAAAAAAGAAAAAAACACTGCCTATTCCATCGGGGAAATGCTCGATGCTGATAGATAAATTGTAAGAACATGGGAAAAAGACTTGTTGCCATAGTTGAAATTGGTTCCACGGGAATCAGGCTCCTCGTTGCAGAAATTGAAGGCAGGTTCTGGAAGATTCTCGATCGCGCAGGCCGGCCTGCCGTGCTGGGACGTGACGTATTCACTACCGGCGAACTAACGAGGGAATCATTTCTGGAGTGCCTGTCCGTGCTTCATAATTACCGTGAACTATTAACAGGCTGGGGCATCGCAAACGAAAATATCCATGTGATTGCCACGAGCGCCCTCCGTGCTGCGCGTAACAGGGATGTCTTTATTGACAGGATACAGTTGGAAACCGGCTTTACTGTCAGAATTGTCGAGGGAATTGAAGAAAACAGGCTGATGTACCTGGCGGTGCGTTTCGCGCTTAAACATGACTTCCCCCTGTTCTGGCGGGCCAATTCCATGATTATGGAAGTCGGCGGGGGTTCAACGGAAATAATGCTCCTGCGGCGGGGACAAATGGTAGCGGCCCACAGTCTCAGGCTGGGAACAATAATTATCGATCAGCGTTCCCGGTTTAAAATGGGAATCTCCACCGAGCGTTACCTGAATGAGAGCATCAGGAATACTTCCGGCATACTGAACGCGGAAATGGATCTCGCCAGCGTGCGTTCCCTTGTCGCCGCCGGTTCTGATGCGCGGCTTGCGGCGGAGCAGGCAGGAAGCGATTTGAACGAACATTGTAAAATTATAAAGCGCGAGGATTTCCTGGCATTTGCCCAAAAAATCCATTCATACAGCATTGAGGAATGTGTCAATAAACTCCATATATCATACTCTGATGCAGACGGTTTTATTCCCGGCATTATGGTGCTTAAACTTTCCCTTGAACAGACCAATGCTTCCACATTGATAGTGCCGCTGATTTCGATTCGTGAAGGATACCTGATCGATCTGGTACTGGGTGTTGACGCGGAAATGCAGGAAGAATTCTTTATCCAGATAACCGCAAGCGCCGTAAGCCTGGGGAAGAAATTCCATTATGACGAGGCTCACTCCAAACACGTTGCAAATCTCTGCATGGTGCTTTTTGACGCTTTGGTAAAGGAACACGGCATGAACCGGCGGCAGCGTATGATGCTGGAAATCGCCGCGATTCTCCACGATATTGGAGTATTTATCCGGGGGTCTGGCCATCAAAAACACAGCCAGTACATTGTGGAAAATTCGGAGATTTTCGGACTGCACAGCGGCGAAATTAGCCTGATTGCCAATGTTATACGCTATCACCGGGGAGACCCGCCATCGCAGTCCGACATTGAATACATGAGCCTTCAGCGGGAAGAACGTATTCTGGTTTTAAAGATGGTGTCATTACTTCGCGTAGCGGATGCCCTTGATCGCGGACATTCCCAGCGCATAAAAAAAATCAGCCTGGAACAGAGAAGCGAGACATTGATAATACACACTCGCGATTTGGGCAGCGACAATGACGGGAAATTCAACGCGCCCCCCATGGATATTTCGCTAGAAAGAATCGGCATTGAAGAAAAAGCCGGGCTGTTTCAGGAAGTATTTGGCTATAGAGTAATTTTGAACTAAGTTTTGCACATAACGAAAGAGGAATATTATGGATATGGATTTATCTGCCCCTTCTCCCTATTTGAACCGCGAGCTTTCCTGGCTGGATTTCAACGAGCGCGTACTGGAAGAAGCTATACGGAAAGACCTGCCTCTGCTTGAGCGCCTCCGGTTTATGTGCATAACAGCCTCCAACTTTGATGAATTTTTCATGGTCAGGGTTGCATCCGTCAAACAGGTGCTGCACAACAACGATCCAGACATGGGATCGGAGATCCCCATATCAAGCGCCCTCATCGGACATGCCGAGCTGATGAAACTCATAGCGCAAAAAGTTCATGACTTATTCAGGCAGCAGTTCACTTGCCTGTACAATGATATTTTTCCGGCGCTGGCAAATGAAGGGCTCGAATTTGTTCCCCCGGATTCATACACCCTGCCCCAAATGGATTACCTTGAATCGTTTTTTATGGGGCAGATTTACCCGCTGCTTACCCCGCTGCGTGTTGAAGAAAACCAGAGTCTTCCATCAATTGAAAGCCGGAGCATGAACGCCGCATTTTTGCTAACCCCGGAAAACCCGGACTCCACGGATGAAGAACAGATCTCAATAGTCCGTATTCCTCCTGGGTTGCACCGCATCATATTAATGCCAAGCGAAACCGGCACTGATACCACAGTCAGATGGGCCCTGCTGTATGATGTGCTGGTCATTTGGGGAAGTTACCTGTTTCCCGGCTACCGGGTAAAAGAGAGTATGCTTTTCAAGGTAAACCGTGATGCGGATTTTTCTGTTGATGAAAGGCGCGATGAAGATTTTGTTGCCGCAATGGGGGAAGTGCTGGGAAACCGGGAAAGGTCAAAAGCGGTACAGATGATTTATTCGTCCGGCAGCGACAGGCTCCGGGATGAATTTGCCATGCGGCTTTCATTGGGAAAAGATGATCTGTATGAAGTTCCCAGTCCGTATAACATTGTTGACTTGCAGGAACTCATGAGCACACCGGGCTTTGACCACCTGAAGGAACAGCACTGGAAGATATACCCTTCCGCCGCATTTCCCGATGATGTTTCAATGTGGGACAGGATAAGCCAGGGTGATGTTATGCTGCACCTGCCCTACCAGTCATTTGATCCCGTTATTCGATTTTTTGAGGAAGCGGCGCTTGACCCATCGGTTATTTCCATAAAAACAGCCCTTTACCGTACCGGCGGGGGGGCTTCCTCGGTGTCGCCTGTAATCCGTGCGCTTGAAACGGCATCCCTGAACGGCAAGCAGGTAACGGCACTTGTGGAACTGAAAGCCCGCTTTGACGAGGAACGGAACATTTCCTGGGCAAACCGGCTTGAAAAAGCAGGGGTTATTGTCGTTTACGGCCTTTCCCGGCTCAAGGTTCACGCAAAAATTACTCTCGTTATGCGCCGTGAAGAAGGGCGAATTAATCGTTATGTGCATCTTTCGACAGGCAATTACAATGACAAGACAGCAAAATTATATGAGGATATATGCCTTTTTACAAACAGGGAAGACATTGCATATGACGCAGGGCTGCTGTTTAATATGCTCACCGGATATTCCAATGTGCAGACAATGCGTCGGCTTGTTCTTGCCCCTTCCAACATGAAATACAAGCTGATAGAGCTGATTACCCGCGAGGCAAACCGTTCCGGCCAGAAATATTCCGGGAAAATAATGGGAAAATTCAATTCGCTCATAGATGCAGATATGATCGATGCACTGTACAAGGCATCGCAGGCAGGGGTCGTAATTAACCTCTGCGTCCGGGGAATTTGCACCCTTACCCCCGGTGTTCCCGGCTTATCGGAAAATATCCGGGTAATCAGCGTTATCGATCATTACCTTGAACATTCCCGCATAATTTATTTTGCCAACGGAGGCAACGAAGAACTCTACCTGTCAAGCGCGGACTGGATGCCCCGCAACCTTGAGCGCAGGGTTGAGCTGATGTTTCCGGTCCAGGACAAAAAAATAACAACAGAGATACAGAGTATGCTCAGTTCATATTTCAATGACAACTGCCAGGTACGGGAACTGCAGTCAGATGGATCATGGAAAAGATTAAAAGCTCCGCCCGGTGAAAAGCCGTTCAGGATTCAGAAAGAAATGCTCAAACGCGCTGCAATGGAATCATTCACCACAGAGCCGATCAAACAGGATTTTACAGTACGGCGCAGCCAGAAAAACTAGGAATCTGCCGGGCTTTGCATCACAGTTTGTTATTCCACCTTAAATGCCCGGCTGCCCAGGCTGCGGGCAAAGTCGCAAATGGCAGCGCGGGAAAAATCCTTTAAGGGCAGGATATGCCTGAAAACCTGGCTTGAGCTATGGACATCGGTCAACTCGCACAGAACAGCGTACTGCTCCCCGGAATAGTCCTCGCCGGGAAAGCCTATGTATAAGCGTAATTGATATCGGGGTATTAAGCCGGAAACGTTATTCGCATTACGGAATCCGGCTTTTGACAAAGCCCGGAGCAGCTTTTTTTCACCCCGGCGCATGGCGGAAAAATTATCCATTCCCGTGTCATTCAGCACTTCCATATTTACCGGCAATGGGATTCCTGCCTGTATGAGTCCGCCCCGGTTCAGGAAAAAAAGCTCTTCCGCAGCGGGCATTTGCCCAGGGGAGTTACGCAAACGTGCAATTTCCCTGTAACAGTACGACAATAATATCTTCTCCCATTGGGGGTTCAGTCCGGCAAGCGCCTGTTCCAAAAGGGCGGTGTTTTTGAATTGAATCCCTTCCTCAACATAATACGAAGGAATTGAAGCGGGAATTAATTCTGTTTCCATGTCACGGGCAAAATAAAAATACAATTTCGCACGATGGGAATACCTTCTGAAAGAATCATAGTACTGGAGCGTTGTATCAAGAAGCGGGCTGTCGCTGGATAATTCCGCACGGTATGAATCCGCAGCGGCAAGGCTGTACTTCTCGTAAAGCCTGCGGTGAACCGCTGTTTTATAACGATAGGAAATTTTTCTGAAAAGCGAGCGGATTTTTTCCCCTGCCCTTCCCCAGGGCAGAAAGGCTTCTCTTTTTGCAAGGCCCTCATAAGTTTCAAAAAGAATTTCATGAATGTCTTTTTTATACCGATCAGGGTCGATGCCGAAATTCAGCATCCATGAATGATCCTTTGCTTTAAGGCAGTCCTCCGCATACAGCCGCGCTTCTTCCAGCCTGCCGGAAATCTGGTAAATCTGCGCAAGGCTGAGTTTTGCAAGCGGGGAAGTATCCAGTTCATACGCAGATTCAAAATCCGACTGGGACTGCTTGAGTTCCAGCCTGCGCATATTGAGTTCACCGCGGGCAAGCAGTCCCGATGCCCGCCTTCGGGCGCCCAAAGATGAATTAGTCTCGCCCATCGAAAGATCATACAGATAAAAACGTGACTCGAGTATCGAAAGATTGTAGTGGGCAACAGCCGTAAAATTCATGTCGCCGACTTCCCTGCCCAAACTAATTGCCCTTTGATACCAGTATTTGCTTTCATCGTAATTGTACATAACAGAATATAAAGTTCCCAGGGTCATCGCAAAATCCGCTTCTTCGCCAAAACGGTCTATCGCCTCTGTCAGCAATTTTACCCCCTCGTTCAGGCGGTGTACCTTGAAAAACATCCAGCCTAAATTGCTTATCGTGCTCCTGTTATCGGGATTAATAAGAAGCGCCCTTTGATAATATTCAACCGAGGTATGGGACTCGTTCAAAAGGCCCGCAGTAACGGCAAGCAATAGAAGTATCTCCTCGTCAAAACGATCAATTGCTTCGGCTTTTTTGTATTCATCCCAGGCAAGCCCATAAAGCGAACGGTCAAAGTACAAATTACCCAGAGCCAGGGGAAAACGTAAATCATGCGGATAGAGCCGCCCGCCCAATTTTAAGGCATTAATTGCCCGCTCCCAATGCTCGGCGTAAATTGCGGAAGTCGCGCTATCAAACAGCGTATCCGCGTCCGGCGGGGAATCCGATGCCAATAAATCCGCTGCCAGAGAGTCATCTGACATTGAGTCAGGCACTTCCTGGGCACCTATGTCAGAACCGCCCAGCGAAACAAGCAGCAGGAAAACAAGCGGTGCAATAACTTTGCCCTTTATGCCGCGCCTGTTTTGCCGGCGGCTGCCGCTCGTTTTGCCCTGCACCGGCAGCAGCAGGGCAAGCAGGGGCAGAACCCAGGCAATAAGCCTTCGCAGGGGGGGAACTGCCTGCCGGTACGCTGCGGAAAACCCGCTGTAATTATTTTGCATAACGGAGAAATCATCGGCTGTGTACGCAGGGGCAAAACGGGCGGCAGCCGCCTGTTGATACAGGGAGTAGATTCCCGGTATACGCGCATCCGCGTTCTGCGCCCACTCGGATTCGTGGGTGGCAGACAGGGGCCTGAAGCCCGCGAGATAAAGCCGCTGCTGGCTGTGCTTCCACAAGCGAATGGCTTTTTTTCTTTTGTCTGATTGCAGTGCAGCCAGGATAAAATATTTGCAGCGCAGGAAAATATTGATAATAATCAGAGTTATCGCCAATGGAATGTACCAGTACATTTTCAGCAGCGCGGCAGTGGTGCGCATCAAAGAATAAACAGGGGAAGCGGTTGCCCCTTCCCTGCCTTCCTTTATCTGCAGCTTGGATCTGTTGTCAAGAATTTCACGCATGAGCCTTTGAAAAAGATTCAAGCTGCAGATAAAGG
>Ga0209755_10003516_pt1 | contig 19565 bp, 5 predicted proteins | sample TergutCo191P1_FD_187301 | JGI IMG/M metagenome (GOLD analysis project Ga0209755, IMG submission 187301) | Cornitermes sp. P1 segment gut microbial communities from Petit-Saut dam, French Guiana - Co191P1 (SPAdes) (version 2) | ecosystem: Host-associated > Arthropoda: Insects > Digestive system >...
ATAGAAGGTAGCCTTGTGGTGCAAGAAGGCGGTAGAGTTAACAATCAAGGCGGTGCCGGAGGAACAATAAGGATAGAAAATGGTGGCAGAATCATTAACAATGGCCACGTCGAAAACGTAACAAACTCAACAGTCATAAACTATGGAACAATCGAAAATAACGCAAGATTTGAAGTTCGTGCAAATACAACGTTTTGTAGTTGTGACGGCGTGGTTATTGGAAGCGTTTCGATAAACACTCATCGCAACGCCATAACTTGTGAGAACGGATAAACTTTCAAGTTTGTGGTCGGCATCTAAAGACGGGAAGCTGCAGCCATGATTCACAGACTTCATAGGCTCCGTTAGTGATATCTTTGTTTGCTTTAGAGTCATCACTATATAGAGGAAAGGAACTAGCATAGTATACAAAGCGTCCAGATTTCCCTCTCAATCTGGACGCTTTCGCTTGTGGCATGGATTTGTGATTTCTCCATTTGTAAAAATAAAATCCTAGATATACAAAATAACAAGTGATATACTGTCACGTAGCATTGGAGATGATTTACAGCGTTGCAAACCAACAATCAAACCATAACAAACCAAAAAATGGGTTGTACATAAAAACTATACCTCAATCTTAGGTTCCTTATGATTACGACGGAAAAGAATAAATCGTCCTCCGATAATCTGGACAATATCAGAATCTGTTTTCTCGGAAAGCGCTTGTGCTGCCTCACGAGTAGTTATTGGTGACGATTCCAATACACGCACTTTAATAAGTTCACGTGCTTTGAGAGCCCCATCTGCTTGTGTAATGGTCTCAGCACTTATACCGGACTTCCCTATTTGTAAAATAGTATCATATCCGTTTGCGATTGCGCGTAATTTTGCACGTTGCTTTGAAGTTATCATTTGTTTATCCCCTTATCTCCATTGAACTTGGAGTAAGCATAACGTAATAATAAACATCTGTCAATTGTATATACGAATTTATACTGGAGGCCATCTATGAAAAAAATAGGTATCACTTTTACCCCCATGACGGAAGATCGTCTTAATAAAATCAGGACTGCTGCTCCAGATTATAAGTTAATAATCACCGATGATAGTGATGAAATGCTTAAAGAATGTGAAATAGTTTTTGGTCCTATGAATGCTAAATTGGTAGCAGCGTCAACAAAACTAAAGTGGCTTCACGTCCAATGGGCCGGGGTTGAGCATGTTCTAAATACCGAATATGGTTTTCCTGAACATGTAATTTTGACAAATTCTAGCGGCTCTTATGGAGTAACCATTTCAGAGTACCTACTCACTATTTCCCTAATGCTTATGCGTAAAATGAATGAGTATGTGCTGCAACAACAAAAATGTTTATGGCGGCGATTAGGTAGTGAAAAAAGCATATATGGAAGCACCATATGCGTACTCGGTTTGGGTAATATCGGTGAAAATTATGCTCAGCGTTGCAAGGCTCTAGGTGCTAGTTTAGTTAAAGCCGTTGTGCGTACAAAAAGACTAAGTAAGCCAAATTTTGTTGATGAACTATTTACTGTTGAAAAATTAAAGGAGGCTGTTTTTGATGCCGACATTGTTGCTGTTTGCATGCCCGGAACAACAGAAACCACTGGTCTAATTAATAAGGGCATATTTCACTCCATGAAAAAAGGTGTAATTTTACTAAATATAGGAAGAGGCAGGATTATAGATAGAAACGCGCTTATTGAGGCATTGGAATCCGGGCACATTGGTGCTGCGGGGCTGGATGTTACAGATCCCGAACCACTTCCAGAAAACTCCCCCCTTTGGAAAATGTCAAATGTTGTGATTACACCTCATGTAAGCGGAAATAATACTCTGGAAATTACAAATGATTTAGGAGTTGATAAGTTTGTGAAATACTTGGAAAATTACATTACGGGAAAACCCTTTGAGCGGGTAGTGGATAAGGTGCTTGGATACTAAGCGACACTCCAGTCAAATTTAACAAGATTCATAATATGTTATAGGCACAATTAAGCGGTGATTATGAGAAAATGGTAAATATGCCCTCTTCCGTAGCGCGTCATTTTAAAGATTGACCAAAATTCATGCGGTGGACAAGTTTAGTCCACCGCATGAATTTATATAATTTTATTTTTTCGTGTTGGAAAACTATCTTTCAACTCTGGCACCTGCGCCTTTTATTAGTGCTTCGACTTCTTTTTTTCTTGCCATACTCGTATCACCCGGAGTTGTCATAGCTAGAGCACCATGAGCTGCACCGTAATTAACCGCTGCCTGAACATCATCTTTTTCCATGAGACCATAAATCAAACCAGAAGCAAAACTGTCCCCGCCGCCTACCCTATCGAAAATTTCAAGCGCAGGATATTCGTTTGATTTATAAATCTTTCCTTCTGACCAAGCTATGGCAGACCAGTCATTGATTGTAGCACTTTTTACCTCTCTAAGTGTGGTTGCAATGACCTTGAAATTAGGGTACGCCTTTGCGGCATCCTCAATCATTGCAAAATAACCCTCCATGTCCAGTTCTTTTAAGTTTGCATCATTACCTTTAATTTCAAAGCCAAGACAGGCCGTAAAGTCCTCTTCATTGCCAATCATGACATCAATGTATTTCGCTATTTCCCTATTAACTTCTTGTGCCTTCTTTTCGCCGCCAATGTCTTTCCACAGCGATGGTCTGTAGTTAAGGTCATAGCTTATCAATGTACCATATTTCTTTGCAGTCTTAACAGCATCTATGACAACCTGAGCAGTAGTTTCAGACAATGCAGCATATATTCCACCCGTGTGTAGCCATCTCGAACCTAGGTTTCCAAATACATATTCCCAGTCAATATCTCCCGGTGTCATCTGAGATGCAGCGGTATTTGCCCTGTCAGACACGCCCAGCGCACCACGCACACCATACCCCCGCTCTGTAAAGTTAAGTCCGTTGCGGCTTTTTCTTCCAATACCATCAAAAGGCACCCATTTTATGAGAGAATCATCCACACCACCCTGCATAATAAGGTCATTAATCAAATATCCCACATCGTTATCGGCAAGAGCTGTAACAATGGCGGTATTAAGCCCAAAGCATTTTTTTAGTCCTCTGGCCACATTGTACTCTCCGCCGCCTTCCCATGCACGAAATTCTCTTGTACATCTGACACGACCATCCATAGGATCCAGACGAAGCATAACCTCACCAAGAGAGATAAGATCGTATTTACACTCACTTCTGTCTTTAACAATCATTATTTTCACCTCATGTTTAAAATATAACTACGTTTTTCAATGATATCCAAAAAGGGTAGAAATGTCAATCATACTTGAAGTTTTAATAGATATCGAAAGATGATAAACTCCGCACGTCACCCACATTCTTGCTTTCACTAAAGCACACACTCAAACTGCCCCATGACTGATACATCATAGGGCAGTTTTCATGTATGTCAGAAAGAGGGTGTTTAGTCCTCCAGTGACATTTCTGGTTTGGGATTTGATTTTAATTTCAGTCTCAAATCCGTTTTCTTGTTTAGTACTTAGTCATTATCACAAGTGATGGCATTGCGATGAATGTTTAACGGAATTTCTCCAATAACATAGCCATCACAGCTGTGGAATCTTGTGCTCGCACGAACTTCAAATCTACCATTGTTCTCGATCGTTCCGTAGTTTATGACTGTTGAGTTTGTGACGTTTTCTACATGACCATAGTTAACAAGAGTACCTATTTCTGTTATTCTTATCGTTCCTCCGGCACCGCCCTGATTATTAACTCTGCCGCCGTCTAATACTATAAGTGTACCCTCAATAATTAGCTCTGCATTGCCTTGTACATTTAGTGTAGTAACTACAGTCAGGGTTCTTCCCTCTGGTATCACAAACGGACTATGGTGAGCAAAGATTCCCAAATTGCCGGCGGTTTCAAGTATTACATCACTTTCCTCCAAAAGTGTTTTCAGTACATTTGGATTGTTTCCACTAAACACAACAGCCTCTGGCGGTTGCTCATTAACAACGAAGCTTAAAGTAATATACTCGCTTATAGCTCCGTCTCCGATCACACCATTTGCGACAGTTATTACAGCCGTATGTGTACCAACAGTTTGGGCCGCCAGCGGGGTTGGTGTTATTGTAAATCTCGCAGTTTGACTCGGCTCAATACTTGTCAGATTTATCGGATTTACAGTAAATAGCGTTGTATCAACCGTAATTGCAAGCGTTCCCGTTTCTCTATTGCCTGTGTTTACTACAGATATCTCAATCTCGTGCTCATCCCCAAGGGCTTCCCCTAGAGTAATTGGTGGGAAGTTTTCTGGATAGGCAGTAAGTTCCACGCTATATGTGGGTGTCTCAAACTCCGGTGGTATCGCAACAGTTATTACCCACTGTGGGCGGAAAGCTTCATTAGCTGCGGTAACACCAAATAAGTCAAGCATATTTGCATCAGCCAGCATAGTAAATTCATACATCTGCTGCGGATTTGCCCTGACATATTCTGATAGATCAAATATCACTGGTGCACCTTGCTGTCCCGCACTACCGGCTGAAAATCCTATCGATGTGGCCGCATGTGCTCTTCCTGGATAGCGTGCTTTGATTGTGTTTGCTGCTGCACCCAGCACACCGTGGTATGGTCCCAAATCTTCCGGAAGCGGGTCTAACAGGCTAAACAATGACAGCGAGCGATTGCCTTGGTTGTGTGCGAAGAAATTCGTAAAATGCAATTCCAGCCGATATACCTCTTCAGGGTTTATATTCTCCGGAATCGTTACTCGGATAAACGCACCACGATTTCCTCCTGCATTTTGTGAGTTACCATTGTTGATTCCTGACCACCAGTCATTTACATTTGCAAGGAACCCTCCAGAGCGGCCTCCAATGCCAACACGAATTTGTGGAAGGTCAAGGCTTCCTACGCCAAAGTTTGCGATATCAGCAGCATCGAAAAATCCGTGCACAACCTGATAACTGTTTACAACAATTTCAAAGTTCTGGACAAAGTCACTTCCATCAAGCAATCCCCCAGGTACTGTGGCACGAAGCTGCACAATGCCGGAATCACTGAATGAGAGTATGCCATTTGTGAGACTAGCAAAATTATCGCCACGCACTATTTGCCAAACTATAGGCGGATGGAAGAAGCTCGCAGGAACAATTTCTGCCACAACATTCAAATCAATAGTGTCACGTGTAAGTACAGATTCTGGAATTCCGGTTATTTCATGTATTACACCTATAACTTCAACCAAGCCCATAGCCGCAAGTAATCTGTCGGCAATTTGTTCTGATCCTTCCTGACACAAACGATAGGCTGCCGGATTGCTGATTGCATCACGAGCATGTTGTCTCAACCTAACAAAATATTCCCAGAAAGCATCAGTTCCCCCGCCACCCATCGACGACCTAGCAAGCATTGGCAAAAATGCAGCGAGAGATTGGGCGGAGATATCTTGTGGAGTTATAATCTGCTCTGCGAGATACAGCGCACTTTCCAACCTTGTGTTATCAATTGCATCGTAAGCCGTTACTGCACCGGACACAACCGCAACACCGTCTACTATGAATCTGTTATTTTCCAAAACCTCAAACCGCACAGTATGCTCGCCATATGGTAAGCCACGGATTACCAAGGTCTGGAAGAAGTTTTGAGACGGAATGCCGCGCACCGTTGGAATGAATATTGTATCATCTAGGAACACAGCTATATCCGCTGCCGTGCCGCCTCCGCCTAAGTATCCGAGAAGATCTATACCAGTGCCGGTAAATGTATACTCTAGGGTTGCACCGGCGCCTACACTCTCTGAAAGTGTACGCTGTATATTATACATCCCGCGCCCGCTCGTGTGAATCCACTGGTTGTTGTAAGTGAGACGTTGTTGCGGATTTTGTGAAAGGTCATGCATTTCCAGATCGTCTTTCACGTAGCTATAGTATGGAGCAAATCCATCAACTGTCTCGACTAGTAAATTGCGGAAATAGGTGTGATAGAAACCTGATCCTAATTGTACGCGCCCTGAGCGCCATAGATTACTCTCATCATAATGTACAGCTACTTCGATACCGTTGATATAGGCACTTATTCTATTACCTGCACCTTGGACTGCTAAGTTAACCCATTGATCCGCCTGGTTTGGTACAAAGTTCGGGAATAGCAAATTGTCCGCTTCATCAACCATTGTTGCTATATTGCCGCTGGCAAGGGTAGTTCCCCAGTTCCACGAACGTAAACTCCATACGCCATCCGGTCTGAAGTATAGGAAGTACGGTGTACGTGCTCCCATACCGTCATGGGCGTGATTTGGAGTACCAAAGCCACCGCCTTGGAAGCGGATTCCTATTGCGGCATAATTGGCGCTGGAACCACTACCACCAACTCCCGGTACATTTACCGCAGGAGGATTGATCTGCCCGTGACGGAAAGCAATGTCAACTGATGCACGATAGTTCATCCAACGATAATCACCCACTGAGGCAATCGGGTCACCGCCGTGCCATGCACCGCCGGTTCCGCCTCTAGTTGTGCGATCCAACGCTTGACGCAGTACCCAGCCATGTATCGGATTGTTTACAACTTCAAGAGCTCCTTGACGATTGTGGAAAAGCAACGGATAGAAACCTTGCTGGCTACGCGGATAAGCAAACTCGGAGAGTTCTCTAAACCCGCGAGAAACCATGAAGCATTCAAAACCTGCCGGAGCCGCAGAATCTGCAGATGAATTCACTCCCAGCCCTTGAGTAGGAACCTGTCTACCAACATAGTTAAAGCTATCTGCCCAAAGGACATTACTCATATCGAGAGCTTCATTTGCAGTGCCATCTGTCCAGTTTGCTACTGCACTTTGGATGTGAGCCGAATGGCGATCTTGCTGTACGGTTTCGCGCAAATCAAGTACTTCGCGGGCACGAGTTTCCGGCACAGGAAGAGGACCAAAGCCGTTATTTGCCATCCAGGTGCGGTTATCCAGCGTTGTCACAGTCACAATTGACCATGGATTTACGACAAGAGCGTAAATTCCTGTTTCAGCATCGGCAGTAAGTGTGCCTACAAATTGCATGTAATTTGCATTGAAAGCTTCACCATTTTGTGTGTCTGCCGCTCTGGTTTCCCAGACTTCCAGAGTTGGTAAAGCAGAACCGCTGAAATTCATGTTTCTTACATCTAGGGTGTATGTTCTGGGAAATGGACTGTCATTGATTATTACGGTCGAAAACTCTGATGCATCACGCGGTGCTAATGTCATAAAGTTTGCCGATCCATCTCTACTGTGTGCCGGGCTGCGAAGCACTGAAGTTGTGCCGGAAGCTGCTGGTATGGCGTGCCACACATTTGTTGTGGGATTGCCTGACAAGTCAAAATCGTTCCAACCACTTTCTTCCGCAAACCAACTGAAATGACGCAAAATATAGAGAGATGGGTCATAGTGAATCCACCCTGACCACGGATCACGGGCAGCAACGAGTTCTTTAAAGCCCCACTCTCCGCCATAATAATGAGCACTTATAGCTGGCTGATATATGAAGTGTGTGCGGCGGGATTCTGCAAAACCTTTAATTTGGGCATTACCCATTTCGAGTGCACTGATGATACCACCAATTCCTGTAGAACCATCAAAGGCCGGTTCACCATGTGTTGGATCCGGATGGGATCTGATATTATTGTCGATAGTGTTGTTTGGACGGAAAGCAGTATTTCCAAAGGTAGCTTGCTTTTCGCTGTTCCAAACTTCTATGTTGAAAATATCGGAAAGTACTGTAAAGCTACCGAATATTGTCCTTTGGTATTCCCAATTTGCTCTTTCGGCAGGTGTAGGAATCAAGGATTGTACATGATTGATTGATGCGGCTGGCCCCACTGCAACAGGTATTAATTCACTTGTGGCGGGGTTATAGTAGATACGATATTCCACATTGTCATCATAAAATGCATAGTGGTAGTTAACGGCAGGAAGAGCTGCACGAAGCTCGGCACCTGTACGTGCCGGAACATTGATGCCACCCTGTGTGCCACCTGTTGTTCCGTGAACTAACCTTGGGCCAATGTTAGACATTGTATATTCATCAGAGGCTGTAATACGTACCTGCCTGAACAGAGCTTCTTCTTGCTGGCTTTGGAATGTGCTGGAAGGCTCTGTTGCAATTCTGTTGGCAAAATCCATATGGAAGTCAAGGAATCCATGTCCCCAGACGCGACCGGGGCTACCTTCATTTTGATCTGGAGCAATATAAGTGATCATAAAGCCGTATTGGCGATATACCTCAAGTAGGAGATCTCTATACCATTCCCACATACGATCTCTGTGCACTTGTTCCCAATTTCCGGCACCTGCTTCAGCAAAAGGCGGTAATGTCCATCGAAGTATACTGGTTCTCACACCTGGATTAACCGCAATTGCATCTGCCATAAGTTGGAATCCCGGGTGGCGTGCAACATTCACAGGGTCATCTAAATAGCGTCTTGTTGAAGGGTCTGGACCTGTAGAAGTGTTACGGTCATTGCCAATTTCTACTTTTACCCGGTGCATTAATGGGCGGTCGCCTCCGAATAAAATTTCCAAAAGCTCCCTGTAAGCATCTGGATTCATGTATTTGTAATCCATTAAAAGTGCTGATGTGGAGTTCGCCGAAAGCACGCCTGCGCCCTTGTATGTAAGGCTGCGAGTCAGATGTGCCGTGTCAAGTATGTCATTACCATCGATTACAACGGGAACCGCCCATTGCGCATATAGCGTACGCGGAACTTCCGTTATGGTATCATCAGGCATAACTTGAGTGCCACCTTCAGGTGCTGTAAACCAGCCGATAAAGTTGAAATGGCGCTCTAAATCAACCGGTCCGAGTCTGTTATGAAGTGATGCATTGCTGTTGTTCGCTGTGTTCCATCCCGCACCTTGACTACCTGGTGCGTTAAGACCCATACCTATGGCTACATTAAATGCACGGTGTCTTGCGATAAGGGCATCATATGCCTCATCAAAGAATTCACCGTAGTCAGCACCCACAGTAAGGTGTATTGTTTCTCTCAAAGGGCGTCTGAGCGTAGGGTGTGTTACACCGCGCTCATTATTGCCTCCGGTATAGAAGTAACGGTTCATGTCAAATGTAACTTGAACAGTGTTCCCTGCCTCCCATTGGGCATAAAGAGTGCGTGTGGCCGCAGTAGTAACCGATGTATCTGCAAAGATTTGTACACCTCCGGTTGCTGCGGTAAACCAACCGATAAAGTTATAGCCGGGTCTTGTGGGTGTGTTTGCTGGAATGAAAATATCCGCGTAATTACCCGGATAGTTTACAAACACTTCATGGGTTTGTTCACCTATGCCAAATCTTCCGCCGTTAGCAACAAGTGTCATACGCTGGCCTGCCTCACCGTCAGGCTGCCATTGTGCAAAAAGTGTTCTTGCCTCAGCAGTCGTAACCGGTGTATCTTCGTTTATTCTGATACCTCCCTCAGCCGCTGTAAACCAACCGTCAAAAACAAAACCACCGCGCTCGGGAACGTTTGCTGGAAAATAAAGTTCCGCATATGTATTGTCGCGAATTAGTAGATTGATCTCTCTAACGGCGGATTCATCACCAAACAGGCCACTATTTGCGTTCAAAGTAACTCTTTGGGTGTCTTCTGGAGTACCATTAACTGCAACCCAGCTAACAATCGGGTTCCCCCCGCCTGCACCCGCAACTCTCTGGATACGATAGATAACTGTTGTTGGCTCATATAATGTGAAGTCAACAGTTGCAGTGCGTGTTGAAAATTGCGCAGGATTTGCCCACGGATTTAGCGGCAAGGATCCCTGTGCCGCTCCGAGTGGTATCCAACTGTATCCATCATCAATAGAAATGTGAGCTTCCTTGTTGCGAGTCTGGTTTGCCCACCATTCCTGATGACCTGACGTTAAAGTCCATTCGCCGGGTGGTAGTGCCATATGATAGAGTATTTGTCCCTGATTTGCTCCAACAGTTGCCCCATCCATGAGACCATACATCCACGGATCATGCATACGGTTAGGCTCACCGCCGCGACCGCCATCCATTATGTTTCTTATTCCGGGATTAGCTGGTAAGTGTCCCCAAACGGCATCATCTGTAAATATTTGATCCGCTCTCTCACTATTTATGAGTTGGTTGCCCAATAAGCTACTAACAGCTTGCCAAGCCGGGGTTATACCGTTTAATGCGTTATGCGCAATCTGTGCCCCTGTCGGATTTTGGAAATGACCAATAGAGTCAATGTAGTAATGTGTATCTGTCGGTATGGCAATAAAGCGTGCCACTACCCTGTGAATTGCTGGTCTTAGCGGGTAAAAAGTTGCGTCCGCCGCAAATGTTCCGCCACCTACAGATGGGTTTGGCGCAAGGTGGAATGGGGCAAGAGCCATTACCGCATTAATTGTCTCTTGAGACCAATTAATAGTAACAGTATCCGTTCCCAACATGATCGTGCTTGGTGGTGCTTCTCCATGGGGTACAGCTATAATCCCCAATGATAAGTAGGGCGGACCAACATCAAATAGTGGCTCTACCCCCAATCCGTCTTGCCCTTGCGCCGCATATACTCCGGCAGGAAAGGCACCAATTGCCATGACCAATGCAATGAGCAGGGCCATGGTACGTCTTAACAATGGCTTTAGTTGTCCTCGTTTCATTTTTTCCTCCTTTTTTTGCAACAATTTGCATTTTATACTAAATCAGTATTATTATATCGTCAGGTCGCCTATATAAACATATACAATTTCTGTTGAAAGATGCAAAATTTCATAAAAAACACACGCCCTTTTGGGCGTAATGACGAAACGTTTTGACGAGGGCAAAAACTCGCCCTCGTCTAAAATTAAATATTTCTCATTTTTTCTCAATTATTTAAAATATTCAATGCCACCTTCAAAAAGCGGAAGATACTTATTTCCAGTAATATTTTTTGCGACAAACTCACCATAGCGCTCATTGTGTGCCATCTTTCCAAATACCCTCCCATCTGGGCTGGAAATTCCTTCGATTGCCCACGCAGCTCCATTTGGATTATGCTCAATATCCATGACGGGGATACCATCAAAATCAACATATTGGAAGGCAATTTGACTGTTTAATCTAAGCGTTTCCAATGCGTCAATAGATGCTGTAAAGCGCCCCTCACCATGTGAAACAGGTTGCACATAAACCTCTCCAGGCTTACATTTAGAGAGCCACGGTGACATGGTCGATGCAACCCGGACATTTACATATCGGGACTGGTGCCGGCCAAATCTATTGTATGTAAGAGTCGGACACTCCGGTGTCAAACTCCTAATCTTCCCATATGGCAAAAGCCCCAGCTTTACAAGGGCTTGGAAGCCGTTGCATATACCCAAAATAAGTCCATCACGTTTTTCCAGAAGTTCACGGACTGCATCTGTAAGCCGAGGATTACGAAATAGTGAAACAATAAATTTCCCTGACCCATCAGGCTCATCGCCGCCTGAAAAACCACCTGGAAAAACAATCATCTGAGCTGACATAATAGCTTTTTCCATGGCCATAATAGACTCTTGAAGCATGTCTGGTGTCAGATTACGAACAAGCACAATTTCACAATCACCGCCGGCACGTTCAATGGCTGCGGCGGTATCGTATTCACAGTTTGTACCAGGAAAAACAGGCAAAATTGCTCTTGGACGTGATACTAGAACTCCCCCTCTATATGGCATGGGCTTTTTATCATCCACAATTATAGGTACACATCCGGATTGAGCTGTCCTGACAGGAAATACTCCTTCAAGAGTTCTCTCCCACTTTTCACGCACCTTGTCCAAATGAATATCAAAAACTCCACAGGAAAGTGATGGTTTATACTGCGTATATCCCAGTAACCTAAAGCCACTAAGTTTGCCATCACCCTCAAAAATTATTGATCCCCATCTACAATTAAATAACGCCTCATCAATTTCACCGCTAAAGCCAATCATATTGCCCAGCGACATTTTTGCAATACCGCCATAGACGCCGCCTGTTTCACAAACCCAAGCGGACAAAATCTTTCCGGAGTTGCACAGCTCGGTATATTTCCTCCATAGGTTCTTTAGCACCTCATAATCTGGCAAGTCGTCAGCATCCATGGGTGTTTCCAAAAGGTATACAGGATTTCCTCCCGTTTTAAACTCCGGACTGATAAGTGTTGAGGCGTTGGCCGTTCCCACCGCAAATGATATGAGCGTGGGCGGAACATCAAGTTTACCGAAACTACCAGACATTGAATCTTTGCCTCCAATAGCTGCAATTCCAAGCCCCATTTGCGCCGAAAAAGCCCCCAGCACCGCTGAAAACGGTTGTCCCCAACGCTCTGGCTCATCATTTATTCTGTGAAAATATTCCTGAAGTGACAAGTGTATTTTCTCCAATGCAACACCAACCGCGATAAGCTTTGCCACGGATGTTACCACTGCGTGCACAGAGCCGCCAAACGGGTCTTCTTGTGTTAAGTAAGGATCAAATCCATATGCCATAACCGATGCTGTGCGCACACCAATAGCCGGTAATAAAGCCGCCATAACTTGGGTTTCTGTCAACGCATACTTTCCTCCATGCGGCATAAACAAGCTAGATGCACCGATAGTATTATCAAAACGTTCTACAAGCCCTTTTTGAGAACAGAAATTCAAATCACCACAAAGCCTCATAATTTCCTGTTCAAAAGAAGTTTGTGTGCGCATTGTTTGTAAAACATCAGGCACATAAATATTAGCATATCGCTCTGCGCCATTTGTATCCAGAAATATTCTGGATATATCTACTATCTTTTTGCCGCGCCACCACATAACCAGACGTCCTTGATCTGTTATCTCAGCAATAACTGTCGCTTCTATATTTTCTAATTTTGCATACTTGAGCAAAACATCAAGATCAAACTTTGCAATTACCGCCGCCATTCTCTCTTGGGATTCCGAAGTAGCAAGTTCTGTACCATTTAACCCCTCATACTTTGTAGGTATAACATCGAGATTAATCTCCATCCCATCAGCTAATTCACCGACAGCAACACAGATTCCTCCAGCACCAAAGTCGTTGCATCGTTTAATAAGTGTCGTAACATTTGGATTTCGAAATAGACGCTGAATCTTGCGTTCTTCTGGTGCATTTCCTTTTTGAACCTCGGATGCACTCTCACTCACTGTATCCATATTGTGCGTTTTTGATGACCCGGTTGCACCACCAATGCCATCTCTGCCTGTACGCCCGCCCAAAAGCACAACAATATCTCCTGCTTCAGGACTTTCCCTACGTACCGATGACTGAGGCGCTGCACCAACTACCGCACCAACCTCCATACGTTTTGCAACATACCCCTCATGATAAATTTCCTTTACAAACCCCGTAGCAAGTCCAATCTGGTTACCGTAAGAGCTATATCCCTCTGCCGCAGTAATTGTGATTTTTCTTTGTGGCAGTTTACCCTCAAGAGTATCCTCCACCGGCTGCCTTGGATCTCCTGAACCAGTGATGCGCATAGCTTGATAGACATAAGCTCTGCCTGAGAGTGGATCTCGAATCGCACCTCCTATACAGGTTGATGCGCCGCCAAAAGGCTCAATTTCAGTTGGATGATTATGTGTCTCATTTTTGAAAAATAGAAGCCAGTCTTCCTCTCCTGTTTCAAAATCAGCTCTCACACGCACAGTGCACGCATTGTTTTCTTCAGACTCGTCAAGCATCGGTAATTCACCTGCTGAGCGCAGATGTCTCATTGCTGCAACCGCAATATTCATTAATGTAGGAGGTCTATCACCATTGACCGCCAAAAATAAGTCATAAGCATCCTTGACCCTTCTATCATTTATGTCCACAGATTTAATTATTGTGTTAAATGTCGTATGCCTACAGTGATCAGACCAATAAGTATCTATAACCCGCAATTCAGAAACTGTTGGGTCACGGTTTTCTTCTCTAAAGTATTTTTGGATCAAACTCAAATCGGCAAATGACATCGCCAATTCAAGCTCGCTTCGCAGTTCTTCAATGGCTGTGTCATCTAATAAGATAAATCCTACGATTATCGGTATATCTTCCGGAGATTTCTCATTATTTTTATCCAGAGATTCAGGCTTCTCCGATGTCGTCGCCCTATGCTCTAAAGGGTTTATTAGATATTTTTTAATACGACTAAAAGCGCTGTCACAAGCACCAAAAACAGCATATGCTACCGCTGTTTTTACTTTCGGCCGCTCCCCGCCCAAAAGCATTTGAATACACTGCTCACACGAATCAGCCCGCAAGTCAAACTGCCCTGGAAGCGGCTCCACGTAAAGCAGTCTCGCTTCGGGTGTTTCTGGCAAGCTTTCTTCATAGTATATATCGCTCATAGGTTCGCTAAGCACAGTGTTTATAACATATTTCCACTTATTCTGCGTTAAATGCTGCACATCATATCTGTTAAAAATCCTCAGGGTTATGCCGTTTAGGCGCAAAGCATCAGACAATTCCGCCTCCAGCGCTTTGACCTGCACATCAAAATCCGGACGCTTTTCAACATAGCATCGAAAAACTTGATTGCTCATAAAATCCTCACTTTTAAATGATATATCCTTTTGTTCAATTATATCCTGAATACATACTCACTGCAAGTGAAATTAACTTTAACATAAGCTAAGGCGCTGTGGAGCGTACTCCACAGCGCCTAGATTTAATCGTATTCCCAGTGCTTTGTTACTTTTCTATTGAAATAATTTTGTTGCAGCAACATGTTTTACATGTGCTGAGTTCCTGTATTAGTGTCAGCTTCCGACTACAGGATCTTCGCAGTTTTCACACCTTATGATTTCGGCATTACGATGAATGTTTAACTGCACTCGTCCTTCGCCTTCGACAATCAGTCCACAATCATGAAACGTTGTACCGGCTCGAATTTCAAATCTTGCTCTGTTGTCTATTGTGCCATAGTTTACTAGCGTTGAGTTCGTGACATTTTCCACATGTCCGTGATTTTCAAGCACACCGCTAGGCGCTATCCTTATAGTTCCTCCGGCGCCGCCTTGATTGTTAACTCTGCCGCCATTTTGCACGATAAGTGTACCTTCTATGATTAGTTCTGCGCCTCCTTGGACATTCAGCGTTGTAACGACAGTCAGAGTTCTTCCTTCTGGTATCACAAACGGACTGTGATGAGCAAAGATTCCCAAGTTCCCGGCGGTTTGAAGTATTACATCCCTACTCTCCAAGTAAGCTCTGAGATTATTCGGATTATTGCCCGTAAATATGATTGGCGCGAGTGGTGCATGCGGTGTTGCTGTAATAGTTGCTGCCTCACCATGACCAACGCTGTTAACTGCTCTGACACTCAGCGTGTATTCAGTGCCATTTGTAAGTCCGGTAAATGTATAACTCAAACCGTTTACAACATCAATCCACGTAGTGCCATCAATGGATACTTGGTATAATGTAATCGTTGCGCCACCATCCGTGACAGGTGCTTCCCAAGTCAATACCACTTGTCCGTCACCCGGTGTTGCAACTAGATTTTGCGGTGCTCCCGGTACAGTTGTGACAACAGTGGCTTCACCAAAGGTGTATTTGCCATCGGCTGTTGCATTAAAGCTAATTCTATTTTCGTTAATGATTTCAAATGGTACTTCCATCCCTGCCGCGTCAACCAGCGTTTTGGTACTAATTAGCGGATAGTGCACCACAAGTGTGCCTGCAGTTCCTGTATGGAGTATTGCGGTATCTAGGCTACCATCACTCCAAAATTGGTCAACGGTCACATTGCCGCGAGCACGCAGTCCGACTATTTGTCCGGTTGCCCACGCTCCATCTCGCGGAATTGCTGGAAGAAGTCTAATAACATCTGCATGGCTTTGGATGAGCATCTCTGCAACACCAGCAGTCGCACCGAAATTTCCATCAATTTGGAAAGGCTCATGTGTACCTAGAAGATTCGGCAGTTTTTGGTTTAACAGAAGACCTTGATATGTTCTAAACGCAGCAGCATCCTCTAAAAGGCGGGCACGTATGTTAAGTGTCCAGCCACGGCTCCAACCTGTTGTACCATCTGTCCGTCCGCCACCCAAAGAAATGCGAATTGCTTCGGTAAACTCATCGTCTTGTGCGCTACGCTCCGGAACGACTAATGTTCCCGGGTGGATAGCAAACAAATGATTTACATGGCGGTGCGGACCACTGTTCGGGAATGGATTTTGTAGACCCAAGCGATCCATTTGGCTCTCTTGTCTCCACTCTTGGAAGTATCCGGATCGTCCAATACGCGGACCTCCAAGATTTTCTAACGATTCTGCTATCTGCCCTAATCCAAAACGTTGTTCGGCTGTAATGTTTGCACTCAAGCCCGCCGCATCAAGAGCTGCGGCTGCCCCCAAGGCTGCGTTGAAAATCTCATAAACAAGCGCTTGATCACTTGTTGCACCCAGACTGTAAGGTCCATGTTCCGGTGAGTATGACGGATTCGTTACAAGACGACCATCTGTGGAATCAACCCAAAGATTATCTTCCCAGAATATAGCTGCCCCAAAGAGCGTATCCCAAAATTCTGCGAGTCTGCTTACGTCACGGTTGAACAAGTAATTTTCCCATATTACCAATGCCATCCATGCGCCGCCGGAAGGAGCATAGAATGCCTCCCAGAAGCTCTCAGGTACTGTGTGCCCCCAAATGTTGTTAACATGATAGGCAACCCAACCCCTTGAGCCTTCACCTATTGTGCCTCCTCTTTGCACGGGTCGCATATGATAATGCTGTGCTACTATTTCTCCCCGTGGCACTTGCGCACGTACATAGTCAAGCATAGGAATATGTGACTCCATCAGGTTAGTTACTTCTGCCGGCCAGTAGTTCATTTGTACGTTGACATTTGTATGATAGTCTGCCTCCCATGGAGGATTTAGACCAACAGCCCAAATACCTTGCAGATTTGCAGGCAACCCGCCGTCACGAGAGGAACCAATGAGCAAATAGCGACCAAATTGGAACATCAACACTTCCAGATATCTATCAAGCTCTGTGCGACGCTCCGCAGTCAGTCCTTGATTTGGATTTGCTGGGTCAGTAAAGGGATTAGGACCTGCGCCCGGCCAAGCACCGCGATCACCAGGTCTACGTCCTGGACTCTGACCGCCGCGCGGCGCTTCAACACCGAAATTATATCCCCAAACTATTTGTTCAGTCGGTTCTGTCGGTGCTTGTGCAGGCAAACCTTCAAGCCTGAAATCTACACGCCCGAACAGATTCATGTGATCTTCCACATGGTTTGCAAGCAGTTGGTTATATCCCATAGCCGCTGCGGTTAAAAGACGCGCTCTTACAGCATCAAATGCTTCGTCTCTGTGTATGAAAAAGTTGAAGTTGTCTGTAAGGTCTTGGTAGTAGTTTGTACCTGTAACGGCCAAAATGATAATTTCATCTACATCGCTGATATCAAGCATGTTACCAACTACCGTGATAGCCTCATTTGCTACCTGCCCATTACGGATCGGTATAATCATCGTTTCCATTACGAAATGGAGAGCTGCATCATATGATGGGTTGTGATCCGCAGGCTGTCCAACCATACGCAGCATGTTCAGGTAAGGCACATAAATTTCCACATTTGGCTGCGGTGTCACCAGACGAATCAACTGGTCAAAGCGTTCACTACCCGCCATGCGCATACCAAACACGTTTTGTGGATGATTCATGAAGTATTCTCTTGTAAATTCAATTCCTGCATTATCGCCATTGGTGCGAGTATACTCAACTCTGGCTATGCCTGTCTCTAAGAGCAGACTACGATTATAGCTGCCAATAGCAAAGGCTGTATTCTCAGGCGGGGCTGTCGGCGGAGTACCTTGACCTAATAGCAAACGGCTGATTTGCACGCCTTGACCGGCAGTTCTAGTAGAACTCACTTCAAAGCGGAAGTAGGTAAATGTCACGGGTCCCGTTTCAACGACTATACCTGTGTTGCGAGCTGTGGGCAAGATAATGCCGACTTGATTGTGTATGACAGTCCAGTCACTTCTGTTGTCGCTGCCGAGGAGTCTCCAGTTGGCAGGGTCACGACCGTTCATATCGTTTGCTGTTGCAATTGTGAAAGAGTTAAACGAGTAAGGCACACCAAAGGTCCATTCAATCCAGTGTGGATTGGCCGCCGACGGGGCACTGCCAGTAAACCACTTGGAGTCGTTGTCAAGGAAAATGTTTGCAACACCTTCACCCGGACTGCCTGCCTGGTTTGTCGTAACACTTTGGGCAGGAGGTGGTGGCATTACTGGGCGAGGCATTTCGGGATCTAGGAGATTTATTCTGCCTAGCTCCATATAAGAGCCGAAGTTTGAACGCCCGCCGGAAAGAGCAAACTCAATATCCCGTACGACTTGACCGCGATTTGGGTTATGCCTATTGCCCGGTGTACCACCGCCTGGCCATGGTCCGTCTTGTGACTGTAGAGCTACAGGATATTCGCTGACAACATGCACACCACCGGGACAGTTCGACACATCGCTGCGTGCAGACATCGGGAAGCCCGCCGGATAGCATGGAATGCCGTTTTGCGGATCGCAGAAATGAATATTTGCCGCATATGCAGCGACTTCTGCATCTAGGCGCTCACGAATACTCTGTAGTGCAGTCTGAGCTGCAAACGGTGAGCCGCGGAAATTGTGCCTATATGAGTTCATTGCCGTTCCCATCGGATCCGGATTTGGCATCAAATTGTTGTAGTTCGGATTTGCACCCGGTCCGCCGGACCAAAGTGTGTGCTCATTTATGGAGATTACATTAGAGACAACACCTCCGAAAAGATTTGCACCCATGCGTCCATTTCCGATGTGAGTGGTGTCGTTAAATGTTTGGTTATTGTTGGCAAAGTTATGACGCGCAGGTCTGTCATGCCGCAGGAGTAAAAACGCATCTTCTATGTATGCATCTACTTGCGCAGGCCTCGCAATTGTCTCCGTATAAGGCAGAGGATCGCCAACATCATCCGGCGGAGGCGGTGGAGGTGGTGGGGGTGGTGGAGGCTCCGTGGCACCCCATGTACCTTCAAGTATTGTGAGCGTCAAGCTTCTGAAGTTTGTATCGTTTGTACGGAAACGAAGGTAAACGTCCGCTACGCCGCCCCAAGTGTCGGCTGGATCTATTTCAACAATCGCAGAATTTGCTGAACCGCTCCATCCTCCTGTTCCCGCAGCGCTACGAACAGCAGTGGCAATCTCACGTGCACCTTCAAATCCCGCCGCTCTGTTGTTCGGATCACCAACACGCAGATCAAAGAATCCAGGATTTCCTGATGTACCAAAATATGTGACATAGAAGTCTACAATACCTGCTTGTAAATCTACATCATGCCAACGAATCCAAGTACCATTTCCGAAGTTATCAATATGGTCACCACCACCAAATGGCCAATCACGGTGGTCACCTCCCTGCCCAAAGTCTGCTCCATTCGGGCCTCTGCCAGGCAGAAAAACAGTCTGTGTTGCCGAAGCAATAAGCTCTAGCTCTCCAAAGTTGGTGTCACTTGTATTAAAGACAATGTAAACATCTCTAACTCCACCAATAATTGGCGAGGCTTCTGTCGCTTCTGTCCATATTCCGGCACCCACACCGCTCCATGGCAGTCCGCCACCCGC
>Ga0209755_10003517_pt1 | contig 19560 bp, 16 predicted proteins | sample TergutCo191P1_FD_187301 | JGI IMG/M metagenome (GOLD analysis project Ga0209755, IMG submission 187301) | Cornitermes sp. P1 segment gut microbial communities from Petit-Saut dam, French Guiana - Co191P1 (SPAdes) (version 2) | ecosystem: Host-associated > Arthropoda: Insects > Digestive system...
AATGTCGCAAATGACCCTCAAAATGGGAATAGAAAATTATCTAAAAAAGGAAATACCTCAGGTTAAAGAAGTTGTCGGCGTGTAAGCTGCTTCATGGAAATTTGCTTCCCATTTCCCGCCGTGACATGGATGAGCGCGGCTGGGAATCATGCGATTTTATTTTTGTTTCTGGCGATGCTTATATCGATCACCCGTCTTTTGCGGCGGCGCTTTTGTGCCGTTTCCTGGAAGACGAAGGTTTTCGCGTCGGTATAATTGCGCAACCGGATTGGAAAGACACTTCTTCGTTTACAGTTCTTGGAAAACCGCGCTTTGGTTTTTTGGTTGGAGCCGGCAACATGGACTCCATGGTTGCGCACTATACCGCCGCAAAACGTTTGCGTTCCGATGACGCGTATACGCCGGGAGGCAAAAGCGGACGACGACCCGATCGCGCAACGCTTGTTTATGTCGAAGGAATCAGGCGCGCATATAAAAATGTCGCGGTAATAATCGGCGGAATCGAAGCAAGCCTTCGCCGTTTTGCGCATTACGATTATTGGTCTGATACTGTCAGGCGATCAATACTGCTCGATTCCAAAGCGGACATACTCGTTTATGGAATGGGCGAAAAACCCTTATTGGAAATTGCGCAAAGGTTGAAATCGGGCGAAGATATCGGAAACATTCGCGATGTACGCGGAACATGTGTGCGTTTTTCGGATAAAAACAAAGTAAGGGATGATGCGGTTTTTTTGCCGCCTTACGAATCAATCAAAAACAAGGACGAAGCGTCTTTTAAAAAGTATGCCGAACATTTCATGACGCAAAAATCAAACGCAGACCCGCTTGGCGCAAAACCGTTAATCGAGGAAAATGACGGCGGCAGATTTGTTATGCAAAATCCGCCTGCATTGCCGCTTTCTTCGCAAGAGCTCGACCGCCTTTACGAACTGCCGTTCACGCGAAAAGCGCATCCTGTGTATGAAGAGGCAGGTGAAATAAACGCGCTAAAAGAAGTGTCGTTTTCGCTTGTTTCAAGCAGGGGATGTTTCGGCGGCTGTTCATTCTGCGCAATTACAAATCATCAGGGACGCGCAGTTACGGGAAGAAGCAGAGAAAGTTTAGTACGCGAAGCGCGAGGACTGGTAATTTTTTTTACCACAAACCACACGAACAAATACGAACAGAAGAAGAAAAAAAGAGCAGAAGAAAATGAATTTAAGGGGTATATTCATGATGTGGGCGGGCCGACTGCCAATTTTTATCGTCCTGTCTGCGAAAAGCAAAAGCGCGGCGGATTTTGCGCAGAACGCGAATGTTTGTTCCCCGCTCCATGTCCAAAATTGAAGGCGGACCACAGCGAATATTTAAAGACGTTAAAATCCTTGCGTGAAATACCGGGCATAAAAAAGGCGTTTATTCGTTCGGGTATTCGCTTCGATTTTATCCAAATGGACAAAAAGCACGGCGCACAATTTTTGGAAACGCTGTGCCGTCATCATGTCAGCGGACAGCTAAAAGTTGCGCCCGAGCATGTCAGCGCAAATGTGCTTTACGCGATGGGAAAAGGCGCAGGCGAAATGCAGTCATCGCAGCCACCGATATCAACCTGTTATGAGCAATTCAGAAATGATTTTAACCGGGTGAATAAGGAACTTGGGCTTAAACAGTATCTTCTGCCCTATTTTATCTGCGCTCACCCGGGCGCGGGAATGAAAGAAGCGCAGGAGCTTTCGCAATATTTAAAAAAATCGGGCTTTACACCCGAACAAACGCAGGAGTTCTACCCTACCCCGGGAACCATGTCCACGGTGATGTATTACACGGGGCTTGATCCGCGCACGATGATGCCGATTTATGTTCCCAAAGGCGACAAGGAAAGACGAAAACAAAAAGAGTTGCTTGTCAAATAATGATGTAAAAAAAATAATTTTGCCAAAACCCGAAAACCGTGCTAAAATTACCACACATGAGCGGAAAAATTCGGTTTTTATTTATAATTATCCTCGTTTTTCCCGCTTTTACGTCTCATGCGCAGGAGAATCATTGGTCCGAAGGGATTTTTTTGGAAGCTTCCGGCATTTATTACTTTGCATCAGGCGCAATGCAAGGGCTTGGGGATCCGGGCTTTGGATTCAGGGGCGCTTTGGGCTATCAGTTCAGGCAACTCCGATTCGCATTGGAATCCGGTTACAACAGTTTCCCGGGAACCAATCAGTTAATTTCGCAAGTAACATTTACGCCGCTGGTTTTTAAATTCGGTTATGAGCTGCCCCTGGCTTCCATATTCGGATTGCAAGCCGATGCGAATATCGGCGTTTTATTTTCCGAAATTACCAGATATTCAAGCGCAGCCGACATTGTAAACAACAACGCAAGAATCGACAGATACACGGCTCCTTTTGCGGGCGCGCGTTTGTATGCGACAATTACCCCTCTTGATTTTTTAAAAATCTACGCAGGCGGCGGCGCGGATTTTATCATTGAAAGTTCGGGGCCTGTTGTTCTTCCGGTTGTTGAAGCCGGCATTTCGTTTAAACCGTTTATCGTTATAAACGAAGCCGCCCGCAGAGAGGAACAGGCGTCTGCAACAGGAGATATTGTATTTGAGAGCCGCAGCGAAAACATCACCATCGAAGAATCGGCGCAGGGAAGAGTTGTACGTCTTCGCAACGCTGTTTACTTTGAAGCCGACAGTTCTGTAATGATCGAAATGTACAGACCAATACTGGACGAAGCCGGCGTAAGGCTTCGCGCAAACCCGAATCTTCGCATAACGCTAAGGGGTTTTACGGCTCCTTTTGGCACAGAACAGGGACGCACGGAAATATCCCGCGCAAGGGCGCAATACTGCGCCGATTATCTTTCAAGACATTTTGGCATTGATCCGTCGCGAATAAGAATAGAATCTTACGGAGCGCTAAGAGCGCCCGAATACAGGGACGCAAGCTGGGAATCTTACAGATGCGTGGAATTAATCATTCAATAGCATTAAAATGCGGAGAGAAAAATGAAATATAAAACGGTATTATTTTTTTTAACATGCTGTGTTTTACTTTTTGCAGGCTGCACCGACTACTACCATGATCTTTCTTTGCACATTACCACGGGAGCGTCGTCGGATGTTTCCATATCCGCTTTCAGTTTTCATCCCGACGAAAATCCCAATCTTGACAAGGAATACAGCGGAAATGTTTTTTATGACGACGGCGAAATACTGATAATAATGCCCCCCGATTTTTTGGAAACAATCGAATTAAACCTGAAACCGCGCTTTACGGTAAAGGGACTTGTCTATGTAGACGGCTCCATTCAAACAAGCGGCGAAAACGAACAGCTTTTTGAAGATGAAATTGTTTACGAAGTGGTTTCCGCCAACGGAGCCAACAGAAAAAATTATACGGTAAAAATACTCGGAAAATATTCCAGAATATATGTAAGGCATGATGCCGAAGAAGGCGGAGACGGCAGTTCGTGGAACAGCGCATTTGCTTCCATACATGATGCCGCAAGCCTTGCATTTCTTTTCCACGAAAGCATCCAAAAAGAGATTTGGATCGCCGCAGGAACGTACAAACCCGGCGATACGGACGCTGATTTTTTCCGTCTGATTGCCAACACGCGCTACATTGGCGGTTTTGCAGGCAACGAAACCGCTATCGGACAGCGCAATCTTGCCGTTAACAAGACAATCGTTTCCGGCAGCGTGGGAACAGGCATTCAATCCGTCAATTTGTTTACAACTGCGGATGCCGCAGCCGTAAACAGCATTATGGAGTTTAACGGCATTTCATTCGAATCGTCACGCACGGCGATTAGCGCGTTTCTTTCTTCTTCGGCGCGGCTTACAGTTGCAAATTGCACTTTTAAAAACTTTCAAAAAACTGCCATTTTTTCGTTTAATGGAAGAAGAACAACCGTTACCGATTCGGTTTTTGAAAATATCGAAGCAAGCGATAATTTCGGCGCCGTTCATATCGGCACTTCGGAAACGGAAATTTTGCGCGTAACATTCAAAGACATTACGGGAAACGCATTGTCGGTAATCGGAGCGAATGCAAATATAAAAGACGCGGAATTTTTGAACATTAATGGCAAACAGGCATTGTTTGTGGACCAAATTGCACAAAGCGGCACAATAAACATAAGCGATGTCCTAATTGACACCGTAACATACGGAAGGGGAATGTACATTTCATCCCATTCCCTTGTTCTGACCAAAACCCAAATCAAGAGTTGCGATACGGAAGATTTTGGCGGCGGCATCCACCTTGTCAATTACGGATATGCCGAAATTTCCTTTACGGAAATTTCGGACACATTCGCATTAACAGGAAACGGAATTTATTACGACGGCTCGGCTTCGTCGGCATTATTGATAAGAAACGTAAAATTCAACAATATCCAAATTACAAGCCACGGCATTGACGGAATGCATTTGTTCGGGAACAACATAGATTTTGTTTGGACGCCCTAACAACTTACGGAACAACCGTAATTGCTATCCTTAAATTACGCAGGTACGCAGGAGCGTTTCCTATCTGAAAACCAGACAGGAACAGCATCTTTCCCGTATTTCCAGGCGATGACGAAGGCGGCACTGTAATGGTAGTATTTCTGCTTTCGCTCTGCGAGCGCATTGTACGCCATATTCCATTGGGATTGATTTGACTGGTATTTCCGCATATAGTGGGATAATTTGCGGAATTTATATGCCAGGCAAGCGCGGCGGTTTGTGTAAGATAATAATCATACTCAATGTCTATTCGTATGTTTTTACCGGCATATTCTTCGCTTAAATCATAATCAATTACAAAGTGATAATACCCGCCGGGACCCGGTCTTACATATAAAACATCATTGTAATTTTCGCTGTAAGCGTCGTGCGATCCGTATTTTGCAATTGTGGTAATGCCTGCGCCGACTATGTTAAAATCGATTTTTCTGCTTGTGCCGGGGCTTTCAATCGAGTCCACCAATGTTACTTCCCATTTGCTTGCAGATTCAACTTTTGGGATTCGGGTAACATTCAATTCCTCGATGCGTATAAACGGCACATCGGACGACGATGCCATAAGATAGAAAACATTTGCCATTTTGTCGCTGCTTGAGGCGTTTTTGTTTATCGAGAACACAACCGTACCCGTATATGTTTCATTTCCCTCAAAGCGGCTTTCTATCCTTCTTATCTCCGACAACATTGTATTGTCAAAACATGTGTGAGTGCCGATGCAATTGCAAGGAAGCAGCATATCGCGGATGACAATATCCAAATCGTTTATGTAATTTTCCGTATAAAATTTGTATTGCAGCATATAATGTTCGCCGTTTAAAAATCTTTCCCCTTTCATCAGCCAATTTGAACCGATACTTGCCGCCCATCTTGTGCCGTCATCAATGAATCTGTAAGTGGGATAAAGATCATGCGAACCCAGATTGATTCCGGATACGTTTGCGCCGCTTGCAGTCACGGTAATATCGGGCACCCTGATAAAATAACTTTCGTTGTCGGAACTCCATCGTATGCGAAACTCGAATTCTGTGCCCGAAGAAGACGGAACGCTTACAGTCCAATTTCTTGATCCCGGCGCATAATCAATCAGCGCAGAATAGGTTGATGCCGGGTTGTTTTTGACAATCGCGGTAATTTCCGCTTTTCCGTCGGGAGGGGCAAACTTTGCATTTAATGTGACTGTACCCGATAATGTCACTGCGGAAATATTCACATTAAGTTCGATATTGCGAACATCGGTATTGTATATCGATACTGTCGCCGCATTTCTCTCAAAGTAATCTCCGTTGGAATCAAAACCGGAAACGACAAAATAAACACTTACAGCCGAAGCAAACGGTTCTATCGGATCCATCCGCCATTTGCGATAATCGGGATTGTTGATTTCCGCTCCGGCATCGCCAAGAATTTTCTGATTCAAATCTACCCATGCCGATCCCAATTGCTCGTTATTGTCGGATCTGTGCATGGTAACATAAGCTTCTTGCACAGGATTATTGTTAACGGTGATATTTGCAGTGCCGGAAATGTTTACCACGCTGATATTTATGTTAAACGCAAGACCTGTGACATTCGTGTTGTAAAGGGGTATGGTATTCCCTATTAGTCCTTCATGCCAAAAACCGTCCGCGTCGATGCACGCATACTCAAAGTAAACGTTTATCTGCGAAGTTAAAAAATTAACGGAAGCAATCCATGCGTTTCCTGCCATCAGATCGACTTCTGCGGAATCCAGCCAATCGCCCACTGTCTGATTGGCAACAACTTTACGCATCGTTATGGAAGCCCACTTTGGAGATTCGCCGTTCACCTTGATATTTGCGGTGCCGCTGACTGTCAGCAGCCCGACATCTGCCGTTATGTGTATATTTGTTCTGTTTGAATTAAAAAACACGAATGTTTCTTCTATGGTTTTATAATATGTTGAATTTCCCGCGTTTTTTGCCTGTACGATAAAATATACTTCTGTCGATTCGTTGAACGCTTCGATATTCATTTCCCATGCGCCGTTTCTTCCTGCGCTCAGGTTAATTGCGGCTTCGTTTACATTTAAAAGCTCGTCATTCTCAAGTTTATATGCGCGTACATACGCTTCTCTGGGCGCATAGCCATTAATTGTTATATTTGAAGTTCCGCCGATTTTGATTGAATTGAAAATTTCGTTCACGTTAAAAACATAATCGCTTTCGTGAAGCGTTATGGAACCGATACGGCGCGTATAAAACGAGTCGCCTTTTTCGGCAATCAATTTTACATACAATGTCAAAGGCGTTTCAAAAGACTGCATCGTTTTTGGGAAAATCTGACCGTTGCTTGCATCCAGATGGTCAAAATGATTGAAACAGTTTATATCGGTAAACAGGTACAAAGCGGTCCTGTCCGCCTGAACGCCGTTAATTGTCGCGCTTATGGTGCCTGTCAGGGTAATCGCTCCCGCTATAAAACTTTCATCGAATATTTTTTCCATTTTGGTTTCCATATTTGTATAAATATGGATAACTTCCGTCCAGGAAATCGATCTGAAATCGTTTTCAAATTTCATGGTCATCATGTAATAACCGGCGGGAATCGTAATTCTGCCCGACTTGACGGTTAAAATGTTTACAGGCGTATTTGTGCCCAAAGGAGTGGCGACATTTTCGTCCAATACATCCCAAGGAGAGCCGCCAATGTCGTAAATAAAAAGTTGAGCCGTATTTATGGCGGACGGGAAATCAACATTGTAGAAAAATGTTCCGCTTCCGGTTCCCGGCTTTGCCCTGATTGGAATATTCACGCTTTGGAAAGTTGTTTTGCCTTCGTTTCCGGGCAGAACCCCAATCTCCGTTTCTCCGTCTGCAGCGCGTACAAAGTTTCCGTTAATTGTAATGTATCCGACAGCCGTTATGTGCCATATTCCTACCGCCAAATCTTCTATTAAAATCTCGCTTCTGTTTACGTCAAGTTCAACAGGCCCGTAAGTATTGTTTCCGTCTGCGTTATGAAACTGCAATTCATATTTGGTAAAAACGGGCGCAGAAGGAAACAGTGTTCTGGCTCCTGACGCATTGCCCGTTCCTTCGCCGGAAATTGTAATCAATATTCCGCCAGAAGCGGCATTTTCAAGTTCGGGGAAAATAGGACAGCCCGCAAACCACATTAAGACAAACAGGGAGAAGAATGCAATAAAAAATTTAAAAATGTTTTTCATTTTTTCTCCTCCCTTATTTTACAACCGTAAAGGTTACAATTTTGGAATATGGTATGCCGTTTCTGACGACAACCGCGGTGATTGTATACACGCCCAAATCCAGCCTGTAGCTGTCTATTGTAATTCTGTTGCCTTTTTCCTGCCGCAAAGTGTCATTAAAATACCAATAATAACTGTTAAAACCCGCAGCCACTGTAACCGTAATGACATCATTGGAGCCTCTTCTTATCGTATGCCCTGCCTGATCCAGATTCATTTCTTCGTCATGGAAACCTTCAAAATAAACTGCAATCACTCCGGGAGGAATTTCCTCGAACTCGACATTTATCGTAATGTCAAAAGCCGGCATGGAAAAAGTGTGAGTGTGTATATAATATTCCGTTACCGAAAGTTCTGTCGCGACATTCGCCTGACCTGTTATGCCAAAACTTCCTTCCTTGATTCTGTACCCTGCATCGGGCGTTAAAACAACAGTAATGGGCGCGCCAGCAACAGTCCTTTCGTGACTTCTAAAAACTTCGCCGTTTGGGCCTGTTTGGTTTACATTAATGTTGTACAACATGGAAAATTGCGCGTTAATCGTTATATTGGAAGCGGGCATTGAAAAATTATTGCCAACCCGGTTAACAAACGCGCCGTTATCCTGCAACACGGTAAAGGTGTTTTCCAGCAATGCATAACCGTTGGCGGGCGTTACCGTCAAAGCAACAACCGTGCCGATTGCAGCTTTTTCATGGCTCGATGAAATTGTCCCGTTTGCAAGCGGCATTATGTTAATATCGTACATAACGGGCACAAATTCCGCGCTTACAATCACATGGGAAGCGGGCATGTTAAAGTTGTGCGAAAATCCTTCGCCGCCAAGAACAATATCCGTTTCGTCATTTATGGCGGTTACGTTCAAGGAGCCGGGAACATAGCCGTAACCTGCATTGGGGATAATTGTCAGATTGATATTTGCATTCGGCGCCGCATTTTTTCTGCTGGAAGCGACCGAGCCGTAGGCAACCGGAGAAATTATTATATTGAAAGGAAAATCCTGCGTCTCGTTATCCGAAGATGAAAATCCGTCCGACTCCACACATCCGGCGGCAAGCAGCGCCAGAACAGCCCCAAAAACAGCCGTTTTCATCTTCATTGCAAAATTTTAGCACCGGTATCGGGAATTTGTCAAATAAAAAAGCCGCTTCTTTCGAAGCGGCTTTTATTACAGAGGCATTGTTAGGTTAATTAGTAATGTTGCCTGACAGGATAATATTGGTCATAACAGGACCTGTTATCGTTCTATTTCCTGCAATTACTCGACCATTTCCTGTACCGGGTCCTGAACCTGATGCCCATGCATCTAATGTAAAGTAAAGCAGTTCGCCGTCATATTCATTGCTAATCCAAGCTCTCCATACAGAACCATTAGTACTGAAATATTCCGCTCCGGCATCATTAATATATACCAACGGATTTTCTGGATTAGACGGATTTTCCTCCTCTTTATAAGTTCCAATATTTACCCATCCTCCCTGGAAATTATTGGCATTGGGACTAACTCCATTAAATGTAACGGTCGCTGTGCCACTTAAAAGAATTCTTTGGCTTAGAACAATATTGGGAATATTCGAACTGTAAACCTCTATATAATTATTATCATTGAAGTAAGCAGCATAAAGATTATTATTAAAATCAGCATTACCATATACTTCAAACCAGACATTAGTAGGTTCTTTAAATGATTCAAAAGTAACCGTCCAGAAATATGTATTTAGGTTAACACTTGTATAAGTAATAAAATTACCTTCTTCTGTTATAAAATCTACATTTGCCCAATTCATAATTCCATCTAAATCGCCAAAATCCGCATAACCGCTTAAGGTTATTAATGTAATGGCAAATTCTACATTTACATTGGGTATATTATTTGCGGCTGATGTACCAATATGATGCACTTTATTGTACTCATTATCATTTTCATCATAGAATCGCACAAATAAATCCATTTGACCTTTAGAAATAGGCGGTATATCAATTTCCCAAGTATTGCCGCTAATTGTAATTGGAATACTAATTGGATCAACTCTGTGGCCTTCGTTAACTCTAATATTCAGATACATACTGATGTTTTTTACAGCTTTAGTATCTACCGTAATATTTAAATTACCGCTCAGTTTTATCATAGCGTTTTTAAAATCAGCCGGCTCAAAGCTATAATCTACGTAAGTAGTACGTTTATCGTAGATGTGTACAATCTGGTTTTTGATGATTGTTTTGCTGTCAAGTTCTGCAGTTATCGTAAGAAAATAAATGCCGCTGGCAATATTTTTAGTACCCGTTTCGCCGCTCTCTATCGCATCGTCATCAATTACAGGAGTACCCGATTGTACTATAGGCCATTTGACCAGTTTTAAAGAAACCTCTGCGTCATCAGGATAGTTAATTATATACTCAATGGTTCCTTCTCCGCCCTGCGTCGGAACTATAATGGGAACATTTACACTATGTAATAATTCATTGACAGCAAAAGTCACTGTTCCTGAAACGACAGGATAATCCACACCTTCATGTTTAATAAAAGCGGTAACAGTAATTTTCCAGTCACCAAAAGGTAAAACAATTTCTCCGTAATAATCGGTACCATAAATTTCTACATTGGCAGGCGCACTGTTACTGTTTCCATTGATAGGTTCGGCGCTGATTTCATACTTACTAAAACCATTTTCATCATCATCACCGACATCTAAATTCGGGAGAAGTGTACGCGCATTACCGCCGATATTAACCTGAACCTTTGATAAATTGCCGCTGTTTCCGGCTATTCCATCCGGACCAATTAGCACATCACAGCCGGCAACCAATAATACAAGGGCAAATATGCTTAAAATCTTTAATATTTTCATTGTTTCCTCCTTACTTCTGGTTTACCCAGAATGCAAAATCCTTAGCAAAGGGCGTTCCGTCTATAGCAACTATTACAGTCGCATAGTTCCAACCGGCGCTAAGAGTAGTTGTTGAAATGTAGAACTGAATGTCGTTACCCAAATGCTCAATTATTACGATATCCCGTTCAATCCCATTTACAAACAGTGAATACTCACGAACGGGCTGAGGGTCATAATAAAGCTGATCATATATATCGACTCTTAATCTATTTTCATGATCATTGAGCCAACTGGATAAATATAAATTATTGTTTGCTTCAAACGCATCATTAAAATACAACCATGCATGCCCTTCGGTTACAGAAGACAAGTCGAAATTAAGCGTTACATTTTGTATATTATTACTGTCAACTGTCAATGTTTCTTCTTGGTCATCTATGCCATTAATTTTTATGGTCAGCTCTGTTCCTTTAAGAATATTATAAATACCAAAAGTAAATGAATTACTTTCATTTAAATTAACAGAACAACTGTCTATTTGGTTATATTCATTATAAGCCCGAAGCTGAATGTTCTTTATATTTGGATTATTAATATTCACCGTACCTTGTATGGTCACTTCGGTAAACAACTCAACATGAATATCTATACCATCAATAATTACTCCCAACTCTGATAGTGTTACATGATAAGATGTTTTATAAGCGCCGTAACCATCCATTCCAACCCAGAAATAATATTTCCCAAAATATGTTTCGTTTAGATCATCAAGCTTCATCATCCATTGATTACTCAGGGTAAATTGTAAAAAAGGTATAAATGCATTACTATCCCATATATCAGTATCTTCAGGGCAAAGTATTAATTCAGGCGGGAAATTTTCCCATGCAGGGAATTCACCGTCTACTTTTAAATCAAAATATCCTGCCAGTACTATCTGGTCAGGCTCCACCTCTGGAATAACAAAAACTGTAAATGCCGATGATTTTCCTCCCCATGATACAAAGATTGTTATATTACCTTCCTGCTCCAGAAAAATTCTTCCTTGAGAATCAGCTTCCCTATCTATGGTATAATCGGTAACTACATGGGACGAGCCGTTTGAATAGAAAGCGGTTATTTCCAAGCCATCAATATCCAATTCTTCGCCAATTACATAGGTTGTTTTATGAGGAAAATGTGTTGTCTGAAGGTGGTCCAAGTATACCGATTCTCCAGCTTCGGGAGGACATGCCGTAATCATCAGCATCGTGAAAACCATCAGAAGCGCACACAGCGCCGCCAATCCATTTTTTCTTATTTTCATAGATTGCTCCTTGCAGGGATTTGTTTTTATGTTTCTTATTTGATGTAGTAAAATTCTACCATCGTTTCCCAAAAACTGTCAAATTAAATTTGGCGGCAAATCAGGCATCTTCCCTAAAAGCTTCCAGCCAGACCTTCTCCATTCCCAAAAGCGCAGATTCACGATTTATCCGATTATGGACAAAAGTTCCCCATTTCAGGTTTTCGCAAAAAAAGCCAAAAAATCTCTTCGCCCTGGAAACATGAAACTCAACCGGCTGGTACTTCGCCAACAACTCAATAAACCTTAATCCTATTTCAAGAAGATTAGGAGAAGAGCTCTCGCTAAGGCACAAGCTGCTATCGCAGTAATTGAAAGGCAAAGGACGCAAAGATTCTTGTAAAACCTTGGCGTTCTTGGCGGTCTTAGCATCTTGGCGAGAAATATTCTCCTTAGCCTGCTGAAAAATCCAGGGTTGTTTTACTGCGGCTCTGCCCACCATTACGGCATCGCAGGGACCCTCTGCCCTTTTAACCAATTCTTCCGCGCTTGAAACATCGCCGTTTCCGGCAACAGGGATTTTTAGCTCCGCCCTCAATTTGCCCACATAGTCCCAGCGGGCAAGACGCTTGAATTTTTCGGTTATTAATCTTGGATGAAGCGTAATTAGCTCGACCCCTTCGTCTTCCAACCGGCGGCAAAATCGAACCAAATACTCAAAATCTTCCGTACAGCCAAGGCGCAATTTGACGCTTAGCCGCCGTTTTACCTGCGGCCTGATTTTGGCAATCAGTTCGCCCGCCTTGTCAGGAGTTTTCATCATCCAAGCCGCTCCCGCGCCTGTTTTTCGTATCAGGGGCGCGCTGCAGCCCATATTTATGTCGATTCCGGCACATTCCAGCCTGTCAAGAACGCCTGCCGCCCCCGCCATCGCCTCAATATCCGAACCGACCAATTGAAAAACGCATTTTTCCGCTGCAGGACCGTTATCGATATAGTATTTTTCCAGTGGGCCGCCCGCGAGCAGGGCAGATGCGCTTATCATCTCGGAAAAGTAGCCGTCGCAGCCCCCAAATTCCCCGATTAGCTCCCTTAACGCCCTGTGACTTAATTCCGCCATCGGCGCAAGATAAAAAGGGGTCATATTCAAGCCCTCATATTTTTATAAAAATTTTTATATATGTTTGACATTATTGGAAAGCCCTCTTGACTTATTCTTAATAATAGCATATAGTTTTAACAGAGGAGCGTACAGGATGATAGCAAAGTCTGATATGCCTAATATCAATGAAAAAGCCGCTGAAGGGATTAAGCCGGAGGGGGTACCGTACCGCGTTCTGGTCGTTGACGACTCGATGTTTATCGCAAAACAGCTTGGGCAGATTTTTACGTCCGAGGGTTTTGATGTGGCGGATACTGCTGCCGACGGAGCCCAGGGATTAGAGAAGTACAAAGCTTTACATCCAAACATCGATCTGGTTACCTTGGATATTACCATGCCGGTTATGGATGGCGTTTCCGCCTTGGAAAAAATTCTCGAATTTGACAAGAATGCCAATATTATTATGGTAAGCGCCCTGGGAAAAGAGGATGTCGTTAAAAAGTGTCTCCTGATGGGAGCCAAGAGCTACATTGTTAAACCTCTTGACAGAAAGAAAGTTCTGGAAAGGGTTGTCTCGGTACTCAAGCGGTAATTGCAAAAGTTTATCTAAAAAAACATATCTCGTTTTGACTATGCGGTCGAGCTGTCTCCACATTTCGTGTTCGGAGGAATTCCATGCGGTTAATCATCCACCCCGACTATGAAAAGGCGAGCCTTTGGGCTGCAAATTATATAGCGGAAAAAATAATATCCCAAACCCGGGAAAAACCCTTTGTCCTCGGTCTTCCCACAGGTTCAAGTCCCCTCGGGATTTACCGTGAATTTGTCAGGATGCACAAAGAGGGAAAACTGTCTTTTAAAAACGTGCGCACCTTTAACATGGACGAATATTCGGGGCTTGGCGCAGACCATCCGCAAAGCTACCGGTTTTTCATGATGCAGAATCTTTTTAATCATATTGATATCGATCGCGGCAACATTCATATCCTTGACGGTACGGCAAAAGACCCCCATACCGAGTGCAGGCTCTACGAAGAAGCGATTGCAAAAGAAGGCGGCATCGACCTTTTCCTTGGCGGTATGGGCAGCGACGGTCACATCGCGTTCAACGAACCCGGCTCGTCGCTTGCATCCCGAACGCGCATCAAAACACTGACAACAGAGACAAGGCACTCCAACGCGCGTTTTTTTGACGGCGACCCGGACAAAGTCCCCGGCACGGCATTAACTGTCGGCGTGGGAACGGTAATGGATTCGCGCGAAGTTGTAATCATTGTAAACGGACGCAGCAAAGCCCGCGCGCTTAAAGCTGTAGTGGAAGACGGCGTAAACCACATGTGGACATTATCATGTTTGCAGATGCACCCCAAAGCCGTCATTGTCTGCGACGAAGAAGCCACAGAAGAGCTTAAAGTCGGCACAGTAAAATATTTTAAAGACATCGAGAAAGTTCATTGAAGAAAAAGAATTTTACCACGAACCAGCACGAACAAGAACCACGAATCCGGTGTTCGAAATCAAACAGCAAGTTCGTAATGTTCGTGTGGTTAGTGGTTAATCTACTCTTTACATTTAGCACCCAAAATATCAATGCGCAGGAAGATTATCTTGCTTCGTTTTCCGATTCGTCCAGACTTTGGGGGAACGGGATAGAAAACGTCATCGAAGAAGCGTACAGGCAGTTTTTCATAACGCGGATAATCGGCGGCAGAATAATGAACATACGCCTTCCGTTTGCCATGAACAGCGAGCGCGACACTTTGCTTGCAAGAGGCTGGAACATTTTTAACGGAGGCAAGGGAAGCCCGCAGGAAATATGGCCTGCCATAGAGGAAATTCTGAACTCAGAAGATTTTGCTGGATACCTAAACGCGCTTTCTTCGGGACGCGAACAGGTTATCATTTTTGACATGACAGAACCGGCATGGACAAGCACAAGCGATTTATTTATTATATCGAGAATAAAATCGGGCGTTCACAGAGGGCTTCCACACAGGCCTCATGCGTTGGTGTCGGGCAGAGGCGCGCTTGAAAGCGACGTTTATAATTACTTGTATTGCATTGGAAGAATCGGCGTAGACTGCTCGGGGTTTGTCTGGCACATTCTTTCGCATGTTGCAAGTCAGGGCAATGTCGATCTTAGCAGAATTTTGGATCGATCCCTTGGCGCTCCGCCAGGCGCAAATCCTGCAAGATACATTGGAACCGCATTTTTTAATTCACGAAGCTCCCAGTTAATTGCCGTCAATGACGAAATACGAAACCTTCGTCCCGCCGATGTAATTCTTTTTAGGGATATCGAAGGCACAGTGGTTCATTCCGCGATCATTCAGTCGATAAACCTTACAAGGGGAGTCATTCGTTATCTGCAATGCACAAATGTGGCGCCGCAGGATGAAAGGGGAGCGCATGAATCGTTCATTTATTTTGATCCTGCAAACCCGGCAATCTCCCTAAAAGACCCCTCCCTTCGCTGGACGCAAAGAAGGTCGCCTCCGTTTACGGGAGAGGAAGTTCCTTTTACAAACGACGGAGACATTTACAGACACAGGGTGAACGGAGGCGGAAGAGTTGTTCGTCTTCGCGCGCTTTCGCCTGTTGTGGAACGATTAAGCGAAGCCCGCGAACAGAATTAAAAACCTTTTTCTGCAAGATTATTCAAAATACCGATATAGATGTCGGGAACGTCAAGCCCGGAAATTTTTCTCATTTTAATATCGATAATCTCGATATGATTGAGCGGCGTTTCGATTTTAATTATATTTTCACCCCAAGCTGCCGAATGTTCGCTTACCACTCCGTCGTTTTCGCCTGTTATTCTTTTTATGTAACGATGGCTGTTATAGAACATTAAATCGTCTGTTGACCTTCTTATAACGCTGTATATGCTTTGAAAGTAAACCCTATGGTCCAAAACAACTTCTTCGTTGAATTTTTCCATGTTGTCGGTAGAAAGCGCATAACCGACATTGTAAAGGTCGGGATTTTGATCTCCGTACATTTCTCCGAAAAGTTTGAGTATTTTCATTCCGAATTCTGTGTGAACAATTCTTTGTTCCCATACAACATCCGCTATTTCGGCTCCCCGGTGCGGAGTTGACATTGTTGTAAGGCTTGCAACTTTGTCTCCGTAATCGTACTTCCATAGAAAATACCGCGAATCAAGTCCGCCTTTGGAATGGGCGATTATATTCACCTTTTCGCTGTTTGTCGACTGCAATACCGCGTCAATTGTCTCTTTTAAAATTGCGGCATTCGATTCATAAGTTCCCCACGAGTCGGTATTTCCAAAAAATACGCGCACTCCCCTTTCTTCCAATATGGACGGAATTCTTCCCCAGAACGAAAAAAAATCCCATCTGTCATGCGCAACTATTCCATGAACCAGAATGACAGGATATTTCAGCGGAATGCTTTCGATATGTTTTGGAGAGCTTGTGCAATTTGCAAAAACAAAACCCATAAATAAAACCGCACACAATTTTTTCATTTAATGAACCTATTCAATATGTTCTGTCAAACAGGCCGCCGCTTCTTTCCATACAAGCTGATCTTTTTCGCTTAATTGCTTGAATTCGTTTTGTCTGCCATAAGCGGAAAGCTCTGTGAATACATCCAGTCTTTTATACAATTCGCTGAATTTATGCTCTTGGAAATTCTTTATCCATACGGGCGGATTTCTTTTGGCGCCCTTCAAGGTAAAAAGAAGCCCCGCGTAATGAGGAGCGCAAAGTCCGTCGCTGTTGGTAAAAAATATGCGCAGCTCCTGTTCTTCGGGCGTATTGCCGTTTGAATTGCAAAGAAAATCAAGATACTCGTCTTCGATTTTTTCTTTTTCGATACAGACAGGACATTTTCCCTTCGGTTTCCATTGTTGTTTTCTCTCGAAACATTTTATTCTGTCTTCCAGAATGTCCTTGCTTAAAATTGCAACGGCAAGACCGTCGCGGAAAGACACAAGACCCCTTGAATGAAAAGAGCAAAAACCGCCCGCTGCGCGAAAAAGCGCGCGAAACCCGCGATCCGTAACATGTTCGAACAAAGTGTTATCGATATACCTGTGCGCCCTGTCGCTTACGATTCTGCAAAGAGGGCATCCCGGTTTTTCGCATGCCTTTTGCATTTCAAAAAAATTAATATGTTTTTCGATAGCCATCTAAAACTTGCTCCTGTTTTTCTTTATTACGAATCAACCCGGGGGCCATCCCAGAGGGCGCTGCCCAAGAAAATGGATATGCAGATGATCCACTGTCTGCCCGCCGTCCGTTTTTGTATTAATAACAAAACGCCCGCCTTTTTCTTCGCAGCCCTGCTCTTTTGCAATTTCCTGCGCCTTATAAAACATTTTACCCACAAGCGCAGCATCGGCTTCTTCCATTTCCATCAGATTGTTAATATGTTTTTTGGGTATCACCAAAAAATGCACAGGAGCCTGCGGATTTATATCCTTAAAGGCGAGTATTTCATCGTCCTCGTACAGTTTGCTGCCGGGGATATCACCGGAGATTATTTTACAGAACAGGCAATTGGTCATAAGGATATTATAGCACACTTTTATTAATTTGTATATTAAATAATAAATATAAAGAGTGGAGAGTAAAAACGCTGTAGAAACTTTTTTACCTTGTACTAAAAGAATTATTACAAGGGGGGAGAGAAAAAGCCCTGCGAGCTAGGATGGCTGGAATTTTCCGGTAATTAACTCGGCCCGCTTTGCGGGCTCATTTTCATTGACTTGGTAAAAAGCCAGCCATAGACGCTCTCAGAACTTTTTCCCTCCTCCCTTTCAAAAATTATCTGGTTACAAGTTAAAATTATTTATAAAATATTTTATTTCTACCATTTTGTTTATTTATATGTATACTATAAAATTATTTGATAAGGCGAGGGTAAATGGTTTTGTGAGCCTTACTATTGCTGCGAAAGCAGCTTGGTCTGCGTGAAAAATGTCAGCTAGCGGCTGCGTAGAAAAAAGCCAGAGCCATTTAGCCCACAACGCCATTTACGCACGCCTTGTTAAATTACATTTATAATGTACTTAATCAACAAGTGCTATTGCAAATTATTATATCAACATCATCAGAATTATTTTTAATATAGTAACCGTATAATTACATAATAATTTATTATTCTCCCATTAAATATTTATTAGTGGTTTTTATCAGAAGAAAGTGAAACATCACAATCTTCAAAAAATATTAATTCATCACCAAGTTTTGAATATTGCAAACAATCATGTGAAATAACATATTTTGCTGAATATCCTTGATCTTTATATAATAATTCTGAATGGATAATATCATTATTATAATATCCTGCACGAATTGTATATATATTTGGTCCATTATATAATAAAGGATTATTGGCATCTTTTATTTTTAAATCAAATATTTTATTTTCTTCTTCTAATGAAAGAATTGCCAGAACGTACAGCATTCCATCCACTTCAAAATAAATGCTTTTCATATTATATGATTCTATTTGCATTGCCTTTATTTGCGTAGCCGTATCAATGCCATTTAATGGATTTTCTGCCTCTTTTTTTTCTATACAATTTGTCAGTAATATAAAACAAGATAATATAATTAACTTATTAATATAAAATTTCATCCGTTGCCTCTTTCCTTTATGTTAACATGGTTTTTCATTTTTGTAAATCTATTTACATTTTTGGAAAAAATGCGTTATAATATATTTAGAGGCATTATATGAAAAAATTCATATTCTTTATCGTATTTATTATAATAATCGTCACGGAAGCCTTCGCGGGACCTTTCGGCATAGAATTCGGAATGTCTCTTGAACAGATAACACAGATAAGCAGGGGAAGCCCGCAAAATGTTGACGGCGATTGGTTTATCATAATACCGCCGAATGAAGATGCGTTTTTCGAAACGTATCTTATACGCATTCACCAAAGATACGGCGTTTATTTTATAAGGGCAATAAGCAGGGTGATAAATACAGATCAGAATGGAGCCGAATTGAAAGAGCAGTTTAATGCATTTGCCGCAAGCCTTCAAAGAACTTATGGAAATTATTCAAGAAGCGACACTCTTATTCCCGGAAGCAATTTGACATCTCCCAATCAATTTATGGAATCGCTTCAAAGGGAAGAGCGCGAACTGGCGGCATTCTGGAACAGAAACGAAAGATCAAGACTGCCAAACGACATTTTGGAAATCATTGTCGTTGCGGACGCATCGGGGTTTTCAACAACAAGAGGTCATATCATTGTTAATTATTATGGCATTCATTATGACAGAATAGAGTCTTAATAGTTATATTTATATGTATATTAAATATATTTTAATGGACAGAAACAAAAAGCCCTGCGAGCTAGGATGGCTGGAATTTTACGCTAATTAACTCGGCCCGCTTCGCGGTCTCATAATCATTAACTTGTTAAAAAACCAGCCATAGACGCTCACAGAACTTTTTTCTGTCCTTTCAAGAAATTATTCATTATACATATATAAGTAGTTATGCGAAATGGCGATAGTTATTATATATAAATTGACAAAAAGTGAATTTAATAATAAAATATATATATGAAAATATTATTTTTCTTTTTAATAGTCTTCGGCTCTATTTTATTTATTATTAATATAATATTTT
>Ga0209755_10003518_pt1 | contig 19559 bp, 22 predicted proteins | sample TergutCo191P1_FD_187301 | JGI IMG/M metagenome (GOLD analysis project Ga0209755, IMG submission 187301) | Cornitermes sp. P1 segment gut microbial communities from Petit-Saut dam, French Guiana - Co191P1 (SPAdes) (version 2) | ecosystem: Host-associated > Arthropoda: Insects > Digestive system...
TTAGACTTGTTCGATAACCCCGTTGGTTATCTCACAAGTCTCGCGTTTTTTCGGGCTAAAGCCCTGCAAAAACGCATTATTTATAGGAAGTTGTTCAATAAACTGAAGTTATTGAACAACTCTATTGCTACGCGGGGGTGTTTTTTTGTACCGCAGGGGCGTTTTTTCAGCGCGGAAAAACTCCCTTTTAGTCTGGCAGGGCATTTTTCCAGTGTAGAAAAACTCCCTTTTGGTGCGGCAGGGCATTTTTCCGGAGTGGAAAAACTCCCTTTTGGTACGTCAGGGCATTTTTCCGGAGCGGAAAAACTCCCTTTTGGTCTGTCAGGGCATTTTTCCAGAGTAAAAAAACTCCCTTTTGGTCTGTCAGTGCATTTTTCCAGAGTAAAAAAACTCCCTTTTGGTACGTCAGTGCGTTTTTCCGGAGCAGAAAAACTCCCTTTTGCGCCGTAATAGTAACTGGCGCCAACACGCCGCACTAGTGCGAGCCCTCTGGGAATTATGTTAAGCATGTTTGTATGTTTTTTGTAACAATAAGGTTTCTTCTGGATTGTTAAGTTGATGCAGCATTGTAATACTATTATTCCAAAACCACTCTCCAAGGTAGTCTTTAATATCGCTCCACGTAAGGTTATTTCTAATAGTTAGAATATTATCAGAAAGATTCACGGCGACACTATTGCTCGAAACTATTTTCACTTCCTTAAGATTATCCTTCATCCAAGTTCTTTGCGAATTAGTTAATTCGTTATGGTTAAATGCAGTTGTAAATCTCGTAACCATTTCATTGAAATTAACAACACCCTCACGATTAGTTACCGCTATGCCTTCAACCCTTACTCCCGCAACATTTTTTTCACATTCGCAGCCTGTTCCGCCGCAGTCTGCCTCTCCTGCAAGGTGAATCGTTCCTGCCGGGCATTGACATTCGGGAACGCCGAGAGCAGCAACGGCCTGCGTTTTTGTTGCTCCGCATTTAGTGCAAGTGCTTGTTTCCACGCCTTCTTCCGCCGCGGTAGGCGCTGTTGTTACCGCCCATGCGCCCCATGTATGAGAGCAGGGCTCGTCTTTACATGCGGTAAAAGAGAAGGTTAATACTGTAATGAGGATTATGTTAGCGAGGACTAACGGAGAACGGAGAACGGAGAACGGAGAACGGAGAACGGCTTTCTAAGTTTTTCATATTTTGGCTCCTTTGTCTATCCCAGGGATCAGACTGGTTCCTAGTTTAGCGCGGCCGCGCCCTTTGTGTCAACACCTGTTGTTCCGCGGACTTATGAGATATTCCGCGTTTTACATAAAAGATGTTAAGGGCTCCTTTACGGAATAATTCAATTAAACAGCTTCCTTAATTCCGAAATAATCTCTTTATATGAATTAACTTCATTATTTAAATCGTTGTTTTCCTTCTCAAGCGTTAATATTTTATTATTAAGGATTGATATTTCATTGTTCAGCTGCTCTATCCTATCCTGATTAAATGAGGCTTCTGTATTCAATTGTTCGATTTTATTCTGATTGCATGACAAAAATATAATTGATAACAGAAAAACAATAAAAAGTTTTTTACGCATATTTTCCTTCTTAAACGCCGGTAATTTCCCTATTATTGATTTTTGGCAAAATTATACATTATGTCAAGCGCCGGTTAACCTTTCATGTTCAATTTCGCGTAACATGATTTATTATATCTTTCTGCCTGCGCCTTTCTTTGCTTCCTTTCGCGGCGTATACCGGCTCCATTGTGCGCGGATCAAGTCCGGTATGGTACATCACGGCGGATAATGTTCCGGGAGTAGGGTAAAACTCCTGTGTTTGTTCAGGCGCGAATCCTGTCTTTTTAAGATAGCGCGATAGTTCCTGCGCTTCCTTCATGCCGGCTCCGGGGTGGGCGCAGATAAAGTACGGTAAAAGATATTGTTTTAATCCAAGCCGCTTGTTTATAGCGGTAAAATCCTTTCTGAATTGCTCATAACAGGCGCAGCCGGTCTTTCCCATCGCGTCAAGTACATTATCGCAGATATGTTCCGGAGCGACCTTTAACTGTCCGCTTACATGATGGGCGCACAGGGTTTCCAAAAACTCCTTTCCGTTTTTTTTATCATACTGAATAAAATCAAACCGGATTCCTGATCGGATAAATACCTTTTTTATGCCTGGTATTTCCCGCAGCGCTTTTAATGTTTTCAGGTATTCACTGTGATCGGCCTTCAGCTTCGGGCAGGGGTTTGGATACAAACATTCACGCTCCGGGCAAAAACCTCCTCTTTTTTGTTTTTCGCAGACAGGGCGGAAAAAGTTCGCGGTCGGCCCTCCCGCATCATGAATGTAACCTTTAAAGTCTTCGTGTCCTGCAAGGCTGCGCGCTTCGCGTAACAGGCTTTCTTTACTGCGGCCTGTAACAGCTCGTCCCTGATGTCCTGTAATCGCACAGAAAGAGCATCCGCCGAAACAGCCGCGGCTTGAAACAAGCGAGAAGGAGACCTCTTTTAACGCGTTGATTCCCTGCGTATACACAGGATGAGCTTTACGCGAGTAGGGAAGTTCGTATATACGATCGAGCTCCTGCCCGGAGAGCGGAAAGGCAGGAGGATTCTGAATAACAAAACGCTGCGGATGCCCGCTGTCGTTTTCTTCGGCTAACGGTTTTGCCGTCAGTGGATCGGCGTTTAATTTTTGCATCATGAAGTGTTCCGCATATGCGCGCAATGAAACATCATCTTTTCCTTTCACATTTTCGTAAGACGGTAAAAAGATCGCGTCCTTCCATTGTTCCGCCGCCGTTCTCCCGGAAATAGTTTTATTTCCCGCAATACGGATACATGTTCCCCTTACATCATTAATACTGCTGATATCTTCGCCTTTTTTAAGACGGACTGCTATTTCAAGTAACGGCTTTTCACCCATTCCGTAAACAAGAATATCCGCTTTTGAATCAAGAAGAATTGAACGGCGCACTGTATCTGACCAGTAATCATAATGCGCAAAACGGCGCAGGCTTGCTTCAATTCCTCCGATGATAACAGGAAGTTTTTCGGCACTTTTAAAAGCGCGCCTTATGCCTTCGGTATAAACAAGTATGGCGCGATCAGGGCGCATACCGTTCTTGCCGCCGGGTGAATACGCGTCATCGGAACGTTTTCGTTTTGCAGCGGTATAATGCGCGACCATTGAATCCATGCTGCCCGCGCTTACCAAGAAACCAAGGCGCGGCTTTCCAAGTACAGTGTACGATGATATATCTTTCCAGTCAGGCTGTGGAATTATTCCGGCACGAAAGCCGTTATCTTCCATGTATCGACCCAAAAGCGCCGCCGCGAAAGAAGGGTGGTCTACATAAGCGTCGCCTGATACAAAAATAAAGTCACATTCATCCCAGCCGCGTTCTTCCATATCGCGGCGGCAGACAGGCAGAAAATTATTACACCGGATGCCCTTTGATCCGGATACTTGAGAGAGACAGGAATTATCAGATTGTTTTTTTGATTTAGACGCCGACAACGGCAGTAACCTGCGGTATTTCCTTTTTTAAGTAACTTTCAATTCCCATTTTAAGCGTCATCTGTGACATCGGGCAATGACCGCAAGCCCCTGTAAGTTTAACAGAGACTACGCCTTTATCGTCTACCGATACAAATTCAACATCGCCGCCGTCAGCCTGTAAAGAAGGACGGACATTTTCCAACGCGTTTTTTACTTGTTCTTCCATAATGACTCCTTACGGAGAGAGAGGGATTTGAACCCTCGGTACCCTTCCGGGTACATACGACTTCCAATCGTACACCTTCGGCCGCTCGGTCATCTCTCCTGATACAGGTTATAAAGCTATCATAAATTACCGGTTTTTACAATAGAAAATATCCGCGGTGTTTAATTCAGCAGCCGTCTATTTCCAAATTTTATCGCTTGTTTTCTCCCTGACTTCCTTTATCAAGTACATAACATTCATTATATTTCTTTTTAATTCTAAAACAATCGTTTAAATGAATAATCTGATGTCTTGTTACCGGCATCATGATTAATCCTAAAATATTTTTCCTTCCCCAGAAATCAAGCAGCCATATTGATTTCTCATTATTTGTTACGCCGCCATTTTGCTTAATTTTTTCCAGCTGTTCTTTACTTACTTTTCTTTTTATATCCGTATATTTTAATGATTCGACAATTTTTTTTACAGATTTTCCGGTTTTTAATCTGTATGCTTTTAATTCGCCGATGTTTATTTCTTTATTAAATGTTTCCATTTCTGAATGAGACATCGCGTTTCCTGTGTCTTTAATTTTTATATTTAGTTTATTCCGGATTTCATCGTTGAATACAGTATCTCTGTTTCCAATTAAAATACCGGAAACAATGTCTTCTATGCGTGTAATATGCCAGATATTCCACAATATTGATGTCTCTTTTGTTGAAATTATTCTGCAGGTTTCATCATTCATGTTTTCCCATAATTCATTATAGTATGTGTCAATTTTTCCTGAATATACTTTTTTATCATGCACTAAACTGTGCATTTCAAGTAACAAGGTAATGCCTTTTGTGAATGTATTTTGGTTTGCCAGGCAGACTGCGAGATTCTTTTGATTTTCATTCCAGCTTTTTGATACGTTTATCATTATTCGGAGAGAGAGGGATTCGAACCCTCGGAGCCCGTGAGGGCTCAACGGTTTTCGAGACCGCCCGATTCAACCGCTCTCGCATCTCTCCCTAAAAATCAAAGCACTATAGCTATTGGCAGCAGGCGTGTCAATCGCAAATAATCTTTTGAAGCTGACACGATTTGAACGTGCGGCCTGCAGATCCGCAATCTGCTGCTCTATCCAGCTGAGCTACAGCTTCCTTAAATATAATCATGAAGTTTTACGAAGCAAAACTTCAAAATAAAAAATGCTGCGCATTTTTTATTACGGAGCAGGGGGGATTCGAACCCCCGGTACCCTTTCGGGGCACAACTCCTTAGCAGGGAGCCCGATTCGGCCGCTCTCGCACCGCTCCAAGGAATATCTTTCATCTATAAAAATCATGAAGTTTTACAAAGTAAAACTTCAAAATAAAAAATGCTGCGCATTTTTTATTACGGAGCAGGGGGGATTCGAACCCCCGGTACCTTTCGGCACAACGGTTTTCAAGACCGCCTCCTTAAACCGCTCGGACACCGCTCCAGTAATACAACCCGTTAAGGGCTGTCTATCCAAATAAATTAACACGAGCCGACGCAGAATAAATCCAAACTACCGTATAATAATAGGCAGCCTTTAGGCTGCCGTACGCGCCGCTCCAGTAATTATCAGATGATGATACACAAGACGGTATCTTTTGTCTATATGAATGATAGCGGATATTGATCAATTGGGTCAAGCTAACGAATTTGTTTAGATAAAGAAATTAGGAATGAAAATTTTAATTCCTAATTGGTAATTTCCTACTGCTGTCTGACTGTTTGCCGTACCTGACTGTCTGTAAAGCCGTCGATTTCCTTTACAATTGCAAGCCAGTGGTTCGCTTCCCTTTCAGAAGTATATGGGCCGAGACGCACACGGAACAGGTTTTGACCGTTAATTTCACGATTCTCAATAATTGATACAAGGCCTTTGGAAGCAAGGAGTTCTCTGGCGTCTTCGGCTCTAACCATGGCGCTGTAAGCTCCTATTTGAATCCAGAAATCATTTATTGTTCTTGTTACTGCTGTTCTCGCCGCAGTTGAAGAACTGGCTGAGCTTGCTGCTGTATTACTTTGAGTTACAGCAGATACAGCGCTTTGCGAAGTAACCGAAGCAGAAGCTGCCGTATAAGGAGGAGGTGTTTGCTGCCTGATAGCTGCAGCAGACTGAGCAGCGGATGATGTATTTGCAGCCGCGGCTGCTGCGGACGGCACAGGAATCTGAATTGTCAGGCTGTCTCCGTTATTTTTGTCAGTTAAAACAGCCGTTTCGGGAGTATCATTTTCAATTCTAATGTTGTCTATATTAAATGTAATTTCCGGAATATTAATTACCGCTGGCTGCCCGCTAATATTTACTGCTGAAGTTTCATCTGGCTGTACTCTTCCCTGAGAAATTGGAATAGGCGACGTTAAGGAAGCTTCCTGTCTTTGGCCATTAGGTGTTGTAAGGACTAGAGCGACTGTTATCGTAACAAGTAAAAATACGCCGACAGAGACTGCAACAAGCAGTAATTTTCTCATTTCTTTTTCCATACTAATATATCCCCTCTGTTATTATGTCAATCCGGCGTTTCAGTTTGCGCGAGCCGGAGAATCCTGAGTTTCCTACTATATAAATTTCGGTATTTGAAGATAAATATTGAGAGGTGAAGTCCTTTTGGCTTTTAAAGCGCCTTGTTATTTCCGCAAAAGGAAGTTTATCCCTTTTTCTCGCCCTGAAAAACCTTATTATATGTGGAGCTGTAACGATAATTATTTTGTCCAGTTTTCCGAACACCGAAGATCGGTGAAGAAGCGCGGCATTTATTACACAGCTTCCCTTTTGAGACGCTACCCATTTTTCAGTCAAGAGATTTACCGCGGGATGCACAATTGCTTCAAGAGCAGCAAGTTTTTCCGGTTTTCCGAATACACGCTCCCCTAAAAGGTTCCTGCTCAATGTTCCGTCTGGTTTTTTTAAATCCGCGCCGAATCGCGCAAAAATTGTTTCTTTCTCTGATTCAAGCGCCTGATATCCCAGTTTATCAACATCAAGGACAGGCAGACCTGCCGCTTCAAGCAAAGAGGCAACATGGTTTTTACCTGAGCAGTATTTTCCGGTAAGCCCAATTAACATATAAAATAAATCGGCAAATAATGCTGTATGGCTAAGCCATACTTATGTATGATATAATGCTGAATTAATGGATTGGCAGCGAATTGTTTATTATTTACCAGGTGTGCTTATCGGTCTTACCATTCATGAGTTTTTTCATGCCTTCTGCGCATGGAAACTGGGCGATAATACCGCCCGCGATCAGGGGCGGCTGACGCTGAATCCAATCAAGCATATAGACATTATTGGCTTTCTTTTTATTATTTTTGCGGGGTTTGGATGGGCCAAACCAGTGCAGTTTAACCCTGAGAATCTGCGTAATTTACGCCGCGATAAAGCGCTGATTGCCGGTGCGGGTCCTCTTTCCAATCTTGCGCTTGGAATAATATTTACCCTGTCCGTTAGATTTTTGCTTGCGTATCACGCAGATAACAATTTAAGCGTCGGCATCTTCTCCTATCATCTCTATTTTGTTTTATTCTTCGCGGCCATCGTCAACTTCGGGCTTTTTGTTTTCAACCTGATTCCCATTCCGCCCCTTGACGGCAGCCATATCGTGTTCTCCGGCTTTAACCTGGGTTATGATACCGAAGAAAAAATCAGAAAGATCGGAATGCCTGTTTTGTTTTTAATCATTATCATTCAAAACTATTTTAACATTACAATTATTCCTGTCGGGCAGGCTGTAAACGCGCTTATGAATCTGTTTTTTTAATCCGCACGTGCTGCGGGAAAACGCGAACAAGCAGCAGAACGGGTTCCAGTCACTCCTCCAGAAACCCTTGAATTGCAGACGGGGAGAATCCTTCGTTCCTTAGAAGGGATTTAATGTAACGCGTAACACTCTCTCCGCTACCGCTCGTTTTTACGGCGGCTTTTCCAGCGTATTTCTTCACAAATTTTTTAAGCAGCAAAAACTCTGTTTCCCTGTCCAAAACTTCCTTCATTGCCGCTTCAGCCTCGCCGCGGTCAATGCCGCGTGCGCATAACGACAGAAGCAGTCTGCGCGGGCTTCTTGTGAAACGAAGACGAGACTGCAGCCACATGCGCGCGAACCTGCTGTCATCCAGAAGTTTAAGCCCGCAAAGGTTGGAAATTACTCCGTTTATTCCGGCAGCGCTGCAGCCGCGTTTTTCAAGCTTGCGAGCAAGCCCGACTGAACACTGTTCAGCTCTTGCGATCAGGCGCAGCGCGATTTTTTCTGCTTTCTGGTAATCCGCAGCAGTACGGGTATTGTTGTCTTCCATACTGCTACCTATGGTTTTATTAGCGTTTGGAGAACTGGAAGCGCCTTCTTGCCCCTGGCTGGCCGTATTTCTTGCGTTCTACCATCCTGGGGTCGCGGGTAAGGTAACCGTTGGCGCGAAGGCTGGCGTAATTGGTATGATCTACCTGACAGAGCGCTCTTGCGAGTCCGTGCCTGCACGCGCACGCCTGGCCGTTGTTGCCTCCTCCGTAAACATTTATCAGAATATCAAACTTGTTTTCGCTGGAGGTTGCCATAAGAGGCTGGCGCACCATTAACGCGTGCTCGCCCTGAGGAAAATACGCGGACAGCTCCTTGCCATTAACAATGATTTTTCCGCTGCCGTCGCGGACGTAAACCCTCGCGACCGACGTTTTTCTTCTTCCCGTACCTATTCCAAGATTCTTAATCATAATAACCCCTGTGTCAGCGCTGCTGCATGGCAGCGCATGTTAATAGGACATCAAGCGTATGCTCGATGATATTTTACCTTTTACGCCTCTATCTGTTCCGGTTTCTGGCTTGAGTGCGGATGATTCTTTCCGGCGTATATTTTAACGTTTTTCGCCATCTTTCTGCCGAGCGGGCCCTTTGGAAGCATTCCCTTTATCGCTATTTCCAAGGGCATTTCCGGATGTTTAGCTTTTACAGTCTCGTAATTATGGGCTTTCAGGCCGCCGATATAACCGGAATGGCGGTAATAAATCTTTTGCTGCGCTTTTCTGCCGGTAATTACGATTTTATCGGCGTTTATAACCACAACAAAATCCCCAATTTCCTGATTGGGCATAAAAACTGCCTTGTTTTTTCCACGGAGAATGGACGCGGCCTTTGCCGCTACCCTGCCCAGGATTTTTCCGTCAGCGTCAATCACATACCACTTACGTTCAACAGACGCGGGTTTTGCAAATACTGTCTTCATATCAATAACCTTTTACAACCTTCTCATTAATCTAACGGGGAGTTTAAAAATACCAAAATAACAACGATGTGTCAAGTGTACGATCCTTCGGATATTGTTAATGTTTAATGAAGATTCGCAGATTACCTACAGAGCAATTAATTTAAATCTTCAACTGCTATTATTAAAATAAAAAAAGGTTTGCGAAATATTACACCTCGGCAGCCTTTTGTTATACATTCTTCACATATTACTGGATTAAATTAAATGCACTCCATGGTATAGTACTGACTCCCGCACGGATGCTTCTTGAAGTTGTTCTATATGCCATTGTCAAACCAATGTGAGTGGACGATCGCTTCAAGCCTGGAATTAAGGTCAATTCCTGTTTAAAATGTGAGCTATATACAAAACTTTTGTTAGTTTTAGAAAAGCTTCATGTATGTGTTTTATCGAAACAAACCGAGTTATTCGCGGCTTTCTTAAAACTTATTGCCAATACTTATTAAAAACAGTAGAATGAAAGTCTGAACTGCAGTGTGCATCTTCTTGAAGCTTTGCTTGTTGGGGTTCGCTGGAGTTGTTATACTCATTGTGGTGGTGTCGGTTTTGGTTGGGTGCGGCGCGTACAGTTGATTAAAGTCGATTTGCATTCTTTATAGTAGCAAAAATTACATGTGTACCGATGTGTGCAGTTTTAATTTAGAAATAACACACCTTACGGTGTGCTTTAGCCGGTTGCGCATCTGACAAGCAATAGCTTGCCAGCCAGTTCCGGCGGTGTTAGCGTTTACTGGGCGCAGACGCGTACAGATTTTTTAGATTAAACACCCCTTGACGGGGTGCTTTTGCCGGCGTGGTGGAATGGCAGACACTGGGGACTTAAAATCCCCTCCTAGCAATGGGGTATGAGTTCGAGTCTCATCGCCGGCATACGTGTATTTCTTTATGTAGTAAGGAATTATGTAGAGGGCAACTTGACAGCAAGATTCCCTAACTATTGCGTATAGAAAACTGGCAGATGAAGTGGCAGATAAAATCCGCTTCCGTGCCATTTTGCAAGGTTGGGATTATGGCAAAGTTACCCTTTTCAATTTTTAGGAGATCGGGACGGCGTTATTATTACGTCCAGTTTAAGAACGAAGCAACCGGGGAGTATTACCCTGCGATCAGTACAAAGCAAGAGACCGAAGAAGCAGCAGCAAAGATCGCTTGCGCATGGCTGCGGGACGGCATACCGCAAAAGCGAGAAGCGATAAAAATACAAGACCTGTCATTAAAAGATACGGCACGAAAAATAAAAACGAAAGCCGAGGCAGAAATATTGTTGAAAGAATTAAAGCGGTTAGGCTGGTTAAAAAATTATATATTAACAGAAACAATTCCAGCGCAAGACTTTGCGGAATTTTTATCTGAATTCTGGACATGGGAAAAATCCGCTTACATTGCGGAGAAACGCCGGAGAAATCACGGACTGCATAAATACCATTGCATGAGACAGAAAAAAGCTACACAAAAATACTGGGTACCATTTTTTAAAGACCGCTGCCTTGGAGATATAACATCTGCGGATATTGACGCATTTATAACCCACATGGGAAACTTGCCGCTTTCTGCCAGTAGCAAAAATAATGTGATAATCGCGGGAACAAAACCGCTACGCTGGGCATTTTCAAAAGGAATGATTGAAGCAGATCCGACAAGAGGACATATTTTATTTTCTGGAGAGAAGAAAGAACAATTTATATTATCGCCTACCGCAGCCGCAGCCGCTTTCCGTGTTGACTGGAAAGATGAGAAGGTAAAACTTGCCAATATGCTGGCTGCGGTTACCGGCATGAGGCAGGGTGAAATATTGGCATTGCGAATGCAAGATATTGGTCCCGATTGTTTATTTGTCCGGGGCGCATGGAATAGAACAGACGGCTTGAAACTTCCTAAAAACAACAAGCCCCGGACTGTTGAGCTTCCTTTCCCTGATTTATTACAACAGCTTATTATTCAAGGAAACAAAAACCCATGGGGCGTTTCCTCTGACAGTTTCATTTTTTGGACTGAATATAAAGCCGAAACCCCAATGCAGGGGCGGCTATTTATTGACGGTTTACGAGATGCGCTGATAAAAAACAATTTTTCAGAAGACGAAGCGAAAAAGTATTTATTCCATGGTTGGCGACATTTTTACACATCGTACCTTATGGGGAAACTTGAAAAGAAACTTTTAAAATCGCAGACAGGACACCTAACAGATTCAATGCTATCCCATTACGGCGAACACCGGATTGAAGGTGAACGTAAAAAAATACAAGCAACGGCAAAAAAAACATTCAAAGAATTGCTACCTGATTTACGGGCGGCGGGGGAGTAAAAATATGGAGTTATTACATCATTGTGGATATGAACTTAATCTAGATGTTATGCGTGATGATCGTTTTCATGAAATAAAAATGCGAATTGAAAGTATAATTGAGTTATGTCGAGATGGTGAAATTTCTGTATATGAAGCACGTCCTATTATTGTTGATGAATATATTTATTCTATGGAGTATAGAAATGATTTATTTGAGAAGTTGGAGAAACTTGATTTACTTGATGATTTAGAACCTCTTGATGGAGATTTTGGTGATGTGGCATCAGTATCTATAGGTAGTGGGAAACAACAAATTGATATTGATATTATAGATTGGGAGTGGGATAAAAAACATAGGGATGCTAGAAGACCAATTTATCAAAAAGCTCTTAAGGACTTGGAAGATATTTATAAGGTAACCCAAGAAGCCTTAGATTTTTTATGGACTTTATTAGATAATAATGAATATCAACAAAAACGCAAAGAAAAAATAAAATCTCAAATAATTAAAGATGGTTTAATTTTATTACAGAAAAAGATTGATACTACCGAGACATCTATTGATATACTTAAAAATGAACATGATGTTTCTGAAAAAAATGAAGGTACACTAACCTTATTCACGCTTTATCCAGAATTCAAAAAAGATTACCAGCTTCTATTTAATAATAAATACTTGGAAATAAGAGAAAATGGATTGTTATGGAAAAAATCAATAGTGTCTTTAAGTGAATATTTTAGAAGTATAAAACCAACTAAAATGAAACGAATTATTTGGAAAACTATAGAAACAATTTTTGATGTAGAAAATTTAAAAAGAAATGTAGATAAACCATCAAAAGATTTTATTAATTGGCAGAAAATTAAAAATACCCCTGTAAGTAAATAAAATACCCTGTTAAGAAAAACATTATTCCCATCTCCGTAAATTTACTTATCTAAACACCCACAGTACCCTTGAATAATATCATGGCTCGTAGAAGCACACGAAAACTTATTCAAGAGAAGGTATGACATGGCAACCACAACCCAAATAACCCAACCAGTAAAAGAAGTGATGAGCCGCACGGCAGCGGCGGCTTACATTGGTGTTTGTAAAACAACGCTTGATCGCTTAAACATTCCCAGAACACAAGTCCGGCGGCGGGTATTATACCGGAAAGAAATATTAGATAAATGGCTTGCAAAAAATACGGCGGGAGGCAAGCAATGAAACAGAGCAAAGCCGAAACAATAGTTGCGCGTTTATTAGCCAGTGTCGCAGAGCTTCAATTCGGAATAGTAGCCGTATCTCTTAAAGTTCATTCTGGGCGAATTGTAGACGTTACCTATACGGTTACGGAATCAATGCGGGATACTGAACCTGATATTTCCGGGGCTAACCACATATCGCAAGAAGCACAAGGGGCTGCGTAAAAGCCACAGGGACAGCAAGTAATGACAAGCAAGGTTTTGAAAATTACATTTGCCGATCAGGAAATTCTTGTAGACAGGAAAGACTTAAAAGGAATCGATCTGTTTAATTTAAGAATAAACGTTGACGGCTATGTGTCTGTAGGTGAAAGGCTGCTACACAGGATAATCACGAACTGCCCCGACAATATGCAAGTTGACCACATAAATAAAAACAGGCTGGACAATCGCCGATGCAATCTGCGTATATGCACAAATTCTCAAAACCAAATGAATCGCGGACAAACTAAAGCAAATTCAACCGGTCATAAGGGTGTTAATTGCGAAAAAAGAAATAAGCGGAAAAAATACCGAGCAAGGATAACGGCAGATAAAAAAACCCATTATCTGGGTAATTTTGAAAAAGCGACAGATGCGGGGAAAGCATATCGAGAGGCGGTAAAAATTTACCATGGGAAATTCTCAAGAATTAAAGACCCAAAAAAGAAATAGTTACCTGGAAAACTTATAAGAAGGATAACAGCATGAAAGCAGTTAATTTATTTGAACAATAAAATAGCCCCGGCATCTGGGCGGATGTTTCCGGGGCTTGTAAAACGGTTATGTAAATAACATAGCATATTCTTGTTTCGGAAACAATCACGCAATTATTAAAACCTCATGCCGGTAAATATAACAGGTTACATGGTAACCGCAAATTGAGGGAGAGTGTAAAATGAAAGTGATCGAGAATGAAGCCAGCGCCGTTATTGACAATTTAATTTTCGGGGCAAAAAGCAAATATGAAGGGTACGGAACAGCGAACAGACCCGACACATTTATAGATGAGGACGGCGATCTTGCCGCAAGCCCGGCAGCATGGGAACTCATAGGAAAAAAGGACGGCTATTTTTTTCTATTCCCTGAATATCAAAAAATCAAAGGCGCGGAATTTCTTGTATGTTATTACTTAAAAATATCCGAGCATGGCGGCTATCCATTCACGCCGACCGCAGACGCAGAACATCGTGTTTATATTTTTTCATTCATACGAAACAAAAAAACCGGTGCACTTACACAAGGGGGATATATCCCGCAATTATCGGAAATTGAATCGCGTATAACCCTTGAAAAGTGGAGTAAATACATGGACGGAATAGCGGGGGAAACGGCATGAGCCTTGAAGGAATAGCCTTTTTTATTGTTGATAAAATGAGTGCCTATGTAGTCGGTGGAAGCAGCTTACAGACGGCGGTGAAGTTTTCCTGCGGGGAATTGGAAGCAATCTACAGAGGCAACCATCACAGCCGCGACACTTCCGGGGTATGGCGCGTAACTCCACCGCCAGAAGCCCTGACCATTGATGCGGCAATGATAAAAGCGGACAGCATGATCGCGGAAATACTGAAATCATACAAACAGGAAGAGGGGAAAGGCAGGGAAGAGCAAGCCCCGGAAACAAGGCATATAACAACACAGAATAAAACTTTTAACGGTTTTGAGAAAATGGCGGAATACGCAAGGGTAACACCATGAACAAACGAGCCAATGACAATAAACAACAGAGAGAAGATCAGCGGCGCGAACAGATAAATGATTATGAACAAAGTTTTTTAGGAAGCTTGCTATCGTACGGGTTTAACGAAATACCGCAATTAAAAATACAAGCGGAATGTTTTCAAAACACGAATCACCGCCTTATTTTTCAGACATATTTAAACTATCGAAAAGACGGCAAAAAGCCAGACATTGTTATGATGGCAAGCGATCCCGCGCTTCGGGACATCGGACCTTCTTATATCGCAAATCTTACAACCAAAATACCGAGCGTGGCCAATATCGCATTTTATGAAGGCGAAATAATAAAAGCATGGCAGACGCGCACATCAAAACAGGCGGCACACAAATTTTTAACGAGGATAGAGTCCGCAGATTTTACAGGGGAAATTGAAAACGAACTGCGGACTTATACTGATATACTGTCCGGGGCGTTATGTGAATTTGTGACCAAAGAGACAAAAAGCCCTATTGTTACTTATACCGAATACAGACAACGCAGAAAAGATCGTAAGTATTGGGAAGAATTCACCCCCGTACTTTTTAACCGCTTGCCTTTCCCGAATAAAACTATTAATTTAATCGGCGCACGGTCTGGAGCCGGAAAAACAAACGCGCTGATAAACATCATGCGGGAACTCTTGAACACTTCCGCCCCGGAGATCATTACCAATAACAAACACAGAGAACAGGCAAGAAACGCCGTCCGCCGTATGGTCTTTGTAAGCAGAGAAATGAGTATTGACGATATTTTTGATCGCCTTGCTCTCTCTCTTGCATGGACAATTAAAGATAAATTTTCTTGTCTGAATGAATTAAAAGAGGATCCGTTTTTCAATATGCAACGGTTTCATAATTATGAAAATTACCCCGATACTACTCCAGAGGAAACCTTTGAAGCCTATTACTATGTTTTTCAAAACATTATAGAACCAGCAGCGAAAAACGGGCGGCTTATTATTCAGGACGCGATAGAAACGGAAACCCTTGAAAAAATAATTTTTAATCTGACCTTGCATAACATCGGGCCGGGGGATGTTGTTTTTATTGACTATATCCAGTTATTACCAGCTACAAAAAATAAGGAAGCGGAAAGATACGCCACCGCAGATCATTTACGTATGAGGTATATACTCCGCGAGTTACATAAAGTTGCATCAAAAAGCGAGGCTATTTTTATATGCGCTGCGCAGTTAAACCGGGATGCCGCAAAAATCCAAACAGAGGGAAAAATAAATATTGAAACAGCATTTAAGGACAGCGCCGATCTTGAACAGTGCGCTCACAGTGCGGTTATTATCAATCGTCAAGATGGCAAAGAGGATAAGCCGCCTAAACTTTCCTATCATGTTGTAAAGGCGCGATCATCACGTCATTTGGGGCAACATAGAGATATTAAATGGAAACCGGGTTTTTATCACATGGAAATAGAACATGACAAAAAACCTACCCAAGAATCTACGAAAACAAAAACAGATAAAACCGGAAACAATGAAACCGGATCAAATTTTAATTGGGATTCAGTATGATTAATAAGAGGTATGAACAAATGCCAAAGGCAATAGCGAAAGCGATCACTACCCCACAGATATTCCACAAAGATCGGCATAAAAACGGAGTAGAATACTACAAGGAAGTTTTATACACGCCGGATGGTGATATGGTTCTTAACGGCCAAATTCGCAAAGAAAAAATCAGCATATCGCGGGCAACGTGCAATTTCTCCGGGGCTTATCCGTATTTGTTTGATGTTATTTCTTATGTTTGCACCCATGCAAAAAAGGCAATCATCGAGGTTGATAATTATTACAGTGTTACTATCCCTTATGAAAAATTCCTTGACTTTGCTCTTGACGGTTGTACCGGGCAAATGCGCTATTTGCAAAACGAACTTCATAGAATGGATACATCGAAACAAAACAAGCTCATAGAAGTTGATGAAAATACCAGCCTTTACGCTATGCCAGTTGTATTGGCGTATAAGGCCGGAAATCGTGAACGCGCTTTATCAGAAAAAGGAAAACGCGGGGCGAAACAATTAGGGAAGGAACCTCATGCCGAAATTCAAATACTTTTTTTAAAGTGTCTTTTTGAGGACGTAAAAGAGAACGGCAGTAGGTACATAGATTTTCCGAAGGCTTTTTTTGCAAAACTGAAAGCTGTTGAAAAAGCGTTTGATAAAAAATTTGTATTCAGAGAACCGGATACTGGCTTAAACCTTCTCGTTGATAAAAACCAGCTTCAAAAACTCATACAAAAACATAATGAGGTTACAGACATAACGGATATTCAATCACTTACCGGTGCGATCTCCGTAGAGGCTATTTACAAACTTTTAAATTATTTCCGGCTTAAAGACAATTCAGGCGCGAAATACAGGCTTAAAGGCATTGAGGTTTTAAAGCATTGCTCCCCTCAATATATTCAAACAGTAAAAGACAAGCAGGGGAATTCCACGGACTATTACAGGAACCCAGAAGAAGCGAAAACATTTTTGAATCTCCTTGCCATAGCGATAAATGAAGTATGCAGAGTAGGAATTCTTAATGCTCCGAATACAAAGCCGAAAAACCTTATTACTCGGATTGAAAATGTGCCAAGCGGGGACATTATTATTTATTATGGCAATCGTAAAGAAAAATAACTGTTAGACGATATTTTTTAGCGGAACAGGTGATACATTTTAGCGGAACAGGTGATACAAAAACGGCCTTTTCCTAATATATTCTGATATATTCCAATAGGCGGCCTACAGCCCCGCCTTATGGCAGAGCGACCGCCATTTTTTTCAACTTGTACCCCTATTTCCTCTTGCTTGAATCTTGCTTTTTCTTACCTCGGAAAAACGTACTTTTCCTAAGTTTTCCTAAGCTCAAAAATCCTTGTTTTTCCCAAGTTCAAAATTCTGCTGTGTTTTTGCTGTGTTTTATTTATGGTGATATTACTCTTGCCTAGAATAAAAAAGAGTCCGGAGCAACTCTGACCCTGCCCCGGACTAAAAAAACCCTCTATGGCTCCCCATACGGGGAACACTGGCAGTATAACAATCAGAAAGATAAAAATCTTATTCTTGCTAAGGCAGAAAAATATTTATTTTTTATAAATTTCCTGTTGACAATGTCTAGGAATTCTTTATATAATGACTTACAATACATTTATATATTAGGTGTGCCGTATAGAGGCAGCCGAAAACCCAGAGATCGCTATGCGCGGTATCTTGTTTTCGGCTGCTTTTTTTTTGGAGGAAAAAAAATGAAAGATGATAATGTACTTATGGACATTAACGGAACAGCGGCTTTTCTTAAAATGTCAAAATGGACAATTTATCAAATGACAAGGCGGGACGAAATACCATTTGCTCGGCCTTCAGGAACTAAAATGATTTTTTCACGGAAAGAACTTGAGAAATGGTTAAAAACCAAAAAGAACAAACTACGCAAGTAATCCGGCGTATGCCTGGATTTAATTTTTTGAGAGGTGATCAAAAATGGAACTGACAAAAGAAATCGAACAGGAAAGAACAGAAGCCATGTCTGAACAAAAACAGGGCGATCTGTTTTTTGCCATGTTGAAAGGTAACACGGTACAGGAAACCGTTACCACATCGAGGGGTGAGTTTATAATAAAATTCCCCAAACAAAGCGACATCATCACCATTGCGCGAATGGCCGCATTTATGCGAGCCGGTATATCGGCAAGGGATTTTGATGCCACAGGTGAATATGAGATTCAGAAGTGCGCTACTCTGGATTTAATCGTTACTTCCGGGCCAGCATGGTTTAACAAAATTAAAGAGAACCCGGACTTTTCATGGAGGGATATGCCTGATGCTAACTTCACAGACGAAGTATACGCTAAGGCTCTGTCCTTTCGTCAAGATGTTCAGGCAGAACTTAGAGGAATTGAGAGAGATGCCAACAACGGAATTGATGAAAAAGGATCCGAGGCTATTCCTTCCAATGTGGGCAGTGGTCTATTTTCGGGAACTAAACGCACCGTTAAAAGAAATAGATCCAAGTCTACTGGAGATAGTGTTTAATTTTGCCAACACCTTTACGGAAGATTTAATTTTACATGGTTACACGAAAAGAATAAAAGAAATGACATCGGGTCCGAGCGCGGATATTATGAAGCGTTTAGGATACTCCGATCATGAAGTCGCCGGGATGGATTTAAATGGCTCAAAGTAATATTGGTATACGGTTTAATGTAGATGTCTCACAGGCTAAAAGCCAGGTAGGCGATTTAACAAGAACCGTTACCGGCTTACACGATGAAATAGCGAAAGCTACAGCTGTCGGTGATTGGAAACAAGTCGCGCAGCTTACACAGGCAATGGATAATGCCACATCTGCTCGTGGAAAAATAATGCAGCAAGCACAGCAGGTTCAAAATACACAAGCCAAAGAAAACATGCAGAATATTTTTTTTCAAGGTGCTGGCTGGATATTATTACAAAATTCTTTAAATCAGATAACGCAGGGCATTATAAAGTCTATGGACGCTGCGTTATCTGCGGCAAAGCAAAGAGCGAGCGGTGATTATGCAGGGGCATCTGTATCACAAACAAGAGCGACAGGCGAAATAGCAGGTCAGGCGATTGGTACAGGGTTAGGCGCATTAGGATTTTTAGGCGGCCCGTTATTGGGCGCTTTAACTATGGGCATCGGCAGCGAGATCGGAAAATTCATTGGTGGAATAGGTGCAAAAGAACTTGAAGCGGATCTAGCGTATTCACAGCAATATAAAGTCGCTTTCCAATATCTTGATAACCTTAATCAACTTTTTGGCGGAGCGATAAATCAAAAATCACTTGAAGATAATAATCAGCACGGGCTTTCAATGTATGGCCGCGCCGCTGAAGCGACAACCGGAACCGGATTATCAACACAAGACTTCATAAATGCGATGAAGGAGACAGGGAAATACGGAGCTAAAGATGAAGCGCAAGCGTTGATATTGGCGCAAACACAAGCGAAATGGTCCCGATTTGCAGGTACCGATATTTCCGCAATTCAAAAACAGGCAGGTATGGCATATCGCTATGGCGGTGAAACAGACGCTACATCCATTGCCTACGGCGGCCTGATGGCGCAAGGCATGGGGAAAGGACAATTTTCAGAATACTTAAATGCAATGTCACGGATATTGGAAGAGGGAATCGCAAAAGGTTTTGTGAGAAGCTCTGAAGAGATTGCCGGTAATATGGCAATGCTTTATAAATTATCAGGCGGATCCGCATTATGGCAAGGTGAACAAGGCGCGAACCGTTTAACTCAAATGAATAACGCCATCGCCAACGCAACCAATTTACAGAGCGTGGAAGATGTTATCAGTTTCGGTGTGGTGCGAGATATT
>Ga0209755_10003519_pt1 | contig 19558 bp, 15 predicted proteins | sample TergutCo191P1_FD_187301 | JGI IMG/M metagenome (GOLD analysis project Ga0209755, IMG submission 187301) | Cornitermes sp. P1 segment gut microbial communities from Petit-Saut dam, French Guiana - Co191P1 (SPAdes) (version 2) | ecosystem: Host-associated > Arthropoda: Insects > Digestive system...
AATTTTTAAACCTCGCGGCGGATGTATCAAAAGAACATCCGGTTGTTATTTCCAAGTTCGTTGAAAATTCCAAAGAGATAGAAATTGACGCTGTAGCAAAAAACGGAGAGATACTTTTCCACGCGATTACAGAGCATATCGAAAACGCCGGCGTTCATTCTGGAGACGCGACAGTAGTTCTCCCGGCGCAGAGACTTTATGTTGAAACGCTTAGAAAAATTCGCCAGATAAGCGAAAAGATCGCAAAAGCGCTGGATATAACAGGGCCTTTCAACATTCAATTCTTAGCGCAAAGAAGCCATGTGCGCGTAATTGAATGCAATCTGCGCTCGTCACGCAGTTTCCCCTTCTGTTCAAAGGTAAGCCGCGTAAACATGATCGACCTCGCGGTAAAAGCGATGCTTGGCGAACATGTAGAAAAAGTGCCTGTCTCCGCGCTGGAACTCCAATGCGTAGGCGTAAAAGCCGCGCAATTCAGTTTTTCGCGCCTCCACGGAGCAGATCCAATCAGCGGAGTTGAAATGGCAAGCACGGGGGAAGTCGGCTGCATAGGTTCAAGCATTTCAGACGCGCTGTTAAAAGCCCTGCTCTCTGTCGGCTATAAAATCCCGAAAGGACCTGCGAAAGTGCTTCTTTCCACAGGTCCGATCGTGGACAAACTGGACTTCCTTGATTCGGCGCAAAAACTTGTAAAAATGGGCCATACCCTATTCGCATCACGCGGAACCGCCAAATTTTTATCCGACAACAAACTTCCCGTTACACCCCTTGCGTGGCCTTTGGAGAAAAAAGACCCAAACATCGCGGAATTAATCAAAAAGCGAGGTATCGACATAATTATCAACATTCCCAAAAACAACGCCGAGCTTGAGCTAAAGAACGACTACATCATCCGCCGCATGGCAATAGATTTTGACATCCCTCTTTTCACCAACATAAAGGTCGCCAAAGAATTTATAGACGCGCTTGAAACATTACACGAAGGAGCGGAGTTGGAAATTAAAGCCTGGGATGAGTATTGATTGGGCATTCATGATATATTTTCCTTGATAAAAGCCGGGGATTATATTACACTATGAAATATTATTAAGAACGCTATATTATAAGCAGGAGTGTGAGTGTGAATTTATCATATACTTTTTGGGAAGCGAAAGAAGGCGGATATATTGGTTTTATCAATCAATTTCCCGATTATTGGACCCAAGGAGATAGCATTGAAGAATTGGAAACTATGCTCTCCTCGCTATACGACGATTTGATACAATTTGATGATATTCAGTCTGCTGTTCCTGAACATACCGGTTTACTTGCTGTAGCGGTATGAAGCGTCAGGAATTAATACAAATCATAGAGAAGAACGGCGCTGTACTTATAAGGCACGGCAGCAAACATGATTGGTACAGAAACAAAGAAACAGGGGTATCTGAATCTGTTCCGCGGCATCGCGAGATAAAAAATCTTCTTGCCGCAAAAATAATTAAAAGACTTTCGTAATAAATATTTATTTTAACTCCGCATTCCTCGCTACGCGAAACCCGGAGGAGATAACTCTTTCGTTCGGATAATAACTCCTCCTGAAAGCGGCTCTCAGCTCCATTCCGGTGCTGCCCCATGAGCCTCCGCGCTGCACTCGCGTTGTGCCGCTTACGGCTCCCGAAGGATTCACCTGATCCTCTTCTGTATAATTTCCAAACCAGTCCCAGCACCACTCCCATACGTTACCTTGCATGTCGTATAACCCCCAGGGGTTAGCCGGAAAAGAGCCTGTTTCGATAAACCTTTTTCTGTATTCGCCGCTTTGATTATTGGCATACGGCCAGTTGCCGTCATAATTTGCCTGAGACGTTGTAATATTGTTTCCGGTGTAAAAAGGCGTCGTGGTTCCGGCGCGGCAGGCGTATTCCCATTCAGCTTCCGTCGGCAGACGGTAACCGTTAGCCGATTTTTCCCATGTTACTTCATCTTTTACTATTATATAAGCTGGTTTTAATTTTTCTTTTCTGCTTAACGCGTTGCAGTACTCTACGGCTTCAAACCATGACACCATATCAACAGGATAATTGGCGTTTTTAAAAGTGCTGTTATTAATTCCCGTTAAATCCTGAAATTCCTTCTGTGTTACTTCATACGCCGATAAATAAAAGGCGTTTAACGTAACGTTATGCGCGGGTCCTTCGGCGTTGAAACGATCCCTTTCATTTACAGGGCTTCCCATTCTAAAGGTTCCGCCAGATATAAGCGTCATATTTCCTTTTTGCATAACGGCGGCAGGATGATCTTCCCGCGCCACAGAACCTGATTTGCAGGAGAATAAAACAAAACATACTAAAACAGTAAAAAAAGCCTTTTTCATTTTGTCTCCAATTATGTTTTTCTTAAAAGTTCCATAGGTTTTAATCTACCAGCTTTTGCAGCCGGAATCAATGAGGCGATAACAGAGCATAAAATCGTAAATAACCAGATAATAAGAACTGCGTTCCAGTCAATTATAATGGGTATTTTTTCAAGATAAAAGCCGGGATCCAATATTTTCACTTCTCCGCCTTTAAAAATACCGGAAAAAAAACTAAGAAAGTTTTCAAGGAATTTAAGGATTTCGTTTATAAATCTTCCTATTAGAAGCCCCGCTAGAATGCCTATAAAACCTCCGATTAAACCTGTAAGAAAACTTCCCCATAAAAAAACGCCTGTAACGCCGTTCACGCCTGCGCCTGTTACTTTTAACACTGCGATATCTTTTTGTCTTTCCAGCACAAGCATACTTGTCGCGGAAGATACGTTAACAGCGGCTACTATTACAATCAACGCCATAATAAACAAAAGCAGCTGTCTTGTCGTCTGATACGAACTGTACTGAGAGCGTAAAATATCTTTCCATGTAAAAATACTGTAACTTACGGGCAGTTTATCATGAAGTTCCCATGCGAAATCTTCCGCTCTTTTATAAGGATTGTCAATTTTAACGATATAAGTCGCCGACGACTGATCCGCGGAAAAAACGCGTTTTGCGCCTTCAAAATTTGTTATGCACCATAACGCGTCAAGTTCGTTATAACCGCAGGATATTATTCCCCTGACGATGAAAGAAGCTGTTTTTGGAGTCATTCTGCCTCCATCAGATGGAACTACAGTCATTAAACGCACGGTATCAGAAGGTTTTACTCCAAGGTTTTCCGCCAATGTTTCACCTAACACAATATCGCGGTCTGTCTGAGGTTTGTTTACGCCGTCTATAATTTTTAAGAAAGAAGCGCCGCCTGCGTCATCCCAAAAAGAAGATTCTATGGCGCGCACAGTAACGCCTGTTTTCCCGCCTTTGGCGGCTATCACTCCCATTCCCCGCTGTTCCTGCCATATCCCCCTGACGCCGCCTGATTCATTGATAATTCTTACCGTTTCTTCTTCGCCGCCGTAATCATTGTAATCCACCACCTGAATATGCCCTGTTCCAAGTTCTATGTATCTGTCTATAATTCCTCGGATCATTCCGTCGGCTACAATTAAAGTTACGATTATCGGAATAAGGCTTATCGCTATTCCGGCGGCGGCTCCGCGCAGGTAACGCACGCCTTCATGCGCGCGTCCCCAGAGATACCTTATCGCGATAAAAAAGGAAGCTCTTATTTTCAATTTTGATCTCCGCGCAGTTTCCCATCTTCCAGTATCAGGCGCATGGACGCCCTTTGCGCCACTTTTTTATCATGCGTAACAACAATTAAAGTTTTATTCCATTTTTGCGCGCTCTCGTAAAGAAGTTGTGCCACTACTTCGCTGTTTTGAGGATCGAGGTTCCCTGTGGGTTCATCCGCGAGAATCAGCGCAGGATTGTTTACCATCGAACGCGCCACAGCAACCCTCTGCCGCTCTCCGCCTGAAAGCTGGGAGGGAAAATGGCTTCCCCTGTTATCAAGTTTCACGTCACAAAGCAGTTCCTTCGCCCTTTGCATCGCATCCTTTTTTTTCATTCCGCCGATAAAAGCGGGCAGCATGATGTTTTCAAGCGCGGTAAAATCTTTTAAAAGATAATGAAACTGAAAAATAAATCCAACCTGTTTTGATCTATACGAAGAAATCTCTTTTTCAGAAAGCGACGTTATTTCCTTTCCGCCTACAAAAACGCTTCCTTCATCGGCGCGGTCAATTCCTCCTATTATATTTAAAAGGGTGCTTTTTCCGCTTCCGCTTATGCCCATAATCGCCGCGGATTTTCCTTCTTCAATATCAAATTCGATACCCTGTAAAATGTGAAGAGTCTCGGCTGTAGAAACGTAATTTTTTACGATACCGGAAACTTTTAAAAGGATATTAGGCGTGTCATTCATATCGCAGCACCTCCGCAGGTTGAATTTTGGCAGCTTTCCTGGACGCAAACCATGCCGCAGCAAGAGCGGACAAAAAACCAAACATGAATATTATTACAACTTCGTGCGTCAGCACGCGGGAAGGAATCTCTTTGATATAAAAAACTGTCGGCGAAAAAACGGCGAAATCTCCCGCGACGCCGCTTCCGAAAAAACCGGCTAAAATATTAAAAAGACTGATAAACCCGTTTACAATGTTTTCGACTAACGAAAAAAACTGCACAATGTTTGACGCTACGGAAAGCCCGATTAAAAGCCCTATCGCGGCTCCCGTAAGCCCTATAATCGCTCCGTCCAAAACAAATACAAAACGCACGGCTTTTTCCGTGCCGCCGACAGCGCGTAAAAGCCCGATTTCCTCGCGCCTTTGCAGAACGGATCTTCTTTGCGCTTGAAAGATATTTAATCCCACCACAATAAAAATAAGAGCGACAAGAATAAACATAAAAAGTTTTTCCGTGCGAAGCGCGCCGAAGAAAGAGCGGTTATAATCGCGCCAGCTGGAAAGTTTTATGCCTTCGTAACCTGATAATTTTTTTCTTGCCTGCTCCAATGAATATTTATCGTTAAAGCGGTTTGCAAGTTTTATACCGAGTTTTAAATCGCTTTCATTAACCAAAAAAGACGGATGATCTATGTTTAAAAATGCCCAGCTGCAGTCGTATTCATAAAAACCCGTTCTGAAAATTCCTGCAACTCTGTATACGTCAACGCCTGTTCCTTCTTCCGCGGCTAAAAGACCTGTAATCGAAAAAAATGTAACTTCATCGCCTGAGTTAACGCCCAGTCTGCGCGCAAGCTCCGCGCCCAGAAGAACGTCATTTTGGTTTGTTATGTCAAAGTAACCGTCTTCAAAATCCAGTTTACTCATCATTGCGCTGTCGATATCGGGCGTATTGCTGTTTACTCCCCTGATTAGCACAGCCTGCTGCGAGAGCCTTCTTCCTCTTGCAATCGCCTGATATTCCCTGAATGGGACCGCGGCTTTTACCGATGGAATCGAAAGCATAGTATCACGCACATCATTAACATTATAATTGTTAAAATTTTCAAGGCGCAGATGGTAGGATGAAATCTCCAAAATGCTTTCGATAAAACCGAGCTGGAAACCGTTCATCACGGCTATTATAATAATAAGAGCAAGCACTCCCACGGCAATTCCAATCACCGCAAGAACAGGAGAGCTGCTTCTGCCTTTAAAAATATAACGGGACGCTACAAATAAAACCCATGATTTTTTCAATTTCTAACCCTTGTCTCGGATATTTTTCTGCCGTTTTCCCAAACCGCGCGAAGAACGATTGCATTGTTCATGTAAAGCTCTTCTATCTCGGACTTGCCCTCTGTCTTTACTACCCTTTCCAGAACTCCGTCTCTTGAATTTCTTTCCAGAATCATGTCACCGTTTGAATTATACGCAAACTCCGCCAAAAGAACAGTATCGCCTTCTGTTTTTACAGAAGAAACAATGCGGTTGTTCTGCCAGATATTCGCTATAGACCAGATCACTTCGCCGTCGCTGCCGTAAAGGGTTTGGCTCATAATCCTTCCCCTGTTGTCGGTATCAAAAACCATTTTAGAATCTATATCTACGTATACGTCGCCGAAATATTCAGGATATATATTGAGCCTTTCGCTTATAAATATTCCTGATTGAGCGGCATCCATTATGCGTCTTGGAAAAGCTACTCTTACAGGATCGCTGATCTGTGTGTCCGCATGAAAAACGCGCTCTATGTTTCTTAATGACAACGAACGGTTATAGCGGTAATAGTCGGTGTATAAGTTTTTATATTCACCTTCGTTTTCCTTAACGTTCCATTCCTTATACTCCGCCTTTATCAGTAAGTTTTCATTCAGAGAATAATCCGTTCTTGCTATCCTTCCGTTTTCATAATACCAAAATTCAGACGTTAAAAATGATTCTTCGTTAAACAGTTCCAGAAAACCTTTTTTATTTTTTACATCTAACGGAAAGTCAAGACGATCCGCCGCCGCAGTTTCATTTTCGGTATTGATTTCAATTTCAGATTCGATCTCTTCTTCTTGCGTTATTTCTACAGCATTAATTATTTCTTCATGCGCTGCAGAGACTTCTTTATGCGCTGCGTTTGCTTCTTCCTGCGCTGCAGGAACTTCTCCTCGAACCGAGTGAACTTCTTCACGCGTCGCGTTAGTTTCTTCATGCGCCGAGTGAACTTCCTCGCGCGCTGCGTTTGCTTCTTCAATCTTTATTTCTTCTTTACCTTCTTCAGAGACTGGCAAAGCGGCATTATCCTGAACGGCAGAAAAATCTTCCATTACAATTGATTCTGATGCAGGTTCAAGAAAAACCGCGTTTAACCTTGTATTTCCTTTTTCATCTCTGAATATCCACTGCGTGCGCTGCTGTACGCCGTCTTTATACAGAATGCGCACTTCTAATAAATATTCTTCTTTATAATATGAAATTAAATAATCCGGTAATTCGTCGCGGTGTACAAAATCAACGGCGAGCGCGTATTTCTGACGGAGAGCCGTAAAACTCGACTGCATCTCCTCAAGAGCCATACCGCCTGAGTTTGAACGAAACCAGCGCGCGGGCTTTGCCCATTGAGGCATTTCTCTGTATACGCCGAATCCGGATCCGTCATCACTTTCAAAACCAAAAAAATCATCATCATACTGTTCCAATTCAGGCAGCAGCATATCCAGTTCATCTGTAAGAGCCAATATTCCCGCAAAGAGAATAAGAACGAGAATAATAACCGGGATAATTTTCTTACTCGATACCCGCAAATTCCCTCGCAAATTTATGAGGATCGAAAAAATCGATGTCCCCGTATTTTTCGCCTGTGCAAACAAAGACAACAGGCAGATTTAATTCGGCTGCAAGAGAGAAAACCACTCCTCCCTTCGCCGTTGAATCATATTTTGTAAGTATTATGCCGTCAATAGCGACTGCTTCATGAAAAGTCTGCGCCTGCGCAAAAGCGTTTCTTCCCGTGGTCGCATCAAGTACAAGAAATTTTAAATAATTGGCATCCTTTGCCTTTGACTCGACAATTCTGTCGATCTTTCTGAGTTCTTCCACAAGCGCCGATTTTGTATGCATCCTTCCGGCTGTATCTGCGATTACAACATTTGCGCCGCCTGAGAGAGCCGCTTCCAACGCGTCAAACACAACGGCCGCAGGGTCTCCTCCCTGTTTGTGAGCGACAACGCGCGTATCAAGTTTTTCGCCGTGAATTTTTAACTGATCGATCGCGGCAGCCCTGAATGTGTCCGCCGCGGCGAGAATAGTTTTTTTATTATATTTTGTACTAATAAGATTTGAAAGTTTAGCCGCCGTTGTTGTTTTTCCAACGCCGTTTACGCCAAGAAGCAGAATCGCCGTAAGTTCATCAGAAATAATTTGACGGGCAGGTTTCGCTTTTTTTAATTCTTCTTCAAGAAACTGCGCAAGTTTTTCAGGTATTGCGGATGCGTCTTCTCTCTTGCAGAGGTTTTTCAGCGTTTCAACCGTTTTGAACGCCTGCGAAGCGCCGAAATCTCCTTCTATTAATAAATCGCAAAGATCGTCGTATAACTCATCGCTTGCGGCGCTTTTTCCTTTAAAAAAGTTTTTAATTCTTTCGCCGAATTTCATTTTGCCCTGCCTGTCCTGGAATTATTACCGGGGAGCTTCGTTTCGTCCTTGCTTGAAATGACAATGTATCTTATCATCTGGTAGATTCCGTAAGCTGAAGAGGCGCCGAAAGCTGCAATTGCCCCAATCGAAAAATAATTTAAAAATACCTGATCCTGATACAATTTTTCGTTTGTGTTGCCGGAAGATAAAAAAGCGTTTCGCGCGCCGATATACGAATAATAACTAACCCATGCCGCGATTCCTGTCATCCACTGGGTTCCCCATATCCAGTAATATTTGCGCCGTTCTTTGTCTACGGCTCCCTTCCTGAGTGGCGCGCCTGTTTTAATCAACATCGACTGCGAGAAATCAGCCGTTTCTGGCGTTTGAAAAACAATCGATCCCCTGTTTCCGTTGGCAGCGTCCAGTTCCACATATTCATAATTACTGACAGGAAGGCGAAGCGTAAGAGGAGCTTTACCGATGTATAACGCGCCATGATAAATATTTCCAGAAGTGTCGCCTGACACCTGCGCTTCTGTGTATTCTACCGGATTTAATTTTATGCTGATTTCCGTTAATTCGCCCGACTTCAATTCAGTTTCCAGAGTAATGCTTTCGTGATTTAAAGCGGAAGCGGTTACAATTACAGTTCCCACAGGATATTCCACAAGCCCTGTATCTCCCCTGCCTGCGAATGCTCTGTTTACAAGCACAAGAGTATCCTCAGGCTCTGTTTTAACCGCAAGAGCCGCGGGACGATTGCCCGAAAGAACAATTATAAGTTTTTTAATTAATTCATCAAGAGAGTCATTCAAATCGTTATGCGAAAATATAATGCTGTCTTCCCAAATATACGCCCTGTCGTACAAGGTATATAGTTTTACAACTAAAAAATATCTGCCGTGATAATCAGTAATGGAACCAGAAAGAAACGCGTCCGCTTTTTGCGTATTACAAAAACGCGCTTCTCCCCCCGCTGCAGGAGCAGGCGGAAAAACGAGACCTGTATTCGAGCTTGTTAATTTAAAAACAGGTTCAGTATTTATAAGAGGCGCCTTACCGTCAACTTCTTCAAGGGCGGCTCTTAACTTTCCTATGTCGGTATCCGCTTTTTTTATATTCTGGCGGTATTTCCAATCAGGCTCTCCCTGATAAATGTAACGCGCCCTCTCTTCAATTTTTGCCGCAAGCGATTTTGCCGCTGCGGACCTCGCTCTTGTCCATGCATAATCTTCATAATAGGCGTATTCAGGAGAAATGCGCGTATGATAGCTTATCGCGCTGAATCTTTCAGCCAATTCTCTTGCGGCGATAGTAGAAATATTTGTCTTGTCTCCGGAAAGAGACGCGTTAAATTCCGTTATGCAAAGCACCCATTCATTGTTTTGCGTAACAACGTTCGCGGAGTCGGTTTTACCTTTCGCGAACAAAAGCGAAGTAAAAAAGAGAAGAATCAGGAACAGACACAATACATTTAATTTCAAATGCACTCCTTGTTATTCCATGAAAATTTCAGGTACTCCTCGATAAACGGATCAATGTCTCCGTCCATCACAGCCTGTATATTTCCCTTTTCAACCTTTGTCCTGTAATCTTTTACCATTGTGTACGGCTGAAACACGTACGATCTTATCTGGTTACCCCAGGAAATATCTTTTTTCTCCTGTGAAAACTTCGCGTTCTCTTTTTCCTTCTCCTGCCTGTAATATTCATAAAGCCGCGCCTTTAACATGCTCATCGCGATCTGGCGGTTTTTAATCTGGCTGCGCTCATTCTGACAGGCGACAACGATGCCTGTAGGAAGATGCGTAAAACGAACCGCGCTGTCTGTTTTATTAACATGCTGTCCGCCCGCGCCGCCTGATCGGTAAGTATCCACCCTTAAATCTTCGGGTTTTATTTCTACATCAATTGTATCATCAATAACCGGAAATAAGTAAACTGAAGCAAACGAAGTATGGCGGCGCGCGTTGGAATCGAACGGACTAATCCGCACAAGCCTGTGGATACCCGATTCGCCTTTCAAATAACCGTAGGCGTAATCGCCTTCGATTCTGCAAGTGGCTGATTTAATCCCGCCTTCCGCTTCCTGTCTGTCAACCTCTTCCACAGTAAAACCCTTCTGCTCCGCCCAGCGAAGGTACATGCGATAGAGCATCTGCGACCAGTCGCAGGCTTCTGTTCCACCCGCTCCCGAATGAACGGTAAGAAAGCAGGGGTTTTTATCCACTTCGCCTGCCATCAGTTCAAAAACATTTTGCTTATCGTAGCGCCCTGCAAGGCTTTTAAGCGAAGCCTCGATACCGGCGGTTTCATTCTCGTCTTTTGCCTCAATCGCAAGCTCAAAAAGCGTCTGTAAATCGGCAATTTCGTCACGCAGCAGTTTCCACGGCTCATATCGGCTTTTGAGGCTTTTCATTGCGGACATTGATTTTTCGACCTCTTCCTGATCGTTCCAGAACCCCGGCTCTGAGGTCCTGGCTTCTATCTCGGCAATCCTTCCCGCGAATCCCGCGTCTTCAAAGACGCCTCCATGTGTCGTTAATTTTAGTAAACAAGTCTTCTATGGGCGCGCCCAGTTCGGAAAGCAGCATGGCGATTTCTCCTGTATCACGTACGTATTATGGAAAATAATAGTGGAAAATGAAGGTTAATTCAATATGCGGCAGTTGTCACTCTTTGTCTTTGCTTTCATCTTCGCTTTCATCTTCGCCTTCATTTTCAATTTCATCTTCGCTTTCATTTACTTCTTCGTTTACTTCATCCGGCTTATAATGCAAGTTGTACAACATTACCGTTGAATTTTCATTATAAAGAGCGGTAATCATTCCGTCCAAATTTCCGTACGGAATTATCCAAGTTCTCAACCTGCCGTCATCCCTGATATTGCCGGGAGCGCCGTATTCCTCTGTTATTTTAATAACTATATTTCTGTATCTGGTTTCATCGCCGTTAATTATAACATACGCTTTTATAAAGTTATCCAGTAAAAAATCCAGTATAAAAACGCATGAATATTCCAAATGCTCACCGGAGAAAGAAATTGAATCCTTAGATTGATCTATTACGTATCCGTCATTTAACAATTCATTAACCACAATTTCCCGTTTCTCCAGCCAGCTAAAATTATGGAATCCTCTTAAAAAGTCAATTTTCGAATCAAAAGCGGAATCTTCCTGAGCGCAGAGAGTTGAACATAAAAAAATCAGCAAGCCAAAAACCAGTCTACGCACAGAATCTCCATTTATTACCGTTTAACATGTGTAATTTTAATATTTTCATATATAACTGTCAAGGAAAATGAAACTTTTGGATTTGTTCATTACGAACCCTCTCTGTACAAACAGAGCAGGCGCCGCCCACGCGGCGGGAAAACATTTGGGGAGTCTGCCTACGGAGCCCTCTGACCACTTAATTTATCTAATATTTTAGTGTGCAAGATGATTATCGAAATTAAGCGGTCAGACTTTCATTACCTCAAAGTTGCCGTTGCCTGCTTACAGGTCTCGGGGCGCGCCGCTCAAGCTAAAGCTTTCGCGCTGCCTTCATCTCATTGACTTTATCGGGCGCCACGCCCTGCTAATTTTATTCAACAACACCGCTGCGCGGTGCATACTTGGGCGTAGCAGGGAACTCCAAAAGATTGTTTTCCCGCCGCGCGGGCGCCGCCTGCTCTGCTTGTACACTTTGATTAGAAAAAGAAGAATTAGCTGTTGTTGCAATTTTGCTTTATCATATTGGTGATATCAAAGTCGTTTTTGCATGAAACAATTAGATTCTGGTATACGTGTTATTTATTTTGTATCAATAAATTAACCATCTACAAAAGGGTTTTTTTCAAAATAGTTTTTATCGTAACAAATTATATTTAAAATAGGATTAACAAATTAAATTTACAATAACAGCCAATCTGCTTTTATCTTAACCAATGTGTACAAGCAGGGCAGGCGGCGCCCGCGGGTGCGGAAAACAATTTTGGAAATTCCCCGCCGGAGGAGACTTGTAAAGCAACACCAACCCCCTTCGAGGTAATAAAACAAAAGCATCTAAAATGCGCACATCATACTTAAGAACACGATAATCCTACTCCATTTTAGATGCTTTAAGGCTCCGTAGGCGGACTCCTCCAATGTTTTCCGCACCCGCGGGCGCCGCCTGCCCTGTTTGTACAAAAAGGTAAAAAACTAAAAAAAATTGAATTATTAAGCAAATAAGTGTTGACAATCGTGCGACATTATGGTATATTATAAAGCGACAGGAGATATATATGGAATTCGTAACTGTAAGAGATTTTAGAACCTCCCCCGCCGCTATATGGAAAAAACTCCCTATAGAGCGCGAAATGGTTATAACAAACAACGGAAGACCTATCGCGCTTTTAACTCCGTTATCAGACGAAACATTGGAAGAGACCATTTCCACATTCAGGCAGGTAAGGGCCATTAACGCCGTAAGAAAAATGCAGGAAATATCCGTATCGCTGGGCAATGATAAAATGACCCTCGAAGAAATTAACGCAGTTATTAAAGAAGCAAGGCAAGAAATAAGAGCGGAAAATGAGAGTTGTGATTGATACAAACGTTCTTGTTTCAGCTCTAATATCTCCAAACGGAACGCCTGCAAGAATACTATCCGCCTTACTAAACGATAAAATAAAAATCCTCTATGACAACAGAATTATTTTTGAATATTTAAAAGTATTATCAAGGGATATTTTTAAATTTAATAATGATCTAATAAACGAATTAATTATTTATATTCATCACAATGGCGAGTACATAAACGCTGATTATTCAAAAATCAAGTTTGAAGACGAGAGTGACAAGAAATTTTACGAAGTGTTTAAAACTGGCTTCGCCGCTCTTCTAATAACCGGTAATAAAAAGCATTTCCCGAAAGAAAAAGAAATAGTAAGCCCAAAAGAATTTATCAAAGCGTTTTAAAATCACAAAAATTAATAATTAATCTGTCGTTTTGTATATGTTCGATTATCCTGTCTATATTGATCTTATGAATGGCGGCTCCTTTACAAGCGCATTTTAATATAAACTTAAATAAACTTGTCATCAACACATCTTCCATAGATCTTGTAATACCGCTATACTGATGTTATGGATAAATTAATCATCAAGGGAGCGCGTGAGCATAACCTTAAAAACATCGACCTTGAACTGCCTCGTGATAAACTAATTGTTGTTTCAGGGCTCTCGGGTTCAGGCAAAAGTTCTCTGGCTTTTGACACAATTTTCGCGGAAGGGCAAAGACGGTATGTGGAAAGCCTTTCAGCTTACGCGCGTCAATTTTTGGGGCGCATGGACAAGCCCGATTTGGACTATATCGAAGGGCTTTCTCCCGCAATCTCTATCGAACAGAAAACCACTCACCGCAATCCGCGTTCGACTGTCGGCACTGTTACGGAAATTTACGATTACTACCGTCTTCTCTACGCGCGCATTGGAGTGCCCCACTGCCCTGTCTGCGCAAAGGAAATCAGGGAGCAGCCGATAGATTTGATTGTCGAGACGATTCTGCAGTACAAGGAGGGGACAAAAATTCAACTTCTCGCTCCTGTTATTCGCGGAAAAAAGGGCGAGCATCAGAAAATTATCGAAGACGCAAAAAAAGCGGGTTTTGCAAGAGCGAGGATAGACGGAGTTCCCGTCAATCTTGACGAAAGCATTAAATTAGACAAACAAAAAAAACACAGCATAGAAATTATCGTGGACAGGCTTGTTATCCAGAAAGGCATCCGTTCGCGTCTGGCGGAATCTGTGGAAGCCGCGGTGCAGACTGCGGACGGGCTTTTGATTGTGCTTTGCAGCGAAGACGGAAAGAATCACGAGCAGGTTTTTTCGCAGAAAAATTCATGCCCGGACTGCGGCGTTTCAATCCCCGAATTGCAGCCGCGTCTTTTTTCGTTTAACAACCCGTTCGGCGCGTGCACAGGCTGTTCAGGCATCGGCACTAAAATGGAATTTGATCCTGACCTTGTAATTCCCGATCGTTCTTTATCGTATAACGAAGGCGGCGTAATCCCGTACAATCCCGACAGCGCGTGGCATTCAAGCCGGTTTAAAGCGCTTTCTAAACATTTCGGCTTCAGTCTTGATACGCCATTTAACAAACTGCCAAAAAAAATAGTAAACGCGATTCTTTACGGCATGGAAGATGAAGTTAGAGTAAAATATGTTAACCGCGATAAAACAGGTTCTTTTCAGTACAATACGCAATTCCCCGGCATTTTGGAAGAATTAAGACGCCGTTATGTGGAAACCCAATCGCAGGGAGTTAAAGACTGGCTTGAAAAATTTATGAGCCAGACGCACTGCGAAGACTGCGGCGGTAAGAGACTGAAACCTGAGGTGTTAGCCGTAACTGTCGCTGGAAAAAATATCTGGGAGCTGTCAAAACTTTCCGTTACAGATTCTTTAAAATTCTTTGAAAACGTTAAACTAAATAAAAACGAAAATAAAATCGCGTACCAGATATTAAAAGAGATTAACGCGCGCCTGGGCTTTATGCAGAATGTAGGATTGGATTACCTGTCGCTTGAGCGCAAAGCCTCTACCCTCTCGGGAGGGGAAGCCCAGAGGATTAGGCTTGCGACGCAGATTGGATCCAGCCTTGTGGGAGTTTTATACATTTTGGACGAGCCTTCAATCGGGCTTCACCAGAGAGACAACCAGAGGTTAATCGATACGCTTTTATATCTGCGCGACCTTGGAAATACATTGATTGTCGTTGAACACGACGAGCAGACTTTGCGCACGGCGGATCATATCGTGGATTTGGGCGTAGGCGCAGGCGTGCACGGCGGGAAAGTTGTCGCGCAGGGAAGCGTAGCTGACGTAATGAAAGTAAAAGAAAGCCTTACAGGTCAGTATCTTGCTGGAAATCTTAAAATCGACATTCCAAAGGAAAGACGTAAAGGCAACGGAGCGTTTTTAAAAATTAAAGGCGCAAGCGAACATAATTTAAAAAATATCAATGTGTATATTCCGCTTGGCGCTTTTACATGCATTACAGGCGTATCGGGTTCAGGAAAATCAACTTTGCTCTCCGATGTTTTATACCCCGCCCTTGCGAATAAAGTCTACGGTTCAAACCACATGGAAGGCGCATATAAAAAACTTGAAGGCTATGAACATATCGACAAAGTTATCGATATCGATCAAAGCCCGATTGGAAGAACGCCGAGGTCAAACCCGATAACTTATGTAGAAGGTTTTACAGCGGTAAGGGATATGTTCGCGGGGCTGCCTGAATCAAAAATGAGGGGATACAAAGCGGGACGTTTTTCGTTTAATGTGCGCGGCGGCAGATGCGAAAACTGCGAAGGAGACGGGACGATCAAAATCGAGATGAACTTTCTTCCTGATGTTTACATAACATGCGATGTCTGTAATGGAAAAAGATTTAACAGGGAGACTTTGGAAATCCGCTATAAGGGCAAAAATATACACGAAGTATTGGATATGACCATCGAAGAAGCCGCCGTCTTCTTCGCTCCCATTCCGCAGATTTCCCGTAAAATGGAGACCCTGCTTTCTGTAGGGCTGGGTTATGTAAAACTGGGACAGTCTGCGCTTACCCTTTCAGGCGGTGAGGCTCAGAGGGTAAAACTGGCTCTTGAACTTTCAAAACGCTCCACTGGAAGGACTTTATACATCCTTGACGAGCCGACGACAGGACTTCACTTTGCGGACGTTAAGCAGCTTATGGACGTTATTCAGCGGTTGGTAGACCAGGGAAATACCGTTATAATGATAGAACATAACCTTGATGTGCTGTTACAGGCGGATCACATTATCGATCTAGGACCTGAAGGCGGCGATAAAGGCGGGCAGGTAATTATTACAGGCACACCCGAACAAACAGCCAAATGCTCATCTTCGTACACAGGGTTCTACATCAACGAAATGCTAAAGCGGGACAGACCTAAGAAAACCGGGAGAAAATGAAAGCGGCAGTCAGAAAAGAATTATTAATATTCTTGTTATTATTCTTTTGCATTAACTCGCAAATATCCGCGCAGGAAGAAAATCCGCCCGGCGAAGCGCTTTTACACGAACAGACTGAAGAGCCCGAAACTATCGAAGAAGTGAATATACTGTCGCGGGCGGAAAGACGGCGTATCGAGATGGAGCTAAAAACTTCCGCGTTAAGTGAACTTGCGTCATGGTGCCGCGCGCTTGGACTTTCGGAAAGCGGCACAAGAGCGGAATTAATGAACAGGATCAGCGATCACTTTAAGGTAGCGCAGATTCAGCAAAGCAGCGAAAACCGCAAAGTTATAACAATAGAAGCCGCCCAGACATCGGAATATTTTTCGATAGAAACTGTAGGCGAAGATTACGCAAGATTAAAAGGCGGCGTTATAATCAGCCTGAAAGACAAGGACGCTGTTCACAATATCAGAGCGGACGAAGTGCTTTTTAACCGCACAAGAAATTTACTTACGGCAAGCGGCAATATCGAATACGAAAAAAAAGAATCCGATTCAACAGAAACATTCAGAGGCAGAAGTTTAACAGTTGATATCGATAACTGGTCGAGCATTTTTCTTGATGGAAACTCAACCTTTGAAGATAAAGAATCAGCGTATCTTTTTACAGGTTCTGTAATTTACAGAAGCGATCAGGAAGTAACAATTCTGAATAAGGCAAAAATATCAAACGCGAATTCCGATGAAGCGTATTGGTCGATCAGGGCGTCAAAATTATGGCTTCTTCCGGGATCGGATTTTGCGATCTTAAACGCTGTCTTAAACGTGGGAGAAATTCCTGTTTTATATATCCCGTTCTTTTACTTTCCCACAGACGAAATTGTTTTTCATCCTGTTATCGGATACCGAAGTAGAGAAGGTGGTTTTATTCAAACAACGACATATATTTTAGGAAGACCAAGAGCGGATAGCGGTGAAGTCAGCTCTCTTAGCAAAATTATGGGTAATTCAAAAGATAACGAAAAAGAACTGCAGGGAATGTTTTTAAGGAATACAAAGAAAAAAGTTGTTAACAAGGATGAAGTCAGTCTTAGAGCCGTGATTGACTACTATGTTAATCTTGGCGCCTACGCGGGTCTTGAACTCACCGCTCCAAAAAAGGGCATTCTTAATTCGATTGATTTTTCTTTAGGAATGGGTTTTTCAAGAACAATCGAGGATACGCCTTCCGGTTACAATCCGTATTCAGCGAACAACTATGACGGCACATTTGACTGGAACCACTCAAATTTATTTTCCGCTTTGGTGCCATTCCGTTACAAGATGAAATTTTCAAGCGGTATCAGCGGGAAATACGGCGCCTTAACGTGGAACATTCCGTATTACTCCGATCCGTACATGGACCGGGATTTCACTGTAAACCGCGCAGAAAGCATGGATTGGATGAATATGATTCAACAGGGCGCGGCAATCGATACGGACAGCACCTCACAATCAAACGAACTAGGTCCTTTTCAATGGCAGATAAGCGGAAATTTTAATCCGTCTCTGCCAAAACTGGATCCCTTCATATCAAGATTTTCCATCTCTTCCATAACCACAACACTGGCTTTTGCCAAGATTGGAGTAGACTTTGCCGCCACAGGCATTCACAAAGATTCCCCTAATAAATTTTTCTTCGCGCCTGAAAAATTCACATTGTACAACGCTTCGGCTTCCATTACAGGAACTCCGATTTCGCTCGGAAAAACCACTCAGCCTAAAACAAAAAAAGAATCGGATACGGCAGCGGGCGCAGATCCTTTTGCCGGCATAGGCGTTCCAATATCACCCTGGCCCGATTCTGACGAAACAACTTCGGGAAAAACAGTCACAAGCGACACTCTGGTTCCGCCTGCAATAACGCAGAGTTTCAACATACCCTCCGCGGGTAATACGCGTTTCAGCTTTGATTACCAGATGACACCTTACGCCTGGTCGGAACTGCATTATTTATCACAGAACTGGAAATCTTACGAGGATGTTGACTGGAATGAAATTAAATCTATCCAGTCAAATTTCGCAATGACTACCACGTTTAATGCCCGTATGGATCATTCAGGCGGTTTGTATTCAAATGTCGTCACATTAACTGGAACCGGAAACCTGCGCGATTATACATACTTAAACACGGAAGTTCCGCCATATACGGACACAAACGGAAATATTAATCAGGACGCGATAGATAAAGAGAAACAGTCGCAATTTGTAAACACAAATTACAGCGCATCATATACATATAACGGAACGTTTAAACCATTATATAATAATTCAATATTCGGGCAGTCAAATCTTCAGTATACATTCAGAGGAACTTTGGTTAGATCGAAAAAATATGTTGACGGGAACAGCCCGGAACTGACGCCTGAATGGGGCACATGGGCGAAAGAAGACAGAACCAAAGACGTGCTGGGTCTTAGCAGCAACAGACTTTCCGCCAATCTTTCCGCCAATGTATTTGATAAATCCCAATCGATAACATTCAGCACGGAACTGCCTCCCATGGACGGTCTTGTTACCGCTAACGCCACATTCAGAGCGTGGATTACAGAAACAAATTTTAATTTCCGCATGGAAAAACCGGAAATAGAGCCTGACTGGATTATTAAGCCGTATGATTTTAGAGAAACTTTTAATTTCGGAAAAACGGGATCGTTCGTTCAATATGTAGTTATTAGTCCCGAATTCGATCATAGAATAACCAACTTAAGATCTACCCTTTCTTTATGGAAATTCAGATCCGAATTTATAATGGTAAACACGCCTATATATATTTTTGAAAATGATTCGGACAGCCCGTGGAAACAGGAAGGGGATCCTGTATTAAATCCAAAAGAATTAAATTTTTCCTACAACCACTCATTTTCTAACCTTCGCCTTTTTAAAAACCGGCTGGGTCTTTCGTTGAATGTTAATACTTCGGTTAATTTTGATTTACAAAAATATACCGATTCTGTTTTTCGTTTTTCCATGACTTTAAATTCAGAAATAACCAATTTTCTAAAAGTATCAATGTCCGCAACTTCGCAGAATGTAGAAATCTGGCGTTACTTTAAAGGCGTCCGCGGCATGGAAGATATGACCATCATGTATGACGACGGACCTCAAAACAATATATTTATCGATTTATTTGATTCCTTCAATTTTTCTGACGATTCAAAGCGGCGCAGATCCGCTTTTAAAATGCAAAGATTCTACCTGGAAATTACGCATCTTTTAGGAGACTGGAGCGCAACGCTGACAGTCACCACGGCTCCGGATCAATTTATATACAACGACCGCCCTCCTGAATACAGAATTATTTCCGATGTTTCATTCCTTCTAGCGTGGACGCCGATTTCCGAGATCAAATCCGATATTAAATACGAAGGCAAAACGGAAAAAATTATAATAAAGTGAGTTATTTATGAAACATGGTCATTTTTTGAAATGGCTCAAGTAACAGTCAGATGTCCTTGGAAATTAGGTGGCTACTGATATGAAGGCCCTCCGAGTCAAGTAGTTGTGAGCAAAAAATTTGCTATTTATTAACTATATAAGCCTCCTTATTATAAATCAGATTTTGTTCAGTAAAAAAACGAAGCAAGACGGAAAGCGTAA
>Ga0209755_10003520_pt1 | contig 19557 bp, 12 predicted proteins | sample TergutCo191P1_FD_187301 | JGI IMG/M metagenome (GOLD analysis project Ga0209755, IMG submission 187301) | Cornitermes sp. P1 segment gut microbial communities from Petit-Saut dam, French Guiana - Co191P1 (SPAdes) (version 2) | ecosystem: Host-associated > Arthropoda: Insects > Digestive system...
CCCTTTCACGATTTTGTTTTTAGTGTTTATGGCGTTTCGTGGCGGTTTTATGTCGGTCAATAATAGCATTATTGTGCCGATGATTGCCGATGTTGCGGATTCGGAAGTGGCACGTAGCGGAAAATATCTGCCCGGCATGATTGGTGCATTATTCACCACCGTCGACAAACTTATCCTTTCGCTGAACACCGTAATTATCGGGGCTTTGCTGATATTCGTTGCAGGTTATCGAGATGCATTTCCGTCGGTCAATACACCATTCACCGAACAACTGTTTTGGGTGGGAATGATTGCGTATTGTTTCTTGCCGATTTTGGGTTGGATAATCAACATTGTTTGTATGCGATTTTATCCGCTCGATCGTGAAAAGATGGCGGAAACACAGCAGTCCATACACGATATAAAATCGAAATAATTCTTAGATGTCATGAATAAAAAAACTTTTCTTCTCGGCTTAATTATTACGCTTATTAGCGTCAGTGTCTCGTTGTTTTCGGTGGGAATTTTTGCGAAAAATTTGCAACCTCAGTTCTCTGAAAATTCGCCACCGCGTGCACGAACATCCGCACCAGTTGCGGGCTTCCCAAGTTTTGAGGATGCCGCCGAACGCTCCATCCATGCAGTTGTTCACGTGAAATCGGAGTTCTTGGTCCGACCGCGCTTTTACGACGACTACTTTGGATTTTTCGACCATTTTTTTGGTCGTCCGCGACAGCGTTCGCCGCAGCGTGTCGAGGGGTTTGGATCGGGTGTTGTGATTTCGCCGGAAGGCTACATTATCACAAACAACCACGTGATTCAGGGTGCGGAAAACATTCAAGTGACATTCAATAATCGCCGAACATTGCCTGCGACAATTGTTGGCACAGACCCTTCAACCGACATCGCTTTGCTACGCGTGGATGCCCGAAATTTGGATTATCTCACGTTTGGAAACTCGGACGAAGTTAGGGTAGGGCAGTGGGTGCTCGCCGTTGGTAATCCGTTCAATCTCAATTCAACAGTGACTGCCGGAATTGTTAGTGCCAAAGCGAGAAACATCAATATCATCTCACGCCACATGGGCGGAAGTGGTCCGCCAATTGAGTCGTTTATTCAAACGGATGCTGCGGTTAATCGTGGAAACAGCGGTGGTGCGCTGGTGAATTTGTATGGCGAATTGATTGGGATTAATACCGCAATTGCCTCGACAAGTGGCGTATTTACAGGCTATTCGTTTGCTGTTCCTGCGAACACCGCACGAAAAGTGAGCGAGGATTTGCGCACGTTTGGCGAAGTACAACGTGCGTTTTTGGGTTTGTTGTTTGCACCAATGTATCAAGTGAGTTCCATCGAAGGCCATTTCAATTATATTGATGGTCTGCGTATTGAGCGCATCACGCCGGGCGGTGCTGTACAACTTGCCGGACTTCGCGAAGGCGATATTATGATGGCCATCGACGGAAGACCCATCAATACCGGTGGCGATTTTTTTGAGATTATCGGCCAACTTCGTCCGGGCGAAACCATCGAACTGACGTACACCCGAAACGGTCGCACCCGAACCGCCAATGTTCTTTTGCAGGATATGGATGGTGGGACTGCTGCGCGGGTTGTTCAGGAATGGTAGATGGCAACATCGTCATTGCGAGGGAGGTACGACCGAAGCAATCTTAGATTGCTTCACTGCTTCGCAGTTCGCAATGACGGAGTCTAATTCGCTTTGTCAAGGGTAAAACTAAACGTAGTACCCTCACCAACAGTGCTACGCACAGTAATGTTTTGGTTGTGGGCTTTGATGAAATGGCGGACGATGGCCAAGCCCAAACCCGAGCCGCCTTTTTCGCGGGAACGTGCTTTGTCGGCACGGTAAAAACGCTCGAAAATGCGCGGTAAATCGTTCTCAGAAACACCAATGCCGTTGTCGGAAACCTCAATCAACACTTTTTCGTGCATGTCGTAAATCGTGATTTTTGTGTATGGGTCATCTTTGTCCAAATAGCGAATCGAGTTCTCGACCAAATTTGCAAGCACTTGTTCAATTTGTTGATTATCGGCATAAACCATGGGCTTATCGTTGGTTTTGTTTCGAAACGACAGTTGCACGCCACGCTCTTTGGCTTTGATTTCAAAATCATCAAACACTTCATGAATCAGCGTTTCGAGATTAAAAACCGTATAATGCGGCACAATTTGATTGTTCTCGATTTGCGAAATAATATCCAAATCGTTGATGATGGAAATCATGCGATGAAGGCTTATCTCGGTGCGTTCTAAATAGTTGCGATTGACATTCGGGTCGTTAATCGCACCATCCAAAAGGGTCGAAATATAGCCTTGAATGTTGAAAACGGGCGTCTTCAATTCGTGCGAAACATTGCCCAAAAACTCTCGGCGATAGGTTTCGAGTTCTTTCATTTCTTCCAACTTTCCTTCTTGGTTGACTAACCAATTTTGAACCTCTTGTTCAACGCCAGAAAGTCCAAGTTCGCGGTGGATTTTCAAGAAATCATCACGTGTTTTTTTCTTGGAATAAATGGTTTTGTAAATTACTTTGAGGCGATTTTCGACAAACTTTTTCAGTAAAAATTGAAACAACAAATACGAGCTAAATGCCAACACAACAATCGATGTTATCGTGAGCCAACACACCCATTGCACGTGCCTTAAAAACAGCGCAAGCCCTATGGCAAACAGACAAACCGACGCTGTTGCAATCAGTGCTAATTGGTTGGAACTGACGTATTTTTTAAAATTCATTAGTCTTGGAATTTATAGCCAACACCTTTAACGGTTTTGATGGAATTTAAATTCAAACGGTCGCGAATTTTGCGCACATGCACATCGATGGTTCGGTCGCCAACAATCACATCATCGCCCCAGATTTCGCTAAAAATTTCGTGGCGTGTAAACACTTTTCCAGGCTTGGATGTGAGCAGTTCGAGCAATAAAAATTCTTTTCTCGGCAACGAAAACACTTGTCCTGCTTTGATAACGATAAATTTTTCTCTGTCGATAATTAAGTCATCGATTTGTGTGCGAAGCACGTCCTCTGCTGCAGACCCCGCCGAACGCTTGAATAGCGCGTTGATTTTGGCCAAAAACAATTTTGGACTAATCGGTTTTGTGATGTAGTCATCCGCGCCAGCGCCAAAACCCGCAATCTGCGAATAATCCTCGCCGCGAGCGGTTAGGAACACAATCAAAGTTTGCGTGAGTTTGTCGATTTTTCGGAGTTCATGACACGTTTCGACGCCATCCATTTCCGGCATCATCACATCCAAAACAATCAAATCTGGCGTGATTTGTTCCGCCAAAGCGATGGCTTCTTTTCCGTTTTTCGCGGTGGTTACTCTAAAATCGGCCTTTTCCAAGTTGTACTTTAGAAACTCCAAAATGTCCGGTTCGTCATCGACTAATAAGATTTTCTTTTGCATGGTCATTTACGTTTAGGGGTTAGAAATTTAATTATTGTTAATTGCCGTTTGTTGGTTCTGTTGGTGGTGGTGGCGGCGGTTGATGAGCGGTAACATCTCTCAAATCGCGAATAGCAAGTTGATAATCGGGGAAATGATTATTTCCACGACCAAACCAAGTGCCAAGTCTACCGGAATGTAGCGACAATACACCAACAAGGTCAACAGGACCTTGCGGAATTGTATCCCCTGCAAAACGCGCAAAACCGCTTGTTCTCACGCGAAGTGTATCACCGGCTGCATCTGTAAAAAAGTGCGTTACGGTTAGTGCAGAACCTGACGGTGCTCTTATACCACCATCAAAAACGATTCGTGATGCGTCTTGTGCCGACAATGCCCACGTGTTAATCTCTGACAATCTATGCACGGAATCTTCAAGTCTTAGCGCTATTTGTATGCCGCCCTCCCAGATATTTCCGAAAAAATCATTGGTGCCAACATGCGTTACATTGTTGATTTGCACCAATGTTCCTAACATCATGTTGTATCTTCCATCGTTTGGAACTCGACCGTCCTGCCCTATTCTTGGGAATGTGTTCATGGAAACAACTTGTGGCGGAACAGGCGCTGGATGTTGTGGTCCAGCCAAAATATGGTTGTAAATAAATCTTGGTATGTTGATTACTGTTGTTGGGAAATTTGGCGCATTTGGGTCAGGAATATCTCCAATTTCGTACATTCCTCTACGGAAAGCGAGCGTTAGGCCTTGCATTCTCACATAAATGGTTTGTCCGCGGCGGTAAAAATTATACAACCCTGTTCGTCCAATTCTCACGTTGATTCCGCTTGTTTCATCTTGAATGAATATCTGATTGAAGAAATTTCCATCTCTATCGTCCGAAATTATTCGTCCTTGAATGTAAACATCGTGAGGAATAACTGCAGCATGAACCGTTGTTTCATGTGCTTGACCTATCGGATTAAACGAGTTGTCTAATGTCCACAACATGCGTTTCAGAGAATCAATGGTTATGATGTTCGAGCGGTCGGACGGCTCTCTGGGTTCAAACCTTTCTGGGTCGTCAAAATTAAAACACGCGGTGAAAATTACGGCAATAATTGCAAGGATGCTGATGTTTTTGATTGCTTTCATAGTATCTAAAATCTGAAAAATACATTAAGGAAAAATGATGTGCCAGGCATATAAAATAGCCTTGGTGCAAACGGATGATATCTGTCACGCTCTCTGTCGTATCTCAAACGAGATTGCTCGAAACCACCACTTTGCATGCTTTGATTGTTGAGGATATTGCTAACCGAAAACATGACACCAAGTTGGTATCGTCTGTTTTGAAGCGACCACCAATTTCCAGCATTTGCATTGAGAACAAATCCTGGTGTGAATCTTTTTTGGCGAGTCATGTTTTGCAAATCTTCTCCTGTAAGGCCGTCAGTGACGTCATTCATGCGTCGACGTGGATTTTTGCTGATGTACGAAAAGTCGTAATACGCCAAATCTACACCTGCCCACCAGCCTCGTCTTCCGCGGTATTCGATACCAATCATTGACGCCAATTGTGGTGTTCCCGACACAAAAAATCCATCGAAATGCACAACTTCATTTTGTAGAATCGTTCTGTCGCTGTTGTCTTCGGTTTGTGTAAGAAGTGGGTTTGATGTATATCTGTAATCTCCAAAAGCAACGGCACTTCTGAGCGAAAATCCGTTCCAAATGTGTACATCAGCACCAAATTCTACACCGATGTGGCGTTGAGAAATTCCGCTCAACGCAAAATTACTCATTGTACGTGCAACATCATCGTAAAACGATGAAATTCGGCTTCTGTCGTGAATTTGGGTAAAGAATGCACCTACACGGAATCTTGCGCCTGGCGCACGAAAACTGTAGATGATATCGGTAGAAAAAATGCGTTCTGGAACTAAGTTGTCCACGGTTGAATTTCGTGTGCGTGGCGAAAGAAATGCATCTCTAAAAAACGGAGGTTTTTGAGCATAAAACACGTTTGCACTAATCAAATGTGGGCGTCCGATTTGATAATTCAAGCCCGCTTGTGCGGTATAACTCAAAAACGTAAATGTTTCTGAGCGTCCGTAAGAATTGTCAGCAAACAGTCCATTTCTAAACAAGCCTTCTCTGAAAAACGACGTAAATCCAATATCTCCGCCAAGGTAGACTTCCATATTTCCAACAGAAAGTGTTGCAACAGCCCAAGCAGAGCCTCTTTGCGTGAATGAAAAATAACTGTATCCGTAGATATCGCCTTGTCTCACCACACGATTAGGGTTATTCAAATCGTTTTGAATTCTATCGCCAGCAGGCGTTGTTTCTCCGCTTCCTTCGCCACCGTCGATGTATTCACCACCTTCCACAGCACGTTCGGCAAACTGGTTGATGTCAATCCAAAAATCGCCACCCAAAAGGTCGAACATTTCTTTGAAATAGTGTGTGCGGTTCCAGCGATAAGTTACACCGCCGTTTAAGCGGATATTATTGCTGATTAGCGCATTAACTGTAACTGCAGAATTCCAATCGCGTTGGTCTTGGCGACGGTTTTCGATGGCATAACTGGAGCGCAAGCCTTCAATCACTGTGCCTCGAACACCATTGTCTGTAACATTTTCAACACGTTCATGACCGTTCCAATTCACATTGTACAATTCAGCCCAGTTGATAAATACAACATTTGGGTCGCGTGTAATCCAACCTTCGCGAATGTCTTCGGCTTTTTGAGGGTTGAAATTTGAAAAATCAGGATTCAAGAAAAAACTCGGTAGAAGTCGGAAATTATCCGGACGCGGGTCAGGTGCATCTTGCCAATCCAAAGCGGTGTAGCCGTTTCGTCCGAAGCGGAAACTGGTTGCTGCGCTTACTCTCAACCGTTGGTTGATTCTGTTGCTATAGTCTAAAACCAAAACAGGTTCGTGCGAATTTCTTACACGAGCATTTCGGATTTGTCCGGCTTGAAAACCCATGTTTGGGTTGTAAAACGGACTACCAATCAAGTCGTAAACTTCTTGCGTAGAACTTCCGCTAACACCTCTATTGATAGGTGCTCCAAAGACTGTGAGCGACAAACTTTCGCCAACTCTAAATCGTCTTTCGAGCGATACGAAATACGATGCGCCTCGTGCTTCAATGCCTCTGTCCCAGTTCAGAACATAATCTGCTGGCGTATAACGCACCGAGCCCATCACAGCCAAATACCAGCCCGAAGCAATTTGGTCTGCCCACGCCACACCTAAGCGATGTGCCCACAGTCCGCCCGAAGCGGCATAATTGATTTGAAAACCACGGCGAATGCGTGATGCATGCATCAAAACATTGTTTGTTCCAGCAACGCCGCCAATACCGTAAGATGTTGGTTGCATGCCTCTTGATGGGTCTTGGCTTCGTGTGACATCATTCAATCCAGCCCAAAGCGAGAACGGCGAACCACCTGTGTTCATGTCGCTCATTTCTAAGCCGTGAAGAAATGTTCTGTTGAGTCCCCAGTCGTAGCCTCTTGCTCTGAAGCGCATTTGACTAAATCTGGACGAAACGCTTGAAAACACGTCTTGTTGTGCACCTAAAAGTGCAGGCCCACTTTGTTCATGACCGCTACCTTCGCCTTCAAGAGCAAAACCAGCATCTTCCATAGCGGAGAGGTCTAATTCTGGAAACATAAAAATGTTGCCTAAATTTAGAGAAGCACCAGGTTGCAAGGTAATGTGAGCTTCGTAACTTTCAAAATCTTCCGAAGAAATTGTGATTCTCCATGTGCCTGCAGACAAGTTCGGAACTGTAAACTGTCCAAGAGCGTTGGTTGTTACAACGTGCTCATCTACATTGTTGGTAACAATAACAGTTGCACCTTCCATCGGTGCATTTCCACCAACTCGGTTGATGACTGCTCCCGTGATTTGTTCGGTTTGAGCGAACATCGCCGCGGAGATTGTGATTAGGATTGTTGTTAGGATTGTACGCATATTTTGGTTTATCTTGATATGAAAATATACACAGGCAAGTGGTCAGAATATCCCCATTGGTAAACACCACCGAGAAACGAGCGCCACGTATAGCCTTGTCGGCGTCCTTCTTGCTCCAGCAAGAAAGGTTCTTTGAAAATTATAGCTTCAAACGGGTCTGGATTTCTGTCGCCTCTTCGTGCTCTTGGTCTTGCTGCTCCTGGAGGTGTTTTTAGTTGAAATCCGCCGCTACCGTCAATCATGTTTTGACTCATAACAATCATGTCGAACATGCTCCATCCATCACGGAAAGGAATCGTGCCAAGCCCTTCTCTTTGCATAATGTAAAACGGATTGAACAAGTCGCCTTCTTGAAGATTTTGTCGGCTTCTGGCTCTCAAAACTTCGTGCATGCTGCTATAATTTGCTTCATCGTTGAAGTCGCCCATAATGACGATACGATGGTGTGGAGCAGCCTCTTTGATTGAGTCAACGACATCGCGCAAAATTCTTGCAGCAAGTTCGCGCCGTGGCTCAGAAGCACGCTGTCCGCCAAGACGAGAAGGCCAGTGGTTGTTGAAGAAGTGAAAAGTGTCTGTGTCAATCGCCGCTTTGAACCACAAAATATCGCGTGTTCGCAACCTTGGAAAATCGCCACCTCTCACCAAAATAGGCTTACTGCTGATGTATTGCAAGGTTTGTGCACAATACAAAAATGCTACATCAACACCACGCCTGTCGGGCGAATCGTAATGCACAATCTGGTATCTTGCCGCTCTTATGCGTTGGTGATTGGCCAAATCTTGCAAAACAGAACGGTTCTCTACTTCTTGTAGTCCAATCAAAATCGGCCAAGCACCTACGGCTTGAGCGATTCGTTGAAAAACTTCCGCTTTTCGGTCAACTTTGTGCCAGTATTTCTCTGGTGTCCAGTTGAATCGACCTTCTGGTGTAAAATCTACATCGTTGATGGTTGTATCTCTCGTGTAATCGAAAAGATTTTCCACGTTATACGATACGATGACGTGCGTTTGCGAATAACCGACTACCGATGTTAGTAGTAAAGTTACAAGTGTTAGTGTTAATTTTACAGTTTTCATACAGTTAATTTATGCCAGGCCAACGCGACCAATTTATCGGTGTGTTTTCCACGTTATCTTCCAAATTTGGTTGTCCAAGTTGTTGTCCGACGATTCTTAAATTTGGAAAAAAATCTATATTTGTCAATTGTTCCAGTTCTCGAATGGTGATAGCATCGGCTCGTGTGGGTGCTCTGCGTGCCATTCCTCGGTATTGTTCCAACCAAAACGCGATGCCATAAAACGAATCTCCACGGCGTTGAACAATGGCTTTGAAGTGGTATCTTGGCACAACTGTTCTGTTGATGCGACGAAGCACTTCCACAATTTCTGTTCCAGGAGCACCTGGAACGATAGAACCGCCTTTTACAACATAAAGCGTGTCGATATTTTGCATTCTGGCCCACGTTCTCACTTGATTTTCGAGCCTGAGCCAAACACCTGCACCACTTCCTGTGCCGCCGTGTGTGTTGTGAAATTCGGGCAAATGCGGACTGATGTTTGACATGAAATTGGTTTGGTCGTTGGCCACCTGACTAAACGTGCGGTCTGCGGAAGCCAAAATATGCCCACGCTCGTAGCGATAGGTTGACCAATACCTCGGAATTCTAATTTCTCCACCAGACACTTCGTGCGGCTGAAGTTCTCTCGGAATTCTGGGGTCAAACGTGAAATTATCACGGTCGATATTTCCGATAAGATGTGCCGTCGTAAGTTGATACGCTACCCAAAATGCATGACGCTGACCGGTGTCGTATTCCAATGCAAAATTAACCATTGGTCCAATGTCGTGCTGAATAAACCATGTTGTATCTCTAACCAAAGGCAACTCAATTCGGAACGGCACATAACGGTCGGCGTTACCAAAAACTTGGCCTTGTGTTAGCGTTAGATTTACGACTTGATTTCCTGCAACGATTCGCAAGTTTGCACGTCGGGCAGTTTCGCCAGAATTAGCACTGAACGTAACACTTATCGCCTGGCTTCCTGTTCCAGAAGTTACTGTGCCCAGTTGAGCAAATCCGCTTCCTTCGGTGATTTCAGCCGTCCACGACAAATTGGTTTGAACCTGTAATGTGTGCGTTGCTCCAGAATTTGAGAAGTTTGTATTTCCAACAACTTCAATCAATGTCATCGTTTGTTGCGTAAGTTGAACAGAAGCCGATGAGTTTCCTGACCTTGCTGTGATGGTTGCCGTTCGCGGCTCTCCTTCGTTTTCGGAAACGATAACGGTAATCCATGCTTCGCCTGTTCCGCTTGGCGGATAAACGTAACACCAATCTGTTGCTTCCGAGTTTGTGCTAATCGTCCAAGGTTGGTCTTGGTCTATTTCGAGAAGCAAAAAAATCTCGTTTTGTTCACCAACAACATGCGTTCGGTCGAGTGTAAGTAAGATGTTTATACTGTTTCTGTCGCAAGCCGACGAAAGGCCGAGCAAGCCGAGAAAAAGAATGCCAATGGATATTTTATGAAGGATGTGTTTCATCTAAGCGTGTTGAGTATCGTTTTAATTTTTTACAAACCTACGGTTACATCGGCTAAACGACTGTTTCCGCCTGGAGCAGCCGTTCCGCCACCAATAGACGTCGTGCTTGTTGTTACCAAACGGATATACACCGTGCCACCCGAGGCTATTGGTGCTGGCAAGGTAGCTTTTACCGAACGGTTGCCGATAGCTTCTGCAACGGTATATGTTTCGCCGTCTGTCCAATTCGTATTGTCGGATGATACTTGCATTCTCCAATCTCTTGGACTTGTTGCCGTGCCGCGTGTTCTAAAGTTTACGATAACATCTCCAGACAATTCTCTGTCGGCAGGAATGGTTATCAACCAATATCGCCCTACGGCATTCCAACCGCTGCACCAAATTGTTCTGTCGCTTCCCGTAAAACTTAGTGCTGTTTCAATGTTTCGTGTGATTAAACCTTCTAAGAATGTCGCTGTTAAATTGTTCAAGTTCGTTGCCGAACTGAACACCCATGCAGCAAGCGTATCTGTTATTTCGTGTTCTGCTGGTGGCGGTGGTGGCGGAGCTATTTGAGCATCTCCAAAAACAAAATTGTCCAATTGATATGTGCTTGAATTTCCGCTTCCGCTCGTTCCACTGTAGAAAAATCCAATGCGTACAACGCCTGAATGTGCAGATAAATCAATCTGGCCAGAAGGCGTCCAAGCCGTAGCACCTGTTATTGAACCTGTGTTTACGGGTGGTCGTGTCCATCCCGTTAGTTCGGTTCTTGTGCCTGTTCCGTCTGTGTCATCAGCATCTAAAACATAGACACTAAATACCGAATTAGCGTTGTGATGTCCGTTTCGCATTTCAAACGAAAGTGTTTTAGCTGTTGCAGCATTTAAATCCAAACGTGGCGAAATCAGCCAAAATTCTTGAAGGTCTCCAACATTCACACCAGAGGTACGATGTGCAGAAAAATGAACAAAGATATTTCCGTCTGAACTTCTCACATCTGCTTCTAACGAACCTTGTACGTTCACGCCTCGCCAACCTCTACTGTCGGTTTGGTCGCCCATAAATACATTTGAACTGCCCGAACGGAACGACTGAAAATCTTCGGCCAATGCAGAAACTGGGTCTGGGTCTGTTGGTGGTGGTGGCGGCGGTGTATCGCCAAAAAGTCGATGGTCTGTCGTTGGATTCACACCTGGAACAGCAAAATAACGCACCAAGTTTCCTCGAATAGCCAACTCTCGACCTAAATTACCAGGATTACCAACCAAGTTAACTTCGTCGCGAATAAGTCCTGTAGGAAGTTGTACAGGAATCGTTTGTGTAAAATTTGTTTCATTCGGAGAGTCTGCAAGCATAATGGCGCTGTTGCGAATTCCTGTTACACCGAACACAACATCGCTTGGATTTTCAATGCGATTTCCTCCGTCGGTTAGCGTGCTTGCTACACCTCCAATAATATATCCTTTTACCCAAACGTCCACACGGGTTCCTGGCATCGTTGCATCTTCAATCATTCGAATAACTTGTGCCACAGTAAATGGATTTTGTTCTGTGCCGTCGCCTTGTAGCGTTCCGTCACCTTCTTGTACGATGGTTACCATTACAGGATTGCGACCTGCACCAACAAGTGTTAAATCCACACGACGCTGAGCCCCTGGATTATTTTCTAAAATAACCGTAATTCGTCCGTTGTTTTCGCCTTCCAAAGAACTTGGTGTGATGCGAAACCACTCTTCCGGTTCTACACTATGATTCGTCACTGTGATGCGCCAAGAACGGTTGCTCTCTACATCAATGGTTGCTGTACGTTCAGCAGGTGTGCCTTCTCTCGGAAGGTTCCACGAACGCTGATTTTCAGAAACATTTAAAAACGGTTCGCCAAGAGTAGGTTCATCTCTGTCACAACTTGAAACAACAAGCGCTACCAGAGCAAAAATGGATGAAATTTTAAGAAAATTTTTCATGGTTTTGGGGTGTTTGATTGATACCGCAAAGGTACGATATTTTTTTGTAATTTGCAAGTTTTTTTACTAACAGCGGTGTTAATAAAAAAGGAGCGGCTTCGCCGCTCCTTTTCCGTTGGTTATATTATTTCACAACCGTTCGTGTCAGAATCGTTCCATTTTCAAAAACGATGCGAACAACGTACGTGCCTCGTGGCAATGTTGACATGTCAACATAGTTTCTGTTGCCGTGAACAACAAGTTGTCCAGCAAGGTTGTAAATTCTCACCGTTGCAATTGCTTGCTCGCTGATAATGTTCAACACATCAACAACCGGATTCGGGAACAACACAACTGTAGTTTCCTCGATATCTCTTGGGCAGATTGATGTTGGGTCAACACCTGTTCCTGTCAATACAACGGAATCTTTTCGTTGGTCATCCGAATAGAAATACAACACTGCACGCTTTTGACCTGCCGTTGTTGGCGCAAATGTGATGGTAATCGTTCCACCGTAATACAAATCCCAATCTTGAGCTTCTGTTGCTGTGAAGTTTGGTGCCAAGGCAGCATCAATTATAGCGATTGGTAATTGTAAATTAATACCTGTTACAGTAATGGTTTGAGCATCACTTGTTGTGCCAATCTCTTGAGGACTAAACGCAATAGCGTCTGTGCTAACTCTAATCGTTGGAGGAATTACAGAAGCAGAAACGTCTAAACGAAGGTCTTCTATACGGTTATTGTTTGGCGTTCCCGTTGTGGTAGCACCCAACAAAACGATACGGAATGTGGTTTCTGAATCACTTGTGAAATTTGAAACAGCTTTTGTATCAAAGTACCACACGCCATCAGTTATCGTTTCTGTTCGCGACACGATGTTAGCAACAAAATTATCTTTGCTGCTGCGCAATGCCCAAGTTGTTGCACCTGTGCCTGCTCTACGGAATCCAAACGAGATATTCTCTAATGTAAATTCAAAACCTGCGTCAGGCGTGATTACGAACTCAAAGTACGAAGCAATTGTTTGATGTGCTTGTATTTGCAAATTGCTTCCACGTGAAGGATTTGGCCACGGCATTTCATCCGTATTTCCTGTTGTAGAAAGCGATGAATTGCGTGCTCCTGAAGTTACTTCACTTGCTGTAACATTTGAAACCGTGCGGTCTGCTTCGCGATTTGTATTAAATGTCCAAAGAATATGCTCACGGTCGCCATAACCGGTCAAATTCACAACCACATCTTGTGCGTCTTGACTGCTAATCGTCAATATCGCCGTATGTGTACCAAGCGTTGTTGGCGAATAGGTGATAAGAATAGGCACGTTCGTCAACACGTAATCTGTTGGCGTAAGTTCATTTTCATCAATGTCAAACATCGCCGCATCTGCTCCGCTAAGTGCTAATGTTACATTGCCTTGCAAATGCGTACCGCTGATTTGAATCGTTCTGGTAGCATACAAACCTTGAATTACACGTCCAAAATCAACATCAGCCACATTCGCAAGCGTTGCAACAACACCTGTTCCTTTCAAGATGATTGAATCTGTCAATTCTTCACTGGTGATGACCAAATATGCGCGCTTTGTGCCTGCCGTTTCTGGCTCAAAACTCACTGTAAATGTGCCACCTGTCGCCATTGGGAATGTACCCGCAACGACATTAAAATGCTCATAGTCGCCCGTAAGGTGGAAAGCCAAATCCGTCAAGTTTGCCGCAGAAACGATGATGTTTCTTGGTGCACTTTCGGTCAAAATATACTGCTCGCCAAATCCTAAGCTATCGTAGTTGAAATGCAAGGTTGGCGTGCCATACGGCATTCCTTCACCCGTTAATGTGATAAGAACTGGCGAGGCATTCAAACTTGTAATTTCAAGCGTAGCTGTATGTGCGCGAACTTCTTCTGGCATAAATACAATGCTGAGTGTTCCGCCGTTTGCAGCAGTCCATTCACCATCCACTTCAGTCACTTCGAAATAATCTGCATCCCCACCAATTAAGTTGTGCGAAATAACACCTTCGAGGTTAATCCCTGAAATCACAACCGTTTGCGGAAGCGATGTTTCACCTTCAATGATTTGGCCGAAACCGATTTCTGTGCGTGTTGCAGCAACGAATGGTGTTGGTGTTCCTACAAACAAAATGTCTGTGATACGGTTTGTTCCGCCTGTTGCTGTCATTGTTGCATTGTTTTGTTGCCTCATTGTTGCAACTGACCAACGCACCCAAATTTCGTCTTGGTTGCTAACCGAGCTCGGCAAAGCCACATCAGTTATAATACCTGACGCAGGAAGAGGAGCTCCTGTGCCTGCACCTGGATTTAAGCCTGGTCTAATCGTATCGCCAAGAGAAACATCCGTAAATGTTACACCATCAAGACTGTACTGCAACACAAAGTCTCCTGGACCTGTTGCAGAAGAAGACTGCTTAGACGATACCAAGATATTTTCATAACCTTGTGTAGAAACTCTAACTTCCCAATGTCTTCCAACTTGGTTCCAAGTGTTGGCATTGAGAGCACTTGTTGCATGGCCATCACCGGCTACAAAAGCCGTGATATTCGCAGAAGTTGTTATTACGTTTCCAAGGTTTGCGTCAGTTCCAAAATCAGCACCCGCACGTTCTATTGCTGGATTGCTTGGGTCTGTAAACGTCCACATCGCAATCGCTTCAACGCCTGCTCGTGTCGCACCTGTAATTGGAATTGTTACATCGGCAATGCCTTCTGTTCTCAAAACAAGTGTTGTGCTATGCGGACCTGCTTCGGTTGGCATATAAGCTACAAAGAATGTTGTGTCGAGACTGCCATCTGCTTCAGGAGCAAACGGATTGTTGCTAACCGAGAACATCGCAGCATCTCCACCTTCGAAAAGAACGGTTACATCGCCTTGCAAATGCGAACCCGTTGCCGTCAAAAATGCTCTGCCCATCGCGTTTATCGCAACATTTTCGATGTTGATATCCGCTACATTAAGCGCCAACTGCGTTGAAACGCCTGTTCCTGTAAGTGTTACAGTTGCGTAAACCGTTGGAGAATATCTTACCGTAAGCGTTGCGGTGTATAGTTCTGCTGTTAGTGGATTGAATGTAACAGTCAACGTACCTTCTGTGTTCAACAGTGCGGCATCGTAGCTGAAACGTGCTGCGTTTGCACCGCCCATTTCAACGGTCAACGGACCATCTACAAATTCTGTTGTTACTTCAATCGTTTGCGGTTCAGTTGTTGTTGCAATAAGCACACCACCGAAGTTAATGCTTGTTGGGTCAACTTCAACCGTTGGTTCGTAGGCCGAAATACTTGTACCTAACAATGCGATGTCGATGTTGATATCCGTTCCGCGGATTTGCAACGTGCCTGCGAAATCATCCACGGCTTCAGGAGCAAATGTCACACGAATAATCGTATCGCCAAAGAAACCTTGAGCAATAGATGTTGGATATACTGTAAATTCAGAATCGCCAGTAACAGCAAAAGTTACATTGCTTTCCAAACAGCTCAACGTAAGTGTAAACGGCAACGTCAGTTCTTCGTTTTCTCTCACGTGGTTTTCGAAATCAAGCTCTCTTGGGTCGAGAGTTGTTGTTGCTACAACAGCAGGGATGAAATTAAATCGTGTTATATCTGAAGTTCTCAGAATTGGCGGTGTAGTAGCTGTAAAATGATTCGTCACGCTATGTTCTGTCCACACAAATTGACAATTTTCAACATTTCGCACAAACGAATTAACATTGCTTGTTCCTCCAACTCCGCTAATACCAACAGGACGAAGTCCTGTGCCATAGGCCACTAAGTCCAAAACGCCTGCTAAATTGTGAAATTGTAGCGAATCATTATGGAAAAAAGAGAAGGTATTTTGTGTAGAAAGTACAATTTTACCTCCGCCTTGGGCTGTGATTAAACCGTCAACATGAATATCGGGTGTTTCTGTAAAATCAATACCTGTAGCACCGCCACTATTGCCTGAAATTAAGAAAAATCCTCGTGGAGGAACAGTTCCTGAAAGAGCTCCAAGGTCATTGTTTGTCATGCCTGTCGCATTCATAGAGCCGATAAACAAACCATCTAAACTAATAGGCTCATCAGTTCTATTAAATAATTCAACAAAACGTCTATTAAAGTGTGCACTTGCATTACCTCCTCCTGTGTAGATTTGCGAAATAATAATATCTCTTTGTGCAGGGAATCCCATCGTCGTAAACGTCACAGGACTTGAAGTGACTGTTTGGTCCAAACCACCGTGTGCTGTAACGGTAAACGTATACTGTGTGTTTGCCGTTAAACCCGCAACGACAAAATATGTCGCTGTACCTTCGCTAACCGTGAATGGCGAGCCTGTTACAGCTGTTCCGCCAACGGTTGCGCCTTCATAAACATGAATGGTATAGCTTGTTGCACCTGCAACGGCTGTTGTCCAATCGGCTGTGAAGCGTGTTCTCAACACGTTTTCAGCGGTAGCAACTGGAGCAGTTCCGATAACGGCAACACCTTCGCCCACCAATGGAAGTCTGTCTGTAAGTGTTTCACTATCTACAACTACAGAAATGATTACGGTGTCACGCAACGTGCCAGCCGCTTCAGGGTCAAATGTGATATTGATTAATCCGCCGGTGCCATTTGTGAAATCGCCTGCCGTTTGTGGCACAGCGTTAAAATGCGTACCGTAATGCAACGAAACTGAAATAGCGTTTCCGTCCAAATTTCCTGCGTTAACTGTTGCGGTTTGTGCTGTGCTTGTTTGGCCAACGAGTGTGTTTGCGAAAGTGAGTTCGGTGTGGTAGGCAAAACGCAAAAGCGGGTCGTTAGCACCCAAAGCTTCACCAAGTAAATTTATAGTAACATCACTTGCACCAGTGCTTCGCAAAATTAGCGTTGCCGAATAATCTCCCGCTGCTTGTGGGTCGAATGAAACATGAAAGGTTCCACCCGCAGAAGGTAAATATGTTGGTGTAACATCGAATGCACTCGGATTATCTCCGCTCAATTCCCACGTGATATTTGCAGTCAAGTTGATAGACGTAACGTCTAATTCTTGTGAGGGATACGTTCCACCGACAGATTGCATATCAAAATCTATTGGTGTTGCATCTGCTATGATTGTTGGTGGGATAGGAAATGTGGTGATGCCTAATCTTAGGTCATCGATGTTGGTGTTCACTACGGTCACAGCGTTGGCACCGATAAGAGTAATACGGAATGTTACGGCACCCATATTATTTTGAATATTTATATCATTTGCTGTTAAAAGCGTCCAAGCATTTCCAGGGAAAGCTGCGCCCGTTGGAGCAACGATATCTCCCTCAAAAGCGTCTCTACTGCTACGCAGCGACCATTGTCCCGCACCACCATTGGCACCGATTAGTCTCCTTGCCAAAAAAGAAATGCTGTTCAAATCAAATGCATAACCAGCATCGGGAGTGATTGTGAATTCAACTGTTGATGTCTCTGTTGCGTGTGCGTTGATGAAAATATTGTTACCGCCAGATGCATTTGGAGTATTTGAAGGATTAGCTATACTGAATTCATATGCACGACTTATGCTTAGCGCACTTACTGTGGCATTTGGTATTTGCCAATCTGGAGACAGACCTCTCATAAAAGAGTTAAACGTCCACAAAACTTCGTTAGTTGGAGTCGTTGGAGCTTGTTCCATAAATTGAAAAACAGGCGCACGAAATGTCATATTAGCACCTGACGCTCTTAAAACAAATGCAAATTGTGCATTTGGTAGAACGCTACTGTGTGTAAATGTGAGCTCCGAACGAATAGATAGCCCAGACGACTGTAGAAAAGATTGCCTTTGTCCAAACATATTATAGGTTAATCCATTGTCGGTCGTGTACAAAATCCACATTTCTGTGGCACCATTAGCTACTGCTGCCTCTGCAGTGATATGCCCAACATTGGCAATGTTGTTAAGCCCTGCCAAAACAATAAATCCTGGCGTTGTGGCTTCTACTGTTGTTCCCAAGTTTGCAGATAGCACTGTCGCTATGGCTGCAGCTCTATTTTCAGGCAGAAAAGCATTGTTCAAAAAAGCAAGGGTATCACGATTACCCGCATTGTTATGTCCAAGCCAAATAGCACTTGATTGGATAGCGGTAATGTTAGCTCGCCACTCTATTCCATCAATTGTAGCCGACCTAGCTACATAAGAAGCCGCAGTGGCATCTCTACTTGGTGTCCATTGCCCTGGTTCAGTACCTTGAGCTACATCTGTACTCAAGTCGAGAGTGAAAGGCGAGGTAGCTGCGTTCACCAAGTTAAATGTCCCCAAAGCGAAAAACATCGCACAAAGGAGCATGATTAATTTTGTTGATTTCGTTTTCATAATATTTTTTGTTTTTGGATTTATATCGTTGTGATTATGATTTGGTTTTATAAACGAAAGGTTCTTCTGCCGCAATGCTATGCACCTCCTCGGAAAGGTCATACCCCAATTCCAATTTGATTTTGTCATCACGCAAAAGTTTCCAATACTGGCGCTTTTCTTGTAAAGTCATTCCTTCTGTGGCTTTCGCCATTTTTTCTTTCACATTTCGGAAAAAATCTACAGAACGAAATCCCTCTATCGACGGCGCTGACTTCATTGCGGCTATTTGCGCATCTGACAACTGCTTTGGTGCAAGCTCGATATTTAGCATTTCTTTTTCCATTTTGCAAACACCTTTAGGATTTTAAAAATTCTCTGGGCGAACGTATATCTATCAAAGGATAGCCTAATTTCATGTTGATTGCGTTGAACATTTTGATTTTGTCATAATTTACAATGTGTTTGAAATTCCAACTAACCAAACAGTCTACTCTGTTTAGAGATGCTAACGCAATATGATAGGCATCGTTTTCGTTTGCACCACCCAATACTTTTTCGGAGATGTATGTTCTGCACAATGTTTCAACTTCATCAGTCAATCCAACATAACGAAAACATTCAGCAGGTATCAAATTTTTTACATCTTTAACTATTTGCGGTGCATTTTTTAGCTCAATTTCATTTATTTCTGAAAAATAAACCTCATAGTCTTTGTTAGAAACACGCTCAAAAAGTTGTCTTGAAGCAATCTCAAATTCCACGTCATAATATCCACCAAAAACAGAATTGTCTATGTATATTCGGGGTTTCATGATGTAGATTTTTGTTGTGGTGTTTTGCGATTTTCAACACAGCAAAATTAGTCCTTTAATGTGTCTAAATCGTTACAAAAGTACAAAAAAATCGTTAAATGGCAAAAAAAAGTTATCAACAGATTGTTAATAACGTCGCTGGGGCATACTGTGGCAGTCATCCCCGCGCAGGCGGGGATCTCCTTGCTACTGACCGTTCCCTTCGTTGGGGGATTCCCGCCTTCGCGGGAATGACGATTAAACCAATCCAGCAAATCCCATAAACGCCAAAGCCAAGATTCCAGTAGTAATCATAGCAATCGGTGCGCCTTCCATAGCTTTTGGCGTGCCAGTAATCGCCATTTGCTCACGCAAACCGGCAAAAATGACCATCGCCAATAAAAAGCCTAATCCCGTGCCAACGGCTGTTGTCGTGGCTTGTAGCAAGTTCAAGTTGTTTTGAATCACCAAAATCGCTACACCGAGAATCGCACAGTTTGTACTCATCAAAGGCAAAAAGATTCCTAACGATTGGTAAAGCGGTGGACTCACTTTTTTCAAAATAATTTCAATCATTTGCACCAAAGTCGCGATAAGCAAAATGA
>Ga0209755_10003521_pt1 | contig 19555 bp, 11 predicted proteins | sample TergutCo191P1_FD_187301 | JGI IMG/M metagenome (GOLD analysis project Ga0209755, IMG submission 187301) | Cornitermes sp. P1 segment gut microbial communities from Petit-Saut dam, French Guiana - Co191P1 (SPAdes) (version 2) | ecosystem: Host-associated > Arthropoda: Insects > Digestive system...
GGCCCTGCCTGAACACCCATGTGTCGATAATGTCCCCCACGCTGAAAACCGGTATCGAATAGAGCATGAATATCTGCATAAAGCCTGCGTCAAGAATCGTCCCAAGCCGCAGAATAACGACCATGACAATGACGGGTCGTATCGAAGGCAGGGTAATGTACCATACCCGTTGCCTGGCGCTTACCCCCTCGACGGTCGCGGCCTCGAACAGCGAAGGGTCGATGCCGATGAGCGCGGCGATAAAAATGATTGCGCTCCAGCCCATTTCCCTCCACGCGTCCGAAAGGATTATGACCCATGGGAAGGTTCGGACGTTGGTAAGAAAGGCGACAGGCTCACCCCCAAAGGCAACGATTGCGTCGTTCAGGATACCGTCGCTCGGGGAGAGTATCGTTTGGAGGATACCGAACATGATGACCCAGGAAAGAAAGTGCGGAAGATAGGCAAGCGTCTGCACGACCTTGGCAAGGCCCGGCTTGGTGCACTCGAAAATCGTCACGGCCAGGAGTATCGCCACGGGAAGGCCGAAAAGGAGCTTCCCGAAGCTGTAGCCTAGGGTATTCCGCATAATCTCGGCAAAAAAGAACGAGCCGATAAAGGTCCTAAAGTGTTGCAGGCCGACCCATACGCTGTTAAAAACACCCCTGTCGCTGTTGGCATCGGCCTCGATACCAAGCAATTCACGCATTACGGGATCGTCGGGTATGTCAACCGGCGGCACAAAGTCCCTGAATGCGATCTGACCATTCCAGATAGGAATGTATCTGAAAATCACGAAGAAGATCAGCGGAAGGATCAACAGGACGTACACGGAACGGTGCCGCCCGATTTCCCGCAGGACTTGATGCCCTTGCATCGTTTTACTCAGGTTTCCCATTGTATTAATCTAAACACTGGCCGCAGGAAAATAATGGCACGTTATTGGACTATACCGGCGTTTTGCCCCTGCGCCGCGAAACGTAATACCTGGCAGGAAACCGCGCTCGACAACCACGCCTGGCGGCAATATACTAGGGAATGAGCGTGAATACCGAAGTGCTGCGGTCAGCCATGCGAAAACCTTGCGGCGGCGTCCATCTAAAAGCTTTCCGAGCGCTTCGCTGGGGCACTTCGCCTTACAGACGAAAATCATTAGGCATTTCAATCTAGGGCGTGTTCCCACTACATAAAAGGCACATCATTAAGCTAGCAAAAATCGATTATTTTACGATTTTTTAGTGCCAATTTAAGTGAAAGCCGTGCTAACGAGTCAAAAACGCTTGCGAAAGAGATGGAGAACGCCTAATACTGCCCCTTTTCGGGCAACTTTGGATAGTGGGAACACGCCCTAGATTCAAACACCATAATCGATTACATGACGGGCGAGATACATGCCTTGGGAATGGCCTTGCGCCCAAGCTCATGACATCCCTATCTCCAACCTTTTCCCCATTGCCGAGGCGATTTTTTGAAGAAACCCTAACGAGGGGTTATAATTCCCGCTTTCAAGCCTTGAGATATTGGACTGCTTGGTCCCGACCAGTTTGGCAAGGTCTTTTTGTGTCAAGTTCTTTTCCATCCGGGTTGTTATTATGTCCTCTATTATCCTGTATTCGGCATCGTTCATCTTGAGTTCATTCCGAACCTCCTCGTTTTCGAGGATGGTTTTCTTTGCCTCACTCCATTTCATTCTGTTCCCTCCGTAGGTGATCTTCCATGCGGCTTAGTGCCACGTCCAGTTCTTTTCTCGGTGTTTTTTGACTCTTCTTAACAATCCCGTGCAAGAGGATGGCGTTTTTGTTTCGAGGCAAGAAATAAAATATCCTGAAAATATTTGAGGAAAATTCTATTCTCAACTCCCACAGCCCCTTATACTTATCCCCTTTTATCGTGTCCACATGGGGATAATGTAGCTCATTGCCGAATCTTTCCAGCAGATTAATCTCCCTGTATATTTTAGCCTGTTGTTTGGGCTCCAACCCCAGTATGAAATCCAGGACGGGTACTTTGCCGTCCGTTTTTTCATACATCTCTACATCATATTCCACATCAAGAATATATCATATCCGATATTTTATGCCAAGGGCGTTCTGAGCAATTCGCCGCAAAGCGGACTCCTCCCAAAACCCTGCGTTAAGGCACAAAAAGAACGCGCGCAAACGCGGATCAACAAGCCGGGAATTTTCGTGTATACTGGATTTATTTGCGAATAACGGGAGGATAATTAGCACAGTTGCGGGACTCAAGGGGAGATCTGGAAGGGCTGCACCCCAAGCTGCTTGCCTGCGCGTTGCTTTCCCATCTGGACGGCGGCGAGCGCACCGAGGTTTTCGACGCGGTTTTGTATTTCAACGAGGACAAAAAAACGACCCAGGAGGGTTTTTGATGGAACGGAAGGAATTCGCGGGACAGGCCGCGCATCTTGCGCGGAAAGCGGTCGCGTGCAGTGAGAAGGCAAGGTGCGAGGGGCTTTTGGCCTTGGAAGATGAAATCGACGAAGGTTTGGCGGCGCAGCGGGACGTTTTCGAGTACAACTTACGCCTCGCGATGGACGCTGTGCTTGCCGGCGTGGATGTCGGCGCTATCGATGACACTTTGTCCCAAATGATTGCGCGGGAAACGGACGAGAACACGCGGCGGCTTAAAACGATGCAGAAGGCCGCGGTTCTATGCATTCTGGCAGGGCAGACGCCCAGGCTAATGATACACGAGCTCTTATCATTCCTGTGCGACGAGGACTTGAAAGCCGTGCATGGGCATCTCTTTTCGGACATCGATATCTACAGGAAAATTTTCCAGGAGGATCCCGCAGCCGATACCTCGGACGACACCGCAACCGACAAGGACACCGCAGGTGGGGAATTCCCCGCCGAGGCCGCCTCCCTAATCCGAAAGGCCCTTGACTTTGCGAACAAGGCTAAAGCGCAGGGCTTTGTGCCCCTGGACTACGACCTTGACCCCGGCATGATAAGGCGGCGGGATGTTTTCGAGTACGGCCAGGGCGATATTACCGTAGGCGCACACGGCGACGCTTGGGTTCCCCCCGGCTTTTTCGGGGTTCTTGGGGAAGTGCTGGAGGAATCGCTTGGCGGGCAGCTGGCCGCAGGGATGATGAACGGTTTGGAGTCGGCTTTTCGGGGCGACGGACGACATACAAGGGGAGGATGCTAACATGGCTGACAAAAAATTAGCCAGGCCGGAAGAAGCCCTTGCCTCGCTTTAGGGAGGACGGCATAAATTTTCAACACGTTCCAGAGGAACTTAAAACCTACGAACTGCGCCCTGCGGCGATAAAGTTACATGGAGGAAGGAAATGGCGATTTTTACTTTTGACGACATTGTGGCGTTGAACGACGGCGGTTTGCGCTTGGCACTGCAAAATATCGATTACTTTACGCTAATCGACGCGTTGAAGACGGCGGGCGAGCCGGTGCGGGACAAGGTTTGCGTCATCCTGCCAAAAAAAGTGGCGGCAAGGCTGAAAGACGCGCTGGAAAACGCGGGGGGCCCAAGCCAGGCGGAAAGCGAAAAAGCCCAAATGGAAATTGTCGGGGCCATAAAACGCATAAACGACGATGGCTGGCACGACATACAGGAAGGCGACGATTTTGCCTTTCCGGATCCGCCAAAGGATGAAGCCACCGGCACGAAAAACCCCGTGCCGAAATATATCGAAGAATCGTTCAGGAATGAGGGCCGCACTCTTTTCCTTGAATACGAAACGGAAGACGATATACGGAAAGGCTTTGAGGAGTTTCAAACCCGCCAAGACGAATTGGCGCGGATACGTTCCCTTTACGTTTCCGGCGATTGCCTGTCCGCGGTCTGCGAATACATCGCGGCGGATAAAATAGAAAAACTGTCGATTCACAATGCGGCCACGCTTCCCAATTGGGATTTTTTGGGAAAGTTTAGGGGCCTGAAAGATTTGGAAATTGTTGACCCGGCTTTCATCCCCGAAAGCATAGGCGGGCTCCAATCGCTGACAAAACTGTCATTGAGTATCAAAAAAGAGATAACAGCCCTGCCTGAAAGCATCGGCGATTTGAAAAACCTGACCAGCCTGGGAATCGGGGGGTCGCCACTTGTCGCGCAATTCCCGGAAAGCATGGGCAGGCTGCAATCCCTAACGGAACTTTCTTTGTATGACTTCGCTTACCCCAGGGGTTCGCAGGATTCCCCCAAAACCCAATGGCTCGATTGGGTCTGCGGCCTGCGCTCTTTGAAATCGCTCAAGCTTCACGGCCTTAGAGAGATCAAGGCTTTGCCGGATAGCTTGGGCAATCTGAAAAACCTGGAGTACTTGGATATCACCCTATTGCGTTCCCTTGAACAAGTGCCGGAAAGCATCGGCGGGCTGCAAGCCCTTACAAAGCTTTTCCTTTCCGGAAACGAAAACATCAAGGTTTTGCCGGAAGGCATCGGCAGGCTGCAATCGCTGGAACGGATTTGGGTGGAATATTGCGAAAAGATCGAAGCCCTGCCGGAAAGCCTTGGCGATCTTAAAAACCTGGCGGAGCTATCGATTAAAAATATGCGCTCCCTTGAACAACTACCAGAAAGCATCGGCGGGCTGCAAGCCCTTACAAAGCTTTGCCTGGAAGGGAACAAAAAACTCGCGTCCTTGCCGGACGGTATAGGCAGGCTCGAAAAACTGAGTTCACTCAGCGTCAAGGGATCGCCTTTAGTCAAATGCCTGCCCAAGGGCGTGGCGAATCTTACATCCTTGGAATATGTGAACCTTTTTGGAACCGGCATCGAAAGCGTCCCCCGATCCGTTTCCTCGGCCGCGAAATTCGTTGGCATGAAACGATTCGCCACAATTCCAACGCAGGGATCGATTTCGTACCGAGGCTTTGTCAACGCTTATTACACAATCATAATGACCGTGTCCGGCTTTCGCGACAGGGCAGGAAGGGAAGGATTGCTGGCATTGGAAGAGGATATTGAGAGCATGGGGGAAGACTTTCTCAAGACCGGTGTCCGCCTTGTGATAGACGGCACCGATAAGGCGATTATCCGCCAAGTGCTTACGCTTTCCATAGAACGCGAGCATGACTTCTACCGGAAAAAACTTATGGGCATAGCCATGGAAGGCGTTCTAGGCATACAGGCTGGCGAACCCACAGCCAAGCTGATCCTGCGCCTGAACCTAATGGTTGACATAAAAGACAACCCGATAAACGCGGCCCACGAAAAATACATTCGCGGCGACAGAAACGCTTTCTCGAATATCGACTTCGCCTCTGCGATACGGCCAGAGGTCGAACGCGAGGAGGTTTCCATGCTCAAAAGGGCGGTTGAGATGAACGAACTTTCGCGCTGCGGGGGGCTTTTGGCCCTTGAAAGCCGTCTGGACGCGGAGGCCATCGCCGCGGGCGATGTGTTCGAATACGGGCTTTCCCTGATTGCCGAATCCCACACGGGTTTTTGGATGGGTCTTGAGTCCGAATACATAAGCGCGACCCTGGACAGGCTGGTGGAACGCGCCATCGATCCGGTGCAGAAAAACCTCGCGCTGGCAAAGAAAGAAGCCGTGCTGTCGATATTCGCGGGCGAGAACTCGCGAATACTGACGGCGAAGATGTCGGCGTATGTTGACAAAGACATTGCCAAGATGATGGAAGGCGAGATGTTGATGGACTAAGGGGGCGGAAATGACCGGCAAGAAAATCTCCAGCAAATATGTGCAGGAACGGCATGTTCTCGGGCGTGCTGTTCGTGTAGGGTATGGGCGAAGGAGGCCGCCACCACGGGATTCTGTCCGGAGTCCGTCATGGTCTTGAGGCGGTAAGGCAGGGCTCACGGTATCCGCCGCGATTTTACATATCCCACCTATCCTCTCGATTCATTTCCCCGTGACAAACCCTTCACAGCTAACACCCCCCAAAACCGTGAGTAAATTCACAAGAAAAACAGGCGCAAAAGCGGATCGACATGCCGTAAATCTTCGTGTATACTGGACTTATTTACGAATAACGGGAGAATAGCGCGATTACCAAATACAATCATGGAGGAAGACATGGCGATTTTTACTTTTAACGACATAGTGGCGTTGAACGACGAGGGTTTGCGGTGTGCACTGTACAATTTCGATTACTTCACGCTGCTCGACGCGCTGAAGACGGCGGACGAGCCGGCGCGGGACAAGGTTTGCGGCATCCTGCCAAAAAACACGGCGGCAAGGCTGAAAGACGCGCTGGAAAACGCGGGGGACCCAAACCGGGAGGAAAGCGAAAAAGCCCAGATGGATATTATCCGGGCCATAAAACCCGTAAATGACCGCGGCCAGCACGACATACAAAAAGGCGGCGATTTCACCTTTCCGGATTCACCAAAGGTTGAAGCCGCCGACGCGAAAAGCCGCCTGACGGAATATATTGAAAAAGTGTGCGGGAATAAAGGCCGGAAGCTTTTACTTGGATACGCAACGGAAGACAATATACGGAAGGGCTTTGAGGCGTTTCAAACCCGCCAAGACGAATTGGCGCGGATACGTTCCCTTAGCGTTTCCGGCGAACAGTTGCCCGTGGTATGCGAATACATCGCGGCGGATAAAATCGAAGAGCTGTGGATTGGCAAATGCGACGATGCTTCCCACTGGGCTTCTTTGGAAAAATTTACGGGCCTTAAAGAGCTGACAATTGCTGAAACGGCTTGCATCCCCGAAAACATCGGCAGGCTCCAATCGCTGACAAAACTGGCGTTGATCAGCAACAAAGAAATTAATGCCCTGCCTGAAAGCATAGGCGATTTGAAAAACCTGGCCAGGCTGGAAATTCACGGCGCTCCATTTTCCGCGCAATTCCCTGACAGCATAGGCAGGCTGCAATCCTTGAAGCAACTTTGGTTGTACAACTACCGCACTCCGCCGGGTTCACCGGAAATAGAACGGCTCGATTGGATTTGCGATCTGCGCTCTTTAACGGCGCTCTGGCTTTATTGCCTTAAAGACGTAAAGGCCTTGCCGGACGACTTTGGCAACCTGAAAAACCTGGAGCACTTGAGTATCGCCGAATTGAGTTCCCTTGAACGACTGCCCGAATGCATAGGCGATCTTCAGTCCCTGACAAATCTTTCACTTTTCAGCAACGAAAAAATCAAGGTTTTGCCGGAAAGCATGGGCAGGTTGGAAAAGCTAACGGAACTAAGCATTTCCCGATTCCATTCCCTTGAGCGACTGCCCGAAAGCATCGGCAAGCTGCAATCGCTGGAGCGGTTTTCGCTGGAATATTGCGAAAAAATCGAAACCCTGCCGGAAAGCCTTGGCGATTTGAAAAAACTGACCGACCTGGAAATCAAAAACATGCCTTCCCTAGAAAAACTGCCAGAAAGTATCGGCGGCTTGCAAGCCCTTACAGGGCTTTTTCTGGAAGGGAACGAAAAGCTTGCGTCCTTGCCGGACGGTATCGGCAGGCTGGAAAACCTGCGCTCCCTTACCGTAAGCCACTCGCCATCGTTCAAACATCTGCCGGAAAGCCTCGCGAATCTTGCCCCCCTGGAATATGCAAGCCTATTTGGAACCGGCGTCGAAAAAGTCCCCCAGTCCGTTTCCTCGGCCGCGACATTCATTGACATGAAACCCATCGCGATAATCCCCAAGCAGGGATCGATTTCGTACCGCGGTTTTGTCAATGCCTATTACAAAATCATGATGATCGTGTCCCGCTTTAGGGAAAAGGCGAAAAGGGAAGGATTGCTGACATTGGAAGAAGAGCTTGATACCATAGAGGAAGGCTTTTTCGTAAGCGCTGTACGCCTTGTGCTGGACGGCACCGACGAGGCTATTGTCCGCCAACTGCTCACGCTTCACATAGAGCGCGAGCATGGTTTCTACCGGAAAAAACTTATGGGCATAGCCATGGAAGGCGTTTTGGGCATACAGGCCGGCGAGGACACGACCAGGCTGATCCTGCGCCTGAACCTGATGGTTGACATAAAAGACAACCCGATAAACGCGGCCCACGAAAAATACTTTCGCGGCGACAGAAACGCTTTCCTGAATATCGACTTCGCCTCGGCGATACGGCCGGAGGTCGAACGCGAGGAAGTCTCCATGATCAAAAGGGCGGTCGAGATGAGCGAGCTTGCGCGACGCGAGGGGATTTTCGCCCTTGAAAAGCACCTGGACGCCGAGGCCATAGCCGCAGGCGACGTGTTGGAATGCGGGCTTTCCATGATTTTCATTGTCGAAAACCGCTTCGATCTTTGGGCGAGGATGAATCTTGGTACCGAATACATAAGCGCGACCTTGGATAGGCTGGTGGAACGCGCAATCGATCCGGTGCAGAAAAAACTCGCGCTGGCAAAGAAAGAAGCCGTGTTGTCGATATGCGCGGGCGAGAACACGCGAATATTTACGATGAAGATGTTGGCCTATGTTGACAAAGACGTTGCCAAGACGATAGAAGACAGGCTTTTGAGGGACTAAGGAGGAACGAACATGGCGGTTTTCACTTTCAACGACATCCCCACGCTAAGGGACGATGATTTGCGGGATCTTTTACAGGGACTCGATTTTTACACGCTGGTTGACGCGCTGGCGGCGGCGGACGGGCCGGTGCGGGAAAAGGTTTTCGGCAACGTGTCCAAGCGGCGGGTGGCAAGGCTTAAAACCGCGCTGGAAAAAGCGGGGGGCCTAAGCCGGGAGGCCGGCGAAAAGGCCCGTGCGGAAATAATCAAGGCGATAAAGGGGGCGAAGGATTCCCGGGGGCGGTCAATCGTCGCGGAAGGCTTTACGTTCCCGGTGGAAAAACAGCGCGGGTGGATCGAAAGATTAACGGACTATATCGCGGAGGAATGCACGGCGGGACGCAACCGATTTTATTTTGAGAACGCCACCGAGGACGATCTAAGAAACGCCCTGAAACCCTTTGTGAACGGCCGCCCCGAACTTGCCCGGATACGCTCCTTTGGGGTTTACGCCAGGGTGCTGCCCGTGCTTCTTGAGTTTCTGGAAGCGGGCAATATCGAGGAGATTGACATTTACCATATTGACCGCGTTGACTATTGGCCGCTTTTGGAAAAATTCGGCGGCCTGAAAAAACTGAGAATATTTTACGCGGAATCAATCCCGGAAAGCGTCGGAAACCTGCAATCGCTGACTCATCTTGAAGTGAAGGATATGGATGGCAGGACTATAGTTTTGCCGGAAAGCGTCGGCGGTTTGAAAAACCTGACGCATCTTTCGTTATGGAACTGGAAAGGTGGGCTTATGGTTTTGCCGGAAAGTATCGGCGATTTGAAAAAACTGACCAGCCTGCACATTGGCAAGGAACTCGAACGTCTGCCCGAAGGCATCGTCAAGTTGCAATCCCTGACGGAATTTTCACTGAGGGAATGGAAGAACGATTTAGGCGTTTTGTCGGAAAGCGTCGGTGCGCTCAAGAATTTGGAACGGCTTACCATTATCGGCAAAGGTTCATCCGGATCGGTTGACTGGATTGGCGGCCTGCGGTCTTTGACGCAGCTTACCTTGTGGAACTGCGGGATTACAAGCCTGCCGGATGAAATAGGCAAGCTGGAAAAATTAAGCGAGCTGGATATTTGCGATTCCTCCATCGAACGTCTGCCCGAAAGCCTCGCCGACCTGAACGCCCTTACGAAACTTTCGCTTGTTGGCGGCGGCAACCCGCATTACCGCAACAGTTCACGTTACCATGATCACCGCTATTACCGTGGGGACAACAAAAACCTTAAAGCCCTGCCGGAGGGAATAGGCAAGCTGGAAAATTTACAGGAACTGAGTATCCTAGATTTCCATCTCCTTGAACGGGTTCCCGAAAGCCTCGGCGATTTAAGGAACCTGACATCGCTGGCAATTTCCGGTTCGCGTTCCCTTACGCGACTGCCCGAAAGCATGGGCAAGCTGCAATCGCTGACAAGTCTTTGGCTGGCCGACAACGAAAACCTTGAAGCCCTGCCGGACGGAATAGGCAAGCTGAAAAAACTGGAGCGTCTGGACGTTTCCTACTCAAGCCGCCTTGACCGCCTGCCCGACGGCATCGCGGAGATCGCCTCCCTGGAATCGGTGAACCTGTTCAGAAGCGGCATTCGTTCCGTTCCGCAGGCCATTTCATCGCTCAAGGATTTTACCGGCGGCGCGCCGCTTGCGATCATTCCGCAGGAAGCGTCCGTTTCCCATCGTAGCTTTGTCAGCCATTACTTCAAAATGATTGAAACCCTGATCCGCTTTAGCAAAAAGGCAAGGAGGGAAGGCTTGCTGGCGTTGGAGGACGTCATTAAGGATTTGGAGGGCGATCTTTTCAAACGCGGCCTTCGCCTTATAGTGGACGGCGCCGAAGCCGAAGTCGTCCGCAAAATACTGGGGGCGGAAACGGAACGCGAGCATGACCATTACAGAAAAAAGCTGATGGAAATCGCCACCGAGGGCGTTATCGGCATACGTAACGGTTATGAAACGTTCAGGCTTGTCCTTCCGCTTAACAACATGGTTGACATAATGGACAACCCGATTGACGCGGCCTTTAAAAAATACCGCGCCGGCGACAGGGACGCGTTTTCCGCCATCGACTTCGCCGCCGCGATAAAGCCGGAGGGCGAGCGCGAGGAAATAAGCTTCATCAAAAAAGCGTGGAAAATGAGCGAACTCGCAAGCCGCGAAGGGTTTCTCGCGCTTGAAAACCACATAGTCGCCGATGCGGAGCATGACGTGTTCGAACACGGCCTTTGCCTTCTTGTTGACCACGTTTACCATGATTATGGCGCGGAGCGCGAGTACATAGCCTCGGTTCTTGGCAAAATGGTCAGGCGCAAAACCGACCCGGTGCGAAAAAACATCGCCGCCGCGAAAAGGGAAGCCATCCTGTCGATATACGACAGCGAAATACCGCGAATCATGGCGATAAAACTGTTGGCGTATTTTGACAAAAGCGTCGCGGAAGCGGCGGCGGACGCGATACAAAAGGACTAGAGGAGGAACGAACATGGCGATTTTCACTTTCAACGACATTCCCGCGCTGAGCGACCTTTGGTTGCAATTTACTTTATGGCGAACCGATTTTTACGCGCTTGTTGACTCGCTTGCGACGGCGGACGAGCCGGTGCGGGAAAAGATTTTCCGCACCGTGTCGAAGCGAACGGCGGCAAGGCTTAAAACCGCGATGGAAAAGGCGGGGGACCTAAGCCCCGAGGCCGGCGAAAAGGCCCGGAGGAAAGTCATCCAGACGATAAAGGAACTAAACGATTTATGGAGGGGTGGGGGACCCCTGGATGGCTTCACTTTCCCGAACCTCTCGAATAAAAACCCGAGCTGGGAGATGAAGTCCAATAAGGTAGCGGACTATATCGAAGCGGCGTGCGCGGATGAACACGGCCAGCTTTATATCAACACCCCCCATTCGAAAGACGAGCTAAGAAACGCCCTTAAAACCTTCGCGAACCGCCGCGACGATCTGGCCCGCATACGATCCGTACACATTGCCCCCGGACTGCTGCCCACGCTGTTCGAGTTTCTGGAAGCGGGCAATGTCGAGGTGTTGTCCGTTCGCTGCAATGACCACGCCCCCGATTGGCCGCTTTTGGAAACATTGATCGGCTTGAAAAAACTGGACATATACGACGCGGGATCAATACCGGAAACCGTCGGGAATCTGCATTCGCTGGAACATCTTTCGGTGCGCTGCGGTGAAGACATTGAAGTGGTTTTGCCGGAAAACATCGGCGACCTAAAAAACCTGGCCTACCTGGACATTAGCGCCAAAATCAAACGACTGCCCGAAAGCCTCGCCAATCTGCCATCCCTTACGGAGCTTGAACTGATGGAATGGTGTAATGATTTAAGCGTTTTGTCGGGAAGCGTCGGCGCGCTTAAAAATTTGGAACGTCTTCAAATCAACGGCAGTGGTTCTTTCGGATCGATTGACTGGATTGGCAACCTGCGGTCTTTGACGCGGCTTACGCTGATAAACTGCGGGATCAAAACCCTTCCGGATAGTATCGGCAATCTGGAAAAATTGAGCGATCTTGGTATTTGGGATTCCTCCCTTGAACAGTTGCCCGAAAGCATGGGAAACCTGATCTCCCTTACGGGACTTACGCTCACTGGAAAAGACGACTTCCGCGAATCAAGAGGCAACGAAATCCTTAAGGCTTTGCCGGACGGAATCGGCAATCTGGAAAATTTACAGTACTTGTGTATTTGCGATTTTCATTCCCTTGAACGGATTCCGGAAAGCGTCGGCAATTTGAGGAACCTAACCGAGCTGGCTGTTTCGCGCTTGCCTTCCCTTACACAACTGCCCGAAAGCATGGGTAATCTGCAATCGTTGAAAAGCCTTTCGCTAAGCGACAACAAAAACCTTAAAGCCTTGCCGGACGGAATCGGCGATCTGAAAAACCTGGAGCATCTGAACGTTCCCGACTCGGTCCTCCTTGATCGCCTGCCAGATGGCATAGGGAACGCCGCCTCCCTAAAATCGCTAAACCTGTCCGGAACAGGCATTCGCTCCATTCCGCGGTCCGTTACGCCGCCCAAGGATTTTACCGGCAGCGAGCCGCTCGCGATAATTCCGCGGGAAGCGTCCGTTTCCCACCGCGGCTTTGTCAACCACTATTTCAAGATGATTGAAACCCTGATCCGCCTTAGCGAAATAGCGAGGGGGAATGAAATGCTGGAGTGGATGACGGAGTTGGAGTTGGAGCTTAACTCCTTGGTGGACTTGACGGACGTGCTTGCGGATTTGGACAGCAGTTTTATAAAGTACGGACTGCAAAAATTGATGAACAGTGCCAAGATCGAAACCTTCCGCCAAGCGATGGGGCTGAAAATCGAACGCGAGCATGACCATTACAGAAAAAAGCTGATGGAAATCGCCACCGAGGGCGTTGTCGGCATACTTGAACGTTATGAAACGCCCCAGCTTGTCGTCCTTCTTAACAGCATGGTTGACATAAAAGACAACCCGATTGACGCGGCCTTTAAAAAATATCGCGCCGGCGACAGGGACGCTTTTTTCGCCATAGACTTCGCCGCCGCAATAGTGCCGGAGGGCGAGCGCGAGGAAATAAGCTTCGTCAAAAGGGCGGTACGGATGAGCGAGCTGACGCGGCGCGAAGGGTGTTTTGCCCTTGAAAGCCACCTGGCCGCCGACGCGGAGGAGCATGACCTGTTCGAGTATGGCCTTTCCCTTCTTGTCGATCCCGATTTCCAAAATTCGGGGGACAAGTACGTGGCCGCGGTTCTTGGCAAGATGGTCGAACGCGAAACCGACCCGGTGCAAAGGAACATCGCCGCTGCGAAAAGGGAGGCGATCCTTTCGATACACGCCGGCGAAAACACGCGGGTCTTGATAATGAAATTGTTGGCGTATTTTGACAAAGACATTGCCAAGGCGATAGAAGACGAGCTTTTGCGGGACTAAGGGGAATGCCCCAAACAAGGAGAATATCGATGAAAGCGTACTACGAATATGAAGGCGGAACCTTCTGGGCGATCCGCATGGAAGGCTGCGACCACTTTACCGCGCATGGCAGCAAGTACAAAGATTTATGGCCGGAGAACATGCTCAAAGCCGGAAGCGACCGGGCGAAGTATTATGTCATGCCGCCCAACGCGCACAAAACGTCTTTTGAAAACCCCGAAACCGCGCAAACGGAAGCGGCGAAAATAATCGGGGACAAGGCCAAGGGTGCGTTGGAGCGGAACGCCGAATTCTGGCGCGTCGCAATCGAAATAAACGCGAGGTTGCTTTTTTTCGTTCCCGACGAATACAAGACCGGGGAACTTTGCTCCCTTGCGGCGGGGCGGGACGGGGTGGCCCTGGAATACGTTCCGCCCCGAATGCAGGATGCCGATCTTTGCCGAAAGGCGGTATATAACCGCCCCTGGTCGCTTAAATATGTGCGGGACGATTTGATCACCACCGAACTTTGTTTCAGTGCCGTTAAGTCAATAGGCACCTCCCTGGAACATGTGCCGGTGAAATTCAAGACCGCCGGGATTTGCCTGGCCGCCGTCCAAGATCATGGCCTTGCCCTTGGATACGTTCCCGACCAACTAAAGACCCGCAAACTTTGTACCCAGGCGGTAAAAAAAGAGCCGTGGGCGCTCAAATATGTGCCGGAGGAACATAAAACGGAGGAACTTTGCCACTTCGCGGTGCGGCAGGTGTCGTTCGATTTCATGTTGTCAGGCGGCGGCGACGATGACCTGCGCCACACCCTTGCGTTCGTCCCTGAAAAATACATTACCGCAGATTTCTGCCTTGACGCGGTTGACGCGGAACCCCGTTCGCTGGAGTTCGTGCCGCAAAAATTCAAAACCAAGGAGCTTTGCCTTACCGCCCTCGCGGGAAACGGGGGGGCGTTGGAATACGTGCCTGAAGAACTAAAGACATACGATATGTGTCTTGCCGCGATAAAAAAACACGGATCGCTTCGCCATGTGCCGGAAGATTTCAAGACGGCGGAAATGATAGACACCGCCATCGAAAACGGCGGCTATGCGCTGGAATTTGTGCCACCGGAATACAAAACCCGCGGCGTTTGCCTTGCGGCGGTAAAACGATGGGGAGCCTCAATTGAATTCGTCCCGGACGAACTAAAGACCGAAGCGTTTTACAAAGAGGCTTTCGCGCTTAACGCCGACTTGCTCCAGTATATCCCGGCGGAATTCCTGGACGCGAAAATGTACGAGGACGCCGTTGAAAAAAGCGGGGACGCTTTTAGGCATGTCCCGGAAAAATACCGCACGGAAAAACTTATCGCAAAGGCCATAGAGAAAAACAGTCTTATGCTGTGCGACATAGACGACGGTTTTAAAACCGAACAGCTCTGCCTTGCGGCGGTAAAACAACACGGCTGCGCCCTTGGTTCCGTTCCCTATCATCTGCGAACCCCCGCCATGTCCCTTGCGGCGGTACAACACTACGGTAGCGCGCTTGAGTATGTTCCGGAAGCCCTGAAAACCAAGGAGCTTTGCCTTGCCGCTCTTAATGGCTACGGACTGGACAAATCGACAATGCGCTATATTCCGGAAAGCATACGAACCGACGATTTCATGACAAGCATCGTTGAAAAAATTAGCGGCTTTTCCTATATCGAAAGTCTCCAACTGCCGAAAGCGGCGACTTTTGAAACATGCCTAAAAGCCGTGCGGAAAAACGGCGAAGCGCTTAAAGCGGTTCCCGACGAACTAAAGACCTTCGAACTCTGTGTCGAAGCGATTGTAAACGACAATGGCGGCGGATCGCGACTTGCGCATGTTCCCGACGCGCTTAAAACAAGGGAATTCTGTTTGTCCTGCCTTCGGATCGATGGCACCAATCTTGAAGGTGTACCGGAACACCTTATGTCCTTCGATCTTTGTCTTGAGGCCGTAAAAAGTTCCAAACATGCGATAAAGCATGTGCCGCCGCGCATAATGACCAAGGAAATGGTTCTTATCGCCATAGAAGAGCATGAGGATATACTTGAGGATGTGCCGTCAAGTTTCAAGACGGACGAGGTGTACAATGCGGCAATCAGGAATCTCGCTTTTGAGAGTCAGTTGGATTTGATCCCCCAAAGATACCACACGCTGGAAAATATTCTTGCCATTATTGGCAACGAGCGTTTCTACGGTGATGTCGGTCCGATTCTTGCGCATTTGGACAAAACCATGCTAACGCCGGATTTATTCGCACAAATGGTGAGGCTTAACGGCGATGTCCTTGAACATGTGCCGGCGGAATTGAAAACCAGGGAGCTTTGTCTTGCGGCGGTCATGTCGGACGGCACCGCCCTTAAACACACGCCGCCGGCTTTAAGGGCCGAGGATCTGTGCATCGCCGCTTTGGAAACAAGGCCCTTTGCGTTTAAAGATGTGCCGGCGGAATTAAAAACGGAGGAACTCTGCCGTTGCGCCGTTCGCAAACAAGGCGGCTCCATCCAATACGTGCCGGCAAGGTTTCTGACGCCCGATCTGTGTCATGAGGCCGTGAAAAGCTATTCGGGAGCAATCCAACTCATCCCGGAACATTTTCGCACGCGGGAATTGTGGCTGCTCGCCATCGAAAAATCGGGCTATTGGCTGAAAGACCTGCCCGCCGAATTTTTCACGGCGGAAATCTGCCGGCTTGCCGTGTCAACCTATGGTAAAGCCCTGGAGCATGTAAGCGCCGAATTCAAAACCAAGGAACTGTGCTTCCTGGCCGTGAAGCAAAACCCTGCGGCGCTGAACCATGTTGACCTAAGCTTGCTTTCGGGCGAGGAGTATTCGCGGCTTTGCGGGATCGCGCTTTACGGGAGTGGTGAAAATGATTGACAAAGCGAGGATTTAACGCGACAATAAATATCCGGAGCGGCAGCCTCAGCTTTTTGCGAGTTCGGCCTGTTTTTCCAATAAGGAGATGCAAAGTATGTTCAAATGGCGAAAACCATCAAGAAGCCAAATGCGTTTTGTTTCGGCGATACATGACAGATTCGCGGGTCTTGCCGCAGCCGACCTATCCACCCTGCTTCGTTCACCCGTTCATATGCGGGTCGTTTCGGTAGAGCAACTGGCTTATGACAAATTCACCCGCTCGGTTTCCACCCCGGCGACCTTTGCCATGATAAACATGGAACCCTTTGGCAAGGTGGTGATGGAAATCGATCCAGCTCTGGATTTTGCCATAGTGGATCGCCTTTGCGGGGGCGCGGGAAAATCGACAACAGCCCCGCACGAACTTACGGATATCGGGGCTTCGATAATGGAAGGGGTCGTCGTCCGCACCCTGAAAAGCGCACGCGAGGCTTGGAAACCAATAATGGATTCAAACCCCGTTCTTGAGTACCTTGGCAGGAACTTTCCGTTTGAGCAAATCGCGCCGCCCTTGGGCAAAGTAATCCTTGTCGGCATGGAAACCGGCGTGGGCGATGTAAAGGGCAAGATAAATTTTTGCATTCCGTATTCCATAATCGAAGGGGGATGCGCAAGCAAGGCCGGCAAAGAGGACGTTCCTGTAAACCCAGCCGATGGGGCAAACGAACAGGGGCAGGTCTTTCCGGAACTCGAAAATGATTTGGCCGCGAAGATTTCCGACATCGAAAAAACGAGCGCGAAACAAGCCGATGAGACGGAGAAACTAAGGCAGGATTTTCTGGAACTCAGGAATGATTTGACCGCAAGAATTTCCGACATCGAAAAAGGGAGCGCCAGGCAAGCCGAAAGCCCGGAAACCGATTTTATCGCCTCTTTTTCTGTGGCCGTCAAAAACCATATCGATAACGTGGTTGATATAATCCGCCTTTACTTGTTGAATCGGGACGACTACTCAAAAGTCGCCGTTTTCCTTGTCGCCCTTGGAGCCGAACTTTCGACTGAGATTTTCAAGTACCTTAAGGAGGATGAATGCGAGCGGCTCACGTTTGAGATTGTGCGTTTGAAAGGTGTGGAACGTTCTCAAAAGACGGCGATTCTAAAGGAGTTCCACGATTTGTACACGTCCAACCAGGATACCTCAATCGGAGGCATCGATTATGCCATGGAGCTGCTGGAGAAATCGCTTGGAAGCCAGAAGGCGATTGAGATCATCACCGGCCTTACTTCGAGCCTACAGATGCGGCCGTTCGACTTTATGCGCCGCACCGATCCGGTTCACATTATAAACTCTATCCAGCAGGAGCATCCGCAGGCCATAGCGCTTATCCTGGCCTATCTTGAGCCGAACAAGGCGTCATACATTCTGCAGAGCCTGAACCACACCATACAGAGCGACGTGGCGCGCCGCATCGCGACCATGGATCGCACGAGCCCGGAAGTCCTGCGCGAAGTCGAGTGCGTTCTAGAAAAGAAGCTTTCGACCATTTCCAGCGAGGACCACACCGCCGCCGGCGGCGTGGACAGCATCGTCGATATCCTCACCCTCGTGGATCGCGCGTCGGAGAAACGTATCATCGAGACGCTGGAGGACGAGGCCCCCGAGCTTGCCGAGGAAATCAAGAATCGCATGTTCGTGTTCGAGGACATCGTTCTTCTTTCCGACAAGAACATTCAAAAGATTTTGCGGGAAGTGGATTCGGGGGAACTTTCCAAGGCGCTCAAGAGCGTGGAGATCGAGGTGCAGGAAAAAATCTTCAGTAACATGTCCAAGAGCGCGGCCACCATGCTCAAGGAAGACATGGAGTACATGGGCCCGATAAGGCTGAAGGACGTGGAGGAAGCCCAGCAGAAAATCGTCGCAATTATCGGCCGCTTGGAAGACAACGGCGAGATTGGCATTGCGCGCGCCGGCGACGACGAGATGGTCGTGTAGGGTTGGGGTTTGCGAATGGCCAAGGCAGTGTAATGTTTGACTATGTGCCAGAAGAATTAAAGACCCCTGAAATATGCATGAAAGCTGTAAGAGAATATGGCAGAGCACTTGAAAAAGTGCCAACGGAACTAAAGACGGCGGAACTGTGTCTTGAAGCAGTGCAACAAAACGGCTGGGCGCTAAAGTACGTGCCAGAGGAACTAAAAACCGCCGAGCTATGCTTTGCCGCAGTGCATCAGGATGGATGGGCGATTATATATGTTCCGGAAAGGCACAAAACGGCGGAACTTTGTCTTGCGGTGCTGGAAAACATCAACAAGGATGAAGACCGCAAGGATTTCTATAGCGTTGGTTCCGTACTTGAAAAAATCCCGACGGAGATCAAGACGGAGGATTTTTGTCTTAAAGCCATTGAAAGCAACAACGGCGGCGAGCTTGAATTCGTACCGAACGAGCTGCGAACCGCGAGGGTGTGCCTTGCGGCGGTGCGATTGAATAACGTCGCGCTTGGATACGTACCCGAAGAACTAAAGACCATGGAATTGTGCCTTGAGGCGGTAAGAGGCGGCGGCCTTGCCCTTGGTTACGCGCCTGAAAAATTAAAAACCGCGGAATTGTGTCTTGCGGCGGTAAGGCAGGACGGCCGCGCGCTTTGCCATGTACCAGATGAACGTAAGACGGCGGAATTGTGTTTAGAGGCGATAAAAGCGGACAAGCACGGCGTTGTGCTGGGTGACGTGCCAGAAGAATACAAGACTGCGGAAATATGCCTTGCGACAATAAAACGAAACGGCGGGGCTCTGAAACATGTGCCAATGGAACTGCGGACACTCGAACTTTGCCTTGAAGCTGTCAAGGATTCCGCACATAGATATGGCTCAGATGATGTGCGAAGCAGAAATAAACTGCTCACGCTTGGGCATGTGCCGGAACATTTGAAAGCACAGGTAGAAGCGGCGATGTAAAGAGGCATGTGATGCCAGGAGGGAAACGGAGCCAGTTAGCGCAGGCAGAGGCAGTTACATGGTTGCCCTACAGCATATCGTTGTACTCCTCAAATCCGACATGGATTTTATTCGTGCTGACCGCCGCATTTTGCTATCCCCGATCATTTGTTGACATTAGCCCATGCTGATGGCCCAAGTTGTAAAAATGCGCCGCAACCTCCGCCAGACTCGTCCGTCCCATGTTGCCGATGGTTATACCAGCCGATTCCTCCAGCAGCATTCTGTACTTTGGCTCCACCCCGTCCACGGAGCCGAATATGACCCCGACAACTTTGTCGTCAAGAACCGCCACCCTTCCGAAAGTGCCCTCATATAATACCTGGTTCAGGTACA
>Ga0209755_10003522_pt1 | contig 19555 bp, 15 predicted proteins | sample TergutCo191P1_FD_187301 | JGI IMG/M metagenome (GOLD analysis project Ga0209755, IMG submission 187301) | Cornitermes sp. P1 segment gut microbial communities from Petit-Saut dam, French Guiana - Co191P1 (SPAdes) (version 2) | ecosystem: Host-associated > Arthropoda: Insects > Digestive system...
CCCCCTCCCGAACGTAAACTAGACACTTTCATTAGAAACCATATAGCATCTCACAACACAAAGCCGAATCCAGGAAGGAGCTTCCCATGAAAAACACGATTCTAGCAATCGCACTTGTCGCCGTCACCGCCCTGATCATCGGGTGTGACAACCCCGTCAACGGCGGAGATACCGTCACTCACATTAACATTCCCCGTGGCGGAATTAACTTCAGCACATCCGGCAACATAGCCGATTTCACGGCGGAACAAATCGCTGCCATCCAGGAAGAAATCGAAGCTATACCCGTAGCACATCTGATTGGGTTGGCGCCTTATGTCGACAGCTTTACACGCAAGCCCCAGGTTGCGGGTGGTCGCGCGATTAGCTTTGTCGGCGAACCCGGAGCCGAGCGAGCTGTTATAGACAGCGATGGCACTTTGGGTGGAATCTTGGCCGACTTGGACGCAGGAAAAACTGCCGCACAAGCAGAGCAGCAAGCCAACGCACAAGAACCAAGACCGGTTCTTATCGCGGATCCTGCTGAGTTTGGTGGAATTAATTTCTATGCCTACGACAATGTGCCGCAAGCAGACGTAGATGCATTTTTGGCTGATCTTCGGGCATTTGAGAGCTCGTTCTATTGGCTCAGGAACAATTATATTAAAAGCTGGACTCTTACGACAGACCTCGGCGGACAGTGGTATAATATAAGTTTAGACCCAGAAACAAATGCAGGAATCGTGATATCTGCTGGTATGGAGCCCTTTTCACAAGGAGTATGGGGTGTCCGCGATCGAATTATCGAACTGCGTGTTGCTGAACCGACTTACTTTGACCGCGAAAGCACCGACAGCTCGGGCAACACGATCAGATTCCAAATCAGCGATGGGGTGGACTTTGCTGATCTCAGGGCAGAAGCCGAGGCCTTAACGGACGAACAAGTAAACCGCTACGCTGCACATATTGATGTAGTGTGGCAGATGCCGGCCGGCGATTGGTTGGTTGATTTTGGTGGAAGAGCTGTTATGTACGAATCTGGACAAGGCTGGGTCTTGTACCGTGATGGTACGGCCGGCACATTGGCCGAGGATTTGGCCTATGCCCGCGCCTACATCACCAACGAAAACGGTAATGGTAACAACGGAGCCGAACCAGTTGATTTCCTCACTCTTTCGTTTGAAGGCCGTGATACTGTCTTGTTTGCAGCGCCAGGAATAGACCAAGCTACCATCGACGCCATAAGAACCACCGTATATAATGAATTTAATGTGTTACTAGATTACGGTAGTAGAGGTGTTATTACTAGTCGTATTGCCAGTTGGACGCTTGTAGAAGAGGCTATTGATGGGGGATTGAAAATTGATTTTGGTAATGATGGCCGTGCTACTATTACCTCTAACAATTCTAGTGCTGATGATTGGGCTATTATTGAGGAGATTTTTCTTACGGCACTTCAAGTGGGGGCACGAGGAGCCAGGGAGGCGCGAGGGTGTCAGTCATGAAAAACCCGTAGCGTTGGTGTACAACGGGGTACACCACAGGTAGCGTCCCCCCCCTCCTCCACATATGAAATAAAACGGTCGTTCTTCGGGGCGGCCGTTTTATTTGCAAAGATTTCCAGCCAGACTAATGCAGTTCTCAATTTCGCGCCATATATATAGTAGGAGACAACATCATGCGAAGAAAACGGGAATTCACGGAAGACGCTTTTTACCACGTAACATCACGGATGAACAATAAAATCCGGTGTTCTAAAACAACCTAGGCAGAAAAATCATGTTAGTGGTACTACACGTAGGCGCAACGGTGTCTGTCAACAAATTTTCGACCCTTTGCGCAGGGTGACCGGCACTTTTTTACTCTCCCAGCAAATTTCCCTAAGCTGGATAAAGGCGCAAACGGCGACGGCATATTCGACAGCCTCGTTATGCAACGTTATTTCCTTTTACTATTCATTCATAAATTTAATTATTCCATCTATTAATTGACTTATACCGGGTTCTTCAACTGGAAAATGCCCCGCATTTTCTAGGATTATTTTTTCTTTCTTGGACGCAATTTTGTCAAAAAATATTTCACTGACAAAAGGCGGTGTCCATTTATCATTTCCAGGGTGTACCATTAAAACTGGAATACTCTTAAATTCTTCTGCTTCCAATATTGGTTTATAATCCATCATGGATAACATGAATAGAAACGAGATGTTCACCCCTGCTCCTTTTTTGTCTTTCAACAATAAATTTAAGATATTTTTGTCATTTACAATGGCATTCATATTTGTTACCATTTTCATCGGAACTTTAATTTTTTTTATGAATAAAGGCATTGTTCTCAATAAACCTAAGCCAAAAGTGCCCATATATTCATTTTTTGCTGAATATTTTACAACTTCCTTTTCTCGGTTGTCTAAAATGCATGTAACAATTAACCCTGAAATCTTTTCATTCAAACAGGCAATATTATAAGCGAGCATACCCCCTGCACTTAGACCCACCAGAAAAACATTATTTCCCTTTTCAATTTCTTTTTTTACAACAAAATTCCCAACATCTATCCATGATTGATACGTAAAATCATCATTACATTCCGTAATACCATATCCAGGTAAATCAGGACATAATACAGTAAAACCTTGCTTAAAAAGAGGAACAGCCAAAAATGACAATAATCTGCCATTTCCACCAACCCCATGAAACAGTATAACTACTTTATTACTTTTTGAGTTATCATGCTTATATACGTCAAGATGAATGCGAAAATTATTATAATCGATGTATTCTTCAACAGGGAATACATTTTCATCAATTCTGCATTTTTCTGGTAAATATTGTTCCCATTTAACATTTCGTTCATACATTTTTTTATTATACCATGTCAATAAACTTTGTCAACCATTAGGAAATAGTGTCGCATAACATTCGTCAATGGGCATCAATGGGCGAATACATACTGACGGCTAATTTCAACAAATGGATAAAGGAATCCATGCAATACGGACATAGAATATATACACTTGAATTGAAAGAAATAAAATACCCGCAGTCAAGAACAACGTAGCCAGCGGCAATGGAGTGGATACGCTGCGCCTGCGGGTGAACCCCTCGCCAAATAATGGCGACAACCACCTATTTCCAGTATTGCCTAAGCCATAAAAAAATCAAGCCTAGGACGGCTGGGCTTCAAGAGGCGCAACGGGTGACAGACACGATTTTTAAGCCACTCCGCGTAGGGAGGCCACCGAAAAAGTCCCAGAGTCAAGATCGAAAAAACCGCAAGGCCCGCCAGGGGCTTGGTTCGACCATGAAGCGCCGCCGCGCCATCTGTCCACGCGCTTGACAAGTATCCCGATTTTGCTTATCCTGGGTGTGAAGCATTTCACAGGTGAGTTTGTGTTGGACATTTCCAAACCGGCGCGGGAACGACTGCTGCAACTTATGCGTATCTTAGAAAAACACACACGGATGAATGGCGGCAAGATGCTAACCTCCGCGCAGGTGGAATACCTAACTGGCTGGTCACGCGACACCATTCGAAAGGACATTTCCTTTCTAGGTAAAGCGGAAGGTGGCGCGGTAGGCGGAAACTCTGGCTACGAGCCAGAAGTTCTGGTGCCGCTTATACGCAAGGCCCTTGGCCTGGATCGTCGCAGAAAATTCTGCGTGGTAGGTCTGGGGCGGCTTGGTTCCGCGTACCTTGACTTCGAGCCGCCGGAGTTCGCCGAATTCGAGCTTGCCGCCGGCTTTGACATAAACGTGAACCGGGTGGAGATACTCTCCTCCCCGGTTCCGCTGTACCCGGCCTACAAAATGGCGGAAGTAATCGGCCGCTTTGAAATCGAGATTGCACTTCTGTGCATTCCGGCGGGGGCCGCCCAGGACGTTGCGGAAAAGTGCGTCGCTGCGGGCATCGGGGGCATCATCAACTTTGCCCCGGTCGTTTTGCGCCTTCCGCCCGAGATAATGGTGCGTAACGTGTTCGTCGTTGACGAGTTGCGAAATATTTCGGTGAATATGGGGATTTTACCCCGATCAACCAATAAAGTAGGGGGAGTAGCATGAAACGTGTCTACAATTTCTCTCCTGGGCCTTCGACCTTGCCGGTCGCGGTCCTGGAAAAAGCCGCCGCAGAAATGTGCGACGCAAACGGTACTGGCCAGTCGGTAATGGAGATGAGCCACAGGTCCAAGGACTTCAAGCCCATCTTCGAGAAAACGGAGGCCCTGTTGCGGGAACTGATGGGGATTCCTTCCAATTATGAGGTGCTGTTTTTGCAAGGCGGGGCTTCGCTTCAGTTCGCGATGATTCCCCTGAACCTTGCAATGGCACCAGGCGAGAAGGGCAAAAAGGCCGTCTATATCGACACGGGAATCTGGTCGGACAAGGCAATCAAAGAGGCGCAGAAGTTCGCCGCCTTCGAAGTGGACGTGCGGGCAAGCTCCAAAGATCGCTCGTACACCTATATCCCCGATGCCCCCGCCGCCACACCCGACGACTCCTATTACCACATCACGCTGAACAACACCATCGTGGGAACCAAATGGGCGAGCATCCCGGACACGGGCAGCGTCCCATTGATCGCGGACATCTCAAGCTGCATACTTTCCGAGCCGCTGGACGTTTCCAAGTTCGGGCTGCTCTACGCCGGTGCGCAGAAAAACCTGGGGCCAGCCGGGGTCACGATTGTAATCATCCGCGAGGATCTGCTGGGCAAGGCGAGGGAGGGAACCTCATCCATGCTGCGTTACGACATTCACGCCAAAGAAGGCTCCATGTACAACACGCCGCCCTGCTTCTCGATCTACATGGTGGGCCTGGTGCTTGAATGGATGAAAAACCTGGGCGGGGTCCCCGCGATTGCCAAGATAAACGTGGAAAAAGCCGGCTTGCTCTACAAATACCTGGACAACTCGAAACTGTTTTCCGCGCCGGTCGAAAAGCCCTTCCGCAGCCTGATGAACATCCCCTTTGTCGTGCAAGAGCCAGACGCGGAAAAGCGGGCCGAACTGGAAACCCGTTTCGTAAAGGAAGCCGCCGCCGCCGGGCTTGTAAACCTTGCCGGACACAGGCTGGTAGGTGGAATGAGGGCCAGCATATACAACGCCATGCCCATGGATGGGGTCAAGGCACTTATAGAGTTCCTGGAAAAATTCGAAGGAGGAATGTGACATGTTTAGGATCAGAACGATGAACAAGATTTCCCCGCTGGGATTGGAACTTTTCCCCCGGGACAAGTACGAGGTTGCCAGCGAGATACCCAACCCACACGCGATACTGGTACGCAGCGCGGATCTGCACACCATCGAAATGCCAGACTCCGTGCTGGCCATTGGCCGGGCGGGTGCCGGGGTCAACAATATCCCGATTAGCAAGTGCAGCGACAAGGGAATCGTCGTGTTCAATACCCCTGGCGGGAACGCCAACGCGGTCAAGGAATTGGCCCTTGCCTCGTTCCTGCTTGCCTCCCGCAACATCGTCGGGGGAATCAACTGGGCAAGATCAATCGCAGACCAGGCCGACAAGGTTCCCGATCTGGTGGAAAAGGAAAAGGCGAAGTTCGACGGCCCGGAACTGCGGGGCAAAACCCTTGGCGTTGTAGGACTTGGGGCCATAGGCGTAATGGTGGCGAATGATGCCGTTGCCTTGGGCATGAACGTTATCGGCTTCGATCCCTTTATCTCGGTCGATGCCGCCTGGAGCCTTTCCAGAGCGGTCGTCCGCGCCGACTCTCTCGACAGCCTGCTTACCAAGGCCGATTACCTAACCCTTCACGCCCCACTCTCCGACACGACCAAGGGCCTTTTGAACGCCGAGAAATTCAAGATAATGAAGAAAGGCGCTCGTGTGGTCAACCTTTCCAGGGGCGGGCTGGTCAACGAGGCGGATATTATCCAGGCACTGAACTCCGAAAAGCTTTCCGCATACGTTACGGATTTCCCCTCTGCGGAACTGCTTGCTTGCAAAAACACGATCTGCATTCCCCACCTGGGCGCGTCCACCCCCGAGGCAGAGGACAATTGCGCGGCCATGGCGGTAAGGCAGCTAATGGACTTCCTTGAAACCGGCGGGATTCTGAATTCGGTGAATTTCCCGCGTTGCAGATTGGAGCAGCGAGCCCCGCACAGGCTGCTTGTGGTAAACCGCAACATCCCCAACATGGTCGGACAGATAACCACGATTCTTGCCGGGTCGAACATCAACATCGCCGACCTGGTAAACCACCACTGGGGGGAATTCGCCTATAACATCATCGACACCGAACAGAAAATTCCCGAGGGTGTACTGGCACAGCTAAAAAGCATCGACGGCGTGATCCGCTTCCGCTGCACCGAAAAAGCCTAAGCCTCATAGGCATAAATAGCCATAAAAAAAGAGCCTTTGGACTAGCAAAGGCTCTTTTTTTATGCATGATTCGAAACGTGATTTAGACCCTGAACCCCGAAACGGACTGTACCAAGGTGGAAATGTTTTCCTTGGTTTTGCCGGTAAGCTCGTTGACGGTGTTCACCGCCTTGTTCACCTGCTCGGCACCAACAGCCATCTCGTTGATCCCGTTGGTTATTTCCTGCGTCACCCTTTCCAGGTTCTTGCTTTCCTGAATGACTTCCTTGCTGCCCTCCAGCATTTCCATGGAGCCGCCCCGTACCTGCTGCGTAATATCGCCAACCTGTCCAGATGCATGCAAGACCTGCTTGCTACCGTGACTTTGCTCTTCCATGGCCCTGCGAATGGCCTCTTCCTGCTCCGCGACGGTCCTTACACCCTGATCTATCGCCTCGAACTTGTTCAACACGTTGTCGGTCGAACGGGTGATCTTGTCCATCGAGTCCTTTATCTTTTTTAATACAGTACCAATGGTCTTGGACTGCTCGCTGGAAGATTCGGCAAGCTTGCGGATCTCGTCGGCGACGACGGCAAAGCCACGACCGGACTCCCCGGCATGGGCCGCCTCGATTGCGGCATTCATCGAAAGCAGGTTGGTCTGGCTGGCGATGTTTTCCATTACGGAGTTGATTTCCAGCAGCCCCTCGGACTCGCGGGCGATCTCCTGTATGTCCGCCGCAACTTCCTGCAAGCTGTTCTTACCAGTCTCGGACGATTCCTGAAGCTGGCGCACGTTTTCGACGTTCTTCGTAAGGGTCGTGGTGACAGACTGGATATTGGCCATCATCTGCTCAAGGGCAGACGATGCCTGGGATACCGCGCCGGTCTGGCGTTCCACCTGGCCGCTAAGCTTGTTGATGTTGCCGGTAACCTGTTCCATGGTCGCGTTGGTCTCGGTGACGCTTGCGCTCTGGTTCAGCACTCTACCCTTTATGCTCTGGATATTGGCGGCGATCTCGTTCATCGCGGCGGCAGTCTCCGTCATGTTGCTGGCAAGGTTCGTGCCGATTTCGGCCAGCAACCCAGCCTTGCTCTTGATGGCGGAAATCATCTTTCTGAATTCCTCCATGGACAGGTTGTAGGATCGGGAGGCCTGCCCCACCTCGTCCTCGCCCTGTTCCGGCAGCCTCTTAGTCAGATCGCCGTTCGCCACATCGTCAAGGGCCTTGGTCAACAAGGCGATGGGCCTGGTCACCATTCCGGATATTAACATCGCGATAAGCACGCCGATGATCACACCACCGATGCTCAACCCAATAAGAAGGCCGAATACCTGATCGGTCTGCGCGGAAAGCTGACCGCTGATTTCCTCCATGAAGGTCCGCGCGGTATCGTTAAGGACGTTGTAGTGCAACAGAGCCTCGTTGACCGTGGCCACGCCCTCGCGCACAAGACGAATGGTCTCCACATCGTCGAATACCCTCGCCGCATTCATTAGCCCGCCAATATAGTAGTCGAAATAATGGTGTACGGCCACCTCGAACGCACGAAGCGAATCAAGGCGTTCCACTTTTCCCGCATCATCGAGTACGGGATCATTGTGTATATTGGTGCGGAATCGCCCAATACGCATGTCGATCTCGGTTCGCAGCCTGCGAATGGCCGTTTCCTGCGAGGTAATGCCACCAATGGGATCATCCGGGTCGTTCATGTACATGGCGGCGCGGTTCATCGTGCGCCTGGCATCCATGAAGAGTACGCCAAGTTCGCTTAGTAGTATGTACCGCTCCATGGGGAACGAAAGCGCATAGGTATACTGATTGTCCACCTGCCTCAAATTACACGCGCCGAACATGGCTATAAAAAGCGTGATTCCCAGTACCAGGAAGAAGCTCAGAAATAGCTTCGCCCTGATTTTCATGTTTCTAAGAAACGTCATAACATCTCCTTCTTTAGATTTTACTGTTTGATTGTACCAGCAACACTGGCGGTGTACGTTTTTTAACTCTTCCCCTGTGCTAGCCTTCCTAGGGTCTTGGATTATTTTGGCAGATTTCCAGCCTGCTTAACGTAAAGTATAACATGGGATATATAGGACGCAAGCATTTTTTATCGAATGAGGCATTTTTAACATGATTTAACGTAGTTAAAAGACATTTTGGGGAGAATCGTCAGTTTCTGACGATTCTCCCCAAAATAAGGAGGGAAGAAACTAGAACTAAACCCTAAATCCGGAAACGGACTTCACCAACGATGAGATGTTTTCCTTGGTTCTGCCGGTAAGGTCGTTGACGGTGTTCACCGCCTTGTTCACCTGCTCGGCCCCGGCGGCCATCTCGTTGATACCGTTGGTTATTTCCTGCGTCACCCTTTCAAGATTCTTGCTTTCCTGGATGACTTCCTTGCTGCCTTCAAGCATCTCCACAGAGCTGCCGCTGACCTCCTGTGTCACTTGGCCAACCTGCGCCGAGGCACTAAGAACCTGCTTACTCCCCGCGTTCTGCTCCTCCATGGACCTGCGAATGGCTTCCTCCTGTTCCGCGACAACCTTTACCCCATGGTCTATCGCCTCGAACTTGTTAAGCACGTTGTCGGTAGAACGGGTAATCTTGTCCATCGAGTCCTTTATCTTCTTTAATACAGTACCAATGGTCTTGGACTGCTCGCTGGAAGATTCGGCAAGCTTGCGGATCTCGTCGGCGACTACGGCAAAGCCACGACCGGACTCCCCGGCATGGGCCGCCTCGATTGCGGCGTTCATCGAAAGCAGATTGGTCTGACTGGCGATGTTTTCCATTACGGAGTTGATCTCCAGCAATCCCTCGGACTCGCGGGCGATCTCCTGTATGTCAGACGCAACTTCCTGTAGGCTGTTTTTGCCCGTCTCGGACGATTCCTGAAGCTGGCGCACGTTTTCGACATTCTTTACGAGCGTCGCGGTTACGGACTGGACATTGGCAATCATCTGCTCAAGACCAGATGAAGCCATGGATATGGCACCGGTCTGGCGATCCACCTGACCGCTTAGCTTGTTGATGTTGTTGGTAACCTGCTCCATCGTGGCGTTGGTCTCGGTAACGCTGGCACTTTGGTTTAAAACCCTGCCCTTTATGCTCTGGATATTGGCGGCGATCTCGTTCATCGCGGCGGCCGTCTCGGTCATGTTGCTGGCAAGGTTCGTGCCGATTTCGGACAGTTCCCCCGCCTTGTTCTTGATCGAGCCGATCATCTTGCTGAATTCCCCCATGGACTGGTTGTAAGAGCGGGAAGCCTGGCCCACTTCGTCCTGGCTGTCCTCGGGAAGCCTCTTCGTCAAATCGCCGTTTGCCACGTTTTCAAGGGCACCGGTCAAAAGGGTTATGGGCTTGGTTACCATGTTGGATATCACCATAGCTATCACAAGGCCGATAATCACACCAGCGATGGTCAAGAATATCATTATGGTCATCGTGGTGGCCGTGGTGGCCTGTATCTCAAGGTAGCGGTTATTCATGGTGGTCTGAGCCCCTTCCCTAAGCGTGTCAAACGTGCTGCTGATATAGTCGTATAGGTAGGCACCAGTTTCCAGGTACTCATCAATGCGTGCCCTGCTTTCCGCATCGCCAACTATGCCGTCCCTGGCGGCGACAAACATACCTTCCAGAACCTCGTCGGTATACCGGTGCAAAAGAGACCTTAGGTTTCTCGACTCCTCAAGCATTTCCGCCCGCCTAACGGGGTTAATCATAATGTCAGCATTCTGGTTGGCATCGTAAGTGTCCAAATACCTATCCAGCTCCCTCCTTAACTGTACGGCTTCAGCCCGCAACGAGTTCAAGGCAGGTTCGTCAGCTATGCGGAAAGCCATGGCCGTTACGATGCGCCTAAGATCCATAATGTCCGCAGCCATGTAATTAAGGGTATCGTACCTAGTGGACGGAAAGTCCTGCATAAGGACGAAATTGCTGTTGATTGTGTCGATGTTATGAATACCAAAGACCGCAATAAACACCGTGATAGCCAATACAAGGAAAAAGCCCAAGAACAGCTTTCCCCTGATCTTCATGTTTTTAATGAACGTCATACTCCAAACTCTCCTCTGTCTCTTCACTTAGTACACCAGCAACACCGGTGGCACACAATTTTAGTAACATCTCACGTTTATTATTTATTTGTGGAGAATGGGAATATTCACAAGTAAATTCTCACCCCGCCTCTTAAGTATGACATATCGGGGGAATAAATGCAATAGGTTTCCCCCCTCTCTTTCAAAAAAAAGGAAAGGGGAAACAAATTCAAGACAGTGAAGTTACGAGACTGGCTAAACCTTAAACCCAGAAACAGACTGTACCAACGACGAGATGTTTTCCTTGGTTCTGCCAGTTAGGTCATTGACGGCGTTCACCGCCTTGTTCACCTGCTCGGCCCCGGCGGCCATCTCGTTGATCCCGTTGGTTATTTCCTGCGTCACCCTTTCAAGATTCTTGCTTTCCTGGATGACTTCCTTGCTGCCCTCCAGCATCTCAATCGAGCTGCTGCTGACCTGCTGGGTAACCTCGCCCACCTGGGCCGCGGCGGTCAGAACCTGCTTGCTTCCCTGGCTCTGTTCCTCCATGGCCCTGCGAATGGCCTCCTCTTGCTCCGCGACGGTCTTTACCCCATTGTCTATCGCCTCGAACTTGTTCAGCACGTTTTCGGTAGAACTGGTAATCTTGTCCATCGACTCCTTCATCTTCTTTAATACCGTGCCGATTGTCTTCGACTGCTCGCTGGAGGATTCGGCCAGCTTGCGTATCTCGTCGGCCACAACCGCGAAACCCCTGCCCGCGTCGCCGGCGTGGGCCGCCTCGATTGCCGCGTTCATCGAAAGCAGGTTGGTCTGGCTGGCGATGTTTTCCATCACAGAGTTTATTTCCATCAAGCCCACGGATTCACGGGCGATCCCCTGGATATCCGCCGCAACTTCCTGTAGGCTGTTTTTGCCCGTCTCGGACGATTCCTGCAGATTCCTGACGTTTTCGGTGTTTTTTATAAGGGTCGCGGTCACCGACTGGATGTTGGCGATCATTTCCTCGATACCTGCCGATGCCAGCGAAACGGCACCGGTCTGGCGATCCACCTGTGTACTTAGCTTGTTGATGTTGTTGGTAACCTGCTCCATCGTCGCGTTGGTCTCGGTGACGCTGGCACTCTGGTTAAGCACCCTGCCCTTGACGCTCTGGATGTTGGCGGTAATCTCATTCATAGCGGCGGCCGTCTCGGTCATGTTGCTTGCAAGGTTCGTGCCGATTTCCGACAGCTCCCCCGCCTTGCTCTTGATCGAGGCGATCATGTTTCTGAATTCCCCTATGGACTGGTTGTAAGAGCGGGATGCCTGGCCCACCTCGTCCGTGCCCTGCTCGGGAAGCCTCTTGGTCAAGTCTCCGTTGGCGACATTACCAAGGGCGACAGTCAAAAGCCCCATGGGCTTGGTTACTATCCCGGATATCACCATTGCCACCACAAGGCCCAAGATCATGCCGATTATGGTCAAGACTATCATTATAGTCATCGTTTCGGCGGTGATGCCCTGTATCTCGTTGTAGCGGTTTGTCATGGTAATCTGCGCCCCGTCTCTAAGCGTGGTAAACGCGGAGACTATGTCATCGAATGTCGAACTCCCTAGATCGAACAAAACATCGACTCGCGCCCTGCTTTCCATGTCGCCGACAATGCCATCCCTGGCGGTGGCATACATAACTTCCAATACATCGTTCATGTACCCTGCCAATAGCGATCTAAGGTTGGCCGATTCCGCCAGCATCATCTCCCGCCTGGCGGGATCAATCATTATGTCCGCCCGTTGGTTTGCGTCATAGGCATCCAGCTGGCGCGTGATGTTGGCATGTACCCCCATGTATTCGGCCCGCAGCGTGCTAAGGATTGCGGGATACCCCAAGCGGAAAGACATGCTCGCGTTGATACGCCTAAGATCGATAATGTTAGCGTACATGTGGTTTAGGATGTCATTTCGTGTGGATGGAAAGTCCTGCATGAGGGTGTAATTGTTGTTGATTCTTTCGATGTTGATGATTCCAAACCCAGCGATAAACATCGTTATGGCCAATACCGAAAAAAAGCCCAAAAAGAGCTTGCCCCTGATCTTCATGTTTCGAATGAATGACATAACTAGGTTCTCCTTTGCTATGAAGCTGGCATTGTCGGAATGCAGGATGAAACAAACGGGAATTTCCTGCCCTTGATGCTATAATATAATCAGCCCAATGGCGGAAAACAATATAAGTCGTTTCTATTATTGCTGTAATTGTGTGTCTTGTTGCGGTTTTTTTTGTTCGAAGGAAAGTTGATGATTCAGCTGGCTTTGTCTGGAAATCAAGCGGCCAACGGGAATCGAACCCGTGTCACGAGCTTGGGAAGCTAGGGTAATACCATTATACGATGGCCGCTAACACTCCTTCAGGCTAGCAAAAACCCTGGATATTGTCAATACGGGGGAAGTCCAAAAAACAATTCCTGGGGCCTTATTTTTGAGTGCGAAGGACTCTGGCCTAAGGGCGGGATGAATCTGCTGCTTTTCAAATGATATGTTATTCATGACAAAAGTCATATTTGTAGTACAAATCTTTAGAGGCGTATAAAAATCATAAGATAAGGCATAACTTTGCCACTAAACCTGGGCGATTCTGCTTGCTTTCCCTCTCGCCGCTTGTTAAATTTTTTTTATGAGGATGAACAGCTACAGCGAGAAACCTTGGACCTCAGACGACACGCAATTTTCCCTTCTGGCCCTGCCGACGGCCATATGGTATTTGCTTTTCTGCTACCTACCGATGTTCGGTATCATCATCGCATTCATCGATTACCGAATCTCTGGCGGGTTTCTGCGGAGCATCATGGAAAGCAGATGGGTGGGTTTTGACAACTTCAGGTTCCTGTTTTCGAACCGCGACATTTGGCTAATTATCCGCAACACCCTTGGATACAACGCCGTGTTCATAATCGTTGGAACAACACTGACAATAACCTTATCACTAGTTGTCAACGAACTTCACAATAAAAAACTAGCGAAAATATACCAGACCGTTATGTTCTTTCCCTACTTTCTGTCATGGGTCGTGGTCTCCGCCGTGGTTTGGGCTTTTTTGAGTTACGATATGGGCGTGGCGAACCGCTTGTTGGGAAATCTTGGTTTGCAAACGTATAGGTTCTATTCCAATCCGAATTTCTGGCCAGGGTTTCTTGTCTTTATGAGCCAGTGGAAAGGGATTGGCTACGGCATGGTCGTGTACCTTGCCGCCATTGCCTCGATCGACAAAACGGTATACGAGGCGGCGATAATCGATGGCGCGACAAAGTGGCAGCAGGTGTGGCGCGTAACCCTGCCAATGATGAAAACGATTATCGTGCTGATGTTTATACTTTCGGTGGGACGGATTTTCTATTCCGACTTCGGCCTGTTCTTTCAGGTGCCGCGTGATTCCGCCGCCCTGTACGAAACGGTCACAACCTTGGACGTGTTCGTGTTCCTGCAACTTAGAACCGCCACAACTGGAATGGCGGCAGCGGCGGCAATGGCACAGGCGGTTACGGCCTGCGTCATGACCCTGCTGGTGAATTGGATCGTCAAAAGGGTTGATGAAGATTCGGCGATGATTTAACGAAGGGTATTTGCAAATTTACAACACTGTTTAACAAGAGGCAAAACCATGGCAGGAAAAACAACGGCAAGCGGCACAGTCAAATTCACAAGAATAAAGCCAGCGACGAATATGGTTTTCAGCGTCCTCATGTTCGTTCTGTGCTTTGTCTGCATAATCCCGATTCTTCTGGTTGTCGCCGTCTCATTGACCGACGAAGCCTCGTTGCGAGAACATGGCTACAGGCTGATTCCCAAGCATATCTCGCTTGAAGGCTACGCCTTTCTTTTCCAGAATCAGGGGATGATACTACAGGCCCTAGGGGTGTCGGTTTTCATAACGGCGGTTGGAACCTCGCTTGGCGTTGTCCTTAACTCGTTTATGGGATACGTGCTTAGTCGCAGGGAATATAAGCTACAGAAATTTTTTGTCTGGTTCGTTTTTATCCCGATGATTTTCTCTGGCGGTCTCGTCGCGACGTATTTTGTCATATCACAATTTCTGCGTCTTAACGATACGATATGGGTTTTGATTCTGCCATTGGCCGTTTCCTCGTTCAACATTATCTTGTGCAAAACTTTTTTCAGAGCTACGGTATCCAACTCGCTTATCGAGTCGGCGAAGCTGGACGGGGCAAATCAGTTTCGAATATTTTTTTCGATAGTGTTTCCATTATCCTTGCCTATGTTGGCGACCATAGGTCTTTTCATGAGCTTTACCTACTGGAACGACTGGTTCACGGCGATGCTGTACATAGATAATCCCTCGTTGCTGTCCCTGCAAGCGTACCTGAACCGCTTACTTGCGGACATAAACTTTCTGGCGCAGAACGCCGCGAAGCTTGGAATGACACAGGCGAAGTTGCTTGCGGCAATGCCAAGGGAGGCGGCAAGAATGGCTATAGTAATCGTGGCGATACTGCCCATCGCCTGTGCGTACCCATTTTTTCAACGATACTTTATTTCTGGCCTTATGGTCGGGGCGATAAAGGGATAGATATACCATTAGAAGGAGATGCGTCATGAAGAAAAAAATGTTTGGTTTCGCTGGTGTCGTGCTGCTTGCCTTTGGCGTTTTCATCCTAAGCGGCTGCGACCGTTCCGACAAGGTCCCCATTTTGTTTAGCGTGTGTTTGTCGGCGGTGTACAACCAGTCGTTTTGATCGGTTGGCCGCGACACGGATTATGCCCAGTCTATTTTTGGCAGTGTGATAAGGGTTTACCAGCAAATACATGGAGGCATATCATGAACACGAAAAAATTTATTTCATTTATGGACAAAGCCACGTACCTTTTCGAAATGATAATCGCGCTTTTGCTGCTGGTGGTCATTGCGATCAAAACCGTGGAAGTCGTTTCCGAGATGGCGGGGTTCCAAATAACTATTTTGGATATGGACTTTGCCAGAATATTGTCTACGATGCTTACTCTTATAATAGGCGCAGAGTTCATAAAGATGCTATGCAAGCATACGCCAGAAACGATTATCGACGTATTGCTTTTTGCGATAGCGCGTCAAATAGTAATCTATCACGAGAAGACGCTGGACTTGCTGGTTGGAATGGTCGCGATTGCAGGATTATTCGCCGCCAAAAGGTTTTTGCTTGAGAAGAGTTCCAAATAAGAACGATGGATTGTCAGACAATAGAGACCAACGGCAGATTAAAGCCCCTGCATACAGTTTCCAATTTTTTCTTTTAGGGATGCTTGCGGCAAATCATTTTTAAATTCCGCAGCCACACCACCGCGGTACATTACGATAATGCGGTTGGCAAGGGCAAGTATCTCGTCAAGATTGGTCGAAATAAGAATAATCGCCGCCCCCTTTTTGCGTAGGCCAGAGATTTCGTCCCAGACAAAAGCGCTGGCTGCAATGTCCAAACCCCAGGTAGGTTCCGAAAAAACAAAATAATCCCTAAACTGATCGATTTCGCGGGCCAGGACAATCTTTTGCAGATTCCCGCCAGAAAGCGATGCGGCAGGGGTTGTTTTTCCTACACCTATAATGTTGTAATGCTTAACAAGTCCTGCGGTAAATTTTCTAATAGTTTTGCTGACAAAAAATCCCATGCTGGTAAATTCTCGCCTGCGGTCAATAATCATGTTCTCATCTACCGTGGCACTTAGGGCGCTTCCGACCCGCAGGCGGTCGGCGGGCACGTATGCAAGCCCCTGTTTGCGAAGGCGGCGAATGTTAAGGCGGGAAATGTCCTTACCGTTATGCGTTACCGTGCCTGTCGATGGATGTAGAAACCCGCCAAGCACCGCCTCCAGCACGCCTAACCCGTTTCCGCCAACCCCGGCAAAACCGACTATTTCACCAGGTCGTACCGAAAATGAAACCTTATCCAAGAGTGGTTGTTTCTGTCCGCGCCGTAATACCGTTACCTTGTCAAAGGCAATAACAGGTTCACTGATAATGGGAGAATTGTTGTTTGCTGTGGCTTGGTTTGCTGTTTGGCTATTTATGGGAATACTGTCGCCGCCAAGCATCATTCTGGAAATCTCGTATTCGTCGGTGCCTTTCGTGTCGCAAATACCCACAAGCTCGCCCCGCCTAAGCACGGCAACCCTGTCGCTGATCCGCTTTATCTCCTTTAGCTTGTGGGTAATCAGGAACAGCGATTTGCCGTCCGCCGCCAGCGCCTTTAGCGTTTTGAAAAGCGCGTCTACTTCCTGCTCGGCAAGCACCGCGCTTGGTTCGTCCAAAATGATAATGTCCGCGTTCCGGTAAAGCAGGCGGCAAATCTCGACCTGCTGCATCTCGCCCACGGTAAGCGTCCGCACGGGCCTGTCTGGGGCAACCGAAAAATGGTGCGCCTCGATTATTCTCGCGGCCTGGGCCCTGGCTTTCGCGTCGTCGAAAAACACGCCCCACTTGCGCGGCTCCATGCCCATGACAATGTTTTCGGCGACGGTGTATTCCGGGAAAAGCATGAAGTGCTGATGAACCATGCCCACCCGCGCCTCGCCGCGTTGCGAACCAGTGGCGACGGCTTTACCGTTAATGAAAATTTCCCCGGCGCTCGGCGCTTCCAGCCCGCTTAGTATTTTCATCAGGGTCGTTTTCCCCGCGCCGTTTTCGCCGGCAATGCACAGGATTTCCCCCCTGCGAATGCCAAGGCTTATATCGTTGTTGGCCTTTCTCGTTCCGCCGGGGTATATCTTGCTGATGCCGCGAAGCTCAACGGCGCAGTCACTCGGCATACTTGCCCGTTGCTTACAGCGGCGGAACGGTAAACTCGACGCGACCCGCGCGGAAGTCGTCCATAAAAGCCTCAAGCCTTTCCTGTATGTCCATGGGAACGTGATCGCGGAACCCTGGATCGTCGAAGATAAAGTCGATGTAGCCTTCCCGTACCCCTACAGCCCTTGCCGTCCCGAACTGGATATTGCCTTCAAGAAAATTCGCGAGAATTTCCTTGGTCAGTTCCCTCTGCCTTATCAGGCCGCTGCCCACGACAAGCCCCAGAGCCTGGGCGTATTCGTTGTTGTTAAAAAACACCGCATAGGCACCCCTGTCCCGAATCGCGTGAATCATCCCCTGCGTCGCGCCCCCGGCAATCGAAGTGAACACGTCGACACCAGCGTTAATCATCCCCTGCGCAAGCTCCGATGCCGCGCCCGCGTCAAACCAGTTGCCGATAACCCGAAAGTCCAGCTCTATCGCGGGATCCACTCGCCGTGCCCCCTCTATAAAGCCTGGAACCATATGCCTTGTAAGCAACGGGAATTCCTGCGCGGCGATAAAGCCGATGCGCCTGGCGGAATTGGCGTGTGGCATGTCGCTGGTGGAAACAAGCCCGGCCAGATAGCCCAGGAACAGGGCCTGCTCGAACTGGTTGAACAGGTACGTCATTATCTGCGGGTTCCCGCCATAATAGGCGTCGGTAATGACGAATTTCTGCGACGGGAAAACCCTGCCCACGCTTGCGGCGATCTCTGGCAGCGCGGGATTGGAACTCAGCACCAGATCGTACCCGCCTTCCGCCACCATTGCCATCAACTGCTCTTCCCACATGGCCTGGTTGTGTCCCGCCTCGAAAACCCTTATCTGTAGTCCCTCGGTTTCGCGGGCGAATTCCAGCGCGCCCTCCACCATCATCTCGTAGGTCGGGCTTCCCGCCACCACGCCGGGAATAAACACCAGCACAGAGACCGCATCGTCAGAATCTCTGCCCCTTCTGCAACCTGGCAACAGCAAAAGAAGGAATATGCACGCCACCCCAAAAAGCACAATTTTAACGTTTTCTCTCATGGACATAATGATAGGGAAAAACGGGACGGATTACAAGCACGTCAGCTTGGGGGGGCGGGGACAGCGCGGAGGTTGGAAACCAACATTCCGCGCCCCTTTGCGCTTTATCAATTACCCAGAATGGGTGTTCCGCTCGCCGTGTTCATCAGGGGCAAGCCCTGGAATGGAATAGGCTGGTCGCACATTGTAAAGAGGGCGGTTTTTCATGTATTTGACCTCAGCCCCCAATATAGTGGACTTCACCCCGTTAGGCACACACAGTTAAGCAACTTTATTTAAGAAAAACACATCAGGGGCAAGATTGTCAAGCGTTGAATGCAATCGGACACGATTGTAATATGCCTCGATGTAAAAAAACGAGCCTATCTTAATTTCTGTGTAAATGGCCGAGTACCATTAGATGTTGCGCCCACGCTGAACTTGCCGTTTTAGACCAAAGCTAATAAGGTGGTATACTAAAGCTCGGGAGGAAAAAAATGAGCAAAAGAAAAAGGTATACTGCCGAAGAGAAAATTAAGGTTCTCAGAGAACTGCAGGAAAACGGAAAAACGATAAGCCAAGTTTCAGAGGAGTATGGGGTTCACCCTAACAATGTCTTTAAATGGAGGAAGCAGCATTTGGAGATGGGTGTCGACGGCTTCAAAACCGGCAGGAAGGACATCAGCAGCAAAGCCCAGGAACGGAAGGTAGCCGCGCTTGAAGACAAGATAAAACACAAGGACGAAGTAATATCGGAACTTGCCGCCGAGCTTCTGTCGTTAAAAAAAGAGCTCTGGCCTTTTGTAGGAAAAATGAAAATGAGTCTTGCAGTCAGGCAAACGATCGAAACGGAAATACTCCGCTACAAAGCGAAGACGGGGCTGCTCCTCGAAACGCTCTTGCGGTATGCCGGCATTTCGCAACGCACTTGGCGCGAATGGTCCGCCCGGCGGGCGTTGAAACAAAGCACAACCGCAATATCCCGAAACATTATTTTCTTACGCCGGAGGAAATACAGGCCATCGTCTCTTTCTGCGCGGAAAACCAACCGAAGGGCTACCAGATGCAGTGTACTGCTTATGCTGAACTTGCCGTTTTTAAGGCAAGCTAATAAGGTGTGTTAGGAACCAGCATTTCTGAGTTGCCAGTATTCCCGTCTTTTGATACATGCATTATGCAATTTTTCCTTGCGTTCTGCAAGCCGTACCGAAGTCCTGCCGTTAAAGACATCATTCGGCGTTAAATAACGTGAGTTCGACAGAATAAAAAAACCACCCCCGAATCTGATATAATGGGATAAACAAAAAACTCATTATTAAAGAAACGGGAGGGGTTTCAATGAACGAGGATAGTATAACCGAAATTTTCTGCGATGTCGATGACTTTTGCAAGGCTCTTGAG
>Ga0209755_10003523_pt1 | contig 19544 bp, 16 predicted proteins | sample TergutCo191P1_FD_187301 | JGI IMG/M metagenome (GOLD analysis project Ga0209755, IMG submission 187301) | Cornitermes sp. P1 segment gut microbial communities from Petit-Saut dam, French Guiana - Co191P1 (SPAdes) (version 2) | ecosystem: Host-associated > Arthropoda: Insects > Digestive system...
TACTTTTTCTGCAAATATTATGCTTATCTTATATGTGGTTTCCGGTTCATGCTTTGAATCTGATGCTTTTAAAAGTAAGAGGCAGATCGGATTTATTTTTACGGCTTGAGATAATAAAAAAAATTGTAGGAGTAATTATACTTATTATAACAATTCCCTTTGGAATTACTATAATGTGTCTGGGTAGAGTAATATCTTCTGTCTCACTATTGTGTGTTAACACCTATTACACGAGGAAATATTTTGACATTGGGTTTTTTAGGCAAATTAGATATATCCTCCCTTCTTTGTTATTATCTGTTGGCATGGGAGGTATTGTCTTTTTGTTAAAAAGGCTTAATCTGTCGGACATCCTCACATTGGTATTGGGTTTTGGTGTTGGATGTTTATTCTACATAAGCATTGCAGCAATTTTTAAGATGAAAGAATGGAAAGAATTGCGTGCAATTATTATTTCGTACGGCAAATAGGGGCATTTGTGGATAGTGAACTTCCTTTAGTAAGTGTTGTTTGTATAACGTATAACCACGAGAAATATATACGACAGGCTCTTGATGGGTTTGTTATGCAACAATGTAGTTTCCCGATAGAAATTATTGTGCATGACGATGCGTCTACGGATAATACTGTAAATATAATAAATGAATATCTTGAAAAGTGTTCATATATGAGAGCTATTTTTCAAAAGGAAAATCAATATTCCAGGGAAGATTTTGATCGTTTTGAAAGTCTGTATAAAAAGGAAACAAGAGGGAAATATATTGCAGTTTGTGAAGGGGACGACTACTGGACTGATCCCTTAAAGTTAGAAAAACAAATTCTTTTTTTGGAAGCTAATTCAGATTATGGGATGAGTTATACGAAGGCAAAATATTATATTCAGAAGGAAAATAAATATACAACGATTATAGGTGGATATTTAAATACATTTGACAGCTTTATTCTACGGAAGACTTGGGTGCCAACTTTAACAGTTGTTATGAGAAAAAAATTACTTGCTAAATATTATGATGAAATTAGACCAAGAGAACAAAAATGGTTGTTAGGAGATTTACCAAAATGGTTATGGTTTGTAAAAAATAGTAAAATACAATTTGAAGATTGCGTGACAGGCGTATATAGGGTCTTGCCAGAATCGGTTTCAAATACAAAGAATGCTGAAAAAAAGGTGAATTTTTTCAAGTCATGTATAAATGTTAGAGAATATTTTATTAATAAATATGGAGTTGAAGATAGAAGCACTTTGTATGAATTTTTATTTATGAGTATATGGGAAACTTTCAGATATGCATGTATACTAAATAATGATCGGTTATTTAAAGAAGTACAGAGACTCATTGGCGAAAAAAATAAAATGAGTTGCTTGCGTTTATTGTATATAAGATTAGTTTTATTCTGTAAGCCAATGCGATATTTATGGCTTATATGTTTGAAAATTCGATATGAATATTCAAAGTTTGTAGAAAGTATACGAAATATCAACACTGGTATAATAAAATGCAAAAACTAATAAGTATTTTAACGGCAACTTATAATTATGGACATTTTATACATCGCCTGCTTGATTCTATTTTGCAACAAACCTATAATAATATTGAAATGGTTGTTATTGATGATGGTTCAACGGATAATACTGAGCAAGTAATTGAAAAATATATGGATAAATTTAATAAAAGAGGGTATAGATTAAATTATTCCTACCAGGAAAACCAGAAGCTAGCAATGGCTATAAATAATGGATTAAAGTTAATAACAGGAGATTATCTGGTATGGCCCGATGCGGATGATTGGTATGCAGAACCAAACGCATTAGAAATAATGGCAGCAACACTTGATGGTACAGGTGATGAGATAAGCTGTTGTAGAGGCTTGGCTTATTTTGTAGATGAAAATTTTAATGAGATAGGTAAGACTAGGCACAATGCTCCAGGGCAATTGTTCATGGATTGCTTACTTACTAATTTTGTATTTACACCAGGATTTACTATGGTAAAAACAGGTATACTGTTTCATGAAATTGATAATAGGACAATATATACTGGAAGTGCAGACAAAAAACATTTTGGTCAAAATTGGCAGATATTGTTACCTGTATTTTATAGTTATAAATGTATTTTCATTCATAAATGTTTGTTTAATATTTTCGTAAATACTAATTCGGACTCACGCAAGAAAAATTCATACGAGGGGCAATTGGAAAAAAATGAAATGAGTTGTGATGCACTTGAAAGTATTTTGAAAAATATGAAAAATATGCCAGATAAAGAAAAAGAAGATTTGTTACGTAGGGTAAAAACAAGACATAATAGATATGAATTAATATTACATTTTTATTATACTAAAAAAAAAGAGGTTAGACGTGTTTACAAACAAATGATAGTCAAAAATATGCTAATAACAAAAAAAGTAAAAATTATTTATGGTTTGAGCTTTATTCCATTTGCCTATACTTTATGTAAGATACTGCGTATGTGCAAAAAATAATGGAAAATATGGGTTTTCATAAGTTCAAGGGAGCAATGATTACTTCAAGTAAGTCAGATTGTGCGGGTTGCAGTGCTTGTTATTCGATATGTCCTGCATTGTGCATTTCAATGGAACAGGATACGGAAGGTTTTTTGTATCCTGTTATTGATGAAAAGAGCTGTACGAAGTGTACAAAATGTGAGAAGAGCTGTCCTTCCATACAGCGAGGAATTGCACGAAAACCATTAAGGGTATATGCCTCAAAAAATCCCGATGATGAAATACGTTGTGCCAGTTCTTCGGGGGGTATTTTTTCTTTGCTTGCGGAATATGTTCTTAAGGAGGACGGTGTCGTTTTTGGTGCGCAGTTTAATGATAACTGGGAAGTGAAACATGATTATACTGAAACAGCAGAAGGGTTGGCAGCATTTCGGGGTTCAAAATATATCCAAAGTATTACAGGAGATATGTATAAAACAGCGAAAGAGTTTTTGAAAATGGGTAGAAAGGTTCTTTATAGTGGAACGCCATGTCAGATAGCTGGGTTAAAAATGTTTTTGCAACAGGACTATAGCAATTTATTAACAGTTGATTTTGCTTGCCATGGAGTGCCAAGTCCACTTGTCTGGAAGAAATATTTAAGTGAAGTTGTTGGTGTAATATCCTCTCTTTGCCGTTTTGATATTGTTGATGTTAAATTTCGTGATAAGAAATATGGTTGGAAAGAATTTAGTTTTGCTCTTTCTCTCAAATGTGTTAAAACAAATGTAAATAACATTAAGAATAATAAAAAATATAAAAATGTGATATTTGATACCGCCGATGAAAATATTTTTTCGATTATCGAGCCATTGAATCTAAATAAATTTATTATGGGGTTTTTACAAAATTTATATTTACGTCCATCTTGTCATAGGTGTCCTGTTAGATCGCTTAAAAGTGGTAGCGATATAACTATCGCTGATTATTGGGGTATACAGAATGTCTTGCCAGAATTTGATGATGATAAGGGGGTGAGTCTTGTGATGGTAAATACCGTAAAGGGAGCAGAGGTTTACGAATTACTTAATAAGGATGATCAAGAAACGACATATCATGAAGCCATTGCGGAGAACCCTACTGTCGAAAAATCGGTTTTGCCACATAAAAAACGGGCGTTGTTCTTTCAAAAATATCATAATGAACCAGTAGTAGTATTAATTGATAGATTAACCGCAGATTCAGTGATGTTGCGTTTAAAGAAAAAAAGTATTACTTTATTGGATAGGTTTGGGTTGCTGTCTTTCGTGAAAAAATCGCTCCTAAGAAGACAGATAGCTTGAATATGAAAATTGCAATTATTTCTAGAAATGATATCTACGATATTAGATCGTGGAGTGGTACGGATAATAATCTGTTTCGTGCCTTAAAAAAGGCGGTATCGTTAAGAGGAGGTAGTTTATGTGTTGTCGATAAGTTGACTAAAAAAAGGAATATATTAGTACGTATTTTTTATACATACAGCAGAAAATTATTGTTGAAGTTGTTTCGTTATATATTTGTCGATGATTTTTATCGAGTATTTGTAAAATATTATGCGAGGCAAATAAAAAGGGAATTGCCAAATGATGTGGATATAATTTTTTCTATGACTTCATGGCCTATTACTTATCTGAAATCGGACAAGATTAAAGTTTTTTATTCAGATGCAGATATCGGTGATTTTCTGGAGTCATCAGATTTTAAAAAATTATCAAAATATCGAAAAAAGAGCGCTATTAGGATGAGGGGTGATGCAATAAATAATAGTGACTTAGTTTTGCTTGCCTCAGAATGGGCGGTAAATGGGACACTAAACAGATACAATATCTCTGATGTGGGCAAGGTAAAACTTGTTCCTTTTGGTGCCAACACAGAATGTAATCGAACAAAAGAAGATATTGCGAAGATAATTAAAAATAAAGAAAAAGAGAAATGTAATCTACTTTTTATTGGAGTGGATTGGGACAGGAAAGGTGGAAATATTGCTTTGGAAACGGCAAAAATACTTCATAAGAACGGAATGAATGTTTATTTGGATATTGTTGGAATAAAAAATTGTCCAGTTGAGTTGCCAGAATATGTTATAAATCATGGTTTTATTTCAAAATCGACAGAGAATGGAAGAAGAAAAATCGATAGTTTATATGAAAAAGCACATTTTTTTATTTTGCCTACACGATTTGATTGTTATGGTATAGTGTTTTGTGAAGCTTCTAGTTTTGGGCTTCCGAGTTTGGCACCAAGAACAGGTGGAGTATCAAGTGTTATTCTTGACGGTAAGAATGGAAAATTGTTTGACTTAGTCGAGGGGGGGGAAGTATATGCCGAATATATACGGGCGATGTTTATTGATTATGAAAATTATAAAAGATTATGCTTTTCATCATTTGAGCAGTATGAGACCCGTTTGAATTGGGGAGTTGCTGCGGAGAAAATTTTAGATAGCATTTGGGAGGTGTATAGCAAAAAATGAAAATAGGTATTATGACTTTCTGGTGGTCTGAAGACAACTACGGACAGTTATTACAATGTTACGCATTACAAAAATATCTGCAAAATGAGGGGCATGATGTGTATTTAATACGATATGATCCAAGGGGTGATTATACTAAGTCGTCAATTTGGAAGAAAATATTGAAAGTATCTAATCCAGTTACGTTATACAAATATTTGTTATACAAAAGACGAAAAGTTATTAATATGCGAGAAAAACGTGAACATCCACGTAATTTTGAAGGGTTTCGGAATGAGTATATTAAACAATCTGAAAAAATATATTATTCCTATAGAGAACTTGTTGAAAATTCGCCTCCAGCGGATATATATATTGTTGGTTCTGATCAAATATGGAACACATTTGGCGTACCCGTCAACAGGGCAATAAATATATTAAATGCTTATTTACTAAATTTTGGAGATTCGTGGATAAAAAGGGTCTCTTATGCGGCAAGCTTTGGAAAAAAGAAACTAGATAACGATTTTGTTGATGTATTTTCTTCTCTGCTAAAAAAATTTGATTATGTATCGGTTAGAGAAAAATCAGGGTTGGAAATTTGCAAACAATGCGGTATTGATAATGCTGAGTGGGTTCCCGATCCGACTATGCTATTGGATGTGGACGTATATCGTGCTTTTTATAAATGTGAAAAAAATATTGAAAAATCTAATAAACCATACTGTTTTTTGTATTTGGTAGAAAATAAATTGAATTTTCCAGTTCAATCAATATATAGCTGGGCTAAAGATAAGGGAATTGAAGTTATGTATATTACAGGAAATTCGTTAAATGACAAATATGAGAAAATCTATGCGACAATTCCTGAATGGATTTATCTTTTAGAGCATGCTGAGTATGTGATAACAAATTCATATCATTGTACAATTTTTTCGTTATTATTTAAAAAAAAATTTGGAGTTATACCTCTTGCTGGAAAAAATATAGGCATGAATAATAGGTTAGATACCATATTTGAATTGTTTAGAATTGAAGCAAGACTTATTGATATTGACCTGTCCATTTTGGACAAAGATATTAATTGGCAACTAGTTTCTGATACATTTCATAATATTAGAGATATTTGCCAGTTAAATAGAAGTATTTGTGGAAAAATGGTATGCCCGTAGTTTCAATAATTATACCAGTCTATAATGCTGAACTATATCTACGAAGGTGTATCGATAGTGTTTTGGCGCAATCGTTCACTGATTTTGAATGTATACTTGTTGACGATGGTTCAACGGACAATTCATCAACGATATGTAAAGAATATGAGCAAAAAGATTTACGTATAAAGTATTATTACCAAGGCAATTCTGGTCCAGCAATGGCAAGGTATTATGGTGTTAGTAAAGCTATGGCAAACATGGTTATGTTTATAGATTCTGATGATTGGATTGAAAATAATGCAATAGAGATATTTTATATGAAATATGAAGAGACAAAAGCAGATGTAGTTGTGAACATTGCTTGTAATCATTTTTTTGATGGGACTTTAACTGTTGTAAAATCAAGAACAATAAATACAATGGAATCACCTTTAATTTACTATTTGATGAATCCAAAAGGGAATTGTGATAAATTAATCAATAAAAAATTGTGGAGAAATTTATTCGTTCCAGAAAAGATGCCTTTTGAAGATTTCATAACAGGAATTCAGATTTTTAGTAAAATTACTAGAGATAGAATTGTATGCATAGATATTCCCGTATATAATTATTGGTGTGATTCTACAGTAAAGTCCCTTTCCTATAGCGATCCACGGGATATCAACAGACCATTTGATGAGATTAAGAAGGTAGCGGTATTTAAATGGATGGAAATCTATCTATCCTCATTGCAGATAAATGATAGGTATTTGTTGGATGCAGCATATTCATGGTTATTTATGCATCATGTGGTTATTTCTTATCTTGTTAGGAGTAAATATGTTACGAAAAAGGAGACTCGTATATTTTGGAAGTATTATAAAAAATCTACTACCATTGGAAAATATAAATATTATCAAAAATTATATCTCATTGTTTTTTGTCATTTTTTTACATTCGGGAAATTTTTACAGGTTGTTTATCGTGTGTTAAGGAAAACAAGAAAAGACAAAAATGAATAGTGTAATAAGAATACTGGTTTCTGGTATGTCTGGAAATTATGGTGGTGTAGAAAGTCTCACGATGAATTACATCCGGAATGTTAATACTGGAAAAATACAGTTTGATTTTTTATGTTATGGTAGAAAGATAGCGTATGACAATGAAATAATAGACAGGGGTGGTAAAATACATTATCTTCCTAGAATGCGGAAGTATGTCTCTTATTACAAAAAAATTATTTCGATATTTCATGAGAATAAGTACGATGGCTTTTGGAGCAATAGGTGCGATCTAGCAATAGAAAGTATGCTGGTATTTAAAATCGCATATAGGTATGGGGTGCCATTGCGTATACTCCATGCTCATAGCACAGGTAATATACGTCCTTTGCGCAATAATAGAATTTTTCATGAAATCAATAAAATCCGCATAGAAAAGTATGTTACGGATTTCTGGGCGTGTTCACAAGAAGCGGGAAATTTTTTTTATCGGGAAAAAATAATCAATTCGCCAAAATATAAAATTATCAAAAATGCGATAGATTTACAGTCTTTCAAATTTGATTTTACGACAAGACATAGAGTTAGAGAAAAAATAAATTTGAATGATAAATTTATAATAGGTCATGTTGGGAGTTTTCTTCCTGTAAAAAATCACGTATTTTTGTTGCGTGTATTCCATGAAATACGCAAAAAAGAAGCCACGGCGGTATTGTTATTGATTGGAGATGGGAAACTTCGCCCTAAAATAGAAAGCATTACGGAAAAATTAAACCTAACTGAGGTGGTGCATTTTTTAGGCCTGAGATCAGACATACCTGAATTGTTAAATGCAATGGATGTGTTCATATTACCTTCCAAATTTGAAGGCTTGCCCATTAGTTTGATAGAAGCACAGTCGGCATCTCTCTATAGTTTTGTATCGACAAAAGTTTCATCAAAAACAAAAATTACTGAGTGCCTTTCGTTTGTTGATCTTAGAAATTCGCCTGCGGAATGGGCAGAGCTGATTCTGACCAAAAAAAATTGCCGACGAGTTGATATGATGGAAGAGGTTTGTAAAGCTGGTTACGATATAAAAATAGAATCAGTGAAATTCGAACAATTTTTATTGAATAGTGTGGGTTACATCGGATGATACCCAAAAGAATACATTATTGCTGGTTTGGTGCTAATCCCTTACCGGATATTGCTAAAAAATGTATAGTTAGTTGGAAAAAATATTGCCCAGATTATGAGATCATTCTTTGGAATGAAGAGAATTTTGACATAAATGCAGTACCTTTTACAGCACAAGTAGCGAAATCAAGAAAATGGGGCTTCATTGTCGATTATATACGTGCTTATGTTGTTTATTATTATGGTGGGATATATTTAGATACTGATGTTGAATTATTAAGATCGCTCACGGACGATCTTTTGCAAAATTGTTGTTTTGGTGGATTCGAAGATAAAGAATATATTGCCCCTGGATTAATATTTGCTGGAGAAAAAGGATGCCATATAGCAAAAGAGCTAATGGGTTTTTATACGTCATATAATTTCATAAAAGATAATGGTGAATTGAATCTTACAGCATCTCCCAAAATTTTTACGACTATGTTGTTAAAGTATGGTCTTCGACAAAGTAATACTTATCAAGAACTGGGCATATTTACATCATACCCGACAGAATATTTCTGTCCAATGTCTTATAAAACGGGAATAGTTAATATCACTGAAAATACATATTCCATACATCACTATGAGGGGAGTTGGTTCACTAAAGAGGGACTCTGGTTTAGTAAGGTGCGCAGAAAAATTTATTCCATTTTTGGAGATAATATATTTTCGAAGGTTATTATTTTGTTTTTACAAATAATAATAAAAGTAAAAACTCTTGGATTTTATGGTGCCGTTGTGTATTATTACAAAAAATACACATTCAGAAAGGAAATATAATTTAACTAAAATAATTATGGAACATTTGTTTTTCAATATTTATTATTTTATTTTATATGGGGTATTAGCTATTGCTGGTTTTTCTTTTGCAACATCTCCCAGTGTGATTAAAACAGACAAGTTAAATAATCAATTAATAATTTTATTTTCGGTTTGGTTCTTTTTTTTATTTGGAAGTCGTTACTTTGGTGTGGGAACCGATACCCCTGCTTATGTTCGAGCATTTCAAAGTGGATTGTTGGGCGGTGATATAGGATTTCGCATATTTGCTGGTATTACTCGTCTGCTTTCTGATAACGGAAGATTTTTTTTATATGCAGTATCGTTTATCCTTATTTTGCCAATGTGTATATTTTTTTGTAAAGTAAAATATGAAAGTAAATTTTTACTATTTTTTATTTTCACAAATATGTTTTTTTTTAGGACATTAGGAATAAATATTATTAGGCATGGAATAGCTATATCTTTCTTTTTGTTAGCCATATTGTATTTGGGTAAAATAAAAATTCTAGCAACAAGTATATTATTTTTACTATCATTTTCATTTCATTACGCTATGATTATACCGATAGTTTTATATATAGTATCTATTAAACTAAAAACTTTGTTGATACCAGTGTTGTGTTTTTTTATAGCTACAGTGCTGTCACTTTTTGCTTTTAATTTTCCAGATTTTTTACGATCTATTCCCGTCTTAGGTTCATGGTCTTTATTGATGAGTAGATTGGATTCAATTGAACATTCTGCTCAATGGGCATATTATTTTAGAACGGGTTTTCGTCCTGATTTTTTTATTTTTAATTTGTTTTTTGCAATCTTAGGATTATTATCTTATAAACATGCAATTAAATATATTTCTCGATATAGAGTTTATCTCTCGGCTTTTTTATTTACCAGCGCATTTTTTTTTCTTATGTTTCAACTTCCTTTTTCAGACCGATTTGGTCTTATGTCGTGGATATTTATTCCATTTCTTATGTTGCCGTTTATACAGGAACCATGGTTGTTTGGGAAGTATGGAAAGATATTTTCTTTGATATTAGTAATTATAATTCATGTTTTACTGATAAATTTGGAATCGTAATATATGCATGATAAGGAAAAGACAAATATAGTCTTGGTAACAATTGGAATTCCTTTCTATAATGCGGAAAAATATATAGATTATGCTATAAGGTCGGTGATAAATCAATCGTATAATAATTGGGAGTTAATTTTGTCTGATGATGGTAGCACCGATAAATCTGTTGAAATAGCAAAAAAATATTTATACGATAAACGTGTTAAATTAATATCTGATGGGGAAAACAAGGGGTTGCCATTCCGTTTAAATCAACAAATAGGTTTGGCAAATGGAAACTATTTTGCAAGAATGGATGCGGATGATATTATGCATCCAGAACGAATAGAACGTCAAGTGGAATATTTGGAAGCTAATTTAAGTATCGATGTCATTGGTAGTTCTGCATATTCAATCGATACTGAAAACAATGTTTGTGGGTTGTTGGTATCAAATGCTTTTCCTGCAACGTTAGATGATGTTTTTAATAATAGATGTTTTATTCATCCGTCAGTTATGGCTAGATTGAGCTGGTATAAAAATAATCTATATAGCATAAATCAAATAAGAATGGAGGATGGTGATTTATGGGCAAAAAGTATACTGAAATTAAAGTTTGCGAATTTGCAGCTTTTTCTAATGTTTTATAGGTGCGTCGGAATATTTAGTTTAGAAAAATATTTAAAATCTAAGAAAGGTTCCAGAAGACTTATAAGAAAAACATTTAAGGGTACATTTTTTATGGAAAAGTATAAATTACTTGTAAAAAATTATGCCAAGGTATTTGTGATTAGTTTTTTTTCGATTATCAAGCGTGAAGATATTTTATTAAAACGAAGACATGTCCAGATTTGCGAAAAAGAAAAACATATTGCATCAATATTTTTGCAAAAGGCAATAAATGGGAAAACTTAGATGAGAAAAATACTAATAACTGGGGGAGCGGGTTTTATAGGTTCAAATTTATGTGAGTCTTTTTTGAGTCAAGGAGATCATGTTGTTTGTTTGGACAATTTCTTGACTGGTAAGGTCGAGAATATAATGTCGTATATAGATCATAATAATTTTACACTGATTGTGGGTGACATTCGTAACATAGAGGATTGTAGAAAAGCGGTAGAAGGGGTTGATTTTATACTGCATCAAGCGGCTTTGGGTTCTGTACCTCGTTCAATAAAAGATCCTGTAACTACAAATGAGATAAATATCAACGGATTTTTGAATATGCTTATAGCGGCTAGGGATGAGAAAGTCAAGAGATTTATTTATGCCGCATCTTCATCGACATATGGAGACTCTGAAGAACTTCCAAAAATAGAAGAAAAAATAGGGAAGCAACTTTCTCCATATGCCATAACAAAATATGTAAATGAACTTTATGCAGATGTTTTTGCCAAAAATTATGGTGTTGAATGTATTGGCCTGCGCTATTTTAATGTTTTTGGCCGAAGACAAGATCCGAATAGTAATTATGCAGCGGTTATTCCTTTATTTATTAAACAATTATTGAGTCATCAATCTCCGATTATCTATGGTGACGGTGAACATTCCAGGGATTTCACGTACATTGATAATGTAATACAAATGAACATTCTTGCTCTTGAGACAACGAACAGTAAAGCGTTGAATACCGTATATAATACTGCTTTCGGCGAAAGGACAACGTTAAACCAGTTGGTTAAGTATTTAAAAGAATATTTATCAGAGTTTGATGAGAATATTTCCAATATTGAAATAATTCACGAACCTAAGCGGTTGGGTGATATTCCTCATTCTTTAGCTTCAATTAAGAAAGCTAAAGAAATGCTAGGATATAATCCTATTTATGATATTAAGACAGGGTTAAAAGAGGCTACTAAGTGGTATTTGCAGCACCTCAGATAAATATTGCAATAATTGGTTTGGGATATGTCGGTTTGCCATTGGCACGATTATTTGCAACAAAATATCCCGTGGTAGGATTTGATATTAACCAACAGCGTGTAGACGAGTTGAGGAACGGTGTAGATTCTACTGGTGAAATAGGGACTGATCTGTTGCAATCTGTATTATTAAATGATGTTCCATCGAAGAATCAGAGAGGTCTTTATTGCACGTTAAAAATAGAAAATATTGAAAATTGTAATTTTTACATTATAACTGTTCCGACTCCTGTAGATAAACATAATCGTCCAGATTTGACTTTATTGATAAAAGCTAGTGAAACAATAGGAGGCATATTAAAAAACGGGGATATAGTAGTATATGAATCTACAGTATACCCAGGAGCAACAGAGGAAGATTGTGTTCCTATCTTGGAAAAGTATTCTGGGTTAAAATTGAATCAAGATTTTTTTGTAGGTTATTCTCCTGAACGTATTAATCCTGGGGATAAAGAACATACTGTAGAAAAAATAAAAAAAATTATCTCTGGTTCCACAAGGGAAGTTGGAGAAAAAATAAGCCGAATTTATGAATCTGTTATAACTGGAGGAACGTATTTAGTTTCATCAATAAAAATTGCAGAAGCTGCAAAAATAATTGAAAATTCGCAACGGGATATAAATATTGCTTTTGTGAATGAATTAGCAAAAATATTTAATCTGATGGGTATTGATACACATGAAGTGTTGGAGGCTGCGGCGACAAAATGGAATTTTATTCCATTCAAGCCAGGGTTGGTTGGTGGACATTGTATAGGTGTTGATCCTTATTACTTGGCGCAAAAAGCACAAGAATATGGTTACCATCCAGAAATCATCCTTGTAGGAAGGCGTTTGAATGATGGTATGGGTGAATATGTGGCCAATCAGGTTATTAGAGGAATGATAAAAAAAAATCAAAATATAAAAAATTCTTCTGTATTAATATTAGGAATAACGTATAAAGAAAATTGCTCCGATATTCGTAATTCTAGGGTCATTGATTTAGTTAGGGCTTTAAAGGAATATGATATAAAGGTGACTGTTTATGATCCTCATGCTCCTTTGGAGACTGTTAAATATGAATATGGAATAGAAATATCAAATGGAAGTATAAGTAAATTGGAAAATAATAATTTTGATGCAATTGTTATGGCGGTTAGTCATTCTGAATTTGCTGAGATAGATATCACCAAAATAGTAAAAAACAATGGATTTATTTATGATGTAAAGGGTTGTTTAAATAAATTTGATGCTAGATTATAAAAACATACGATAAAAAATAACCGTGACTATTTTTATGGAAGAAATATGAATAATATATTGTAAAAATTTTCAAATGGATATTCTTACACAATATCCCCAAATGAGAAATAATACTTCGAATGACTGTGGGCATTATAAAAATAAATATTGTATTTAGTGAAAATATGAAAATTTAGGTAAAACGATAATATGTTCCAATTTCTGTGTATGAGGGTTCTTTTATGAAAACAATAGCAATACATCAAAATAAAAAAATGTTTGATCATTCAACTTCATGGGTAAGCCCATGGATATCATATTGTGAAAGTAATAAATTACCGTTTGAAATTGTAGATTGTTATAGTACCAATATTATTGATAAATTGAATGACTTTGGTTATTTACTGTGGCATTTTGATAATTTTTGTTTTACCGATATGTTTGTTGCACCAATTATTTTATATACTGCAAAAAAATATGGTCTTAAGATTTTTCCTGATTTTAATGAAATGTGGCATTTCGATGATAAAATAGCAGAGATGTATTATTTGAAATCAGTGAATGCTCCCATTCCCCAATCATGTTTTTTTTATTCGCTTGATGAAGTTAAATCCTGGATTGATAAAATAGATACATATCCGATTGTTGCAAAATTACGAAAGGGTTCTGGCGCACATAATGTGGTTTTAATAAAAACATCATCCCAAATAATATCCTATTCAAAAAAAATGTTTAAAAAAGGAATTAGTCCTAAACCAAATATTTTTAATAAAGCTAAGTCAAATTATAGCTCTTCAAAAAATGATTGGAGTCTAATGAAAACAAGAATAAAAAGGATACCTGAGTTTTATAGGACATATAAAAATGCGAGCTTATTTCCTAATGAGAAAGGATATGTCTTCTTTCAAGAATTTATACCTAATGATGGCTATGATCTAAAAATTGTTGTGATTGGTGATAAATTAGGGTTTTGCGCACGTCACATAAGAAAAAACGATTTTAGGGCATCTGGTAGTGGCGACATATTTTATGATAGATCTTTGGTTACTAAGGATATAATAGAATCTGCTTTTTCTGCCTATGAAAAATTGGAATTGCAGTGTATGGGTTTCGACTATGTTGTTGATAAAAGAAGCGGCAAAGGTAAGATTGTTGAGATGAGTTATGGTTTTTCGCATGTGGCAATATTAAACTCAAAGGGTTATTTTAACCGGAAGGGTGAATGGTTTGACGAACTATTGAATGTACCCGAGGAAATAATAAACAATATGCTGGAATTGGGATAAAATATATGCGCATAGTAATCATCACGGCAAATGACGGTTTTTTTCTTTCCCATAGAAAAGATCTAGGTCTATTTTTAATCAAGGAAGGTTGGGGCGTATATGTGTTGGCGCAAAAAACAAAAGACGAATATGTAGAAGAAATAATTTCGCTTGGATTTGAATTTATTCCTATTTGTTTTGATCGTTCTAAAATGACTCAAAGTGACGTGAAGATGTTGGTGGAACTATATAGCATATATAAAAAGATAACCCCAGACTTAATAATAGCAGTTGCGCTAAAACCTATTCTGTGGGGAGGGGTAGTAGCACGTCAATTAAGTATACCAATGGTGGGCATAGTGAGTGGTTTGGGATTTCTTTTTACAGGGGAAAGAAAAATGATACTGAAAAAAATGGTTGTATTTGGTCTTAGATATTTGATTTCAAAAAGGAACAATTATTTCATTTTTCAAAATGATGATGATAAGGAAATTTTTATAAAAAACAATATTGTCGCCATGAATAAGTTTTACATGATTAGAGGGATGGGTGTAAATTTAGGTGAATTTAAGCAAACTTCTTTTCATGATAAGCAACGAGTAAGATTTTTATTTCCAGCGAGAATGTTGAAGGATAAAGGATTAATTGAATATATAGATGCTGCAAAAATTGTTGAAAAACAGGTATCTCATGTAGAATTTATTTTGGCAGGGAGTATTGATCGAGCTCATCCTACGGCTGTTGCGGAGGAAGAATTAAAGGAACTTATTGCGAATACATCTATCTCATGGATAGGTTATCAAGAAAATATGATTCCCGTGTATGAAGCTTCTGATATAGTCGTACTGCCATCATACAGGGAGGGATTTCCTAAAGTTCTTATCGAGGCAGCGGCAATAGGTCGCCCTATTATTACGACAGATGTGCCAGGTTGTAAAGATGCGGTACAAGATGGCATAAATGGTTATTTAGTCCCTGTTAAAAATGTGGAAAAATTAGTAGAAAAAATGTTTTGTTTTATATATAATAATAAGTTAAAATATGAAATGGGTAATGCTTCGTCAAGGATAGCGAGAAAATATTATGATAACATAAAAATTAATACGCAATATCTTAGTTTTTTTAATACTATTCTTTCTGCTGAAACTTACAATAATTAGGGAATGTCATTTTTAGCTTGATATGACAGTGGGCATTGATGCCAGTAAATGCCTAACTGTTTCTTGTAGTTAATTGTTGTGTGTTTGGTATAAAAACACAGTGAAAGATTTTAAAATCATGGAGGCCGTTGTGGAAGAGGTGAAAAAAGAAGTGGGGATAAGTTTTTGGGATCTCTTTGTTATGATTTGGCATCGAAAAATAATGATAATTCTCATCACCGCACTCGCCATGGTCAGCGTTGTAACTTTCTCAATTATTTCTATTAGGTTGCCACCTGAAGTGTCTCCTCTTCCAAATCTATATACTTCCAGGGCTTATATGCTTATCACCGAAGGTAGATCTCCAGCTGGAGATCGTGAAACTTTGCTTGGGTATGGAGGTGGAGCTAGAAGAGGTCCAACTTATGCTGGTTTAGCCATATTTTTACTTAGAAGTAATACATTGCTTGATTCAGTGATAGATGATATGGCTCTAATTAGGCCATATGACGATAATGGTTTTCACGCAACATTAACTCGTGGAATGCTCAGAGGTGGTTTAGGCCCAAACCATAATGGTGATAATGGTGTTTTAAGTATCAGTTTTACCCATACAGACCCTGTCTTTGCACGTGATGTTGCAAATCTCACTGTCGTCCATCTAGAAAAACGTTTTCTTGAACTTGGTATTGACAGGAGCAGGGCTGAACAGGAAAGACTGGAATTGCATCTTGCCGAGGTTTTTCAAAATATTCTTTTGCTTGATGAGGAAAGGCGTAGGCTCGAACAATCAGTTGCCTTTATCCCTCTGGTTGGAGGAAACCTTCCAGCTATCATGGCTGATATTAGCAGGGCAACTATGGAGTCAGAAGCGATGCGACAGGTTTATACCCAACTTAGGGTGCAACATGAGGTGATAAGGGCAAATATTGCGGCAGAAACCCCAATGCTTCAAATTCTGGAATTGGCAGAAGTATCGTTTGCAAGATCTGGACCAAACCGGGCTAGGATATGTATTATCGTTACTTTTGTCGCAGGTATTTTCTCGGTGCTTTTGGCTTTTGCTTTGGAAGCTATTTCTTACATCAGAAAAGATCCTGTGGCTATGGCAAAATTAAGGAGGGCATAAATGTGTAAACGCATATTTATCTTTGGTGTCTTTGTTTTTTGGGTGGGTTCTGGATTTTATGGATTTGCTTTAGAGGGTGTAGGGCTGGCCAATAGTGCGGATGTACTGATGCTGGCTCGTTCCGATCCTAATTTCAGGGTAACGCCAGGGGATGTATACACCTTGACTTTTTCTCTTAACGGTGAGATTGTTTCGCATACAATAGTAGTGGATACCGCTTACCGTATACGTGTTGCAAATTTGGGGATTGTGAACGGGGCAGGGCAAACCTTTGCGCAGGTAAGGAATCGGGTGGAGGCTATTGTTGCAAATAACATCCCATTGAGTGGCCCACAGTTGATGTTAGCCCAACCTGCGATTTTCAGAGTTTTTGTCGATGGTGAAGTGCATCGAGCAGGAGAGCATGCCGCTTGGGCTTTAACTAGGTTATCTTCGTTAGTTGACGGAAACTTAACTAGATTTGCATCCACTCGCGATATTTCAATTAGATCTGCAAATGGGCAGACGCAGGTATTTGACCTTTTTCAGTTTTGGCGCTTCGGTGACCAGAGTCAAAACCCTTATCTTCGACCTGGGGATACAATTACGTTTAGCCAAATTAGCCGGCGTGTTACGATTCAGGGGGCGGTGGAACGCCCAGGAGCCTACTTGTTGTTGGACGGGGAAAATCTTAGAGAATTGATAGATTTCTATGGAGGTGGTTTTACACCGCTTTCGGATTCGACAAGGATAGAGCTTGTGCGGCATCTGAACAGCGAGGATGCTTCCGGGAATCGGTTGTTTTTAACAATGGATGATGTGGATAATAATTTTGTGTTAGAAAACTATGATACGATAATTATTCCTGCGATTGGGGATTTAAGGCCGGTTTTGATTGTGGAAGGTGCCGTGGATATCGATAATAGGCCAGCATTCTTTCAAAACGAGCAGCTTTTTGCATCAAACCGTATAACAACACAATTTCATACTGGCGAGACCTTTGCTTCTATGGTTCGTCGAAATAGAGCATGGTTTTCTTCCTTGTCGGATACCGAGAATGCCCGTATAGTACGGCAGTGCGGCGAAGAGATCCTGATAAATCTAAACCCTGCCCTTTTCGACGCTTCCTATCGTAGCGAGATTCTGATTCAGAATAACGACACGCTTATAATTCCATTCAGGCAGTTCTTTGTTACGGTGGCAGGTGGAGTCGCACGTCCAGGGCGTTTTCCTTTTATACCCGATCGTAGCTGGGAATATTATGTCGCCATGGCTGGGGGATTTAATCCGCATCGTAATGCCTGCGGAAGGGTTATCATAACTGACATAAACGGAAGGCGGCTGGATCCAAATGAGCCGATAGGCCCAGAAACGGTCATTACCGCCAGGACGAACAGCGTGTTTTTTTGGGCTCGCGAGGTTGCGCCGCTGTTATCGGTCATACTTTCAAGTATTACTCTAATCGTGTTTTTCGGCAATTTATAAACAAAAACCGCTGGTAAAGTAGGTTTCGCCTACACAACCACATAACCCCGTCAACTGTACCCACCAGTCCTTATTCCCGCCTTTACGAAAATCAAATCTAAGCATAAGCCGATCATTTGCCTTGGTGTATTTAATTCTCGTGGGCTTTGTTTCTTGCCGCCTCGCCCTACAGCATCATGGACGAATGGAGGGTTTTACGATTGTCTCTTCATGGATTTCTGCCCGTATTTTCCGTATTTTCCGTATTTTCCGTATTTCCTTTATGGTTTCGGGAATATACATAACGCTCTGGGGTCGTTCATATAGTCGTCAATTTTCTTCATCGTCGGTTACTGAATAACCGTATCGTTCTAGCCCTTAAATCTGGTGCGTCATCGACATATGGGAAGTTGAGAACGGAAACTATGGCCATCCTCTAATTCTCAATCGTGGAATTTCGTGTTGCTCTTCCAGGCGAGATAAGACTCAATTAGTCGAAAGATAACGGATAGGAGCGTTGTATCCTTGGTTTATGTTGTACACTTGCACCACAAGCTCCAGTGCTGGGCCTTCGCCGTCGCTCGACCCTGGGGGTTGAATTAGTAAAGAAAACAGGCGATAATTTTGGTATGGGAAACGTCGAAATGGAGATGAGTGACTTTGAAAGGGGCGTGAATTCGGTTGGACAGCTTTTCCCCGCCACAATTTCTTATTCGGAATATCCTGCCATGAATTCCGCGTGGAAAGCTCATTGCGCATGGTAGAGGCTCACAATAAGGCGGATGTAAGCACGAAAAACAGGGTGTCGTTTGCGCTTGGTATCGTATGAAGACCCATCGGCAGATGCGATTGCTTGGCATAAGTTACCCGAAGATGCTATTCTCATAGTGTATTTAGGTTGCATGGAGGTTAAAGGTGAAGTATAGCTCTTTGCATATTACAAACTTTAGATCCATAGTGGAGCTAAAGATAGATAATTTCAAGCGGATAAACCTCATCACAGGAAGGAACAACTGCGGAAAGACAACCGTGCTTGAAGCATTGTTTCAAATTTCTGGTATGTCAAACCCAAATCTTCCTGTTACTGTAAACAATATTAGGGATTTAGTTTTAACCTCGGACGATAACTTGAGGTTCATTTTCCATAATCTTGATTTCAAGCAAAAACCGTATATAAGTGCAATACTTGATGGCAATAAAAGAGATTTGGTCATAAAGCCGAAATATGCATCTCAATATAATAAAACGCTTGTTAACGACAATAAAATCAATGTATTCAATGATAATGTGATAGCGACAAGCAACAATGAGTTTTCTGTTGTTAACGGCCTCTCTCTTGAGTTCAACG
>Ga0209755_10003524_pt1 | contig 19541 bp, 1 predicted proteins | sample TergutCo191P1_FD_187301 | JGI IMG/M metagenome (GOLD analysis project Ga0209755, IMG submission 187301) | Cornitermes sp. P1 segment gut microbial communities from Petit-Saut dam, French Guiana - Co191P1 (SPAdes) (version 2) | ecosystem: Host-associated > Arthropoda: Insects > Digestive system >...
ATAAAGGTATAATAAAGTCCGCCGTTTCTGACGTCTACATAAGCAAGGTGAATATTCTCATTTCTGTCAACTTGTAAATCCACATGCGTACCTGCACCTTCCATAATCCTAACCGCGTTGTTCTGAAATTGTGTTTGCGTATACGCGATGGCAGAACCTGTAACATTAGTATTAAATGACGCGTTGCCGTCTCCGTAAGAGAACCATAAGCACTGATTGGCGCTGTCATACCATGCAACAACAGGTTTTCCGTTACTAAGGATTCCTACCGCCGCGTACTGACCGGATTTTGCCTTTGATGTCGCGTTAGTCGCTATTACCCGGTCACCGGTAGCTGACGCTGTCGCGTGAGTATTGTTATTAGCGCTGCCGGTACTGGTAGGATAATTACCGCCTATTGCATCAGTCCCCGCGTGGAATCCGTAATGCAATACAAGAGGAGTAGTAGTTTCTCTTGGGCTGTAAAAAACCAAAGCGCTCATTGCCTGATTCCCTGTACCCAGATTTGCCGTTTTAGAATTGCGCCGTACAGCCATACGGGGATTCTTAATACAGAAAGGATCTCCAAAATTCTGCAAGCTCATTATAATCCTTGAGTAAGCATTCGAATTGGATTCCCAAATCTGCTTATTGGCAATTGTGTTAAACGTATGAGCAAAGTTAGCCTGCGGAGACGTCATATTAGAATAAGCAGCCGTCCATTCCCCATCGCCGTTAACATCAGACACAGCCAGTGAAATATTAGCGAATCTGTTCACCTGATTTCCGATAGCCTGCGTAGCTACGGTAGTACTGACAATACCTGCTGTGGTGGTACCGGTATTACCTTCCATTATTTTTAATCTACCTGCACTAGTTTGATAAATACCAAGTATAGTATTTCTTTTCCCATTGTAAGACATTCTCATTACAGGGCTTGTCAAATTGTTCTCATTAATCATCATTCCAACATTCCATACGTACATATTTCTGTCATCGGTTAGAATGTTATTATTAACTCCGTTCGGCTCCTGATTGTAATGCGCTGCCGCAGAATTTCTGTTATTTAATGATGTAACTGTATTACCTGATGCTGTTACGGATACCAAAAGAGCGCCGGATGTAACGTTATTTATTTGAACAGTAGCATTATTATCAACGGTTGCTGTAATAATATCCCTGTTTGCTGTAAAGTTAAGCCTGCTTCCCGCGCTTGTGTCTTTTGCATGAGAAACATTGATAAGACCTACAGCATTAACGCTTACAGCCGGCGTAACCGCTGTTCCGGTCGAACGTCCAAGATTAAAACCTCTGACTTCAATTACTTCATCTTCCCTTACAGGATACCATCCAAGCGCCGACCTGTTAAACGAAGACGGATTTGAACTAATTGCGCTGCTTAACTGGGTATTTATTTCAGTTATGTAAGGGACAATGTTTACCATGATTGTCTGGCTGACTGTTCTGCTGGTTGCCGGAGTTCCGGAGGAGGTATCTGTTACAGTAAACGTAACAGGCACGTTGTTTCCAACAAGATTTGTAAGGTTGGATGTATCCCACGCGAAATTCCAGTTAACTACATGACCGTAATCCATAGTTAGTTCCGCTTCTTCTGTTTCAAAACCCCATACATTGGTAGAGCCTGCCGCTCTCATTGCCGCAATGGTATTAGCCGCGACTGCCGGTACAAGCACACCATTGCTTAATGTCGCGATTTGTATAGTCTGTCCGCCTGAATGAACAGGAGCAGTACCTGTAGCGCCGGCAGTAATTATACCCGTTGTCGCGTTTGTTACACCGTTGTTAATTGTGTAGGTACCGCCAATTGTAACGTCAATTCTGCTGATCTGAGCGTTATCCATTGCCTTGCCTTTGAAAATAACCATACCGCTCAGATCAGGTCTTTGAGCGCCGTTTGCTTCATTTCTTGCGGTGCCGTCAGAATTTGTTGCATGTCTTCTGTACTGCACATAGCCTTTTCTTATAGTGGGAGTCGTAACTGTAGAGACAATATTTTGGTTGTATTCAGTATCAGAAAGAGCGGTGTTATCCCTTAATAAATAATTTCCGGGAGCAGCGCCGGATCTTAGAACAAATTTATTTCCGAATGTTGACAGTTCCATATACGGATTAAAACTATCTATGTTGTTTATACCAACATTAATAAGCGCGACAGAAGAAAGCTGATCCGCAGCTATTCCTCCTGAAACCGTCGTATCGTACACATGGATCAGGAAGAACCTCTTGTCTGAGTCAGCCGCTGTGGCGAGTTTTCCGTTCCAAATAAAGTTACCCTGAGCGTCAAGAGCGATACCTTCAGATTCTTTTATCAGGTTACTGTTTTGATCGCCGAATGCTGTAGTGCCCGCAAAATCAATTGCCGCTGTTGTATGTCCGCCGTTTGCACGTGTTTGCATTGTGGCAGTATTCGCGCTGGCAGCGGAATAAGCGGCTCCTGCCGGATGCGTATAAGTCCAGACCGAGCCTGTGTTGGCAAGAGTCTCCACCGATTCTGTAGCGACAAATGTAGTTCCTACTTCATGTTCTGTGAATACGCCGTAATCTGTCCAGTTGATATTTTCTCCCAGATTAGCAATCGTATAAACTTGTCCTTTTACAATAGCTTTTGTGGCATTGGATCTGTTTACATAGGCAATTCTGTAATTTTTATTTCCATTGCCTTTTGTTTCGTCAGTGCCGATTTTCAGGCTAAATCTGTTGTTGCGTACCCTGAAACCTGTGGTAATTTCTTTTGTACCTATTGAAGACGAAGACAGAGATATATACTCATCATCGCCAACAGCATTATTCATGTTTATGTCTGTACCAAGAGAAATACCGGTAATAACAGGCGCTTTATTTGCTATGTATATTCGTTTTAAATAATGCGTAGCGTTTTCCGCTTTGTCAAAAACAACATAGTTAAGCTGATAAATACCGTCTGTTAATTTTGTTGTATCATAATTTACCGACCATTTTAAGAACGTACTGCCCGAGAAACTTTTTCCTATTGTATTAAAAGTATCCGCCCAAGTGCCGTTGTCGATTACTATGCCTTGATTTGTTGATCTGAAGGTGCCGTTTGATTGTCTTACATCCGGGAAGTATGATAAATCGGCGTCGTGTCCTTCATTAGAAACGCTTGTTGTATTTCCAACGCGTCCCTGCCTTACTTTCTGCGGGGTAGAAAGCGGATTGTTTACAGTTGTATTGGGAGTTCCATGCAGGTTAACGACTCTTTGATTGGCGCCGTCTCCTTTTGTTAAGTATACGACAACTCTTTCAACTCCCTGAACCTGTACGCCTGAGCCTGTATCCCACGCGTCTCCCGCAAATTCAAACTGGTTTCCCCTTGCGAAGGTGCTTCCCGTGTATGTCGCAAGCGGATAACGGTTATCAATTTCAAGCGGATAATTACCCTGAGCCATATACGGCGCAGGCGTGGTGTTGTCCAATACCTGAACCGATAAATTTACAACTTCGCCTACGTCTACTTTTCCTGCTCCGAATTTTGTGCCGCTTGCCGTACCGGTAGCCATTGGAATAAACACATAGTATTCATTGTACGCGTATTTTATAATATGTCCATCACCATCTTTTACGGGGAAATCCTGACCAATCCCGACTGTCCACGGGTTTACATCATTCAATTCTGATCCGTAAGTATTGCTGTATAGGAGCTCTTCATTCAGCGTGCCTGCGCGTACTCTGATACTGTCAATTTGCGTTTCATCCCTTACAACCAGCCTCATTGTCACGCTGCCTTTTAATCTTGTTGTACCGGATACAAATTTTTCACAGATGCCGTCTGGGCAGTCAACACCTTCACCGTGAGCAGGATGTGTTCTTAAAACAATATCTTTTATTGACGAAGGTAAACCGTAGAAAATTGTTTCGTCTTCTATTGTTGGTACTGAATTATCAAAATTAAGATATAGACTGTATACAGGACCTAAATCTTTTGGAGTATTCCATGTGTAAATTGTAGCATCCTGCGCTCTTATTTCGATCCTCACCCGCCGGATTTTTTTATCTACAGGCGGTGTTAATTTTCCGTCGTCATTAATGTTTATAAACCAGCTTACCATTGACGTATAATTAGGCGGATCATTCGGATACCATGATGAAGCAGATACAAGAGCCGCGTTTCCGTATGACGGTATATTTACATATGTCCAGCCTTGTCCCGATACCGGATTCGCTAAAGGATCCTCCCCTGCTCTATACAGATAACTTGGCGGCGTTTGTGTATCGCAATCATCATTGCCTTGCATCAAAATTCTGTACTGTACCCTGTGTATTATTTCATTGTCTTCCGCTGTGCCGTTCATCCTTGTAGAGCCGCCGACAGCCTGTTCATTTGAATGGCTGCTGATTTTAATCATCGGCACGTCCCTGTTCGGATCTACAAGCAACGTTATTCTCTCAACATAGAAATTACCGGCAACGTCCGTCAATTTAAAACTAATCGGTAACTCAAATAAACCTGAACCGGCTGAAGTTTCCGTTACATATTGATCTCTTACCGTATCCTGAACTACATCCGCGATATTATCAAAACGCCATTCCCAGCTGGATAATGTTCTGGACCACTTCGCGCGTATCCGGCTATCTGTATGTGAATCAAGAGGGGATGAAGTGTGAAGATTTGTATTTATCCATGCCGGAGAAACATTAAGACCTCCGTAACCATCGCAGTTTGTATTGCTGCAAAAATCGTCATGGGTGCCTGGTGTTGTGCATTTTACAGCCGCTGCCGCGACTTTTCCCAGCGCATAATGCATGCTTGCGACTTTCTGGTTGTCTGTTAAAGTTCCCTTAATTATCGTCGTACTTGTTACATTAGGAACCTGTGCAGGACTCTGTAAAGGCTCTATAAAGTTGATCTCAGGCGGCTTTCTGTCAACCGTAACGGATATCATTTGCTGTCCGGGCAGAGGCGGAGTTAAATTATCCTCTACATTGATTGTGAAAGAATACAAATCCGAAACATCTGGGGGCTGCAGCATCGTATCAACCGGAATGTACAGCGCGTATCGTTCTTTTGTGCCCACTTTTCCAAGTTTTGATACAAAAGGATGTCCGTCTACGTTTGCTTTGTTTAATAATTCCTTGTCGTTATCGTTTGCATGCCACAAGCCGCTCATTTTAATGCTTGTTATGTCACCGTCGTCTTCAATGACGGCTCTGAATGTTACATAGCCTGAAATCATTGAAATACCCGGCTGATATGCACTCACCAGACCGTTTGATAGCGCTGTGTTGTATTGAGATTCGTCAAAAGAGCCGTTGGGGAATGTATGTTTGATTATTTGTAAACTTGGAAACGAAGGAGCGCCGGAAGCATAGTTCAATCTTTGTTTCGCTATCGGCACTGTACCTTGAGACGTTGCAGGTCTGTTTACACTTTTCATTGTGCCAAGCGCAATTACGGAAGCGTCTATGGGGCGGACTTCAACCAGGAATTCACGGTTACCATCGACTTTTACTATCTGACTTTGCGGGATTTTGTATTGCCAGCTTACAGTCGTACCCTGACCTCCGGTTCTTCCCACCGGAACATTAGAAAGCGGGCTTGTATAGGCAACATGCTTCCCATTACAGCCGATGGCATTGACGGCGGTATTGCACACAAAACCCGCAGGATGCAGCGTAACCCAGTAATCGCTTCCGTTGTCACCTGTTAAATAATCACGATCACCTGACGCAGATACGATATCCGTTCCGTTTGTAGATGTAAACAGAGATCTATTTGCATCTACAGCACTGTCGGACTGTATCGTAATCCTAATCTGTACACTGTGAACAGATTCATTATCTGTCGCGATACCGCTTAAGCTTACATCCCCTCCGATAGTCTGTTTAAATTCCGTATGACTGCTGATATCGATTGTCGGTAAATCGGCATCCGGATCGATAATTAACATTCTTTCCAGCAGGGTTTCGTTACCCGCTTTATCTGTCGCTTTGAAGCGAACGAGCAGCTGCCATTTATTTGTCTGACCAACCTGCGTAAGGAAGCGATCTCTTGCGTTATTGTTTAAAAAGAATTCCGCAGTGTCTTTGAAACGCACATTCCAGCTTGATAATGATCCATCCCATGCTATAGTTCCGGGATATTGAGGATGAGACGTACTTTTTGTCGTTTCATGAAGCCGGGAATCATTCCATGTACCGTCGCTGATTTCTGTGTGCCCCAGCGCGTAGTATAATTTATCTACCTGTTGATTATCAAAAATTGAGCCGCGTATTATCGTCGTGCTTGTAACTTCCGCGCTTGTCTGCGCCGCGTTTCCGGCTGCGTTCCATTCTATAGGTTCGACAAAATCAAATGTCGGTCCATGATTGTCCGGCATTAGCATAATCGAAAATTGCGAGGTTAGGGCAGGCTGTGTATTATCTGATGCCTCAACATCTATCGTATAAACCAGATTCTCAGGCAGTGAAGCTGTGCCAACATCAAATTCTACGATGTAACCGCCGGCTGTCTCTGTTACAGCAGCTCCTGAAGGTCTTGTTGCCGCAGGTATGTAATTTTCTGACAATGCAGTATCGATGGAATTCTTTGTTTTTATGCTGGTTACTCCGTTGTCGTCTGTAATAGTCAGCTTTATTTTAATATTGCCTCTTACCTGTGTTGATATACCTCTTGTAACAGTTGTATCAGGGAATCCATCGCGGATAATTTCCGCTTTAATCACCGGATAACCGTCGCTAAAGATAAATTCGATTGTTTGTAAATCTTTACCTGTTATTCCTCTGGCAGCCTTCATCGCGCCCGATACGTTCTGATCAAAAAGATACGAATCCCGCGCTAAGATTTCAATTCTGTATCTGCCGTTCCAGTTGCTATCGGGATTCAATTCTTTCGACCAGCTCACAGTAGAGCCGCGGCTGGCGCCGGCTTGAAGTATCGATGTAAAATTTTCATATCCTACGGAATGATCAGGAAGGTATGTTCCGCTTCCGTTGTCTTTTGTGATTCTCATCTCTACGTCTTTAATCCATTCGTTATCCGTAGCAAGACCGTTAATACTCACCTTAGAACTGACTATTTGTATAACATTATGATCAGGGCTATTAATCGTAATTCTGGGAATATCAAGATCCGGATTTATTATCAGTGATTTTGGGATTATGGTTTGATTTCCCGCTTCATCCACCGCCATAAATTCAAACGGTAATAAATATTCGTCTGTCGATCCAATCTTTGTCACAAAATCATCTCTGATAGCGGCTCTGAGGAAGTCGGCAGTATCGCGTATAACTACATTCCAGCTTGATAACGCTCCTGCCCATGTTATTTTGCCTATGTCGCCTGTGCTTGTATATACGGGATATGAGGAAGCCGGAATACTTGTGCCAAGAAGGGTGTCCTGCCAATTTTCGATACCATGACCTTTTGACGTATCCGTATTGCCCATGCGGTAGTACAGTTTTGATACTCTCTGATTATCTGTAACTGTACCTCTGATCGTCACGGTGCTTGATACTTCCGGAGTAGTATTTAGTGACCAGCTTTGAGGTTCCGTAAATTGCACAACCGGATGCTCGTTATCGGGAAGCAATGCTATGGAAAATACCGTTGTGAACGCGACAGGAGACGTGTTGTCTGTTGCTTCAACGTCTATCGTATATACTTCGTTTGTTCCAAGTCCTGCAAGCGCTTCTGTACTAATCGTTTTCCGTAAGACATATCTGTCGGGAGCCTTTTCCAATATGGCGGTACTTCTTTCATTCAATTGTGATTGAGTCATCGTCAAATAATTTTCGGACCATGTCTTTGTAAGCGAATCCTTTGTTTTTATGCTTTCTATTTTTTGGTTATCTGAAACAGTTAAATCCAGGAAAATCGATCCTTTTACCTGTGTCGATATACCCGGTACAACCTCCGTATCGACAGGGAAGCCGGCGCGTTTGATCCACGCTTCTATTTCAGGAACTCCCGGATCAAAATGAAATATTATCTCTTCTATGTCTCTTTCATTTTGTCTTGGCGCTTTAGTTACGTATATGCTGTTCTCTGTAAAGAGATACGAATCCCTTGCGCGTATTTCAATTTTGTATTCGCCGTCCCATCGCGGATTATCGGGAGACGGATTATGGGCGTTTAAATCATGCGACCAGCTTACAGTGGAACTGCGGGTGGTACCGCTTAGTATACTTATAAAATGATCACCGTTGGGGTTTAAAGTATATCCGGGTACTGTAAATTCAAATTCTCCGCTTGCGTTCTTTTTACTGATCCTAATTTCTACGTCGTGTATCCTTTCATTATCCACAGCGATACCGTTAATATTAATTTTTCCGCCGACTGTCTGCGGATAACCTTCCCCAGGTGTGTTGGAGTGGCTGTTAATCGTTATCTTAGGAGTATCCGCGTCCGGATCGATAGCCAGGTTTCTTCTAATCCGGGTTACATTCCCCGCTGTATCAACAGCCCTGAATTCAATCGGTAATTCCCATTTGTTTGACATTCCTATCCGTTGCAGGAATTGATCTCTTATGGCGTTAGTTCTGAAGAAGTCGGCAGTATCGCGGATAACTACATTCCAGCTTGATAATGATCCTGCCCATGTTATTTTACCGTCATTGCCGGTTCCGGTATATCCGGGGTGTGAATCCATCGGAGTGTTTGTGTCTAACCTTGTATTATTCCAATTATCAAGATTGTACAAATCACTTGCTATTTCTGCTGTGCCCATAACATAATAAAGCGCCGCTACCTGCTGATTGTCGGTAATTGAGCCTCTGATTGTTACGGTACTTGTCACCTCAGGCACGCCGCCTATTTTCCATTCCTGAGGATCTACAAAATCAAAAACGGGCTGGCTGTTGTCCGGTATCAGCGCTACGGAATATTGAGTCCTGTATCTGTTGGGAGTAGTATTGTCTTCCGCTTCGATGTCTATCGTAAATACCTGGTTTTCTGTCAGCGATTGCGTATTAATCGGAATTGTTATGACGTATTCCGCCGCATGCTCCGGAGAGTCCGGTGTTACTGTAACTCCCTCAGGTCTGTTTATCGGATCCAAATAATTTTCGGACCAGTCAGTTGTACTCCATGATGTTCCGGCTGATGTTTTTATTTTTACACTTTCTATTTTTTCATTGTCTGTAATAGTCAGTTTTAATTGAATATTACCTTTTACCATTTTTGATATACCGGGAACGGAAGCATGCGCCGCGCCGTCCTGAATAATCTCCGCGGAAACACTCGGAATATTAGGATCAAAAATTAATGTCAATTTTGTAATTTCTCTTGGGTGGTTTCTGACAGGTTTTTCTTTTTGAGGAGATAGATAAGAATCCCTTGCGCGGAATTCGAATGTATACTCGCCTTTCCATTTATTTTTTTTGTTCAAATCAACCGACCAGCTGACAGTAGAACCGCGGTTTACAGACGGAGTAAGTATGGATTTGAAGTCTGAGTAATATTCTCTTTCGCCTTCATCAGGTTCACTATCATCCGTTGTAATTCTCATTTCTACGTCGTTTATCCATTCGTTATCAGCCGCGATTCCGTTTAAATAAACAATGCCGCCGACTGTCTGAGTTTGCAGCGTAGTATCATGACTGTTAATTTGTATGGTCGGAATATCGGCTTCCGGATCGAGGATTAAAGACGCGTTTATAATCGCGATATTTTGCGCTTTATCAATAACCTTGAATCTAATCGGCAGTTCATAAAGCGTTCTCGGGTATCTTGGGTTTATTGTCTTATCGGTAACCTTGTCTATATATTCCCTTACATAGTGCTTATTAGGATTGTTTTCAGGAAGGAAATCGATAATGTCATGGAAAGTCCATGTCCATGAGGATAAACCGCCTGACCACGCGGAGTTGATATTTGTATTGGGATGATCATCTCTCGGTCCCGTCAAAGGACAGTCAATATTGTTGTGTTTATGCGATTCCGGCGTACAACCGAGTCCTGTATCTGTCCAGTATTGATTGTCGTTCCATACCGGTGCAGGAAGATGCGGGTTTTCTGTTTCTTCAACGCCAAGAAGATAATACATCTTTTCAACCATGTAATTATCCAAAGCGGAACCGCGCATAATAACCGTACTTGTTACAACAGGATAGGTACTTTCAGATAACATTCCCGAAGGATCGAAAATTGATAATGTAGGAACACCCCTGTCAATTGTTAATTGTCTGCTTACTGTTGTTTCAAGCCCCTCGATATCAACAGCTCTGACGTGCAGCATTTGATCAAGTTTTGAACTGCTGCCCAGCATTTCTTCGACTTTTTCCTGGCTTATCCAGACATAATATTCCTGAGCGGATACATGAGACACTCTGTAATTTCTTTGGTAGAGCTCTTTTTCATTTTTTAATCTGTCTATAATATCATTAGTTTCCGATAAATCGCTTATTGAAATAAATTCGTCGTTATCAGAATCGGATATCTTAATATATATTTCATGCAGCAGTTTCCCTGTTATTCTCATTTTAGCAATCAAGTGTTCGCCGAAAGCGCCTTTTCCGTTATACAGTGACGGGAAACCGATCATTTTACCTTGTTCATAATTGTCATTTGTTACGCTGCCGTTTTCTGTCCAGTGCGCGTCAGGATGGGTTTCTACAAATCTAATCTGCGGATTGCCCGGGTTAATAATGTTAATTTGAACAAATTTTACGTTTTCTCCTTTTGCGTCAGGAGATTTATCAATACGATCCGGATATGAGTTTTCTCTTGGAACATCAAATCCGTCTTTTGTCTTTATGATGAAATTATATTTTCCTACGGGAAGCGGATCTTTGAGGATAAGCGATCTTTTGGACGGGTCAGGATCATCAGCGACGTCATTTTTAAAAACTTCATAAAGAGGCCAGCGGAACTGGAGCGCTGTTATCTGTTCATTATTTTTATGGAAAAGAGGAACATTATTACTGTTTACAACAGTCCTCCATTGCCACAAATCGTTTTCTATAGGCATATCATTGCTGTCTAACTCAATTAAAGAACGACCGTCTTCGCCCGTTCTCGGCGTACCGTCGTCATTGAAATACGATCTGTTGGAACGATCAGGCCATATCAGGATTTTAGGATATCCTTCCGCGACACCGTAACTGTCGGTAGCGATTCCCATTATTGACATTCCGGCGGTAAAAGCATCTTCGTTACCAAGTCTGTAGTTAAGTTCAGGATCGTCAAATTGCTCGCCTTTTATTTTCGGTATTGTCAATTCAATCTGCGGAGGTTCATTTTTAACAAAATAAGTAATATCGGTTGTAGTAGTTTCTCTTCCCGACTTGTCTTTCGCGGTTATCTGAACGCGTATCGCGCCGTCCGGCAAACCTAATTTGATTGTATCAAGCTGTGCGTACCATCTGCCCGCTATATGCGTGTGTAATCTATCGTCGCACCACGGCGGAGTCGGAGGGTACTTTCTGGCGTAAATCGGTTCAGGTAATTGCAATTCCTGACGTGTTTCCGGGTCTATATACCACACATTCATGTACACTTCGCTGAGATCAGCCTTTGTATTGCCTACTTCTAACTCAATACAATTTGAACTGCCCCGCAAATAATTATCCTGCGGTGACTCCCTATTAGGTCTGCTAATAGAGGGATCTTTTGTATTTACTATTTCTCCTAAGCCGATATCACAGGTTAAAAACAGTGTAACAACAACCGTTAAAACGATAAAACCGCCGAGATTGAAAAATTTTCTGTTTAATTTTTCTGACATACCCGATCCTCCATAAAAATATTATATATAGATAAAATTATGACAAGAAAACAACCTTTCAGGCAGGAACACGGTCATAAAAACCGTGAATATTGTTAAGAAATATCCCGTTTTCCTGTAGTCTCAAAGGTAAAAAGATACACCCCTACAATTACATTATAACTCTTTTTACAATATTTATTCAACATATGGAAGGATGTTTTTGAAATAATGCTTAAAATTTACTTTTTAGTTATTATTAATTTTTTTGTTGATTCTATCATACAGGAAAAAGGGAGATACATCTTTACCTTGAGAAAAACTATGAGAAGGGCGTTACTAAAGGGAGTTCTATGCGAAAATTTTATCTTCATAAAAGAAACGGTATCTACTACGCGGAGATAATCAGTAATTCAGGCGTTAAATTAACTGCAAAATCGACAGGGACCCGTGATCGCGATGAAGCTGTAATGATTATCAGCGGATGGCTTACTAACGGCTTACCGTCAGCAAAGGAGAAGTCTCAAAAAACGATAGAATCAAAAGCGGATGTTTTATCAATTTTAAATATAATAAAAAAGGCGGAACTAAACAAAGACGAAGCTATGGCAATAGTGACCACCCTTCGTAAACGAGAATTAATAGATTTTTCTGTGATAAGAAGCGCTGTAAGAAATGAAACGTTGATCTCTTTTTTATTACAGTTTTGGGATATCAATAAATCACCGTATCTGAAGGATAAAATCGCGCATGGTCATAAAATAACAGCGAACTATTGCAGGGAAGCAATAAATAAAATCAAGAGTCATTGGCTGCCCAATTTTTTTAATACACCGTTAAACGAAGTTAGCCGGTCTTCCCTTCGGGAGTTTTCGAATTCATTGAAAGCGAAAGGATTAGCGGGAAACACAATAAAAAATATAATGATAGTAGGAAAAACAGCTTTTAAATGGGCTTACGTTGAAGGTATGATCCCTTCTGATCCATCTTGCTCATTGATGAACTTTACAGGAGATCAGGTATCACGTGACATTTTAACCGAAAAAGAAACAGAAAAACTTTTTAAAGTAAAATGGGAAGATAAAAGAGCTTATACAGCGTCTCTTTTATCGCTTACAACAGGTTTAAGAAGCGGTGAAATTCGTGCGCTTAGAAAAAAGGATATCGGTAACAGTACGCTAAATATTTCAAACAGCTGGAATAACCATGACGGATTAAAAAGCCCGAAGAACGGAGAAAGGAGGGTTGTTCCTCTTCTGCCGCAGCTTTGCGTGCTGTTAGGTGAATTATTATCGGAATCGCCTCACGCGAAAAATGACAATCCTTTTATTTTTTATTCCTATGATAATCCGAATATACCCTGTTGTTCTAATATTTTTCTGCGGTATTTTCGTATTGCCTGCAAAAAAGCAAACATCAATATTGATAACCGTAAACTGGATTTTCATTCATTCAGACATTTATTTTCCACGCGTATGGCGGAAAGAATTGAAGAACATAAAGTAGCTAAAATAACAGGTCACAGAAGCGAAGCAGCGGCTCGTATTTATCAAAATCACGTAACAGCAAGAATATTATCCGAAATGCACAACGCTGTCGCTCAAGAGTTCGCAAGCATATTAAATCATCATAATAGCTATGAGAAGAACTATGAGAAAACCGTAGTTTAGTAAAAAAAAGATTGTCCGTAAAAGAAAAAAAACCACAGGGGACACAGGTTTTTTGTATAAAATTTTAAATCTTCTGTGAAACTGTGAGACTCTGCGAACTGTGCGTGAGTTCTTTTCTATGGTCTTCGGTTTTTATGACCGTGTTCCTGCTGTCAAACTGAAATGTTATTGAATTTTGCCTTTTTTTCTTGTTTTTTTTTAGTTTTTATGGAGGTTTTATCAGAAAAACTGTGACGGTCACAAATTATTTTTTTAACTTCTATAACGATATTATTGAAAAAGGAGTCATAAATTTATTATTTTCATAAAGAGTGGGATTGTATCTTACAAAATATTTTCGGTTTTAATAACCGTTTTCCTACTAAAAAGATCTCTTCTTTTGTTATAATTTAATCTATTTATAATTATTTTATTATATTTTATGGAGGATCGGATATGTTAGAAAAATTAAACAGAAAACTTTTTAATCTCGGCGGTTTTTTCGTTTTAACAGTTGTTTTAACACTGTTTTTAGCTTGTGATATCGGTTTAGGTCAGAAGGTAAACACGAAGGATCCTGCAATTAGTAAGCCCAGTAACACACGTGATGAATCGTTCGTGCAAGGCAGCGCAAACTGTATCGAACTGGAAGTAGGCAACACTGAAGCTGATATTTCAGAGGTCTTCATGAACGTGTGGTATATTGATCCCGATACGGGAGAAGAAATATCCGAGCCGCTGCGGTTTGACGCTCATCAGTATCCTCCGACGCCGCCGTGGTGCGACGACAAAAAACACCTTCATAAGAACGGTAAATGGTACACTCAGCTTGATACAACAGGTATTCCTGACGGGCAGATACGCGCGCGGGTAACGGCGAAAGACACGTCGGGAAGAAGCACTACTACTACAGATATTACTTTCTTTGTAAAGAATTTACCGCCGCAGATTGAAATGGCAATTCCGACCATAAAAGGCAGAGATTTCGACTCAATCGACTTTATTTTAAACGAGTATCTTCCTGAACAAGACCCGATATTTGTAGGTTTTGATTTAATGGGGTTAGCGACAGATAATTTAGGCATTAAAAAGGGATACCCGAAAATAATGATTTGGCCTGTTAGTGAAGATGACGACACCGGAAACCCAAAACCCGGAAAATGGGCTCATTGGCGTTCTACATTGATAAACGGCGACAGGCATGGTATGACTACAAAAAGATTTAATTGGCCTATGAAAGAACTTCTGCGGGATCTTTCGGATCCAACAGAATGGCGGCTGCCTATCGGTATAGATGAATCCCATCGTACGCTTCTTCCGGGAAATTACAGATTCAGGTTATGGATAAAAGATACTGACGGATGTACAGACGCTTGTATAAACGGCTGTATCAATGACGATCTGCACGGAAGGAGTAATTACTATCCGCACAGAACAGACAATGAAAGAGGACCCGACGGAACTGCGGAAATTCCAAATACTCTTGCCGAACAATTCATGGAAATTAAATATGTAAATCAGGAACTCCCGATTGTAACATTTATGAGCGTTCCTTCCTATTTCAACGGTGTAGGTTATATTAATGACAGTAATCATTACGTTGAAGGCGATTATACTGTTTATGTTACCATCACAAGCACTCAAGAAGTGCTTTCGGGAAATGTAAAAGGCTGGATAACCGATTCTGCGGATGTCAATCCGGTTTTTTCAAGTCCTGAATACAATTTTATTTTTGATCCGACACCGAATAACGTTAACCGCTGGAAGCTGACTATTTCTAAAGAACAGGCGGATGCATGGTATACGCAAGTAAGTCCGACAAATCCTCTGAAAGATGAAGAAGGAAATGAAAGAGAAGAAATAACCTTATTTGTTAATGCGAGAGCGACAAATGTAAACGGAGACTCCAGCCCTCCGATGTCGCCGCGCAATTTTAATTTTGATAAAAAACCGCCGATCGTAATTTTTGACAGACCCGTCACTGTTCCGACTGCTTTTGCGAGCGGTAAAATAAAAAGCGGCAGTTATGATATTTTTTATCCTCTGAATGATCCGCTCAATCCGATGCCCAGATGGGTAACAGGATTGATAACGGTAGGAGGAACAAACCTGGACGGTTTTGTTCTTTCAAGAATCTATTATCATATAGGATATCTTGAAGATGATTCGCCTACACACGGTACGACCAGAGAAGATATTTATTTTCAGGATATCTGGAAAGACACTGAGCTGCACAGATCAGGCATAGCGTCAGACGAGTACGGAGGTTCATGGAGCGGTTCGTTATACGCGTGGAATTATCAAAATAACTTTAATGAATGGGGGCGGCATAAAAACTGCGGAGGCAATTGTAAAGATCCTGTTCTTCACGCAAAAGTGCAGAATTTAATACAGGAAGCCAGTGAATTAATAGATTTTCACGATGATCATGTAAATTATTCGACTGTTGATAAATCAAGATTCTATCTGCCCTTCTACATAAAAGTTGTTGACACGGCAGGTAACTTCCATGTCATTCAGTACAAACTTTGTATTGACCCTGATTTAGATATTCCATTTGTTTCAATTTCTACTCCCGCTCCCGATAGTTCGGGAAATACGGTTATCGGAGGCGAAGTAAGCCTTTCCGGTCTTGCGACAGATAACGACTGGATAAATTCAGTGCAGATTAGAATAAAGAAATACGGAACCGCCGAACAGCTACAGCATGTGAATCTTGTCGGAGACTCAAACGGCGCTCCGTTTACTGATCCAAATCCTCCCGCTGGAGCTGTTAATACATTCAAATATTACAGACCATACATACATAATGAAACTAATGACATAGGCAATTTAATTCATTGGGTGTATTACAGTGCCGCGGATGGAAAAATTGGATTGCCTATTACCGGGAATCCTCCTATCCCTGTTCCGCAGGGTGATCCGGGTACCATAGAAACAAAGGCAGGATGGTTCAACGCGGAAAAGCGGAACAACGACATGGTAATAGGTTGGTTCTTTAATATAAATACATGGGGCGGTCTTGATCCTGAAGCCGGTTTAAAAATGGTACCTGTCAGGATCGAAGTACGCGCGGTTGATTCCAAGGAAAAAGGAATCTTAACCGATAGATCAGTTGTCGGAGCTTCTACCATAATGGATGTTCAATTCAGTTCCGGCGTTCCAACCATCAATAATCCTATTATTACAAAAACAGGTACACAGGACAGAGATTATTTTGAAGGTATAACGGCATCAGGCAGATTTGGAATAAACATGGCTATCAGTGATGACGAAAAACTGGTGAATATCCGTACTTCAATAAACGGCAAGCGTTTTGATTTACTGGCGAATCAAGTAAATTTAAGCGGTAACGCGTCAAATACATCCGCCGGATTGAGTATTACAAGCCCAGAATCCATGGTACTGACTCCCGGCGGCAGTGCCAGAGATGTATCCACTTTAAGCATCGATGTGAATACATTAATCGGCAATGATTTATATACCGACCTTGGTTACGGAAAAACCGGAGTAATAACCATGGAAGTGGAAGTACACGATAACAGCACCCCGACATTTATTACTAGAACCAGATATTCAATCGGCGTAGACAACTATTACCCGACAACGGCAATAGGAACGGCGACAAACGCCTCGGGTAACCAATTTGAGTTATCAGGTCTTGCTTCCGATACAGGCGAAGGTTCTGGCACGCTTCAGGATTTAGCCAGAGTGCTTGTTTATTTTGAAGAACTGACTGTTTCCGAGACAGGAACATATGAAAGGACCGGAATATACCGCAATCCAAGAGGAAAAAGAAATGGAAGCGTTGCTGACGGCGGTTTCGCGGTACAAAGCGGAGAAAATGATACCTGGTATTCCTCGGACGGCAGAGGCGCCATTTACAATGCCGCTCCTAACAATACTATTTCAGGCAGCTGGCATTTGGCTCCTAATATGGAAACGTATCCAAATGTAAGACCCCAGGGATCTGCTTCGGTAACATGGGGGCAGGAATTCAAAAACTTCCCTGTACTCAGGCAAATTGATAAAGGTGATACTATAGGTAAAATTTGGGAATCTCCGCACGCTATGGTAATTGACAGCCATGAGCTGTCTCAAGACCTTGATGGCGACGGTACGCTGGGTGAAGCATGGAGCGGAATGGTTGAAAAAACATGGCGCGCGTGGATGGATACATCGAAGTTTAAAGACGGACCATGGAAAGTTCATTACATTGTAATGGATCAGGCAGGCAACGCCACCCACAGTACAAAGGATATCTTTATAGAGAACAATAAACCTCTTATAAATTGGATTAATCTGGGAACAAATATCAGAGGAACAACTGCAAGTAACCCGTGGACAGACATTAGCGATCCAGGCGATTTTATGAAGGTTCGTTATTCAGTTGAAGGGACGGCATCAGGAAACAGAATTATCACATTTACAGATACGCTGGATAACCCGTTCAGAATTCGCGGCAACAGGCTTGCGTTAAGGATAGAAACAAGCAAAGGTAACGGTAATAAACACTATACGGTTTCGTATGTAACGCCTTTGCCCACAATAAGCGCGGAAGATATGGTAAGAGGGGAGGTTTATACAATTGCGGCAGCAGGAACTACAGACTGGGAAAAATACGGAGCTGTTAATAACTCTAATAATACTACATTTGTCGCGTCAGGTCCCGGTGAGGGAACAGGAACGGTTGTTCCGTATGATATTGTAAGATCATCCGCACCGCAGGTGATTAATCAAACCACCACTGAAGTAATCGGCGCCAATACAGTTACATATGATAGCAGATTAAACGATATTGTGTTCAGCGATTTTACAAGTATTGCTGATTCACAGAAAGTAACCGCGGCAGGCTCTACACAAGGCGATATACTGCGTCCGATAAGCAAACCTGCGAACTGGCCGGATGGATGGAACTTAAGCTGGCCCGAAAGATTGTTTATTATTAAGGTCTATGACACAACCGTTCCGGGCAGGGCCGTAGAACATCAGCTTGCTCACGCAGTACTGGTTGCTCTGGATATAGACAACTCTGACGCTAAAGCGCCCGCGATTAACACCGCGGATTTTGGACAAAAGTATAAACTGCGCCATTCTGTTTCAGGCGAGACAAGAGCGCCTAATATTGATAATAACGCAGACAGGATACTCGCGGCTGTGGATAACTACAATGAAAATATTGTAATGTCAACGGCAGCTACTCCTGTAAGACAGGGTTATGTGCAATACAAGGAGCATAAGGCAAGCGGAAACGCTGATATATCAGGGCAGGTAATATTTACCGGGAAGGCATCGGATAATCAGCGTATACAGAATATTACAGTAACAATTCCCGGATATGACGGAGGAAACGGAGATGGAACCGCATTTACTGTAGCAACATGGAATACCTCTACATACGAGCTTACAACTTCGCGTGCGGCAATGGAAACCAACGCCAATGAAATGTGGTATTTTAAAATAATTGATCACAGCTTGTCTCTGGATTACGGTCATACCGTTAACTGGGAATTCGGCTGGGACAGTTCTTATGTTACGAATCAAGTCAGGACTCCGCAGGTTCAGTTCAGGGTTAACGATTTTAGAAGCGGCACAGTAACAGCGGGACAGAGTAATTTAGATGTAAATATTGTTCCGTATATTTCTGAAGTTGTAACGGGTTTAAGCGGAGCGTTTGGTTCTAATCCTTCGGCATTTGCGCGTTCCTCTACAGGTTGGTATCCGGTAAGAGAAAGTGAAACAATAACAATAAGAGGTTTTAACCTTGGCGGCGGAAATAGTACAGCCACAACCGTAACATTAAATGATACAGCTATTACAGCGTCTAACATAACAAAAACAGCACTAAACGCCGCTATTGGCACCAGCGCGATATCAGGAAATATAGTGGTAAGGGTAAACAATACTGTAAATTCAATTAACAACAGTACGACAAAGAACGCCTACTTCTGCACAAACGCTAGCTGTACGGCAGCGGTAAAATCCTCGTTAACTACCGGAAACTGCGCGAGCGGTCATCCTTCCGCCGCGAGAACTTTAGGCAGAATACAATATAACTGGGAACAAAACAATACAAACAATAATAATCTAACTAACGATCGTAAACTTTATGTTTGGAGCGTTGGCACCATACTGACAATTTCTACAGAAGCTAACGATCCTGTGATGAGTATGAACGAGTCAGGTTACCGTTCATTAGTAATGACCAACGGCACTAACGGCGCGGCTTTTA
>Ga0209755_10003525_pt1 | contig 19533 bp, 10 predicted proteins | sample TergutCo191P1_FD_187301 | JGI IMG/M metagenome (GOLD analysis project Ga0209755, IMG submission 187301) | Cornitermes sp. P1 segment gut microbial communities from Petit-Saut dam, French Guiana - Co191P1 (SPAdes) (version 2) | ecosystem: Host-associated > Arthropoda: Insects > Digestive system...
GAGTTCCGCCCTTGTGTCTCATTAAAGTCTAAAATGGATTTTCTGTAGGATATGGCACGGAGCTTGGTTGATTATATGATATTTTTGGTACGCCAAGATAGCGGAAAACATCAAACAAAGCTTTGCCTACATGTCCGAAGGCTACAGCGCCATGGTGAGGGTATCTGTCGCCGATAAGCACATGTCTATAGAATCTTCCCATTTCTTTTATGGCAAATATTCCAATACCGCCAAATGATCGGGTTGCTACAGGTAGTACTTCACCATGCGCAATATATGAGGTCAAACCACCCTCAGCTGAACCTTGTAGGCGGAAGAAGGTAATATCTCCGGCTGCGATGTCTCCTTCGAGAGTACCTCTTGTTATATCGGGTTCGGCTTCCGGCTCAAGCAAACTCTTCATGATGCGCTGATATTTCAGCTCACCTTTACTCAAACGGCAAAGCGGAGTATTGCCGCAGTGGAAGCCCATGAATGTATCCTTATGAGTGTAGTCAAATTTGCCTTTAATTTCAGCTTCATACATATCAGCCGGCACAGAGTTGTTTATATCCAGCAGAGTCACACTGTCACCGCTAACACATGTTCCTATGTACTCGGAGAGCGCACCATAGATATCTGTTTCGCAGGCAACGGGAATCCCGCGTGAGGCCAAGCGGCTGTTTACATAGCATGGCACAAATCCAAATTCGGTTTGGAATGCCGGCCAGCATTTATTTGCTAAAGTAACATATTTTCTGCTTCCTTTGTTTTTCTCAATCAAATCTAGCAATGTGATCTCGTATTGTGCAAGTCTCGGCAAAATACCAGACATTTTGTTGCCTTCGCCAAGTTCTTTTTCCATATCGGCAATAACTTCTGGAATTCTGGGGTCATCTTTGTGAGCGTTAAATGCCACTAAAAGGTCAAGCTCAGAATTTTCTTGCACTTCCACACCTAGGTTAAATAATTGCTTTATTGGAGCATTACATGCCAGGAAGTCTTGCGGACGCGGTCCATATGTGATTATTTTTAGGTTCTTGATTCCGAGTATTGCACGTGCCACAGGAACAAATTCGCAAATCATTGCGGCGACTTCTTTTGGTGTTCCAACAGGATATTCCGGGATATGTGCTTTTAGGTTGCGTAGGCCGAGATTATATGAGCAGTTGAGCATACCGCAATATGCATCACCGCGCCCACCCAGAAGAGCGTCGCCTGAGTCTTCTGCTGCTGCAACATACATTGTCGGTCCGTCAAAGTACTTTGCAATAAGGGTTTCTGGTGTTTCTGGTCCGAAGTTACCAAGGAAAACGACCAACGCATTTACCCCTGCGGCCTTTACATCTTCGACTGCTTTTAGCATGTCGTTTTCATTTTCTACGGTGACTTTACATTCATAAATGTCGTCATAGGCCGCAGCTACCGCTGCACGGCGTTTTTCAGATAGGGTGATTGGGAAACAGTCGCGTGAAACAGAGATTAGACCTAGTTTGATTTCTGGGATATTTGTCATTTAAAGCCCTCCTAAATTATTTGGGATATGGAGTTGAAATCCTGTCCCTTAATTTTCAGTTTTTCATTATAACACAAATTGTATGCTATGGCATCTACTTTTGGCCATAATATGAATTTTTGCCGTGTTTTCGTAAAAAATGTTTGTCCAACAATTCTTGTGGAATTGGTTGAATCGCTGGCGTCACAATGCCGCTAGGTAGCATCATTATATTATGCCATGCCATAAAGGCAATTTCTTCAAGAACTACTGCATTGTGAACAGCTGTGTTTGCATCCTTGCCCCATACGAAAGGACCGTGGCTAGAGACAAGTGCAGCCGGAACTTCATCCGGGTCTATTTCGGCAAAGGCTTCAACAATAACGGCACCTGTATTAGCCTCATAGTTTTCTTCAATCTCCAGTTTGTTCACTCTGCGGACGCAAGGGATTTCGCCATAGAAATAATCTGCATGCGTCGTTCCCAGTGCCGGGATTCCTCTGCCCGCCTGTGCAAAGATCGTTGCCCAGCGGCTATGTGTATGTACTATCCCTCCTATATTTGGAAAGGCATTGTATAGTGCGAGGTGAGTGGGTGTGTCGATGGAAGGTGAGAGGTTTCCTCCTATGGTTTCTCCGGTTTTAAGGTCAACTACAACCATATGTTCTTCTGTCATATCTTCATAGGCTACACCAGACGGTTTTATTACAACTAAACCCTCTTCACGGTCAATTCCGGAGACATTGCCCCATGTAAAGGTGATAAGCCCATATTTTGGAAGAAGCAGATTTGCTTCAAGGACCTGTTTTTTTAATGAGTTTAACATATTTATTCACCAATATTTTCTAGTACTTCTACCGCTGTGCGTTCGACTTGCAGGGCGGCTTTGTAGCGCACAAAATATGATTTGAAGCCTTCAACGTCTACAGGATCGGGGTTTATTACTGTTACGGATGAGCTTTTAAATATTCTGTTTTCTAAAAAGTTTTCTAACGTCTGTCCGTCTGTTTTGCTGCCTGCATATGCAGCCAGAATGGCTATGCCCCATGCTCCTCCCTCTCCTGCTGAGTCCATAACGGCCACTGGTATATTCAGTACTCCCGCCATTATTTTTTGTCCGACAACTGGAGTTTTAAACATTCCGCCATGTCCATGAATTTTGGAGAGTTTTACGTTTTCTTTTTCGGTCAATATATCCATGCCGATTTTTAGTGTGGATATTGAGGAAAATAAAAGAGAGCGCATGAAGTTCTCTATTGTGAAGCGGCTGTCGGGTGTTCTTATAAATAGTGGTCTGCCTTCATGAAAACCGGATGTATGCTCACCTGATAGGTAATTAACCGAGACAAGACCTCCGCAATCGGGATCTGCGTTTAATGCGGCATTGTATAGGTTAAGATACAGTTTTGTTTTGTCTGGAGTATCACCCATTTTTGTCATTACATCGGAAAACAAATTAATCCATGCATCAAGATCCGATGTACAATTGTTGCAGTGTGCCATGGCAACGGGTTTTCCTGTCGGAGTTGTTACCATGTCAATTTCGGAATATACTTTGCTTAGTGCTTTATCAAGTGTCAACATGGCAAATACGGAGGTTCCTGCTGAAACATTTCCAGTGTATGGTGTGATAGAGTTTGTTGCAACCATACCTGTACCTGCGTCACCTTCCGCAGGGCAAAGAGGAATTCCAGGATTAAGTCTGCCTTCGGGGTCTAATAGTTTAGCGCCATCAACCGTCAGATATCCTGCGCTTTCCCCAGCAATTCGAACCTTTGGTAATATATCAAGCAACTTCCAGGGAAGATTATATTCTGATACAAGTTGATCAAATTTTTCGACCATTTTTTGATCATAGTCATTTATCGTGCTGTCAATTGGGAACATTCCCGATGCATCGCCGATACCGACTATCTTTTCTCCGGTCAGCTTATAGTGCACATAACTTGCAAGGGTGTTTATGTATGCAATGTCATCTATATGTGATTCCTTTTGACGGAGGGCGCGATATAAGTGGGCAATGGTCCAGCGCTGTGGAATGTTGAAATTGAATTTCTCCGTCAGAATTTCAACTTCCTTTTCTGTTATGGTGTTGCGCCATGTACGAAATTCGGCCAGCTCCGCATCATTTTTATCAAGAGCGATGTAGCCGTGCATCATTGCGGATATGCCAATGCATGATATCTCCGGTCTGCCCGTACCAGTCTTTTTTTTGTAGTCTGTACATAGGTCTGAAAAGCTGCTGGCAAGCCCACTCCACACATCTTCAAGCCTATATGTCCAAACTCCATTTTCAAAGCGATTTTCCCAATCAAACCCGCCGGTTGCCAACGGAGTTCCCTGCCCATCGATGAGTACCGCTTTGATTCTTGTTGAGCCTAATTCGATACCTAGAAATGATTTCATTCTTATACTCCTTAATACTCTTTAAATACTCCCTACGTTGCTGGCTTTTCATACATGCCACTACTATAACCTAAGGCAAGCACTTTTGTCCAACTATAAATCTATATGATTTGGCTGAATGGAATATATGTAGCTTACAGTTCTAATAGCGCCATCGCCGCCTTTACAGTTTCGAACTAATTATAGGGTACTTATAAACGGGTGTGCCCATGGGCAAATGTATAAATAGTGCTTCCGCAAAAATAAGCAAAAATGCACAAAAATTACAAGAAAATTTGAAGAAAAATATTGACAAATCGCTGCTTGAGCTGTATTATGCAAAGGTAACAATTTGTAATCTTTAGTATCTGAAGTGTTATAATTTCAAATTTATTACGACGAAGGTGAAAGAATGCTATCAATTAAACAGGCGGCTCAAATACTTCTGTGCAAGTCGGCAGATTCATGTAAATTACTAACATATGCTATTAGCAACGCCATTATATCTGCAAAATGGGAAATCTCTGATCATTATAAAGACTTGGCCCCAGTCATCAAAGTTAGAATACTTGAGATAGGCATGAAACTCAAGCCTGCTGTTTTATTTGACCAAAAGGCTTCGGCAAGAATCAGAGCCCGTTATTTTTTTGTTTACACAGTAGGTGCCGCTGCAATATTGGCACTGACAATTGCTCCGGCAAATGCTATATTCCAACTGTATCAGCAGGAAGCAGAGGGGTCTGAAGATAAGTACCATGCTCAGACAAGTGGCTATCTCGCAAGCGATGTTTCCATCGCCGCAGAACGCAGAACTTCATTTGGTTCGCCGTCTATAGGTGTTGCTGAGGACACAGAGTATGCTGATGTTCATATAATGAATATGCCTATGGAAAACATATTTATTGACTTTGATTATAAAAATGATGAACCTGAAGATTTAGGTGATTTTGCAGGTGGGGTTGCCAAAGAAACTAATATCAGCAAATTGTCAGAATTTGTGGTGCATTTAAAGGCGAATAGTGGTATAATTACTCTGGCGGATGCTGTGACAGACCTTTATTCGGAATATGATAGAACTGAGCCGATCAATCACGAAGTTGTAGCGGAAGTTGTTCCCAATGCCATCAATGCCACCATAGGCACAGTTGTAAGCTCCAACTATGTTAGTCAGAGACAGGCTGATGAAATCATAAATAATGGCGAAGACGAACAAATTTTTTCAACAGCATCAACCGGAGTTCTTATTTGGCCCGCAGAGGGCAAGATTTCCTCACTCTTTGGTCCAAGGAATTCTTCAATTGGGTCAAGGATCCATAAGGGTCTTGATATAAACGGCTCAAGCGGTTCTCAGATTCTTGCTGCTGACGGAGGGGAAGTTATCAAATCCGGGTGGAGTAATTCATTCGGGTGGTACATAAGGATTCTCCATGATGACGGGAGTATTACACTTTACTCACACAATTTAGAAAACTTTGTCAGCGTTGGACAAAGGGTCAGTCAGGGACAGGTTATTGCAAGCATGGGAAGAACCGGAAGAACCACCGGTGTCAATCTGCATTTCGAAGTAATCATAGACGGCGTTAATGTCAATCCGCTGTTACACCTACCATACGTCCAAGATAGAAGTATAGTTTCTTAAAACCGATGTATATGTAGTGGAGGGCTATTACAATGTATACAGAAAATGAATTTTCGATTTTTGATTTTGCTTCTTGCATATCAGAGTCAATAGACATAGTTTCTCCGTATTTTTACAACCATCACAAAAAAGTGGCTTATTTCTCTTATCATATATCACTGCAAATGGGGTTGCCGGACGAGATGATTTCGGATATAGTCCTTGCGGCTGTTTTGCACGATATTGGAGCTCTTTCTACAGAGCAGCGATTGCAAATTATTAGTGCAAATTTTAGCGAAAATGCAAGCGACCCACATTCCTATTTAGGATATCAACTCCTAAAAGGATTTGATCCACTGAAAAATGCTGCAGAAATAATAAGAAATCACCATGCGCCGTACAGTAAGACATTGAAAGAGCTACCAATAGGATGCTATGTTGTGCATCTGGCTGATAGAATTGCGGTCGTTTTGGATGAAACGATAGGGGTTTTGGATCAGGTACCTATGATTATGGAAAAGGTGGAGCAAAACAGCAATATGTTCCATCCGGATACTTTAGCTGCTCTTGATATCCTAAAGGATTATGAGTATTTTTGGGTTGGGGCTTGCACGTTACAAATAGACTTCTCCTTTCCAGACAGAATGCGTTCACAAAGAAAAATCATAGAAGTAAAGACTTTGCGTTCCTTTGCAAAGCTTGTTGCAAACCTTATTGACTATAGAAGCAGATTTACCTCAACCCATTCAAGTGGTGTTGCAGCTGTCGCCATGGAGCTGACCAGACTTTCCGGTTTTTCTGATAGGGAGTGCCAGATGATGGAGATCGCAGGGTTTTTACATGATTTGGGCAAGCTTGCGGTGTCTAATGAAATTCTCGAAAAAAGCGGAGCTTTGTCTGATGAAGAAATTCATGAGATGAGAAAACATACATACTACACATACATCATCTTAAACAAAATCAAGGGTCTTGAGCATATTTCTTCATGGGCGGCATATCACCATGAAAAGCTTAATGGCAATGGTTATCCATTCCACATAAAGGGAGAAGACTTTTCAAAGCTTGCCCGCATAATGGCTGTAGCCGACATTTTTACAGCAATTACCGAAGATAGACCATACAGGGTTGGCATGAGTGAGGATGAGGCGTTGAGGGTTATTCAAAATATGGCCAAAAACGGTTCGATAGACAGTATGATAGCAAAGCTCGCTGAAGATAATTTCTCTCATATAAACGATATTCGTGCAAAAGCTCAACAGGCTGCACTTGAGGAGTTTTCCTCTTTTTAGCCACGAAATATGTTGGGGCAAATTACTCAGCGGTTTGCAGGAAAACTTTTATGTTGACAAACACAAGACAATGCAGTACATTTTATTTAGGGTTTTACTTGTGTGGCGTCCGTAGTTCAGTGGTTAGAGCGCCAGATTGTGGTTCTGGATGTCGCGGGTTCGACTCCCGTCGGACGCCCCATATGAAAGGCGGGTTAACAAAAACTGTTAGCTCGCCTAAATCTATTAGTTGGCGAATTTTTTTTAAGGAGTGTGTCTCATGGTTAGCGATGTATCCTCTGCCCAAAAGGCAGCATATCCAGAAACAAGAGTAATGTCTGGCTTTATGGAGCTATTACCTGAAGAGCAAATAGAGTTTGACAAAATCAAAGCAACAGTCATGGAAACCTTTGAGGCCTTTGGATTTACGGCACTTGACACACCGGTTATTGAGCGCCTTCAAATCCTGCGCGCCAAAGACGTGGGAGAAACTGCCACGCAAATCTATGAACTGGCACCAAGGGGAGAAGAAAAAGATAGCAAAAGCGGTCTACGTTTTGACCTGACCGTTCCACTTGCCCGCTACGTGGCGGAACATTTCAATGACCTATCATTCCCGTTCAGACGCTCACATATATCCAAGGTTTATAGAGGTGAGCGTGCGCAAAAGGGGCGCTTTCGTGAATTTTATCAATGTGATGTAGATGTTATTGGCCATAATAACCTTTCAATCCGCTATGACGCTGAAATCCCAAGCATAATTTATCAGCTTTTCAAAAAACTAAATTTCGGTAAATTTACCATACGTGTAAATAATCGTAAACTTCTAAACGGACTGGTAGATTCATTGGGCTGTTCAGCACCGACAGAAAAGGTGCTTGCCGTAATAGACAGAATAGAAAAGATTTCATCGGATGAGTTTTCAAACCAGATGACACAGCTCGGGCTCAGTGAGGATATGGTCGAGCTTTTAATCCGTTTTTTCGAGATTAAAGGCGATAACAGCGAGGTCATTGAGCAGTTGAGAGCTTTTGGTGTTGACGATGAAAACTATCTTGCAGGACTTGATGAACTGGCGACAATGGTTGACTTTATGAAGGCTCTTGGTGTTGATGATTCCTACTACAAAATAGACCCGGTGATTGTTCGGGGGTTGAGTTACTACACAGGAACTGTCTATGAAACTATACTGGATGATTACCCACAACTGGGGTCGGTTTGTGGTGGCGGACGCTATGATAATCTGGCTGAGCACTACACAAAAGAAAAGCTACCAGGAGTAGGCATATCTCTTGGGCTGACCAGATTGTTCTATCAATTAAGAGCGGTTGGACTCATTTCTTGCACTCAAAAAACCATAGCAGATGTTGTTATATTGCCGAAAGATGATATTAACATCGAAACTGCACTTAAAATAAGCAGCAATCTCCGTAATTCTGGTTTTAAGGTTGATGTACTCTTAGAGAGTATTCCGATAAAAAAGAAGTTTACCTATGTGACCCGTAAAGATACACCTTTTACAATTGTGATTGGTGCCGACGAGGAAGAAAACAACACAGTTACCCTACAACACAAAGGCACCAATGGCACCGTTGAAAAACAGACCGTTTTGCAGGTAGAACTAGCAGAAAAGATAAAAGCGTTATTTTAGGGGAAGGATGGCCAATAAAAGCAATTTAAGCTTATGCCAGCAAGAAGGCATGCAAATCCGGTAGCACACTTTTCTGTACGAGCAGAAAAGTGTGCTACCAAATGTATACTTTTTGATAAAATTTTGTCAAAAAAGTATTGCTTTTTTAATATGATACGTGGTATATCATATAGATACGTATGCATTTGAAAATATATTCTGTGGTACCCGGGCAACAGTTTATTGCATAAGGTTGCGCTTAACTTGACAAAAAAACGCCGAAATAATGTGAGTTTTTACCTATCTGCATTTATTAGAGGTGTGGCTTGTAGTTTGATTTTTATGATATGGGGGGTGTTAGTTCCAAGTGATTTGTAAAAAAGATATACAAGGTGGTGGTTTAATAACTTATAATGATTTTAGATTTTCTTGATACTGCATATGAAACTGGAGAACCACAACTCCGTAATAAAAAGAGGCAAATATAACGTGGAGGTTCAAAAATTGAACAAAACAAAACGCTTACCATTTGCGGCTATCAGTATGTTATTGATTATAAGCTTGATGATGACTACGTTTACTGGGCTTATTGTATTTGCAGCTGAGACAACAAGTGAGACCGTGACACCGGCACAGGCTGTTACGTACAGCGGCTGGCGTCCTCAAGAATTACAGAGTTTACTGAATGAGAATGATGTTGTGCTTACTACCCATGGGCTTGGCATTTTCGACTCCCTAACAATACCCAGAGGCAGAACATTAACCGTTGACACAGAGCGCTTTGTTGTGCATGGTGTTCTCAATGTAGAAGGGACCCTTATAATCAGGGGGCGACTCCATGTCCAATATCATGCTGTTATCAATATTCTGCCGGGGGGCATAATTGAGAACAACGGTTTGCTCCAAAACAATAGATATGGTGCTATCAATGTTTATTGGCCCGGTAGACTTACCGGTGCTGCAGTAAACGGCAGAGGTCCGATTCATAATATAGAGGGCACCATAGGTGAGGTTCATTTAATTACAGGTGATGTGATTGAAATTGAATTTGACGCACCGATATTTAACGAACAACAGGCGAGGGAAGTTTTCAATATTACGGTTGATGGGGCTCCTGTGAACTGGACTTTCCTTTCTTACTTTGACTTCGGTGTGTACGGCGAACGTGGCGGCGTTGCGAATATTCGTCTGGACGACGCGCTTGACGCAGGTGAGCCGCGCGGAAGAAGACGTGAAATTGCAACATCGGAAGCTTGGCTTGCACAAACAGACCACATAAGAGGTCCTATAGCTGCTGCAAGAATAACTGTAGGATCCGGCGGAGAAACTAGAACAGCAGATTGGGTACCGTTCTATACAGAAAGAAACTTGGGACACATGTCCAGAGTTCTTACTTATATATCAGGTGAAGGCGGAAACAATGGGCGCGTAGGCGGTATGACCAATCAGGGTCAAGGCATCGGCAACCATCAAACTCTTCCTGCCAATGCACATGCTATGAACATTTTCGGACCGGATATGGAACCTAGATACAACGAAGAATTTATAGTGAGACAAGTTGGAGAAGGTCTGCACAGATTTTTCGGCAGGGGAGAATTCCTTGCTCTGCCAATGGTTAGGTCGGGATTCCATACGCTTATCGTAGGGCCGGCTCAGTCGGTTTATGAAGTACCTCAGTTCCGTGATCTTTATGTACATGGTGAAACCACCGATACATTTACACGCAGATCTATAAAAGCCACTGATGTGCCAGGCAATTTCGACTCGATATACGGTTCGTTTGAAAGACCGTTTATAGTTGCCACCTCCGATGATGTTATGCGCCATGACAGCCCGATAAACGCATACGGTGAAACAATATTCACAATTGATGCTGCTGGTCAGCGAGTATACAATGAATATCTTGATGAATCTCGTCGCGTATCGGCACGTCCAAGGTCAGATTTCTTCTATCTGGGAGAGGCACTCTTTGACTTTTACTGGGAAGTAGGCGCACGTCAGGGTAGCAGACAATTCCCGATTGGCCCTAATAATTACTGGGATGATTTCCGTTTCGATTTACACATAGAAAGAGCTTTTGATAATGCTCTGGCTCAAGGTTTGTGGCCAAACACGATAATGACGGCAACTCATGATGTTGACGGAAGAGCCTTTACAAGAGAAGAGCGCATAAAGAACTTTTATATGTATGGCGCAATGATATTCTGGGAGTTTATGCCTGAATCTCAATACTTCGAATGGCAGTCAATGCCGGTTAACACTCGTGGTGAGATGTATCTTTATGACTATGATTTGTACTGGGCGTTGAGCGGCCTGCACGGAAGGGAAGAATTCTGGACAGGTGTTGGAACCGGACAGCAAGCAAGCTCGATTGATGACACCTCAAAGTGGAGATCACCTTGGTTCAGAGATCAACAGCCAGATAACTACACGCTTCCCGCTTGTGCTACTCCTATTTTACATGGTGGAAACCGGGCTCATACTTTCCCAGGACCACATTGTATAGCTTGCGCTGCGCGCACTTGCCCAGAAGGTCACAGGGGTGCGGCTCATCTTCCTGTGTATATAACAGATGTTGTTGTTGTTTCTCACAACCAGATAATGGTTTACTTTAACCGTGTTTTAAGTACAAGAGCAGCAGCAGTCAACCCAAATAACTTTGAAGTTAGGCTGGATAATGGTACTACAATTGTTCCTGCTAATGTGCTCAGCCAAACAGGAGGTTATCACTGGAACAGTATCCGCTTGCAGGTAAATACCGGAGGTATTAACTGGGTTACGGGTGCCGTGCCCAATCCGCAATGGCGTTTGGATAACGGTAGACCTTATGGAAGACAGTTCAATGGATTTACACAAGCAGATCTTGATGAGCGCAGCATCTCAAACGGTGGTTGGATAGCCGATGATCAACCGCTTGGCAGATATCCTCTTGCTTTTGGAGAGTTTGTTGACCTCGAAAGAGCTATAAATGAATTCGGTGCGGGCATTAGAGCCGGCGGCGTTACTGTAAGATATACCGGAGCTGCCCCACGCACTGTCAACAACACTGTTCATGGGCCTAATGTTCTAGGCGGACCAATCCTTGACTGGGCAGGAAACGAATTGTGTACAGAGCGAGTGATTGAAGCAAGATTTGAACCTTGGCAGGCTGTAGCTTACAGAAGTCCGCTTACAGGTCTTTACACTCATCTTGACACAATTATCGGAGCGCACCCAAGACATCCGTTTAGCCAAAAAGATGTTGCAATAACCGGCACATTGCAAATGGAATCGTTGTTCCAGAACAATACAACCGTAACATATGACCGCCTAGCGGGTGCACTTATGGGTTGGGACGGAACACGGGATACATACGGAAACAGAAACTATGTTAACGGCTTCCAAAACGCATTTCCCGGAGGTCTGCCTTTCAGTCGGTTACTTGCCGGCGGGGCTATGACAGACCATGCCAGTGCTGCTCTTTTAGCCAATAGCCAAACCCCCGGAACAACCATATGGTTCCACGATACAGAGGTAACGTATGATAGACCGGGGCAGAGAATATCTGACGGAGCTGTCAGAGCCAATGGTGGTATGCAAATTGTTGCAGGTTCTGTGCGCGGACACCATCCGGGCAGATTGCCATCTAGTAACCAGATGCATGGCGCCAATGTCGGGGATTTGTATCGTATTGGCGGCTGGGGAAGCAACAACTTCCAGGCTGAAGATATTCATATAATGAGAGATTTTAATCTTGACAGATATAGAATAGAAAACCTTGTTCTGCATGAAGGCGGACATGGTATCGACAGTTTCCAACGTAGTCTTGGATTTGGTCATGAAATGTATGCAGATATGTCTTCGGCTTGGATGACTGCTGTAAATGCGGCTAACGGAAGAAGATGGAATACTGTGGACAACGTACCTGCATATTTTGGAAACAACAGAGGCGAGTACGTAGCGACTGCTTCTAACTACTGGGCAGGCACTATGCGCGAATCATTCTCGGGCACTAACGACGGTGTATGGACACCTGTAAGCACAAGGCAAGAGTTCTTCCGCTATGACCCATGGGGCTTTGAAGGATGGAGAAGACTTGCTTGGAACGGTGAGCTTGGCTTATGGTTTAATGACGCAAACGGCAATCCTCAAATTGGTAACCCCGAATACAGAGTAATGCTTGAAGATTGGGAGCTACTCAGAGATCAAAATCCTGAGTTTGCTCACTGGAGAGACTCAAGCTATCTGATGGCCTGGGGCGCATCTATCATAGAAACCGCACACCATAACCCCTACACCGAAGCGCGTAACAATGCCGCACCTGGATCGCAAATCGATAATAGAATAAGGTGGGTATCCTGGAACGTTCCGCATATCTGGGATGTATATCCAAATCTTGCTCCGTCAAATCCAAACTTCCCGAATAACAGATTTGATTTTGCTGGAGCTGATTTCCAGGCAACAAACATTGCTGTACAGCGTGGTGGAACACCGTACTATCCAATGCCGCCATTCGGCTCTGTTCCTGTAGAGCAGATGACTCCTTTACAGAATCAAACTCATCCGTTCCACAGACAGGGAGGCGTACAAAGACCGAATAGGACTCCTGAAATAGCAGCTCTCGCGGCTCCTGTGTTCGCTGAAATTATCGAAAATTCAGAGAGAATTCCGTTCCGTCCTATAGTAGTAACGTTTGACATAGTTTATACCGGTCAAGTGATAACCAATAATAACGCTCAGACCAGTTTTGATTTGATGGTAAACGGTCAGTATACTCATTTCTACTTCTGGGGCTTTGAAGTATGCGAAAACGAAGAGATTGCTACAGTAGCTGTACGCTTGGATTGGCCTTTAAACAGAAACGATTCTGTTAGGGTTGTAACCCGAGCTGCTGCTCCGGCAGATGACACCTTATATGAAGCGGTTGAGCTGATTGTTGAGCCCGAACTAGAATTTGAAGTTTATGAATCTACCATGAGCCTAGAAGAAAGCGAAAGAAAGCTCGAAGAATAAACTATCAAAGTCTTCTCAGCCTTCGGCTGACATACGAAAAATTTAAGAGTAGGGGTGTATCAAAACAGTTGTTCTGATACACCCCTAAAATCTATCCATCTACATATGCCTGCTAATTTGCATTACACCTCAACTTCGGTTGTAAATGCTCCGCTTTTTAGCAGCTCAGCAACAGCGGCGATGTCCGGCTCGACAACACGATCGAGCATCATGGGGCCGACTTTTGCGCGAATTTTATCATAAACTTTCTGGCTTTCTTCTCCAAGTCGTGTTGGGGTTTCACCTAACCATTGTGCTTTGGGCTTAGTTTTCCAATCGGCCTTCATCAAACGCAAATCAACCGCTTGAGCCGCTGTCAAAAGCTCCATAGCAATAACCTGCCATACATTTTCAAGTATCTCAGCTGCCTTGCGTGCTGCAATGGTTCCCATGGAAACGTGGTCTTCCTGATTGTTTGAACTTGGAATAGAGTCAACACTGGCAGGATGAGCTAAGATTTTATTTTCAGAAACAAGTGCCGCCGCTGCATACTGCACAATCATAAAGCCCGAGTGCAGACCTGCCTTTTCCTCGTCAGCAGTGAGGTATGCGGGAAGTCCGTTAGATAAACTGCCGTTCACCATACGCTCTAAACGTCGTTCGGAAATATTGGCGAGCTCAGAAAGAGCTATGCCAAGAAAGTCCATAGCAAGAGCCACAGGCTGTCCGTGGAAATTTCCGCCGGAAATAGCCTCTGCACCATCCCACTCATCTATGGGGAAAATCAGTGGGTTATCGGTAACAGCATTAATTTCTTTATCAATAATTTGCCGTACATAATTAATGGCATCGCGGCTTGCACCATGTACTTGCGGGATGCAGCGCAGGGCGTATGCATCTTGAACCCTGAAAGGCTTTTCAGGGGCGTTTCGATCAGGCTTTGTGCTGTTTAGAAATGTGGAGTCTGCTGTGTGTTTAAGCATACGGGAAGCACTGATGATTTGACCTTCTTGGCTTCTTAGCGCATGAATACGCGGATCAAAGGCATCCACGCGACCGTTTAGCGCTTCCAAAGATAGTGCTGCTGACTTTTCGGCGGCTTCTAAAAGGTGTAAAGCCTCATATACGGCAAGTGCACCCACTGCGGTCATGCACTGTGTTCCGTTGTTTAAAGCGAGACCTTCTTTGGCCTCAAGGCTTTGAATAATATCTATACCGGCGCGCTGCATTGCCTCTTTTCCGTCTATGGGTTCGGACTCATCTTCGAAATAGGCTTTGCCAAGCCCAAGGAGCGGTAGAACCATATGCGATAAAGGACACAAATCTCCGCTGGAGCCGAGGGAACCTTTCTCGGGCACGAGCGGAGTCACTTTTTTGTTTAACATTTTGAGCAGAGTTTCAATTACAATCAGACGTATACCTGAGCGCCCTTGGGATAGAGATTTAGCTCTTAGAAGCATCATTGCCCGTACTGTCTCCTTGGGCAAGGGTGCACCAACGCCGCATGCGTGGCTTACAATCAAATTGTGTTGAAGTTCATGGGCATCTTTCGGACTGATAGCCTCGCTTGCCAGACTGCCAAATCCGGTAGTAATTCCATAAACGATTTCTCCGTCTGCTACCATACGGTCTACAGCGCACCGCGAATCATTGATGTGTTCAATAGCATCCGCGCTCAGTGTTACTGTTGCATAACATTTGGCTACGGATACCAGCTCTTTGAGCGTAAGTTTCTGATTAGAAATAACAACTGTCTTATGATGATCACAATGGTCTCCCATATATCATACCTCCTTTTAAATTTGATGACAGTGCCAACATCATATAGTAAGTCAATGCCTTTTGCAAGTGGGAATTAATATTAAAAAATCAGAATTAATGTTTAAAAATCAGAGTAAAATTAAGGTTGAGGGCAAATTAAGGCGTAAATCTTTTCTTGACAGGCTTTTGGCGATTTGATAAACTCTCAAAAGATAAATCGGCTAAGCTTGGCGTTCAAAAGTGGAGAGGGGGGGATGACTTTGATACGGCAAACAAGCTAGTTGATTCGGTTTAATTTAAGAAATTTTAAAACAGAACTCAGGTGTGAACAATTCAATTTTGAAATGGAGGAAAATTTTTGTATGTTTGCTGATCTAATACTAAATCCGGTAACGTTATCAGTCATTGTCATGGTCACGCTATGTTTACTCAAGTTCAACATCATCCTATCCGTTATTATTGCCACTTTGTTTGCGGGGCTCATTTCAGGGGTCACGGGCCACAATGTTATGCCGCTTTCGGCTACGGTAGGGCAATACATCGAAACAGGTGTCCCCGGTATTATGCAAGCATTCATAGGAATGCCAGCTAATGGAGCCATAGTGAATGCGGGGCTTGTTCCTCCTAGTGGTATGGCCGGAATGAACAATATCGCACTCGCCTACATATTGCTTGGCGCACTGGCGTATGCTCTCCAGGCTTCAGGTCTAGCGACAAAGTTTGCAAATTTATTGGAGCGGGTCTTTGGCAAGTCTGGAAAGATTTTCCTTATCATTTTGGCAATTGTTGCCTCGTTCTCCCAAAACCTGATTCCGATTCATATTGCTTTGATTCCGATTTTAGTTCCACCTCTACTTGGTATGATGAACAAACTGAAGATTGATCGTCGTGCGGCTGCATGCTCGATTGCTTTTGGTCTAAAAGCACCTTATATTTTGCTACCATTCGGTTTCGGTCTTATTTTCCAAAACATCGTAAGTACTAATGTTAATGCTACCGAATATGGAACTATTGTCGAAGGTGCGATTTGGCCTTACATGATTCCGTTGTTCGGAGCTATGGTTCTAGGTTTGTTTATCGCCATTTTTATCTCTTATCGCAAGCCACGCGAATATGAAGACAAACCTTTGCTAGTTGCCGCTGAAGTAGATCCAGATGATGTCACAGGCAAGTTCAAACTCAAGCATTGGGGCGCACTCCTTGGTGCCTGCGCAACCTTTGGTGTGCAAGTATGGGCAAATGCGGCCTTTGAAGGCTCTCCCCTCTGGGCTCTGTCTCTTGGTGCCACAATCGCCCTTATCATCATGTTCTTCTTCGGCACACTAAACCCACGCAAAATAAAACTTAATGAGTCCATTAAGGGCGGTATTGGTCTTATGGGCTTTATCGCTTTCGTAATGCTGGTTGCGGCCGGATATGCCAGCGTACTCCAAGCAACCGGGGGCATCCGCACTCTGGTTGATGCTGCACTCTATCTCGCGGGTGACAATGTGCTACTAGCACTCATCGCGATGCAGGTCATCGGTCTCTTAATTACAATGGGTATTGGTACATCCTTTGGTACGATTCCACTCATTGCAGCAGTATTCGTACCATTCCTAATAGGCATGGGAGCCTCAGTTCCCGCCATCATCATGACTGTTGCAGCTGCTGGTGTTACAGGAGATGCGGGTATGCCTCAGTCAGATACAGCGCTAGGCCCGACAGCAGGTCTGGATGCAGACGGACAGCATGATCACATCAAGGATACTTGTTTCCCAACTTTTCTACACTTTAATCTCCCAATTAAAGTAATTGGTATAATCGCAGCTATGATTATGTGGTAAACCCGGAAACTTACTTAACGTTTGGTTTTCACGCTGTTGCTTATGCAGGTGAAAACTAAAAACGGGGGGTGCTTATAAAATAAGCACCCCCGCTTTGATTAGATGTTACGATATTTTAAAATTACTTGCATTTTTGCTTTGAAGGGACGGTATTTAACAGTGACAAATAAAGATGTATACAGTGCAATGCAAATTCGGCTTGACGAAGTTATCCCGGAGTATCCCGCATTTAGGGAGGGGATCAGACGTGCTCCGGACCGAGGTTTTAGGCTGACTGAGGCACAGACAAAAGTTGCCTTAAAAAACGCACTAAGGTATCTTCCAGAAAGCATGCATAGAGCCTTGGCAGATGAGTTTATGCAGGAACTTGTCACATATGGAAGAATCTATGGATATCGCTTCCGCCCAGAAGGGCGGATTTACGGAAAACCCATCGATGAATACAAGGGTGCATGTGTAGAAGGCAAGGCGTTTCAAGTCATGATTGACAACAATCTGGACTTTGAAATTGCGCTTTATCCATATGAGCTTGTCACCTATGGTGAAACAGGCAGCGTTTTTCAAAACTGGATGCAATACCGTCTTGTAAAAAAATACCTTGAGGTTATGACACAGGAGCAGACACTTGTTATCGAGTCTGGGCATCCCTTGGGACTTTTTCCGTCCCGCCCGGAAGCACCGCGCGTTATCATAACCAACGCTCTAATGGTCGGCATGTTTGATAACACCGATGATTGGGAGATTGCCCAAGAGATGGGTGTTGCCAATTATGGTCAGATGACAGCTGGTGGCTGGATGTACATAGGGCCGCAAGGCATTGTTCATGGAACATACAACACAATAATGAACGCAGGGAGGCAGCAATTGGGCATAGCCCAAGACGGCAATCTTGCGGGTGTTCTTTTTGTTACAAGTGGTCTGGGCGGAATGAGCGGAGCACAACCAAAAGCAATCGAAATTTCAGGCGGTGTAGGAATTATTGCCGAGGTTGACCTGTCCCGCATAGAAACCCGTCATGCTCAAGGCTGGGTCGGCATGGTTTCAGATGATCTCAAAGAAGTCTTTGACACTGCAAAAAAATATCTTGAAGAGAAGAAAACTATTTCAATTGCATATCATGGAAACATTGTAGATTTGCTTGAGTATGCTGTAGAGCACAATATCAGCATCCCGCTTCTAAGTGACCAAACATCTTGCCACAACCCTTATAACGGCGGCTATTGTCCTACGGAAATGACTTTTGAAAAACGCACCGAAATGCTGTCGTCAGATCCTAAAGGCTTTGCAGTGCAAGTGGATAAGACGCTTCGCCGACATTTTGAACTAATAAAAATCCTAAGTGAGCGAGGAAGCTACTTCTTTGACTATGGTAACAGCTTTTTAAAAGCCGTTTATGATGCAGGTGTAAAAGAAGCCTCCCGCAATGGTATTGACGAGAAGGATGGATTTATTTTCCCGTCATACGTTGAAGATATTATGGGGCCGGAACTATTTGACTATGGATATGGACCTTTCCGTTGGGTCTGTTTAAGCGGAGATCCCGAAGACCTTAGGAAAACGGACAAAGCGGCAATGGAATGCATTGATGCTAATCGCCGAGGGCAGGATAGGGACAACTGGATTTGGATTCGTGATGCTGAAAAAAACAAGTTGGTTGTTGGCACACAGGCTCGCATACTATATCAAGATGCTGAAGGGCGGACACGTATAGCGCTTAAATTTAACGAAATGGTCAAAAGCGGTGAGCTAAAAGGGCCGGTTATGTTAGGCCGTGACCACCATGATGTTTCGGGAACAGATTCACCTTTTAGAGAGACATCAAATATCCGTGACGGCTCAAATGTTATGGCGGATATGGCGACACAGTGTTTTGCTGGAAACTGCGCCCGTGGAATGAGCCTTGTCGCGCTGCACAACGGTGGCGGAGTAGGAATCGGAAAATCCATAAATGGCGGTTTTGGCATGGTGCTTGATGGAAGTGACCGTGCGGCTGAAATAATTGCCTGCGCAATGATGTGGGATGTAATGGGCGGAGTTGCCCGTCGCAGTTGGGCAAGAAACGAAAACTCGATATCTACAAGTGTGGAATACAATAAAAACTATGCAGGGTTAGGGCATATTACCTTACCCATGGTTCCTGACGAAGATCTGGTGTCCAAAGCAGTCAAAACAGCTTTGGGTTAGCAAAGTGTAGAGTGAATAATGACGAGGGGTTGATTATGGATTTACTTCTAAAAAATATTGGGATTCTTGCAACGCCGACCGGGGCAGTTGCAAAGAGCGGAGCGGAGCAAAGGGAGATTTCTCTGACATATGACGCTATGGTTGGAATAAAAGATGGGAAAATTGTTTATGCAGGGTCTGCTGATGACTCACTTAATGCAAGCGCTGTTTTTGACTGTGGTGGTAAGCTTGTAACTCCGGGACTTGTTGATGCACATACGCATCTGGTCTTTGGCGGATGGCGGCAAAAAGAGCTTGGTCTAAAGCTGGAAGGCGTATCGTATTTGGATATTCTGAGGGCAGGTGGCGGTATTTTAAGTACCGTTGAGCATACTCGTATGGCAACCGAAGCTGAGCTCGTGGAAAAGGGTAAGGCA
>Ga0209755_10003526_pt1 | contig 19531 bp, 16 predicted proteins | sample TergutCo191P1_FD_187301 | JGI IMG/M metagenome (GOLD analysis project Ga0209755, IMG submission 187301) | Cornitermes sp. P1 segment gut microbial communities from Petit-Saut dam, French Guiana - Co191P1 (SPAdes) (version 2) | ecosystem: Host-associated > Arthropoda: Insects > Digestive system...
TTATAGTCACCGCCTGTTCCCGTGCAGAGTCGGGAATATCCTCACGTAAAATAAGCTCTGACATACCCAAAATTGCATTCATCGGGGTGCGTATTTCGTGACTCATTTTGGATAAAAAATCACTCTTTGCCTTTGACGCACTTTCCGCTTCAAATTTGAGTCTTTGCATCTCATCATAGACACCCCCGAGCTGAGAGTCTCCGCTTTGTGCATTTTCTGCTTTGTTGAAGTTCTCCTGCAAGGTTTTAAGTGAATTTACTATTGCCATAAAAGACTGTGCTACTTGTGAAATTTCATCATTTCTGCTGACATCGAAGTTGACATCAAGATTGCCCTTTGCCACCTCTTTGGCACTTTCCGCCAAATCCTGAAGCGGCTTGAGGGACTGGTGAACGATAATCACAATCAAAGCTGCCGCTAAAATAATGCCGCCCACAGTAAATCGCAAAGATTCGAAGATTAGTTGCGCTGTGCTTTCCACGGCATGAGCGTCAAAAAAACTGACTATTGTCCAGTTTAAGCCCGGGTCAAAAGTGACATAGGCAATTTTATCTATACCCGTGAGCGCAGAATGATGTGCAAATACGGTGTTCATCGGAATTTCTCCAAAGGCTTCTATAACTCCCAAATCGTTTACATGCCTGCCCATATATGCCTCGGGGCGGTTAGAAAAGAAAATCACTCCGGAGCGGTCTGCGAGGTTGACAAAACTGTCATAAAGTTGCACAAAATCACGCAAAAAATATGCAAGCATTTCAGTGTTCCCGGTCAGTGCAACCATGCCGAGCAAAGCACCCTCATACACTACCGGCTGAGTGAATAGAAATTGTAATCTGCCGCTGACAGGGCATTCATATACGGGAGAGATCCACTGCCCGGCGAGTTGCTCACCAAAATACTCCGGGAACAAAAGTACATCGGGTATGTGCCCGTAAGGGTTTCCCGCAGTCACAAAATTAAAATCTGAGTCAAACACAGCTATGTTTTCATAAAATCTTGTTCCGTCAAGCTCGTGGCTCATGCTGTTAAATAAATTTTCAATCTGCCGGACAATATCATAATCTTCATCTGTAAGCCCTCTCTGTGCGTGGCTTGCAATTACATCAAGCGTCCACCATGTATAGGTTCCGACGGTCTCAAAAATGCCGAATGTCATATTTGCGTTACCCTTGAGACGCTCCTCAAGCAGTGTATCCATTTGATCGGCTACTTGAGTAGCTCTTACCAGCGCAACTGCCACTGTTGCCGTTGTAACTACTATAACCAGCACCAGCACAATGCGGGATTTTACCGTCATATTCTTAATAAGTTTTTTAATCATCCTCTTATCTCCGATGCTATTTCTTTAAAAACAGGGTGGATTTCCTCGAATAAATCAATCAAATTCGGATCAAAGTGTGTGCCACTGCCACCCCGTATGATGTCGGTCGCTTTTTCATGTGTGAAAGCACCCTTGTATGGTCTGGGCTCCACAAGGGCATCATACACATCGCCCAGAGCCATCATTCTGCCTAAGAGGGGTATATCTTCACCCGCCAGACCGTTTGGATAGCCGCTGCCGTCCCACTTTTCATGGTGGGTTAATGCAAAAATTCTGGCATACTCTAAAAAATCGCTGTCTGATGTTTTTTCTTTGAGGCGCATTATTACCTTTTCACCAAAATTGGTATGAGCTTTTACTGACTCAAACTCGTCGGTTGTAAGTTTGTCCGGTTTATTTATAATCAAATCCGGAACGGAGATTTTGCCTACATCGTGCAACTGGCAGGATTGTAAAACTAATTCTTCGTCAAGTAGCGCAACCTCTTCTTTAAATACAGCCTTTTCTCGCATGGCATCAAGTAAAACTTTAATGTATTTTTGCGTCCGTATGATATGACCGCCGGTAATTTCATCACGGTACTCTACGAGTTCTGCAAGGGTTGAGATGATTGCGTTTTTTAGCTCCACTACGGTTTTTGTTTTTTCGTCCACGATATGTTCAAGATTATTGTTAAGAAAAAGCAACTCGCGCTTTTGGGACACAAGTTCGCGCTTTTGCTCCTCAACCAGAAGATGAACCTCCAGTCGCTTGAGCAAAAGCGGTGTAGAAAAGGGCTTTGTGATGTAATCTATAGCGCCCAGCGACAGACCCTTTAGCTCCATTTCCTCGTTGCTGAGCGCGGTTAAGAATATTACGGGAATTTGCGCTGTTCTTTCGTTTGACTTAATTTTTTGTATTGCTTCATATCCATCCATTTCCGGCATATTCACATCAAGTAAAATCAAATCAGGCAGAAGAGTACCAAGCATTTCGAGCACTAATGCACCGGAGCCGAAGGTGAATATATTATATGTACCCAAAAGAGCCTTTTTTCCTATCGTAAGATTAGTCACATCGTCATCAACCAAAAATATTGTTTTACGATTATTGTCCATTTTCCATCTCCCCACTAAAAATATACAGTTCACTACCCCAAAAACTGATAACATCGCGACCATTATATTGTTTTTTTCTGTGTTTGCAATAAAAGGCTCTCCCTACCCGGTAGGGCCTGTAAAGTTTGACACATTCTATCGGGTAGAGTACAATTGCGGAAGTTGATATGGGGAGAGGGGTAAAGGTTATGGGTGAAAATAGCCGATTTAGCATTTCAGATGCAGTTCAGCGTGATGTTTTGGTCAAAAAGATGAAGCGCATTTCCGCAACGAAAAACATTTCCATAGCTGCACCGGGCGGCTATGGAAAATCAACTGTTGCCAGACAATGGCTTTCGTCCGTGCGAGGGAAAACGGTCATTATGGTTTTGGGAGAGGCGGATAATGACCCGGAGGTATTTTATAGGCGGCTTGCGGATATATTACAAAAGCTTATGGGAGAAGCGAAAGAATCCGGCAAAGCATCCGGCATTTCATTCGGTGAGCTTCTGGAAATTATCAGACAACTACCTGAAAAAAGACCCCGTCGCTATCTTCTTGTTGACGATGTGCATATGATTACAAACGAGGAAATTGAAAGCCGTATTCCTGTGCTTTTATCACGTTTGCCGAAGTATATATGCGGCTGCCTTGTCGGGCGTTCGCAACTCTCTGATGCGGTTCTGGAAAATGGTCGGTTCGAAGTCATAACGCAGAGCGACCTTTTATTCAGTGAAAAAGAAATACATTGGCTCGGCGAAGAAAAAGATTATACATTAACAGACACACAAGTCAAAGAATTGCTCAACACGACAGGCGGCTGGGCAATGTATTTGTCTGCGTTGCTTTCGGACAGCGGGTTTGGTGAAGAAAAAGAAAAGGCGACCCCTCAAACACTGGCACAATATCTCGACACATATGTGTGGGAACTGTGGGATAATGAGACAAAAGCCCTACTGTTGAAGCTTGCCGTTCCCGTTGAGATTACGCCGGAACTTTGTAATCGCCTCACAGGTGTCGATGACGGGCGAGATGTCCTGGAAATGTTGGCTAAAAAAGAAAACGCCTTTCTGGCTTCCGCAGATGAGGATATATGGCGTTTTCACGACATATTCAGAGAATTTCTGCTTGAGCGCGTGGAAAATGGTTTAAGCGGAGAAGAACTGCGACAACTCAATGATATTACCGGCAACTGGTATTACGACCAAGGAGAATGTTTCCTCGGTGTTCATTATTATTATAAAAATAAAGACTATGAGGGGATAGTCCGTTGCGAGCAAGCATCAGTTAGCTATGCTGAACAAACGGAGGGCACTTCACTGGAGGCGCACTACAACTCCACAAGTCAATTTGTCCTGAGTATGCCTCTGGAGTTTATAGAAAAAGAACCGTTTCTTATTATTCACTGCTCCTATGTAGCCTACTTGCTCGGAGACGCGGAAAAATTTTTACTCTACCAGGATATTTTGTACAAAAATTTTGAAGTAATGCTTAAGCAATATCCGGAATTTCTTGCATCATATTTTTTTATGTCCGGTCTCGATTACCGTATATCTCTTAAAAATATCTGTGCGCAAATAGCCGAAGTATTTTCGCAAATGCCCGAGTCTGCCGCAGATGAAGCCGCTGAGGATGAAGTCGAAGATAATGTCGGCACCAGCTCAGTTACACAAAACTTGCCGTATTTTCATCGCTCTATGCGTGATTTTTCGGAAATTCACGAAATGAGTGAATACGAGTTAGCGATGATAAATGCGACATTCGGCAAAATGATTGGCAAAGACTGGAGAGTTTTAAAACCGTCTTTAATCGCCGGTATATATTATGAGCGCAGTCAATTGCTCGATGCTTTAAATCATGCGCTTAGTGCTTATAACTCATGCGAAAAAGACACACATCCCGAAGCTGTTTTTTGTGCTTATGCCATCTTATCTGCAGTGTTTTACGAGATGGGTGCGGTTAATGATTCAGGTAAAATTATGAAACAGACGGAGTGTTATATTAAGAAAACAGCACGTTTTCTGCAGACAAACTTTAAGGCCATGCAAACAGAACGTGCTGCCCGCGTGGGAGATATTGATGCAGTTAAAGAATGGCTTGCCGTGTTTGCCTGCCGCTTGAGTCGTATTCCTTTTCATCAAATGCGCCAGCATTTTACAACACTGCGGTGCTACATTGCAGTGGGAGATTACACGGAGGCTGTAATATTTGGTGAACGATTACTGACGCTTGCGACCGAATATAACCGACCGCTGGATCAAATAGAAAGCGCAATATTACTTTCGATTGCGTTGCAGAGCTCAAAAAAAGGCGAAGCAACAAGTCGATTAAAGCAAGCTGTAACTATCGCTGAGCCTTACGGTTTTACACAATTGTTTTTGGCAGAAGGCAAAGAAATATTACCATTATTATTGGAAGTCCGTAAAGATAAGAAAAAAACGATTGCACAATTTGCGCAGAAGTTAATTGATGAAATTTGCGAGAGACATAATCTCAAACCAACCGAGGAGAAAGCACCAAAATTGTCCGAACGACAACTTACTATGCTGAAATATCTCAGCAAAGAAATGACGTATAGCGAAATTGCCAAGACCGTCGGTCTGGGCCGCGGAACAGTTAAATCGCATATACTTCTAATGTACAAACGTTTAGGCGTGCAGAGCGCACAGGAGGCTGTAATAAAAGCAAAAATGCTGGGGTTGTCGGAGTAGCAGGATGGAATATATACTTTTTCTTGACAAATACCGAATTGGTATGCTACACTCACGGAGCAATACAAAATAATCTCAGAAAGAGGTGGCGTTAATGAGTAAAATATTTGAGCAGGTGACTATCACTTAAAACTCAATATTCGGCACAGATATATGCAAAAGCCAAATGAGCAAGGGTTTGCTCCATGTTCGTTGCTGTGCCACTTATCAGTAACCTTTCGTGAATACTGCTGTTAGCGGGATACGACAGAGGTCGTGTCTTTTTTGTTTCCTCACCGTAGATAGTAGCATCGTCAGAAGCTGCTGTTTGCGGTATTTTGCGTCCAAAAATTTATTTTAAAGGCTACAAGCCACAATTTTAAGGAGAACTCAATGATAGATTTAAGCCGATATGGCTACAAAGAAACGAAAACACCACCCGACGGATTGATTCCGGGGCGAGTGGTGGAATTTAGAAGAAATCAGTATACCGTTATCACACAGTTTGGCGAAGTGAGTGCGGTGCTGAAAGGCGCGTTTGTGTATGATGCGGTTGTGCGCTCGGATTTGCCGTGCGTGGGAGACTTCGTTTTGCTGCAATATAACGAGAGCGGGGCTTCGCTCATAACAGAGCTACTCCCGCGCAGCAGCAAATTTTCCCGTGCGGACTTTTCAGGCCACGGATATGCTCATATAAAAGCTAACCGTGAGCAAGTCGTCGCAACGAATTTTGACTATGTATTTATCGTCACGTCGCTCAACCGCGACTTTCGCATAAACCGCATACTGCGCTACCTCACGCAAGCAAGAGCAAGCGGCGGCACACCCGTGGTTATCCTAACCAAATCTGACCTGTGTGATGATTTTTCCGCACAGGTGAGTGCGGTAGAAGAGGCAGCTCCCGGTGTGGCTGTTTACGCAGTATCAAGCCATACAGGATTCGGGCTTGATAAACTCAGCGAGTACATTGCGCCGGGCAAAACTGCAGTGTTCCTAGGAATGTCGGGCGTAGGCAAATCCAGCTTATTAAACGCACTGGCAAACGAGGATATAATGACTGTGAAAGAAACGCGAAACGTGGACGTATCAAAAGGTGCGCACACTACAACACACCGCCAGCTTGTAATGCTCCCCTGCGGAGCTATGGTGATTGACACGCCCGGTATGCGTGAACTCGGGCTGATTGATGCCGAGGAAAGTATCAGCGATGGGTTTTCTGACATTGAGGAACTCTTCTCTATGTGCCGCTTTAGCGATTGCAGACATCAAACTGAGCCGGGCTGCGCCGTGCAGGCGGCAATAAACGACGGTACGCTGTCAACTAACCGCTGGGAGCAATACCTCACTCAAAAACGCGAGGATAGATACCTCGACAAAAAAGTAACTATCACGCATATGCGCGAGAGAAAAAAGCAAGGAAAAGCCCTTGCAAAATTCTCGCGAAACCACGAAAAACAAAAATATGGAGGAAATTGGTGAGCCCTGTCATAAAAATGTTTATAGAGGAATTGTTTAATACTCTTGGATATGATAGGATAACCCTTGACACCTTGACACAAATCTTAATAACAAACGCGCACAGCACACATATGAGAAAGTCGGTTTTCAAAAAACAGGGGTGCGCTATGACTGCTGGACTGACCAAATGGGCGAGCTTCAATCCGTGTTTGACTATGAGCTTTTAAGGTCGGAATATCAAAAATAGAGGTAAAAGCATAATGTCAATCCGTACAGATAAGTCAAGTTTTTCCAAGAGCATACTTTTTGTAACTTCAATTTTGTTCTGGTTTGCGCAGTACGCATATACGCCGTATGTGAATCCGCAGCTTATAACCATGGGCGTTACCGCTACGGTAATGGGCTTTATCGGAGGCGCATACGGCTTTACACAGTTTCTGCTGCGCATACCGGTTGGAATATCTGCCGATAAGTGGCAGAACAAGTTCTTTATATGTACGGGTTGTTTTTTTGCAGGATTGGCCGCTCTTTGCATGTTCGTGTTTCACACTCCGGCAGGTTTTCTTGCCGGACGGGCATTAGGCGGAGTTTCAGCCTCGGCGTGGGTACCGTTTACGGTGCTGTATTCAAGTTACCACAAGCCGGAACATGCAACCAAATCCATAACCATGATAAATATGGGAAATCAAGTCGGGAGACTGATTGCTTTTTTTATGGCGGGTCAGTTTGCGGCAAGCTTCGGTCCGCAGTCAGCCTTTTTGCTCAGTGCAATTGGCGGCTTCATAGGGTTTGCCATGAGCCTGTTTATAAATGAAAATAAAGTCGGCACCGGAAAGAAGGCTATATCTTTTCGCGAACTCATTGCCGTCGGCAAAGAACGCACATTGCTCGTGACAGGCATACTGTGCGTGTTTGTGCAAGTGATTGCGTTTGCTACATTTTCAACATTCACTGCCAATCACGCAGTTTATCTCGGTGCATCGCCTATGCAGCTCGCAAACTTGTTTGTTGCACTTCTGGCACCGGGCATTATATCCAGCTTTTTGCTGGGTAAATTTATATTACAGCGAGTTGATGCGAAGTACCTTATAGTTATCGGCTTTTTCATGACCGTGCTGTATTGCCTGTTCATACCATTCACAGAAACAATACACCAACTGTACATCGTGCAGATGGTCGGAGGTGTGGGAAATACGCTGACATTTTCGCTTCTGATGGGGGTGAGTGTGCAAAATGTTTCTACGGAAAAACGCGGAGCGGCGATGGGCTTTTTCCAATCAATATACGGCATAGGCATGATGATAGGCCCTCCGATTATGGGGCTTATAGCCACTTATAGAGGGCTAAATGCAGGCTTTTTCACCATGGCAGGCATAGCAGCAATATCCACATTCGCAGCAGCCCTGCTCTTGCGAAAAAAAGGACAATAGTAGCGGTTGAGGGAGTACATTAAAAAATGCTGCTTGCTGAAGCAGAGAGGGAATGATTATCAATCAGGAAATGTCCGACCTGTGGAGGATATTTTATAGTATATCAATACCATTTTTCTTCCTATCAAAACCCTGTTGATTTCGTTGATATTGCTCGCATTTTGTTCTTTTTTGTTTATATGTTGCTTTCTCATTATACACTGCTTTTTGAACAGTCCGTGCAAAAATCGTGTAAATAACTCAAACGATTCTGTTGAGAACATCTACAGCCTTCTCTGCCTCTCTTGGGTATAGATGACAGTAGGTGTTCCAAGTCATTTCAACCTTACTATGTCCGAGCCTGCGAGCAATTTCTTGAATGTTGATACCTTCGTTGGCAAGAACAGAAACGTGCGAGTGCCGGAAATCATGAATTCTTATCCTGTTTAATTCCGATGATTTAGCATAAAATTCATTTCGCTTGTATATTGTTGAATCCCTTAAACATCTCTCGCCGCCGCAAATGCGGTAATCTTCAGTGAACTGCTCTAAACACTGCTGCCGTTTTTTGTGCTCTTCCAATGCTTTTATCAACGGCAATGGTATTTGCAATGTTCTCACAGATGACATATTTTTCGGTGCAGTCTCTCTGTCATCACCTTTGAGTTTTTGGGTTATGCTCCGTCTTACGTGAAGCAGCGTGCCGTCAATGTCGCTCCATTTTAGAGCATGTATCTCACCTTTTCTTAATCCTGTGAAGAATGCAATATTGAAGAAAACATAAAAATCCCATTCGGACATATCATGGTGTTTTAGTTGTATTTCTTCGGCGGCTTGTCTTGACGTGCTGATGAACTTTGAAAATTGCTCTGCTGTGTAAACGCTCATTTCATTTTTGATTGCCGAAGTGTCTTTAAAGTTACCAACTCTCAATAGCGGGTTCTCTCTGATATATTCCATTTTGACTGCAAAATTAAGGACTTTGCGAAAAAGGCTATATGCAATGTGTTTAGTAGAAAGAGCCAAACCTTTTTCTTCTATTGAAATTTTCCACTCTTGTAATTTGGGAGTTGTCAGTTTATCAATATAAGTGTTCGCCATCTTTTGCTTGATGTATAAAATGTAATTTCTCTTATCTTTATCAAGTGAACTCTCCCTGATCTCATATTTCTTGACTGCCACGTACTCATCAAACAACTTTTGCATCGTTATCTTCTTAACAGAGTTTTCACCTTTTTTCCTAATCTCTTCTACGAGTTGTCGCTCCAGATCCTTTGCAGTTTCCAAACCATAAGCGGTGCGGGTTAATTGTTTTGCTGTTCCATCGCCGGAAGTATAGTTTATCCTGACATTGTATTTTTGTAAGCCGTCTTTTTTGCCCTTAGATTTATATATAGGCATTTAATTAAACCTCCTTCAGTGGCTCAACCTTGCGTATCTATTTTATCGCGGTCCATGAGTTGATACAAGGCTGAACCTTACGTTTATGCTACAACTTTAAGTCTTTTAACTTTTTTCTTCTCTTTTCCAAGTCAGCAACATCAATACCCCAGACTGCGTATGCAACAGCGGTATTGATTTTATACATTCCATATGAATATATATTGTGATTATGCATTTCATCTTTGACAGCCTTTTTGAGTTTTGAGAGTTTTGCGGAACTGATGCGCCCAAAAAGTTTGCAGATTTCTTTGTTTCCAATCTCCGAAAAGGAGTAAAAAATATGCAACGCAATGTCAATGCCGGTAATCGGTGGGACATTCAACCTTGGGCTTCTTCTGTTTGCTTCTATAATACGCTCAAGAGCGAAGTCCTCTTTTAGAACATCATTGACAATAGTTTTGTCCTCTGAGATTAAATCATAACTCATTTTTATGACCGCTCCTTAAATTGAATTTCAGGGATATACCCTTTTTTACCGCGCCAAGTGCAATCAATTGTTATAAAGTCAGCAAGCGACTCTTTTGTTTCCGCATCCGTAAAAAGCAGATCCCCATCATCAACAGTATCCAAATTTAAGGATTTATGCACTTTACGGAATATCCCGCCATAACTTATAAGTCGCCTTTTTGCAATGCCGGCCGAAATAACTGAGACTGCCTCATCGGTGAAATCTTCATTGATGGTTTTATCTTCTCCACGGATTAAATAATCAGCACTTTTGGTAATATACTTTGCGATGTTAAGTATCGCATACGAACTTGATATTCCGTCATTTTCCTTTTTTCTATCAAGGAGAACCCTGAAATCCACATATGGGTTATACGCTATATGCAAGGCATTACGCCATAAGTTGCGGACTTCCTTTTTGCCGAGGTATGAAGGATTTCTTTTTTCAAAGTAATCCGGAGTAACTGCCACTATTGCGTGGATATGCGGGTGATATGTATCAAAAGTCGGATTGATATCATTTACTCTCAATCTGTGGCGTTCGTAAAATCTACGCTTTTTTATAAACATGGATTTTGTAATAACGGGCTCTACATCGTGGGTAATTTCAAAACTACGAAAAAAACCGCAATATGCATTTTTAAATCGCCGATTGTTTATAAGGTTATGCCACGCCTTCCCGAGAATATTATCGACAGCGGGCTGCAACTCATCACACCTTACATTTTGGATGGTTAAGGTTAAAAAAATAAAACGGTATTCAAGCAGATGTTTCATAATCAATGTAAGTTGATTTGTGGTTTTTCTTGCCTTGCGCCACTGACAAATAGGACAAAGTCTATCCGAGCAGAAGTATGCTTTACATAGTCTTTGGTGGTAAGGTTCATTTAGTCGGTTTAGGTCAATCCTGTATTGTAAAAATGTTGAACAACTCTTTACCCTATGTGCTTTCTTTTGTAATCCGAGACGACTATAACTATCGGCAAGGAGCAGGCTATCGCATTTTCTTTTGTGAAAATTATCCGCCAACTCCATCTGCACTAATTTTGAGGTGTTCGAAGCTATATTTCTCAATTCTGAATTATTAAATGGCATTGTATAGTGACCTTTCGTGTTTCTATTGATTGTATTTGTATAATTAAAGACAGGGGGAGATATTAAACCTCCCCCACTGCGCAATGTTATGCTCCTTGTTTTGTCAATACGATTTTCTTCGCTGTAACCGATATATCGCAATTGAATAGGCTCGGACCGTGAAATTTGACTATTGAGTCCGGACAGCATACAGAAATCGGGACTTCTGTGGACTGCACTTCTTCATTTGTGATAATAGGAGTATCACCTTCAATCTTGATGTGAAATTTGATAATCATATCAAGGTCTGCGACAAGATACTTGTATCCGAGCAACCTTCTGTCTATATCCCTATCATCACCATCAAAGTCACGCCATTCGGAAACTTTCAGCAATTTAAACTGCTTCTTTTCCCCGAACAGACTATTTAGCGTGTGGTTGAACTCGTTGACTGATAAACCCATAATTTTTGCTCCTTTAAAATATATTTTGGTTGCAACCCATAATCAGTATAAATGTGGAATATTTGACATTTCGGACAATATTTCGGAGCCTTAAACATATAACTCCCTCCAATGATAACTAATAATTATCGTTGGAGGGAATTATTATGAACAAATTTACGTCAAAACATTTCAAAGATTACAACTATCTGAGGAGAGCAATAAATGTAATAGAATGCATGGCATGTGATATGGATGCTGATTTCAGGGAACCGATTACAATTCACATTGGACGTTGCAGGGAAGATATAAAACAAATTGATGATATCATCAGCACCGCACCGGGATACATCTCTGAAGCCTTGAAGGATTTACGGCAAACTCACCATTACAATCTCGGATATTGCAATGAATGCCGTATGAATAATTGTGAGTGCATAAAGTATGCATTGCCAAGGGCAACAACAAGATATCTCAATCTGCTAAACAAAAAAACAACAGGGGAAGCAATCAGCAAAGCAGGTTTCCCTGAACTAAAATACGCTTTGAAAATGGCAACATTGCCGGATGAAAGAAAAGAAATAAAAAAGCAAGTTCTTGATTGGGTAAATACGTATGACTACAGATTTATGGGGTCGTTGATTATACTAAAATATGTTGAGGAACTAACTTACAAGAAGATATCACAATTGATTTTCAGAACCCAAGACCAATCTGTCAGCAGTAATAGGTTCAGGTATTATTAGCGAGCAGACGCATAAAAAAGTTGATATCCGCTGAAAACTATGTTAGTATATCTTCCAAAGACCACACAACGATGGTCATAGAAGACCATGTAGGTGTTGGACCACCAACATGGTGAATGTAGGGAAATCACTTAAACCGAACACCTACAAACACGGATTTCTCCGTCAACTACGACTTGATTAGTATATCTGTTTTTGCGGATATATTCAAGATATTGTTGATTATCCGTGGTCAATCTTAAAAATGCTTGACACAGTAGGTAAGGTAAAGATGGCATATGCTGTCTATGAATGCCCCTTCTGTGTCCATTTTTGTGTGTGGTCTGAATTATTTGAGAGGACGTATTTTTATGGGTGAAACAAACAATACCAATGAAGTAGATAAAGATGTCACCAACAATCAAGCACTTGAAGAAGAGAACTCAAAGCCCCCTCACAATGGTTATAAAATTGAAATCGTTTCAGACGACTTAGAAGTAAACATAACTCGTGAAGGGATAACATCATCAGAGAAGAGTAAGGCAAACAATGTTGTTAATATGTCAACAATTACATTGATGATTATAACGGCAATATTAGCAGTTGGTTCTATTGGGTTAAACCTTATCCAAATGAATGAAACGAATAATAAAATTGTAAACGTGGTAATCCTTGGTTTATTGACAGTCCTTGTTGCGGTGTGTACTTATTATGGGATAAGGCAAATAAAAATAATTGATAAATTGTCTAAGAAAAAATAGCACAATCCTCCCTCCCCGGCAATCATAATCAACTGTGTTGCCATCTGAAAATTATTTCACGACTTATGATATTTACAATCAAAACACCAAAAATGGAGAGGTATCAAAAATGAAGAAGAAATTTATAGCAACCCTAACAATAATCACGATGCTGTCAATGATGTTCCTCTTGGTCGGTTGCGGTGATGACGGACCACCGGAAGAACCATACATAGAGTATGTTCCTGAACCTATTTATGAAGAAGAACATGTCTATGAGGAAGCCGTTTACGAAGAAGAGTATATCTATGAAGTGATTTATGTTGATGACGAAGCAGAGGACATTGAAGATGAGGAAGAAACTCCTGAGCAAACCGAGCAAATAATGGAAACTCCGACACCTTCACCCAGTCCAACACCAAGTCCTACAGCCAGACCAAGCCCAACACCGTCTCCGAGTCCGACACCCACTCCGACACCAACCCCAACTCCGACCCCAACTCCGACATATACACCAAGTGGAGACATGAGTAGACCCGGTGGAACAGCGGCTACACAGACACCTCAACCGACACCGGCACCTACCCCTGCACCGACACCTGCACCTACCCCTCAGCCTACACCACAGCCAAGTCCACCGGAGGAAACTCCGGGTGGCGTTAGACAGCCTGATGGAAGTTATTTCTTTGAATTACCACCCGATTGGGGAATGACTACCATTTCATGTTCTTGCGGGGCAACAAAGGAGGTTTCTGCTTGGGATGTACCTTTTTGGAGTCATTGGTGTGTTATTCACGGTGGAGACGGAAATTGGCATCACTCCGGATAACCCCCAAAAAACAATAAGTAGAGCAAACAAACTCCACACAAAAAGAACACAGAGTAAAATCCGTGTTCTTTTTTTGCGTTAATTTCTTTTACCTTACTCACCGACCGGGCGGATAAAGTTAACGCTTACGGTGTGGTAATCAATCCAACTAAAATTTGCTCTTTCTATATCTCTGTTATGAGATGAGCGATCTTGCCATCCAAAATATACGGGAGGTTGAGGAGCATTTGTATTAAATGTCGCTCTGCAAATTAAATCAAAATCATTCCATCTATGATTTCTGTCACCTAAAATGTTCAGCCTGTTCGGATTGCTCGAAGTCCCCACGGAGTTGTCAGGATTGCCACCGCCGGCAATGATTGTTGGCGAATGACCTCTTATGCCACCTTCGTGAATCCAGTTTACATTCATGCGATGAGGATAACCAAAATCACTTGCCCAAGAAGCACGTGTTCTAAACCTGAAATATTCACCCGTCAAAGTGTGTCCCTCGTTTACTATAGACGGAGGGTTCCAAAAGTTATATCCGTTTATACTGCCGGCATTTGTTCTCAACGACGGAGAGGGTCTTGATTGAAGTTCAAAAAATTCATGATTCCCGATAGGAGTTCCTTCACTATCAAGTCTGATTTGAGTATACAAAGCAGGCTCTAATCTATCTCTATTATTGTTTTCTGATGGTTGAGAAGTTGGAGTATTTCCACCTCTTTCACTTCTGTTTATCCAGAAGCCTCTCGGAGAATTTGTCGAAATATATTGCGGGATTTGCGGTCTCCATCTATCTAGTTCAAAATGATTCCATTGGTTATCTCTGGCAAAAACAAATCTGTTTGTATCTACTATAATTGATTCATCCGGATTATTATTTTGTAAATCAGAATGTGCACCCCATCGTGGACTATCATTTGGCCTTCTTCTGTTGTTTATTCCGGAAACATCATTAACACAAGGTATATTATTTATGCATTCATCTGTCCGCTCAAAGAAACTAATCTCATTTGTTTGAGGTATACCGCCGGTATCTGACGTTTGAAAACTTCCGACACCGAGATTGACAGGAGATAACCAAGTTCCGGTTATCGGGTTAGATAATGTCATCCCAAAATATTCGGGAGCGGTTTCCTGTGGTGATGTTATCGGTATTCCGTGTGCTTCTGTTAGCAGCATACCTGTTTGATTACATCTTGAGGAAACAAGTTGTCTTGTTTCTATGGGACGGAATGTAAAAAGCGGGGCAAAGGCAGCATCTGTTCTTAACCCAACATGACATCTCTGTGTGTGATTATGGCAGAGAACATTATTACAAGTAATTCGTTGGTCGACAACCACGGGAGCTGCCGGACAGCTCGGTATTGTCCAAAGAGTAGTCGGCGATGCAGGCCTGTAAAATTGAAGTGCTGTCGGCTGCCCATTCCATGAATAACTTCCCGATACAGACACATTGAGAGCAAGGTTACTTCCGGTAATTGAGATGGGATTATTAACCATATGATTGAAGATTCTGTTTCTGTGACTCACAACGGTTCTTGAAAATCCAAAGTTTAAATCAACACGTGCTTCCTGTATTCTCAATTGGAATATGGAACCCTCTTGAAGTGCCCTTTGGTTAACTTCAGAAAGGGGTAAATCAGATGGTATTTGTGCTTCAGAGATGAGTACGGCACTTGCTGAATCTGTCACCATTTGATTATATAAATTGATCAATTGCTGATTGGTTGTTGATGGGTTATTTACCGTGTTTACAAAGTTATTTATCCTCTCCATTGTTGCCCAACGATGAAAACAATTACTGTCAGTATGAACTTCATCCGGCGGGCAGGAGTTATTTGTTATCTGCTGGAATTCTCTATTATTCCATACAGAGTTTGGGGCATTTGCCTGCGGGGATGATGATAAATTACTCGGGGAAAGTGGATGTATTTCATTTCGCCAACCTATTCTGCCGTTTAAGTTAAAATCTGATTCTCTCCAAGTTTCCGAATGATAAACTATGTATTGCTGATTACAATTGGTCGGAGCATTGAAAAACCCTATACCGTTTGTTTCGGTAAATGCTCCTGTAGGATTTTGTGATGACCTGAATGGTAAAGTTGAACCGGCAGAAATCCTCGGTGAGAGAATCATTCCGAAGTATTGATGTGGTGTTCCGAATGTTGTTCCCGGTGGTGTATCTCTTCTGAAATCAGAAGTCCAATTTGGGTTTCCTATATGAGTTCTCGCATTTGTCATCCCGCTCAAATTACATCTTGCTGATAAAAGTTGACGATGATGTGTTGTTGTCCAATTTCCGGGGGTAGTGGTAACATTTGCCGCAGCATTATTTGCAGGGAAGATTTCCCATGCTCGGAGAGCTTCCATAGGTTCTTCCCGAGATGAGTTTGTAAAAACCGGAGTAAACGAAGGTCCTCCTCCGTTTGCACCGGCATTAGTGCAAGGTCCGGTTGTTGTCGTTTGAGTGCAATTCTGACTATGAACTATAAAGTTATTACACCAAAGTTGTCTTCTCACTCTTTGTCTGCTTGCACTGATGCCTGCAGACATTCTTCTTTCTTCTGTTGCAATTCTGTATAATGACCCTTCTTGGATCCCCAATCGGTTTGCTTCGGAAACTGTTAGGTCAAGATGTGGTGTATTATTGGATGCGGCTATATCTGCTCTTGCGTCATTAAAAAGACCGGCAAAATTAGTATTTAATTGGGCATTTGTCAAAGATGGATCGTTTACCCAAGAAGTCATTTGATTTCTTCGTGCTTGAGTAAACCAATTATAGAACGGCAAATGTGGCACACCACCGGATCCCGATTGTGCTCTTTGTGTATGTCGGTTTGCATTGTTTACAACTGTCGGATGTTCCGGTGTGAGTTGAGTTGCTATACCGATTCTTCCCTCGAAATTAGGATTAAGACCGGCTGCCGACCAGTTTTCCTGATACATAGTTCTATTTTCTGTGGTATTCGGTGTGCAAAAATCATTTGGTAAACATCGTCGTCTATGTAGACAGGGTTGACCGCCGTGCCATAATATATGGATTGTTTGAGGATTGCTTGGAATTGCTTCTATGATATAACGAGAACTTCCGGCCGGACAAGCACCCGGCAAGTTGTTAATATCCCTTCTGATACTTGCCGGGCAAGTTGAATGTGTGCAATGCCAACCGGATGGGATATCAGCAGGAGTTAATGTAAACGTAGAGTCAAAAGACCAAATGCTGACAACTTGGTTATGTAATGGATGCGCACTGCCTGTATGACCGGATAGACTCGGCAGTCTTATGGTATGAAGAGCAGTCATAGGGTTTTGTGCGGGCATCGGAGAAAAACTGCCGGCAGGTATATTTGTGTTTCCTTGCGTCGTGAGACTCCAATTTTGGACACGATTATTGTGAGAAACTATTTGTTGAGATCTCGGTTGAAAGTTAGGATCCGGAAAACTATTTACCAAAGAAATAAAACCGTTATAGGGAGGACCTGCTATGGTATTTCTACGATTATTCCAAGACTCCCACAGAATAATACAATGATATCCTGCCGGACAGCTTGATGGTATTGTTGTATTAGCAGCCGCTACAGCACCAAAAGTTGATGTCATCCGTATGCCGCCGGGATTTTGTGCTGTGCGAGGTTCAAATCGAAAACCGTAGACAGCTTGACCCCAATATTGAGGGGTGCTCATACCGAATGCACCCGGATTGGTATTTACGAAACTATTATTATCCCATATCATATAAACCCAAAACAAATGATTACTTTGTTGCGGAATTACTCCGCATCCGAAGTTTGCATCAGGTGCTCTTATACGTATCTCATGTCCAATACAGATTTGATCCCATCCATTTACCGGACGATTCCAAGTGTCAATCGGACGACACCCGGCACTTGCCACAATTTTATCTACCGACAAGAATCCAAAGACAACCAAAAACAAACTTAATGTCAGCCCGAAAAAGAATGCTTTTGACAATATATTTAATATAAGCGTTTTCATATTCTACTCCTCCAAAATTAAACTAAAATCTGAAATCAACATACGATTTCCCTCACCAAAGTTCGGTGACAATTGTAAAAACAAAGTCCCCTCAACTTTTATCAGCGACAATTCACTATCAACAATTGCTGTGTAAACAACAGGAACAAAAAAGTTCCAAATCAGCAAACCTTGAGAACCCGCTTCGACTTCAATCCGTATATCATTTTGATTTGCTTCACCGAAAAATCCTATTAAAAATGCTTGATTGTTTTCTTCGGAAACAACATCAGAACTCATATAATTTCGGATGTCCATTTTGAGCGGCAAGTCCTCAAAAGTTTCAATTGTTTCCCAAAGCCACGGTGTAAACATATCTTCAAATATATAGAATGTTTCGTCCGAAAAGTTTTCCGAAAGCATATTGGGCTGAACTCTATGCCACCCACCGAAAACGGGATTGAGCAATCTATGTAAGTAAGTTGCTAAATAATATTCAACATCTTCCCGTAATACATATTGAAAATATAAGTTTATAAGGTAATCCCCGGTTTCCTCATCATAATTCCAAAAGTCATCAGGATTACTTGTGAACCCGTGTTCTCTTGATGACAGCGTAAACATATGGTCTGCAAGTGATGTATTCCTTGACCAGTTTATTGCATCTCTCTCGTTAAATCCCATGTGATATGGACTTAACAACCAATCGGGAAGGTGAACAGGTACTCGATGGTTCTCAAAATAAACGGGGAGAGTGATGTTTCCTTGAGTACTATCGGGTCCGGTCAGTATCTCATCCATCCCAAACACTCGTTCTTCTTGAATAATTGGCGCATATACAAATTCCGGATTATACATATCCGGAGAAGTTGCTGTTACAAAATACATTGAAGCACTCACAATTGTAAACAGTGTAAGCATAATTAAAAAGACAACAATTTTATTTGAATTTTTTGCTTTGGTAACATCAACAATTTCTTTTTGTTTGAATTTGCTTTCTCTCATGACCTATTTCCTTAAAATTCTTTAATTTTGCAATAAAAAGCGACACCGCAATGCGCAATGGGGCCAAAAACAAATATCATTTTCTTCATAGGTTGTCCGGGAATACGAAGTATTCTCATGTTTGGAATGTTGGCTCGGGTAAGCATAACTTCGGAAATACTACAATATACAAAGCAATTACCACGACGATTTTGGAGAGCTTGGAGAGCACCGGCATACACAAAGTCTGTATCTATGGTCGCTGAATATGATATATTTCGCCTTATCCAATTAAAGATTGCACGGGCTTCCTCTACTTGGTTCATATCAGGCTCTAATATAACTTCAAATATGGCATCTATTTGTTCGTATATCCAATCTACATCAACACCAATGATAACAGTGACCTCTTCTTCATATGCCATTCATCGGTGAAATCGCTTTTATTCATGCAAAGTTGAGCCTGTGATGTTAATGTTTTGCCGGAATTCGTGTAAGAATTGTGTAAAAGTGATTCTTGTGAACCGGAAACCCCTGCAATCGCAAGAATTTTTGAAATTGTGGCGGAACTGTGGAGGAGTTCTTCGATGAGCAAATAACACGTTCGGCTTCGATGAAACCACAGCTCAAAAATATTAACAATACATAAATTCTGCAAAATCCATATTGACAAGCAGAAAGCCATAGGTTACAATACGGTTGAACAGTTGCTCAACCGTTAAATGCGAGGTGCAGTCGATGAACAAGTCAGGTCTTACTTGCGAAACCACCATCATTCATGAGGAAGTCGTAGACCGTGTTAGGACTGCGATGCCTGATAAGGACAACTTTTATGCCCTTGTAGGTCTCTACAAGATGTTCGCAGACAATACCCGCCTCAAAATTTTATGGGCACTTTCGAGAGAAGAAATGTGCGTTTGCGACCTCGC
>Ga0209755_10003527_pt1 | contig 19527 bp, 19 predicted proteins | sample TergutCo191P1_FD_187301 | JGI IMG/M metagenome (GOLD analysis project Ga0209755, IMG submission 187301) | Cornitermes sp. P1 segment gut microbial communities from Petit-Saut dam, French Guiana - Co191P1 (SPAdes) (version 2) | ecosystem: Host-associated > Arthropoda: Insects > Digestive system...
TAACTTGCAAATGATTTCCTGGCGTTGCATCGGCGTAAGAGTTTGTCCGTCTTCTGCCCTGTCCTGAAACAGCCGATACGATTCGACGCCCAATGCGTAGGCTATTCGTTCAATCATGTTGGGAGACGGGAATTTTTTTCCAACTTCTATTTCCGCTATATATGCCTGAGTGGATTTGCACAATTCGGCAAGCCTTGATTGTGACACTTTACGGTTTTTTCGGAAATTCTTCAAATTAATAATGAAAATTTCCTGAAAAGTCATCGTTCCCTCCAATGTTATTTTTCCCATTATGTGGATATGCTTACAGCCAGTAAATTGCCAATATCAGTGTCAAGATAGTTATTATTTTAATTTGAACTTGATTTTGGGTCTTGGAATTCTTATTTTATGCTGCAAGAATTTTTGCATTACGGAAGCGATGTGATATAACTTGCAAACGATTTCCTGGCGTTGACCAATATCGGCCAACGGGAAACCTCCACCGCTTTCCACTCGCCTATGTTGCGCTTGTCGTGGTCAAACTCAACGCCCACCTTGAACAGCTTTTTCCCGCTTCCCTCGGGTTGTAGACCTTGAGCAGTTTTTAGGTGAGGGTCGGCGGACTTGAGCACGCTGTAAAAGCCCTTTAGCTCCATCCGCATTTCCTCGCGCAGATCCCCCTTGTCAATCGTGCCAAGGAGTGGCTTGTCGTATTCGTCTATGATTACCGCGACGCGCTCGCCACATTTTAGATGTGCGTCCTGAATGAGATCAGAAACTGACTCGACACCATCTCTCCGCTCCCTCGGTGTAGTTCCCTGGGTTCAGGTCGATGCGGATTACCGGGTGCTTCTTCCACTCCCACTCAAGGGAATCTATGGCAAGTCCTTTGAAAAGCTTGCGCCTGCCCTCGGAACCAGTTATCAGCTGGTGGATACAGGCGGTTTTGTCCGCATACACGTAGTTGTTGCCATCGCGTATCTTCGCAAAGTCCTGTATGCCTATGGGCAAACGTCTTTTCATGGCCTTATCATAGGGCATGGAGGAACGAAGGTCAAACCGATTTCCCCGTGCGGGATCCGCTTGGAAGGACAGTACCCTAAAACAGTGTAAGGTTGTGGCGAAAGTCAATATTGGTTCAATATTTCGGAAGCGACATCGTGTAACTTGCAAATGATTTCCTGGCGTTGCATCGGCGTAAGGGCCTGCCCGTCTTCTGCCCTGTCCTGGAACAGGCGATACGATTCGACACCCAATGCGGATGCTATCCGTTCAATCATATTGGGAGACGGGAATTTTTTACCGACTTCTATTTCCGCTATATATGCCTGGGTGGATTTGCACAATTCGGCAAGTCTTGATTGCGATACTTTACGGTTTTTCCGGAAACTCTTCAAGTTGATAATGAAAATATCCTGAAAAGTCATCGCTTCCTCCAAAGTAATTTCTTTTCGCCAACCGATACGCTAATAGCCAGTAAATTGCGAACATACGTGCCAAAAATTTTATTATATCATTTTCAACTTGATTTTGGGTTTTGAGAGTCTTACTTTATGCTGTAATAATTTTTTCATTAACCCGCGCCATGAGCAGGGCAATCAATTACACCCAAGGGGGTTCCATCATGAACGGGTCCAAACTTCTATGGATTGTCGCCACCGTTTTGGCAATTGGGTTTCTGGTGGCAACTTGCGACACCTCCACAAATACTATTCCCGAGATCAAAGATGGCTACTGGTGGATCGACGGTACAAACACTGACGTGCCAGCAACGGGTGCCGATGGGGACGATGGCGCTACACCTGAGATCATAGACGGCTACTGGTGGATCGGTGATGTAAATACTGGCATACCAGCAACGGGTGCAACCGGAGCCGAGGGTGCTACACCCGAGATCATAGACGGATATTGGTGGATTGGCGACGTAAACACTGGTGTGCCAGCAACGGGAACGGCGGGTGCCACCCCCGAGATCATTGATGGCTACTGGTGGATCGGCGACGTAAACACCAACGTACCAGCAACCGGGCCAGCGGGCGCTACACCCGAGATTATCGATGGCTACTGGTGGATCAGTGGTATAAATACCAATATACCAGCAACGCTTAAACCAACTCCATCCATAAAGATAGTCAACGACAAGGGTACTCCCGTCACTCATATTGACCTACGTATAGACCAACAGTATACCCTTTTCGTAAAAGGACCAGACGGTAAAGAAGTAACGAATGTTCTGTGGGATTCCGACCATCCTAACATAGTGAGCGTTCACAGAACGACTCCAAGGTTCGCGGTAGCGACAGGATCCGCCGTTCAAATAAGGGTGGCGAATATGGACGTGGTGGGGCAAACGGCTATAATAACCGCAACCTCACTGGAAGGTGGCAGTACCCTTATCGAGGCACTCGTTACGGTAACAGTATACACCGATGGCAGAGATAGGGAAAATTTTATTTACTACTATGATTTTGGAGCCACTGGTGATGGCGAAACTTGCGACTTGCTCGCTATCTACAATGCTCATAACGAAGCCAATAGACTGAATAAACCAGTCCGCGCTGATTATGGCGCAACATACCGTATTAGTGGCATAGTTCGAACCGTAACAATTCAAACGAGCACAGACTGGCGTGATGCACATTTCATTATAGATGATCGAAATTTATCAAACCCAAGCTCGTGGGTATTTCAAGTAACAAGCCGACACGCGATTCAGTATTTAGGCAGTTCCGTAACATCATTGAAAAAGGGGCAGACAAATCTAGGTCGAACTTTTGAACAACCCTCATTTGTCTGGGTGGCAAATAACACAGTGATGATGTTTATTAGACGTGGCACTAATCAGAACAGTGGACAATCACAGCGAGAGGTCTTTCTGGTAGATACGAATGGAAATGTCTGTCCGACAACTCCAATTCTTTGGGATTATGAACGAATAACCTACAGTGAAATTCGTCCAATTGATACGGAACAACTGATAATTACTGGAGGAATATTCACGACAATCGCAAACCACAGTTATCCGCTGGGAACTTATCACGCACGCAACATTCTAATAGAACGCTCAAATACCATACTGGATGGTTTCCGGCACTATGTTGTTGATGACTATAATGCCTCACCTTATTCAGGTTTGATGGTTCTTAGAGCGGTAAACGTAATAATCCAAAATAGCCATTTTACGGGATTTAGACGCTCTGTGCAAGGCACATACGATATTGAAGCGAACCAAACCATTAACCTTGTTCTTAAGAACGTTTGGCAAACAAACGACATAAACGACACGGCCTTTTGGGGAATTTTTGCTTCTAACGAAAGTAGAAATATGACGCTTGAGAATGTCCAATTATCACGTTTTGATGCACATAGAGGAATCCATAATGCAACCATAAAAAACAGTACACTTGGACATGGGGGAATACAAATCATAGGCTCAGGATTGCTGACTCTCGAAAATACTACTATAACCAGCAGTTCCACATTCATCAGCCTGAGAGAAGATTACGGCTCGACATGGGATGGTGAGATTATTATTAGGAACAGTATATTTAGCCCAAACATGAATACAGCTACAATTATTGACGGCAATAATGACGGAGCGTGGGACTTTGGGTATCAAACATTTCTGCCACGGAAAATTACGATAGATGGTTTAAGAGTGATTGACCCTCAATTGGATCAAAACAACAATTCCCTACGTATTTTTGCACCGTTTAACCAAGCCACTAACGCCCAATTTCCGATGGTTTTGACTGAAGAAGTGTCTATTAGAAACCTAACTCGGGACAGCGACCACGGCTTTATTATCAGTACTAATACCTGGTTCAATGATATCCTAGTTTCCCAACATTAACTTTTGTAAACAATGCATTTCACTAGAATTATAAAAAGTGATTACCTAGAAATCTCTGATTTTTAAGGCTATCACTTTTTATACATTAGCAATCTTTCTATATTTCCATAAATATTTAATTACCTGATTAGAAACCAGATAAAAAAACGAAATAAATATATTTTTATGATGATATTTTACCATCATTTCAAAAAAATTTGATATTTTTTTAAATTTATTTTTCGATAAACTATCGTTTGAAATTCTGTATTTTGTGAGAATTTCACTATAGCCCATAGCATTTTTTGTACATCGTAAAACATTTAAAAACAAAGCATAATCATTACAATTATATATAATTGGACCAAAACGTTTATTATTTAAGTCCTGTTTATACACAACTGTCGAACAACCCACAAAATCATGAAAGAGCATTTTTTTGTATGTTAATATTTTAACTGTTTTAGCAATTTTTCCAAGAGAATTCCCATTTTTGTCTATATGTTCGTATTCCGTAAAACAAAAATCGCTTTCGTTTTTTTTCATAAACAACAACTGTTTCTCTAATTTCTCTGGGAACCATAAGTCATCACTATCAAGAAAAGCCAAGTACTCACCTTGAGAAAGCTCAATAGCTTTATTCCGACAAGACGCAGCACCGCTATTTTGCGCCATACGGCATACTTTAATTCTGCTATCTTTTTTAGTATATTCCAAAATAATTTCATAGCTTCCATCTTCAGAACAATCATCTACGATTATCATTTCCCAGTTTGTATAAGTTTGAGAAATTACGCTTTCTATTGATTCTGAAATAAACTTTGAACCATTGTAGGTTGGAGTAATTACCGAAACCATAGGAATAGTTTCATTCTGGATAACGCTTGGAATAAACAAGAAATCCCCGATAAGAATAATCCAAGCTACGGGAGATGATAAAAAATTTAGCAAGTAGAGCTTTAGCTAGGTATCTTTTTTATATAATACTATGGACAATCAAAAAACATATTTGTGAAAAAGAAATGTTCTATTTCAAATATTTATATGTGGCTGTAATCATATAAAAAATAAAATAAAATACACTTTTAAAAACAGAAAAATCTAATACTTTTCTATAAATATCCCAAGTCCACTTTGCCGCTTTTATTTTTTTTGACGAAAGAGAACCTGTCCGGATTCTATACAATACCTCAACTGTTTTAGTATTAATGGCTATGAAACCAGAGCGTAGCATTGATAACCAGAAAGCAAAATCCTCTGCGCCTATATTTTCAAAATATTTTTTTCTACATTTCTCATTATCATATATAGCTGTCGAAAAACCGATGCAATCACCTTTAAGTAATTCTTTATATATTACAATGTGCGGTGAAAAAATAATCCGATTTTTTCTTTTTCCTTTTTCAGATATTTTTTCATAATATGAAAATACAATAGCGATATTATCTTCTGTAAATTTTTTCATTTGGTTTTCCAGTTTAGTAGGAAGCCATATATCATCGCTGTCTAGAAAAGCAATATAACGTCCTCGTGCATTTTTAATACCTATATTCCTTGGTTCTACTGGACTTTTTGAGTTTTTTCCATTAACAAATAATTTTATTCTTTTATCTTTTTCAAGATATCTATTTATTATTAATACACTATTATCCACAGAACAATCATCAACAATCAACATTTCCCAATGTTGATATGTTTGAGCAAGCACACTTTCAATTGCTTGTGAGATATATTTCTCAGAATTAAAACAAGAGGTAATAATCGAAACTAACTGCTCATCAATTTTCTTCATTTTTCTCATAATCCAGCGAATCACTCAATTTCGCCTAAGTATTTTTATCTATCACAGGTTTCAAAATATTAGATAATTTTTGAATATAAAACTTTTTTATTTCATCCAATTTTTGATTGACATTACCCCAAGGTATCCGCATATTTTTAGAAGAAAAATCAATATCATCGCTTATAAACCTTTGTTTTACTCCTAGCAATTCAAAAAAAGACTGAAATCTATCATTTTGCCCTGCAACTGTTCTGGGTATGATAAAAAAATCTCTTTGGAAAATCACAGAAAAAACCATGGAATGAAAAGAATCAGTTATTACGAACTTGCAATGTTCAAGTAAATAAATCCATTCAGGAATTGTTGCGTAAACATTTTTTCTGTTATAACGAGAGTTACCGGTCACACAAACTACGGGTAGCCTATTTTTTGATGCCCATCTATATATCTTTTTTATAAGCACACAATTACGATCATCCAACAGATAAAGAAAACAATATGCACTTTTTGGTTTTGCAATGGATACGCTATTATTTTTATATAGAGACCTATAAACATTGGCGTCTAACAATAGTGTTGGGTCTATAACCCATTCTGCATTCTCTATACCGCATTTTCTGCATATTTCAAGCCCTGACTTTTCACGTACCGAGATATATTCAAATTGTTTCATGAAAGGGGATATCTTCTGCATATCAACATCATTAAGACTTTCCATACCAAAACTGGCCGCCCATGAAATTTTACGTGTTTTTACATCTCCAAAATCAAGAAAGAATGCTCTAATCTTTGACTCTGAAAAAGCAGAAACCTTCCATACCTGATCAGAACCAACAATATACATATCTGCTACGGGTGGATTATTTTTCAATTCATTATAAGATTGATATACTTCTACTGAATGATTAATATATGTTTTTCGAAACTTATCAAATCCGCGTCGCCTATCCGATTTAGTTGCATACCATCTAAGAAAGATCTCTTTAATAGGATTGGACATATTAATTAACCTATGAAGCAGATTAACCTCTTTTAATGCAGGATGGTATCTTATCAGATATGCGTCATGTCCCACGTCTTGCAGGTATTTTTGCAGGGCATAACACTGTAATACAGAGCCATAGTTATTTTTATAGTTCCAAGTTGTAATTATGGCAATTTTCATTAGTTCCCCTATTTCCTAAATTCTTTTCTAAAAAACGATAGTAATCCTAATTTATATAATATTTTTAACTTACGTGGTAACGCATAACAAACCTTTACAAGAAATGTTCGCAGGGGAAAAGTAGCCAATCTATTAATTAAGGGGATTATCGGTTTATCATGCAATTCCCTAAAAAAAATTTTGCGCATCCTATGAAGATATGGGCTTCTCTCAATGGCACTGTTACCTGCAACTGCATCTTTATATGTCGTCTCTATTTCATTTTTGTTAAGCAACTCATATATTTGTTTGCCACTCTCGGTATTAATCATTACTAGGCTTATCCCTTTTCCATCATCAAAATTTGGCAAGACATTTCGTACCCCCCAATAATCAGCAATTGTAATATCGCTTCCACTCTTCAGATGTCTAGTGGGACATTGGTAGCATGACGGGCGCAAATATAAGTCTCTAAAAAACCCCTTCATGTAACTATTTTTTGTTACTGTCTCTGCAACCAACAATGTTTTTATATCATTTTTAGCCATAAAATTAATACTATGATTACCCATGACACAAGAAATAGACAAAGTTATGTTATACCATCCATTCATTTTATCTCTAAAATTTATCTCTTGTATACTATGCTTTTTCCCACCAGACACCAACAGTCCCATTCTTTCATTCAAATATTTTCTCCAGACCAACGGGCTTGGTACCCCATGACACACCATATCAACTGTTAGAAGATTATTATATTTTTTTTGCAAATAATTTCTCAATCCTGCTATTTGGCATGGCGTTCCACTATAAAGGACTCTCCTTCCATTCTCTAAAAAATTTCTTACCTGTTTATATGTATCCCCTATAATGCTCTGCACATACTTTGAACCCCGGAATGTCACCAGCCCTTCCACCGTTTCGGTATAATCATGTACCACTTCCCATCTATCATTAAAACGTGCACCAAAAACAACACCTTCCTCCCTAATCATGTGTTCAGCAATCAATGTAAACATGCCCCCCGATGAACTCTGGTAACGTATTTCCTCATTAGGATTCCTCACAGCATATAGGTTTAACGGCTTTCTTGGGGCATTTTGTGCAATTGCAGGGCAGCTTCTCTCGCACTTTTGGCACTTTGTGCAGTTTTTTCCGTCAATAACAGGATATAGAAAACCTTCAGAATCCTGTTCCATCGAAATACAGTGCATAGGACATATCGAATAACAAGTACCACAACCAGTGCAGTCAGATTTATTTGTGACAATCATCATTTTCTCAATTCTGTTGTTTATTATTAAAAAATATTTTCATCGACATTTACTATGGAACAAGCAAACTATGTTACCTATTTCTGGAATTATTTACTCATATTACTCAATATTTTCTTGTATTTTGATACTCCTAAAACCATATAATAAATAACAGTCAGACAATTCATATTTTTTTTATACAAAGAATATTTTCTAAAAACAAATTGTAACATAGACGGCAGAAAAAGGAAAGGAGATAATTCATAATACAGAGCTCCTTGATCGATCATATACTCCCTATTGTAACCAGCAAACCATGTAGAAGGTCTTTTATTTTCAACAAAAGAAGCACTTTCAGAATATGCTATCGTTTGCGGTATATATAGAATTTTTCTTTTTCTTCTTATGCAAGAATTAAGAAATATATTTTCTTCACCATGAAGAAAACAAGAAGAACCTGTTCCAAATAAGACATTAAATGATATGCCTCTTACAGAAGATAATTTCATTGTTATTTCAGAAGATGTAATTTTCCTACTTGATATTCTGTTTATCTTTTTATTATTGCATAAATATTTTTTATTATTTCTTGTTTTAAATGTTATAATATCATATTTTGAATAGGTTCTATATGTAGCAACCACTATTTCAGTATAACCATCAATATACTGCACATCATCATCAGCAATCATGACTATATCAGCGGTTGCATATTGCAAAGCCAAATTTCTGCTCCTACTCAAACCTCTTTCTTTCGAATAAATACAAACAACATTATAATTTTTATAATTAAATTTTTCAACACCCTCTTTATTGCATTGGCTTACAACAACACAATCTGAATTGATATCCATATCATCCAAAAGAATAATTATATCCTTCTCATTCTCTTTATGCATAGTTGCAATTAAAACTTCAATTTTATACATGGCGATTCTCCTTCAATAATACGTCTTAATTCATTTTAATTCTGGCTAATATTTTCATTAATGTTTTTTTGAAACCATGTTCTTTTATTTGCCATAACAAAAAATGAGGAAAAACTATTAATTGGCCAATTTTATATCCAAGTCTACTATATATTTCTTTTCTAACTTGATCATATTTTTTTTGGTATACTGATGTCCAACTGGCATCATAGTGGTGAATAGAATATGTATTTTCTGTAATATTTAGTCTTCCAGATTCAAAAGACATAGGACAAAAATATTCCGTAGGATAAATAATCAAACCATCTAGAATTTGAATTTTGTTTTCCTCTCTAAGCCCATTCATTTTCAATACCATCGTTACATATTCCACAACCGTTTTTAAATTAAAAGAACCATCCTTATTGAGAAAATGTAAATTTTTGTAATATTCCAATATTTGATATATTATACTAAGCTCCGCATTACAGCCCACACCCAGTCCTGCATTACAAGCTATGCTCAGCCCTAAACGTCCAGCCCTTTTTGATTCAAGTCCCATAAAACCGCCATTAATTAATATATCATCGAAGGGCCTTACTACTTCTACATCAATGTCAAAATAGATGCCCCCATACTGATACAGAATATCAAACCTTGCATAATCACTTACAAAAGCATATTTTTTCGCACCGTAGGCCTCACTTGTATATAGTATCTTATGAACATCATAATTTGTTTCATTCCACTCTTTTATTTCATAGTTTGGAAAAAATGTCTTCCAACTTGCGATACATTTTTTTGCAAGTTCTGACAAAGGGTGGTCTCCAAACCAACAATAATGGATTGTTTTTGGAATCATTTAATTTTATTACCTTTCCTGGGAATTAACATAAACACATGAAATTAACCATGCCCTGCCTCTTCAATTCCCTTTTCTCAAATTGAGGACTTAAATTATGATTTCTTTTTTATTATATGCGCTTTTAAAAAAAAGAAGCCAAAATAATGGCAAGCCAGTCGCAGAGATTCCAAAAAATGTACTTTCAACAAGACCAAAAAACAGTATCGCAATGACAATCGAAAATATATATCCTTTTCTAATATTTTCATTCAAAATAAATTTAATATAAAGAAAATAAAATACAATTACAGCCATTATACCAGTATGAGCTAACATAGCAAGATAAAATTGATCCACAATTATATCTTCTGGCACTGGCTTACCAATAAAAATATTTACCAGAGAAAGCTCATTAAGAAACATGTGGGAAAAATAAATTCTATGAGTTACTATCATATCTATAGCTATAACTAATGGGTGATCTATCATTAATACCCCAATTAATAGCAAAAGCATCGATAACAATGGTATAAATAAAAACAAAGGTTTTATTTTTTTTACAAACTTAAAATTATAAAATATTACTGTTAGAATAAAAAGTATTATGATTGCATAGAAACTTGTTCTAGCTCCCGTGTATCTGTAAACAATAACCGAAATGGCTATACATGCGAAATGAAGCAACACTAACTTATATCTACAACCCAAATAAAAAAGTAAGATAACAAAATGAAGAAATACGATAGCTGCAACATTCGGATTTTGAAAACCAAATTCATATGCATATTCGCCACCTTTGTATGCAATATTAAACCTCTCATTTATTATAAAACCCCTCCAAATTCCCAAGAAAAGTAATACAAAGAATAAAATAAACAACATCGTGTTGAATATTACTATTCTTTCAATTTTTATATCAGATAAAAGATAACAAGCCACTAAGATATTAATAATATGCAGTGCATTATTATTAAAAACCAGAAGAAATATATACGGAACTGATATTAACAATATTTTTTGTATGTAAAAATTTTTCTGAAATGACAATTTAATAAGCAGATGTAGAAACAAGAATGCATTTATCCCTACCGTTAATAGAATAGAGGGGATACCAAATGGAGTAGAAAAATGGCGAAAAGCGATTAAAGCTAGCCATGTATAGTGCATATAACCCTTATCTAAATTAAGTACTCCCGTCATAAATGGCGAGATATTAAAGATTTTCTTTGCGTATATAGGGACAAATCCTCCGCCCCCCAGTGTACGCCCTAAAGGGCAGGAAATTGAACTCCAAGCGATTAAACCACACTTACAATATCTAGCGTTTTCAATATTTGTTTATCTGGCCTTAAGTAAGACTTATAATATTTTTCATTTTCTTTTTTTTGCTGATATACCTTTTCAGGATCATTAATAAGTACCGATACAGCCATCACACATTCATCTGACGTTTCAAAAGGCAAATAATTCTTATATGACTCAAATGAATATGGAACCTCATAACGCATTTTCTCATTTACTATTGCCCTTGCCGCAACAACATATTCTGCTGTTTTCCACCCAATAGATGCATGTAACCCTATCGTTCCTATGCATATATCACTTTTTTTCATCATGTGCAAATAATTAGAACGATTTGTCATCTCTTTGGGAATTATCAATTCTTTATAATATTTATTTGAAAAATCAGAATATTCTATGCCACCCACAAAATTATCAGGATATAATTGCTTAATTTTTTTTACTATTTCAATTCTGGTGCCGTTAATATATTCTCTTTCTGCTTTTTTTTCATCATTCCAAACATCTTCCCCCAAGGGATCCCATAAACGAGTCATAAAAATAATTTTTAGATTTTCTGCCTTCGTAAAATTCGCAAAACCTTCAAATTTATCTATCGTATAATATTGTCTGGTTTTGTAAGGGACAATATTTTTTTCTATAATGTTTTTTATATATCGCCAAGAAAATATGCTCTCATAAGAATCTATCGGATTATTCTCTATAGAAACATGAAATGAAAGACCTAATGGATATATTTTATTTTGATTGTCTTTAGACAAGTAAATATTTTCACTTTGCAAGTAACTCCTTTTAAAATAAAAATTTACACTGTCAAGTAATGCTTCCATAAAAGAGATGTCTTTCCATTTTTCTTGTTCCCAATCCGATGCTGTCCAGTCACATACGTCCCAACAGTCATAAACAACTACCTTATTATCCACAATTGCTTCCACAATATGTGGGTGCGGATATTTTTTTATATTGTTGTAACACGGAACAATTTTTAGTTTTATGAGACCTTGGCTTTCAAGCATCATAAAACCAACTACAACCATGCTTACGTGCTGACTTTTTGAATATAAATGTAATTCTATTATTTTCATTTGGAAACTTATGATGCCTTAATGAATTTTACTTCTTCCAAATCATTTAACCATGTTTCAAAAAAGGTGCTGTTTTTTCCATAAGAATTATCAAAAAAAACATACGGCTTTTCCAACAAAGTACATAATATCGCAACATGTAATCTGGTAGTATAAATTTTGTTATATCTACTCACGAATTTTACACCTGATTTTATCATACAAGTTTTAAGAAAATTTATTGCATATATATCCGTTAATTTGGAAAACAAAACTGGTATTCTTCTGCTCGCACGGCCAAGCCATAACGTTAAAAACCTATTCGTATTCATTTTTTCCACTGTCGGCCAATCACGTATATCTACATTTGGTTCAACTATAAATTCCGAGTAATCTATATTATTAAATTCTTGATCACTCCGCCTGAGGAATAATCCTCTAGCCTCTTGTTTTGATCTGTTTTTTTTGAGTTCATCACTTGGTATACAGAACGCCATATCTGGAACCTGAATGATTTCATTTTTGAAATTATCTTTAAATATTTGGTATGATTTTTTATCTCTTGCACAAATAGTTAGGTTTTTGTGCTTCTCAAACAACTCCACATCCGCTTTTATCTTACTCTCATCTTTATAGAAAAGAGTTTGTGGCAATATGATAATTGGGTTGTCAGGGTAATCCCTAATGATTTCTTTGCGAAAATCATGGTAAGACTTGTATAAATCACCAAAATTCCCGCCACCTTGTAATAAAATCAAGATTTTCTTACAAGACGAATGTTCCCGCCACCTTGTAATTTTTTTCATTGTTTTTTTAGAAAATGTAGAACACGATGCTTTATACAAACACTTTATTCCTGTTCGTTTCAAAAAATGTTCTGTCCCATGCCAAATAAGCGTATCACCAATATTAACGTGATATGGTAGATCAAAATAGACACATTCGTCTATTTTTCCATTTTTGTTAATTACAGGTAAGAGCTGCTCGTCTATTATTCCAGATAGCTGGTTTACTTTTTCAGTGAAGTTCATCCTAGTACATTATATCGTTTATTTTTTTTCTTAACCATTTCTTTTATTTTATTTTTAATTTTTGCCATAAACCAATATACCCGTTTGATTATACTATCATTTATACGTTCAAAATTAATTTTCGCAATCCACATAAGTTCTGGGTGCTGAACAAACACATCAGTCACCGATAAAAATTTATTTTGAATATCTATCCAAAAACATTTTGCTACAGCGTCCATTTTTATTTTGTAAACAATATAACGTTCCATTTTTTTGTTATACCCTGCCGAAAAAAACAGACCATAATCATTTGGATTTTGTCTTTCCGCTAATATTCCCATTATAGTTCTGTAACATTTTTCACATTTGCAGCAATTTTTTCCACCTGATGATTGCCAGCAAACACGTAAATTAATTTTTGCCTGTGGGTTACCTCGAACAAAATCGCATATATTCTTAATTTTATCTTGCCTTGTAAATTCGTACCCATCGTGAATCACTTCAGTATTACCCCATCTCACATAATTATCGATAGTTGGATCCGAAGCACAAGGAACTTTCCCTGCATCTTTTGCAGTGAATGATGAAGCAATATATACTAGTTTTGAATGGCAATTAAATGTTATCGGCGCAGCATGGCCTATTAATCCTATTCCGTGTTGAAACCCATGCCACCAATGATCACCTGCTTTACTAATGACCAATTCTGTTAATAGTTTTCCATTAATAAATTTTCTGAAATTCGACTTGATAAATTTATATTTCAAAGAAAAACACTCGGAAGTATTACTGACATGTTTTTTAACATTATCCCACCCTTCGATATCATCAAAAAAAACATCCGATCCCCACAACGTCATTAAAATGGGTTTTTCATCAATATGATTTACTAACGTATTGAATGCATCGACCCCTCCACTGAAAAACGCCAAAGGTGTACCTTCTTTGACATCGGTCTTCGCATCATTGGCTATCACTTTACTGGCAATTACCTCACCCGCAAAACTAAGCTGCGGATACATATTTACATACCCCTTCTTAAACTCGGGTATACTTTTGTAAAAAACCTCGTCTATTTCTGGCACACTTATTCTTGCATCCAATACCCACGCAATAGGCAGTACATTACATAAAAACGGTACCACAAGAATGCTATCTGGGACAGTATCAATGTCGGTATCAAAATATTCAATAAAAAATTCCTCGTCTGAGTTGAAATATTTCTCAAGGCTTTTTGTGTACTCGAATTGGAAGACAATTTTGTTCTTTTTCTTCTGGATGTTCCGAAGGGAAATTTCGTTCATAAATGATACTCCAACTTTAATTCTATTTCAGTCTTTTTTTTACCTAAAAACAAGTTGTATATACAGAGGTTGTCTCGCAACAGATCATTTCGTTCATCTGCATTGGAGCAATTTTTTATAAGATCAAACAAAAGCACTGTCTTCACTTTATCCTTGCCAACGGAAACCGACTTCGTTATCGCAAAAGTTATATCAACTGGTTTCACGCCATCGCTACTCCTTGCAAGATACAAGTTAAGCAGCAATGAATAATTCGCCATTTTGTCATACGGTGGGGAATGCACTCCGGTAGTGCTGGTAAAATTCCCCAATGAATAAGCAATCACTTTACCGTGTAATATTGTTCCGTAATGGATAACATGCTCATGGTTGACTATTACGGCATCAGCACCCATTCCTGTTATTTGTTTCGTAATTATCTATGTGCTTTTTAAGGGAGATGGATTGTATTGTCCTCCCGTATGTAGACACATTACAACGTACTCCGCTCCATCGCTTTTCAACGCCTGAATATCTTTCTCCATTCTTTTAAGGAATCCCTGTCTTTTCTCGGTGCGCTCATATACTGGGGGAAATAAATTTTTGTCCAGTATACGTCTAGCAATAAAATTTACAACTTTTCTTGCAAAACCATAAGCTCTGGAATTATATGCATTACGATAGATTGGATTATGAAGCTCTTGTTCCTGGTATAGATTAACCTTCCATTTTTCTGTCTTTTTTAGATATTCGCCGTTTGTAAAAGCATTGGTGCCATAGGTATACGACAAAAAACCAATCTTCAATTGCCTATGGCTTCAATGATACCGCTGGGCAGTATGTTCTGGCTATTTGTTCCCGTATGCTTAAGCCCAATATCATCAAGGGCTTTTATGTGTCTTCCAGCCCGGAAACACCCCTGTCCAAGCAATGATTGTTTGCCGTAGTAACCATGGAAAACCCATTAGCTTTGATTGCCTCGGCAAATTCCACTGGACTGTTAAAACTATATAATTTTTCGCTATATCCAGCTTTTGCTATCGGTGTTTCTAAGTTGCCTACCACATAATCGGATGAAAAAAAATAATCCTTGCACTCTTTAAAGACTTCGGAAAAATCATATCCACCAGTGTCCGTTCTGTAAGAAAGAATTTCCAAATGATCACACATTATATCCCCTGCAAAGGTAATTTTTATGGTATCAGAGGGATATTTTATGTTATCACATGAAATCGCATCAATCAATTTTCTTGCCATTCCTTTTTGAATTTATCCAGTTTCGCAATAATGCCCTTTCTTCTTTATTTATGACAACCCAATAAGTCAACAAGCCAATGCTTATTGTCGAAACAACACTGGATATTATCAGTTTATTCCAATCACTGTAGAAAAAATTGCGCAGGAAAACTACCATAATGACAGAAGCCAACGCAGTAACAGACACTGGTATAATCACCTCTCGAAGAAAACCCAAAACTGGAAGTTTTATTTTTTCACCAAGGAAAAAGAACACCTGCCAAATAAAACTTATAACTCTTATACCAACCCTTATAACTAATACCCAAACAGGATTAAAGCCCATCCATAAAAACAACAACGATAAAGGCATATTAGCAAAAATAAAACAACTAATAATAAGTTGGTATTTTTTTATATCCCCTGTTGCCTGCACCGACATTCCCAGAGGGGCAACAATCGCCTCCAAAAGTGAAAAAAGCAATATCAATTGGACAAATACCACACTGTATTCAGGCACATTATTCAGCCAAAGCCGCAATATAAAATCCGCATTTACAGACAATGGCAACGCAAAAAAAAACAAAAGACAAAACGATGCCTTGGCGGCACGAAATACGAGCCGCATAAAGGAATCGTAATCCTTTGCGGAATACAATTTGGTTATCTGCGGGTTAAACGCCATCTGGAAATTACCCACAAATTGGAATACCGCCGAATTTACCTGTGTCGCAACTCCCATCGCCGCATTCACCGTAACGCCATGGAAGATGTTAAGCAATATGTTTGTGCCGTGATCTCTGCTCAAACTTGCCACCCCACCAAAAACACTCCAACCCGAAAACCCCATAAGCTGACGAAACAATTGCCTGTCTTTGCAATACCTAAAACGTGCTGTTTCAAATGTCGTATTGCAATATATCTTGTGTATCAACAGAATGACAATCCTGGTTACAAAAATGAGGAAAACATATATTTTTAAGTGGTCAAATAAAATTACTGGTAATAGAAAAACGATGCCTAATTTTAAAACCGCTTCCACAATGCTAAGCGTTGCAAAAAAAGTCATTTTCTCATGGGCCATAATGGTAGCCCTGTACGGTACCTGTAAAATTCCTATCACTGTTGTCGCAACGGAAAATTGATACACGACAAAAGCCGCAGCTTGTCTTTCTGGCGGTATATTCAACCACGTATGGAAAAACCATAGGCCGACAGTCTGCGCAAGCACGACAACCAGCACGGCAATCAACAGATGGATCACAAGGCTGACGCTGTAAACGTCTTTTGCCTGTTCCATGTCGTTCCGCCCTAGAGCAAAGTTAAGGAAACGTTGCGTTGCGCTTGTCATTGCAAAGTTTAGGAATGTAAACAGAACAACTATACCACCCACCACGTTGAAAATACCGAAATCATCAGCTCCCAGCACTCCTAGCACCACCCGCACGGCATACAGGTTTACCAGCATAATCACTACCTGCCGGAAGTAAAGCATGAGAGTATTCTTGGCTATGCGAGCGGTGTTTGAAGACATTGGTCATTTCAGTATCCCCAGTACCCAAACATGGATCAAGGGCATCTTTGTACTTGTTACGCCGTTTTTAATTGAACTGTATATAGGTTTCTAATTCTGTCTATCTGCAAAATCAATTCTATTTTCAAATGGAGGCACAGCAAAAGAAAACTGGGTTTGCTTTCCACCATTTGTAATGGCAATATCCATTAGTGTTATAACATCCATCCCTATTATCATTTCATTCCCTGGGGATATATCGCAAATTGCAACCCTAACATCTTCGATAATAGCTCCGTTTGGAAAGCGAATAGATACAATTGTTACCTCAACCGTGCTTTCCCCGTTGATACCCGCAATTTGAATGGTGTCCACAATATCCAAACCCAATTTTGATGCTATCGATGGGGATATCACTGAAATCATCGCACCAGTGTCCCAAAGGGCATCAGTTAAATAGCTTGAAACCTTATCGTAGACATCGAAAAAAAGTTCTATTGGTGTCAGAATGGCATCAACTAACTCTGAATGCGTGTAGGTCAGTGTGGCGTGTTTTTTATCCACGGGTAACAACGTTGCCTACAGGGGAAAGCCTAATTACTTCTCGCCGTGGATCCATCGGGATATACTTTACCATAAAGGAACCTCGGGGCATTGTTTTTACCGTTTCCTGAATTGCCTCACGGTCGGAATCATATACGCCAACCACTTGACAGGTGTCATCGTCGCTGGCAATGACGACTCGTTTTCCAGCATATTTTGACCTTAACTCTGTTTTGTTTGCCTTATAGAAGGCTTGTTCCTTTTCCAAATGCATAGATTCCCCTGCTTCCACTGTATATCCACTAAACCCATTCTGTCAATGTTATATCAAACCACTAAGGCTTTTTCCTGCTTGGCGAGATATCCGCTTTGCGCGGTCGATAGATTAGTAACCCTCTGTTCCAGGAGAGACTACTTCCCTAAAAGTTTTCAAAGCCTCCCCAATGCCTATTTCATACGAAATTCACCCTCTTGCTCCATACCTCTTGTTGCAAACCCCTTTCACCCTGCATAGATATTTATTACCACTTCAACTACGTTACTTGCTAAGCCAATCGTCGCCAAATTCCGCCTCTGCTTCCGACAAATTCCAATTGCCGTCTCTAAAGAACTCTACGCCCACCTTTGTTTACTAAGTGGGCTGATTTTCAGGGTATAATTTATTTATTAAAATATCCTTTAAATTTCTTCTTGAATCAATAATTGCCATTACATTCACAATATTATCATCCATCTTATAATAAGATTTTCCATGGTTCTTCTGTTATTTGCCTATATTCTTTTACATTCCTTGCAAGCAATTCTGGGACGTAACCCCCTCTATTAGGAAAATGATCCAATGTGTTTATTTTTGCAATAATTTTCTCCATTATTATTAACGCTGTACTATTCTGATAAATATATTCAACGATTCCATTTAAATCATTTTCTGCGCTTCGGGTCATTTTTTTCAAATTTTTTCTTAATACCTCAAATACTTCTTTAGAGTCTTTTACATTTCCATTTTCTATGTCTTTTTCTGCCATTCGCAAAATACTAAGTAACGCAAATGCATCCTCATTATCTTGATAGGTATTTATATCCATTAAAACAGCTCTTGCTCCCCATTTTGGGTAATAATTATTGGGTTTCTGCGTTCATTTACATAATTCATCATTTCTGCTCTCTGTCCCCTGACACTAACAAATGTCGCAATACTTCTTGCAATATCTGTTTACATTTTCGATCATCTCAAGCAATACAGGTGTATATTTCTGTACATCTCCAAGAAATTTTGTTATTTCGCCAATTTTGTACTCATGAACAACACTGTTTCTTAAGTCTTTAATCGTACGCAGTAATTCAGCGGATGATACAATTCCACGCTTCTCTGCGCGATTCATAACATCAATAATTGTACCAATATCCTCGAACTCAACTGTATCTATGCTTCGTAAAACTTTGTTTACCAGCATGTCGGTTGTTCTGGCATAACGGGAAGCCAGGTTCTCAAGTTTATCGAATTCCTCGGCAGTGTAGTCTTCCTTCGGTTTTATCGCAGAAGTTTGCTCATACGAGCGCTGCACCCAACCAACGCTTAAGTTGAGGGCTTTAAGGTTCTCCCGTAACAAATCAACATGCAACTGATTCATTGCAACTGCACCCCTTCTGCCATGGCCAGCCTAAAGATGGCTTCTTTTCCATCGCTTGTCGTAACTATATCTATTCTTTGCTCGCCAATTCTATCGCAAATAAACCTGTTTACCTTTATCTTTTGCATGACATCTTTATTGATTTTATCGGAATAAATCGCAATATCAATATCGCCACCTTTTTTGCTGTCGT